>Ga0123352_10000063_pt1 | contig 108345 bp, 117 predicted proteins | sample TergutLab28metaG_FD_89700 | JGI IMG/M metagenome (GOLD analysis project Ga0123352, IMG submission 89700) | Labiotermes labralis P1 segment gut microbial communities from Petit-Saut dam, French Guiana - Lab288 P1 | ecosystem: Host-associated > Arthropoda: Insects > Digestive system > Gut ...
GAGAGCCTCCGCCAGCTCGACCGACAGGCTCGTCTTGCCGCTGGCCGTCGGGCCGACGATCGCGACGATCGGGAGCTGGACGGACACGTCGCCAATCCTCGCAGGCGCTGGCTACTGTGTCGGGAGCCGGCCCGACGGGGGCCGACACCGATCCAATTGGGGGTATCTCGTGGGATTTCTGGACGACGCCAAGGACAAGCTGAGCAACGCGGCCTCCCAGGGCCAGCTCGACGGCGCCATCGACAAGGCCGCCCAGGTCGCCGATGACAAGACCGGCGGCAAGTACGGCGACCAGATCGGCTCCGCGGCCGACAAGGCCAAGGACGCGCTCGGCAACCTCTGACGCGCGACAGGCTGGAGGGCGACCCCGGATGACGATCATCGACCCGACGTCCGGGGTCGCTCGCTTCTCGGTCGTGCCGGCGGCGTACGTCCTGTTCCTGCGCGCCGGCGAGACCGGCGACGAGGTGCTGCTGCAGCTGCGGCAGAACACCGGGTTCATGGACGGCCACTGGGCCTCCGCGGCAGCCGGTCACATCGAGCGCGGCGAGACGGCGACGGATGCCGCACGGCGGGAGGCGGCCGAGGAGCTCGGCGTCATCTCGCTGGACCTCCGGTTCGCGACGTCGATGCAGCGAACCGCCCATGGTCATGACATCGACGAGCGCGTCGACTTCTTCTTCGTGGCGCGGAGCTGGTCGCCGGAGCCGCGCATCCTCGAGCCGGCGAAGTGCGCCGACCTCCGCTGGTGCCCGATCGCGGACCTCGACCGGCTGGCCGAGCCGGTGGTGCCGCACGAGCGGTACGTGCTGGGGCTGCTGCCCGACGTACCAGCGCTGACGTCGTTCGGCTTCTGACCCTTCCGAGGCTGCCGAGGCGGCCGGACCTGTGGACAAGCGCACCCGCTTGTCGGTCGGGCGTGCTTCGCTGACCGGATGAGCCTGTTCCTCGAGCCGCAGTCGCTCGCCTTCACCGACGAGCTCACCGACGCGGCGGTCCGGCTGCTGGCGACCACCGGCGTGCCCCGGCTGTCCCTCGGGCTGGTCGCTGCCGGCATGGGGATGAGTCGACAAGGGCTCACGCAGCGGCTCAAGACCGAGCTCGAGGCCGCGAGGCACGAGAGCGCTCCGGCCGCCTACCTGCACGAGATCGTGGCGGGCCGCTTCGGCACGAGGTTCTGCGCCTGGTCGACCGACGGGCTGTTCGATGACGGGACCGGACGTCCGCCCAGGCTGGCCGTGCCGGTCACCGAGGAGGAGCGGACCGGGACGCGCATCTGGCACACGCTGCGCGAGATCGCTCGCGCCGACCGGGCCGACGGCGAGACGGGCCCCGCTCGGGCGCTCGCCATGACCAACCACGGCCTCCGACGCGAGACGCGGACGGCCCTCGAGCGCTGGAGCGGACGTCGGCTGTCGCTCGCCGAGGTGTGCGCGATCCTCGCCCTGGTCGACGGCGTGCACATCGCGGCGTCAGCGCCGATCGCGCCGATCGCGCCGATCGCGCCGGCGATCGCGCGCAAGATCCTCGACGACGCGATCCTCGCGCTCGCCGCTCGCGCCGCCGGCGACAGCGCGCCGGCGGCCTGATCGACCGTCAGGCCCTCTCGCCGGCGCATCGCTCCGGCTCCTGCCTGCCGGCAGGCAACCTGGCAAGCACGCACTCCGGCGGTTTCCTGCGGGCAAGCAACCGCCCAACAGCCGACCGCCGACTTGCCTGCCGGCAAGCAACCGGCGCGACGCACCCGCTTGAGGGCGGTCAGCGGCAGGTGGGCGCGTCGGGGAGCGGGGCGGGCACGCCGATGGTCGGCATGCCGAGCCCGACGCCGGCGCCCCCACCGCTGGCCGAGACCCCGTTGCGCGCGGCCCAGGCGTCGCCCGAACGGGTGCGACGGACCGACAGGATGTCGCCGTCGGCCTCCAGGTAGTGCGGGGCCCCCCGGGTGATGGTGACCGTGACCATGTCGCCCGGTCGCAGCGGCTCGCCCTGCGCGAGCGCACCGTTGAAGTGGACCAGGCGGTTGTCGGGGGCACGTCCGGAGAGGCGACCGGTGTCGCCGTCCTTGCGGCCCTCGCCCTCGGCGACCATCACCTCGACGGTGCGGCCGACCTGGCGCCGGTTCTCCTCCCACGAGATCTCGTTCTGGAGGTCCACGAGCCGCTGGTAGCGGTCTTTGACCACCTCAGGCGCGACCTGGTCGGGCAGGGTGGCGGCGGGGGTGCCGGGGCGCTTGGAGTACTGGAAGGTGAAGGCGCCGGAGAAGCGCGCCTCGCGCACGACGTGCAGCGTCTCCTGGAAGTCCTCCTCGGTCTCGCCCGGGAAGCCCACGATGATGTCGGTGGTGATGGCGGCGTCCGGGATGGCCTCGCGGACCCGGTCGATGATCCCGAGGAACTTCGCCTGGCGGTAGGAGCGTCGCATCTCCTTGAGCAGCCTCGACGAGCCCGACTGCAGCGGCATGTGCAGCGACGGCATGACGTTCGGGGTCTCGGCCATCGCCTCGATGACGTCGTCGGTGAACTCGGCTGGGTGCGGCGAGGTGAAGCGCACCCGCTCCAGGCCCTCGACCTCACCGCACGCGCGCAGCAGCTTCGAGAAGGCCTGACGGTCGCCGAACTCCACGCCGTACGCGTTGACGTTCTGACCCAGCAGCGTCACCTCGGAGACGCCCTCGGCGACCAGGGCCCGGATCTCGGCCAGGACGTCGCCCGGGCGGCGGTCCTTCTCCTTGCCGCGCAGCGACGGGACGATGCAGAACGTGCAGGTGTTGTTGCAACCCACCGAGATCGACACCCAGGCGGCGTACGCCGAGTCGCGCTTGGTGGGCAGGGTCGACGGGAAGACCTCGAGCGACTCGAGGATCTCGACCTGCGCCTCCTCCTGCACCCGCGCTCGCTCGAGCAGCGCCGGCAGCGAGCCGATGTTGTGGGTGCCGAACACGACGTCCACCCACGGCGCGCGCTGGACGACGGTGTCGCGGTCCTTCTGGGCCATGCAGCCGCCGACCGCGATCTGCATGCCCGGCTTCCTCGCCTTGACCGGCGCGAGGTGGCCGAGGTTGCCGTAGAGCTTGTTGTCGGCGTTCTCGCGGACCGCGCAGGTGTTGAACACGACCACGTCGGCCTGCTCGTCGTCACTCGCCGCGACGTACCCGGCGTCCTCGAGAAGCCCACCGATCCGCTCGGAGTCGTGGACGTTCATCTGGCACCCGTAGGTGCGGACCTGGTACGTGCGCGCGCTGCTCATGACCCGCCAAGCGTACGGCGACGCGACGCCGCGCCGGGAATCCGCTCAGCGGCGGCGGCCGACCACGAACACACGCCGGAACGGCAGCAGCACGACCCCGTCGCGAGAGGGGTACGCCGCCCGCAGCATCGGCCTGAGCTCGTCGACGTACCGCGCGCGGAGGTCGTCGGGCAGCGCGTCCAGGATCGGGCGGAGGCCGGTGCCGCTGAACCACTCGAACACGGCGTCGTCGCCGTGCAGCACATGGAGGTAGGTGGTCTCCCAGGCGTCGACGTCGAAGTCGGCCGCGAGGGCCGCGAGGTAGTCGGCCGGGTCGTGGGACACCAGCTGTTCGCGACCGGCGGTGTGGGCGGCGTACTCCGCCATCGAGGCCAGCTCCTCGCCGAGGGTGTGCGACGGGAACGACTCGCTGCCGGGCACCTGGAACGCCAGCCACTCGCGCGCGGAACGGGCCGCCAGCGAGGGCAGCAGGGCGAGGTGGTCGGGCACCCACTGCAGCATCGCGTTGGATACCAGCACGTCGGCCTCGCCGTGCCACTCGCGCACGTCGGCCTGCTCCCACCGTGCGGAGGGGTGGTCGGCGCGGGCCCGCTGGACCATGTCCGGCGAGCTGTCGACGCCGAGGATGTCCGCCTCGGGCCACTTCTCGGCGAGCAGCATCGTCATGTTGCCCGGCCCGCAGCCGAGATCGACGACCGCGCGCGGCGACGCGGCGCCGATGCGGGCGACCAGGTCGACGAACGGCCGCCCGCGCTGGTCGGCGTACGTCAGGTAGCGCTGGGGGTCCCACGACGGCATGCGCCGAGTATCCCCCGCGGGCGCTGACCTACTTCTTCTTGTCGGTCACCCAGAGCCTGATGACGCCCTCGACCACGACGGTGCCGTCGTCGCGCACGCCCTTGACGCGCACGGGCAGGTCGCCGTCGGCCGTGTCCCACTGCTCCTGGTCGGTCTCGGCGATGCAGCGGATGTCGCTCGTCGCCTTGGCCGTGTAGGCGACCTCCATCCCCTTGGGGATCCACCGCTTCGACGCGGGGATCGTCACCTCGGCCAGCGCGCCCATCGCCATCTCCAGACCGTTGCACAGCGCGATCGCGTGCACGGTGCCGATGTGGTTCTGGACCCCGCGCCGCTTGGGGATCCGGACCTCGGCGTAGTTGGGCCGGAGGTCGACCACGCGGGGGTGGATCGTCGCGAAGTACGGCGCCTTCTGGCTGAACGCGAACGAGAAGACCCGCTTGCCGACGGTCTTGCCGACGACCGGAAGCCCGGCAGTGCTCTTCCAGAGGGTGTGGAGCTGGCTCATGCGCCCAGGTTACTCATCAGTAACCGAGGAGCCGATCTCGGGATCAACCCAGGCCGAGGCTGTGCAGCAGCGGGACCAGCGACTTCAGCGCTGCGCAGGGACCGGCGAGGAGACCACCGCACACGCCCTGCGCCGGCGGCGCCGGCGGCGGCGCCGGGGGGCTGGGCTGGGGGCTGGGCTGGTGACTCGGCGAGGTGATCGGCTGCGGGTGCGGCGCCGGCGTGTGGGCCGGACCCTTCGGAGCGGGGGCGGAGCTCGCCCGGCTCACCGGCTGCTGGACCGGAGCCGGGGCCGGCGCAGGCTTGGGGGCCGGCCTCCTCGCCGGCTTGGCCGGAGCCTTGTGGGCCGGGGCGGGCTTGGGCGCTCCGCCTGCCGGCGCCGGGTGCCGTGGGGCAGCTGCCGACGGCCTGGTCTCGACCGGGGTCTTGCCGTGGTGGGCGGTGACCGCCCAGGCTCCTGCTGCCACGGCCGCGACGGCGACCGCCGCGACGACGCCGACTGCCACGGGTCCGGTGGACGCCCCGCCGGAGCTGGCACCGGCGGCGGTGCCGCCCGACGCGGCTCCGCCCGTGGCCGCCCCGCCGGCCACGGCGCCTCCACCCAGCCCGGCGGCCAGCCAGGCAACGACCTTGCCCGAGCGGCCGACGACGCCGAGCAGGACCAGCGGCAGGACGTACGCCGCCAGCTTGCTGTTGAGCTGACCGACGACCAGGAACGCGGCGCTGCACTCCGGGCAGTCGTCGAGGTGCCCATCGAGCTTGTGCTGGGCCCGCGCGCTCAGGTCGCCGCGCGCGGACTGGCTCATCCGGGCGTGCACCCAGCGGCACTCGTCACGTGCGGGCGCCGGCCCCGCGTGCATGTCGAGGTAGGCGCGCTTGAGCCCTTCGCGAGCGCGGTGGGCGAGCGAGGAGACCGTGCGAGGGGCGATGTCGAGCAGCTCGGCGACCTCGGCGGGCTTGCGACCCTCGACCTCGACGTGCCACAGGACCTGCTGCCAGCGTTCGGGCAGCGTCGCGAGCGCGTCGGAGGCGACGGACTCGTCGAGGCCCTCGACCATCGTCTCGACGGTGTCGGGCTCGGCGTCGTCGAGCAGCCACGGCTGGTCGGAGACCGGGGACTCGCGCGTCGCGCGCAGCGAGTCGCGGTAGCCGTTGCGGACGGTGACGTGCAGGTAGGCGCGGAAGTTCTCGTGAGGGCCGCCCCCGCCGCGCAGCGCGGCCAGCACGCGCGCGAACGACTCGGCGACCAGCTCGTCGGCCTGGTCGGCCCCGACGAGGATCCGGGCGAGCTGACGGGCGCCGTCGACGTGGTCGCTGTAGAGCTCCTGGTAGGCGTCGTTGTCACCTGCGCGCACGCGTCGGAGCAGCTGCTCCTCGGACGCGGCGGTGGCGTCGTACGACATCGGTGGCCCCCAGTTGTCGGGTTCTGCTCCCACGATCTTGCCATTTCCGCACTTTTTTCAAGATTCCGCGAAAACCGCGTGATGTTCCGTGACGCGCCACGTCTGGATCGGTGAACGGCCCGCCAAGGGCCGCTGATGTGAGGAGACACATGACGATCACGATGCGCACCCGCGCCTCGGGGACGGCTGCGCTCCACGTCATCGACCTGCGCCCTCGCGCGATGGCCCGCCGGGCCACCGTGCTGCGGGAGCAGCTGGTGGCCCGGCGGCGGAGGGTGGCGCCGGGCCACCAACGACCACTCGAGATCGTCCTGGACGTCCTGGACCGGACCGCGTGGGTGCCCGCGCCGGACCTCGACGCCTGGGAGCGGCTGCTGGACCTCGTGGAGACCCACGACGGCGCCCACTCGATCCCCGCGGTCTCGGCGGCCTCGAACCTGTTCGGGCTCGCCGTCTTCGGCGACGTGCTCGACCACGCGGCGCTGGCGGACCTCGCCGAGCACCTCGGCGGCACCCGGCTCGCCCGCCTCCAGCACCGGCACGGCGCACCCCTCGAGGGCCATGCCGCGCTGCCGCTGACCAGCCGGGCGATCAGGCGGATGGTCTCCGCCTCCCTGGGGGCCCGCCTCGCGGCGGATCCCCTGACCGAGCACCGGGCGGACCAGATCGACCATGCGTCGCTCCGGGCCGCACAGGCGCTGCTGGTCCAGGGCACCGATCGGACCTGGACGGTCCCGGTGCTCGACTCACCGGAGGAGCTGGTCGACATCGCGTCCCACGGGACCGTCGTCGAGTGGCGCCACCACATCGCGATGGTGATGGCCGACCCGTGGTCGCCGTACACCGCACGGGTCGTGGACCTCGCCGAGCAGGCGGGCGACTCCCACGCCGCGGCGGTGATCGCGGTCGTCGTCGACCTGTGTCGCGAACAAGCTGCCGAGGTCGGACTCGCTCCGCTGCCTCGGGAGATCGGCGGCCTCGTGGCCGTCGGCTAGCAGGGCTCGGGTCCTGCGGGATCACGTACCGAGGTGTCTGGGGGGCACAACGGTGCGACGTGGATGAGCTTCTTCTCGGGCCCGCTCATCCGCCCCGCAGGACCCGGGTCGCTGCAATCAGCGCCGGGTCTCGAGGTGCCCCAGGACGTGGCCCGCGACCACGCGCGGCTGCTCGAGCTGCAGGAAGTGCCCGGCGCTGGGGACCAGCGCGACCCTGCTGCCGGCCGGCAGCCGAGGCATGACGCGGTCGACCCAGCGCGGGTCGAGGCAGCCGTCGAAGGCGCCGTGCAGGTAGAGGATCGGCAGCAGCGGCGGGCCGGTCCAGGCTGCGGCCTCGTCGTTGTAGAGGTCGGGGACCTGCCAGGGCCGCGCCTGCGCCCGGTAGTAGCCGATCGCGGCGGACCGGCGCGCGCGGTCGGGCGTGGAGGCCGCCAGCAGGGCGAGGTCCTCGCCAGGGTGGTAGCCCGGCGACCAACGGCGCCACAGGTGCTCCACCAGCCTGTCGAAGCGCTGCTCGGGCAGCGCCGGGATCTGGTTGAACAGGGTGTACCAGCTCATCGCCGCCTGACGCGGCAGGATCCCGAGCCAGTGCGTGAGGTCGCCGCCGGTGGGATTCATCGCCGGGATCGGGGGCACGGCGAGCGACACGATCGCGCCGTACGGCTGGTCGCGCATCGCGGCGATGCCGTTGCCGGTGATCGCTCCCCAGTCGTGACCGATGAGGACGGCACGGTCGTCGCCGGCGTACTCGGCGTGGAGGGCGAGGGCGTCGGACATCAGCGCCGGGACGTGGTAGCTGCCGTCGCTGGGCAGCGTCGAGGGCGCATAGCCGCGCGTGAACGGCGCCACCACGCGGTAGCCGGCCTCCACGAGGTGCGGCGCCAGGTGGCGCCACGTGTGCGCGGTGTCGGGGAAGCCGTGCAGCAGCACGGCGAGCGGGAGCTCGGGGTCGTCGATGTCGCCCCAGACCAGCGAGGTCAGCGTGACCGTCGGCAGCCGGGTCGTGCGCAGGAGCTGTTCCACGCGCTCCAGGGTAACCACGCACTATCTTGACATCGAGATTCTTATCCGTGGTTATAAAGTGCAGCCATGCGGGACGAGGTCGACGAGCTGGCCGAGGCGTGGGCGCGCGAGCGCTCCGACCTCGACCTCGCACCCGTCGCCGTCTTCAGCCGCATCTCCCGGCTCGCCCACCACCTCGACCGCGAGCGTCGTACGGCGTTCACCGCGCACTCCATCGAGTCCTGGGAGTTCGACGTGCTGGCGGCCCTGCGGCGCGCGGGCGACCCGTACGAGCTCTCCCCCGGCCGGCTGCTGCGCGAGACGCTGGTGACCAGCGGGACCATGACCAACCGCGTCGACCGCCTCGTCCATCGCGGCCTGGTCGAGCGCCATCCCGACCCGTCCGACCGCCGTGGGGTGCTCGTGCGACTCACGCCGGAGGGCAAGGACGCCGTCGACGGGGCGTTCGCCGCGCTGCTCGACGCCGAGAGGGGCCTGCTGGCCGGCCTCTCCACATCCGACCAGCACACCCTCGCCGGCCTGCTCCGGCGGCTGCTCGCGCCGTACGCCTGAGGGCGGTGCGTCGTACCTGACGCCCTCCTACTCGACCACCTCGGCCGCCTCGAGCCACTCCAGCTCGGCGGCCTCCCGCTCCTCGTGCACCTGGCCGAGGGCGGTGCTGAGGTCGGTCAGCCTGACGGGGTCGTCGAGGTGGCGGCCCATCTCCTCGGTGAGCTCGGCCTCCCGCTGGGCCAGCCGCTCGAGCACCTTGTCCAGGCGAGCCAGCGTCTTCCGCGCAGCGCGCTCCTCAGCGCTGCCCGCCTTGGGCTTGGCCGGGATGTTCTGCGTGAGCGACTCCCCCGGTCTCGACGCGGCGGTCGCGCCCTCGCTCCTCGCGACCTGCTGCTCGCTCGAGGCGCGGCGCCGCTCGAGGTACTCCTCGACACCGCGCGGGAGCATCGAGATCTGGCCGTCGCCGAGCAGGGCCCAGACCGAGTCGGTGACGCGCTCGAGGAAGTAGCGGTCGTGCGAGACCACGACGAGGGTGCCGGGCCAGCCGTCGAGGAAGTCCTCGAGCACGTTCAGGGTCTCGATGTCGAGGTCGTTGGTCGGCTCGTCGAGGAGCAGGACGTTCGGCTCGGACAGCAGCAGCCGCAGCAGCTGGAAGCGGCGGCGCTCGCCACCGGACAGGTCACCGACGCGCGCGGTCAGCTTGTCGCCGGTGAAGCCGAACCGCTCCAGCATCGAGGTCGCGGAGATGTCGCCGTCGGCCGTGCGGGTCACGCGCCGGATGCCCTCGATAGTGGCCAGGACCCGCGCCTCGGGGTCGACGAAGTCGACGTGCTGCTCCAGGTGGCTCAGCGAGACGGTCCGACCGTGGCGCACCTTGCCGTGCTGCGGCTCCGCGGAGCCGGCGATGAGCGAGAGCACCGAGGTCTTGCCCGCGCCGTTGACACCGACGATGCCGACCCGGTCGCCGGGGCCGAGGCGCCAGGTGGCGTGGTCGAGCAGGACCCGCTCGTCGGGCGGGTCGCCGCGGCGGAGGTCGACGTCCTCGAGGTCGACGACGTCCTTGCCGAGCCGCTGCGTGGCGAACCTCTGCAGCTCGAGGCGATCGCGCGGCGGCGGGACGTCCTCGATCAGCTGGTTGGCGGCGTCGATGCGGAACTTCGGCTTGGAGGTGCGCGCCGGCGGGCCGCGGCGCAGCCACGCGAGCTCCTTGCGGACGAGGTTCTGTCGCCGGATCTCCGACGCCGCCGCCTGCCGCTGCCGCTCGGCCTTCGCCAGCACGAACGCGGCGTAGCCGCCCTCGTAGGAGTCGACCGCCGCGTCGTGGACCTCCCACGTCTGCTGGCAGACGGCGTCGAGGAACCAGCGGTCGTGGGTCACGACCACCAGCGCCGACGGCCGGTTGGCGAGGTGCTCTGCCAGCCAGGCGACCGCCTCGACGTCGAGGTGGTTGGTCGGCTCGTCCAGCACGACCAGGTCGTGCTCGCCGAGCAGCAGCCCCGCGAGCGCGCAACGTCGCCGCTCGCCGCCGGACAGGCTCGCCACCTCGCGATCGAGGTCGACGCCGGCCAGCAGCACCTCGACGATCTCGCGCGGCCGGGCGTCGCCGGCCCACTCGTGGTCGGCACGCCCGCCGAGCACCACCTGGCGGACGGTGTGGTGGTCGATGAAGTCGTCGCTCTGGCGCAGGAACCCGATCAGCAGCCCCCGTTGGCGCGAGACACGTCCCTCGTCGACCGGCTCGTCGCCGTTCATGATCCGCAGCAGCGTCGACTTGCCGTCGCCGTTGCGCCCGACGATGCCGATGCGCTCGCCCGCGCCGACACCGAGCGAGACGTCGGTGAGCAGGGGGCGGACGCCGTAGGACTTGGAGACGCGCTCGAGGTTGAGCAGGTTCGGGCGCTCAGCCATAGGTCACCACGTGCGCGCCGGCGACCGGACCGGTCGCGATCGCGCAGTCGACGCCGCGCTCCTGCAGCGCCGCCATCGCGCCACGGGCGGAGAAGCCGTTGTCGAAGAGGGCCAGCATGGTCGGCCCCGACCCCGACAGCAGCACGCCGGCCGCTGCGGTCCCGCGCAGCATCCGCTCGGTCTCGGCCAGGTCCGGCCGCAGCGCGCGGGCGGGCGCCCAGAGGTCGTTGTCCATGCGAGCGCCGACGGCCCCGACGTCGCCGTCGGCGAGCGCGGCGAGCAGCTCGGCGGACAGCCGCGGCTCGGCGTCGGCGTCCGGTGAGAGCTCGTCGAAGTGGCGGTAGACCGCGGGCGTCGCGAGCCCGTCGTGGGAGAAGACCGCCAGCCACCAGCACTCGGTCGCGTCGGGCACGGGGGCGACGACCTCTCCCCTGCCCAGGCCGGTCGCCGTTCCGCCGACGAGCGCGAAGGGTACGTCGCTGCCGAGGTCGGCGGCGATGGCGAGCATCTCGTCGTCGGGGGTCTCCAGCTCCCACAGCCGGTCGAGCGCGACGAGCGTCGCGGCGGCGTCGGCCGACCCGCCGGCCATGCCGCCGGCGACCGGGATGCCCTTGGCGATCACGATCTCGGCGGCCAGGTCGCTGCCGTGGTGGGCCACCAGGGCCCGGCCCGCGCGGATCGCGATGTTGTCCTCGCCGAGGGGTACGCCGTCGACGGGCTCGACCAGCCGGACCGACCAGTCCTCGGACTGGGTGACGGTGACGTCGTCGTAGAGCGCGACGGCCTGGTAGATCGTCGCGAGGGGGTGGAAGCCGTCCGCGCGGGGAGCGCCCACGCCCAGCTGGAGGTTGATCTTGGCCGGCGCCCGGACGGTCACGCTCGGCTCCGGGTCGTCGAAGACGGCGGCGCTCATCGCGGCGCCCCCACGGCCGCCAGCGCCTCGGCGACGGCGACGAACTCGGCGATGCCGAGCGACTCCCCGCGCGCGAGCGGGTCGACGCCGGCCTCGTCGAGGGCCGCGATCGCGGCCTCGGCGGAGCCTGCGAGCGGGCGCAGGGCACCGCGCAGGGCCTTGCGGCGCTGCGCGAACGCCGCGTCGACGACCGCGAAGACGTCCTCGCGGGACACCGCGGTCGTCGGCGGCTCGCGGCGGGTCCAGGCGACCAGGCCGCTGTCGACGTTCGGCGCGGGCCAGAAGACGTTGCGCCCGATCGCTCCGGCACGGCGTACGTCGGCGAACCAGGCGGCCTTGGCCGACGGGACGCCGTAGGTCTTGGAGCCCGGGGGCGCGGCGAGGCGGTCGGCGACCTCGGACTGCACCATCACCAGGCCGTGCTCCAGGCTGGGGAGCAGCGCCATGAGGTGCAGGAGCACCGGGACGGAGACGTTGTAGGGGAGGTTCGCGACCAGCGCCGTCGGCGGCGGGCCGGGGATCTCGGTGACGCGCAGCGCGTCGGCGGGGACGACCTCGAGACGGTCTGCCAGCTCGGGCGCGAACTCCCGGACGGTCCCCGGGAGCGCGGTCGCGAGGGCCGGGTCGACCTCGATCGCGGTGACGCTCGCGCCCGCCTCGAGCAGGGCCAGGGTCAGCGAGCCGAGACCGGGGCCGACCTCCAGGACGACCTCGCCCTCGGCGACACCGGACTCGCGCACGATCCGGCGGACCGTGTTGGGGTCGATGACGAAGTTCTGGCCCCGCTGCTTGGTCGGCCGGATGTCGAACCGGGCCGCCAAGTCCCGCACCTCCGCGGGACCGAGCAGTCGAGCCATGCGGGTCAGCCTAGTGACCCGCATGGCTCGACACTGCTTCGGCGGAGACCCCGTGCGGCTCAGGCAGCGCCCGCGCAGCCCCAGGGCGAGAGCCCACGGGCGGCGTAGACGCGGTTGGCCACGGTGATCTGCTGCTCGCGGCTGGCCAGGTCGGCGCGGGGGGCGAAGTCGCCGCCGCCGTTGCTGAGCCAGGTGCCGCTGTCGAACTGCAGGCCGCCGTAGTAGCCGTTGCCGGTGTTGATCGACCAGTCACCACCCGACTCGCAGGCGGCGATGCGGTCCCACATGGCGGCGTGCGCCAGGTTGATGCCACCACCGGAGGTCGTCGTCGCGACCGGCGGCGCCTTCGTGCCGACCTTGAGGACCTCGGGGACGGCGCGGCGCAGGACGTTCGCCTTGACCAGGACGCGACGCACGACCTTGCCGTTGCGCCGGACGACGCGGTACGTCGCGTTGCGGGTGCCCGGGTTGCCGGCACGGACGACGGTGTCGTGGCCCTTGAGCGCCGACGCGTCGTCGTGGCGGATCGTCGGGGCCGAGTAGCGCTCGTGCTTCACCTTCACGACCTTGGTCGAGATGCGGGTGAAGACGATCTTGTCGCCGTCGGTGAGCTTGTGGTTCAGCCCGGGCCTCACCTTGTCCTGCTTGTCCACGTGGACGTTCAGGCGCTGGAGCGCGTCGCGCACGGTGACGGCCGGGATGTTCCGGACGACCGGCTTGTGGCCCGCGATGGCGACGTGCAGCCGCTTCGGGGTGATCACGTTGATCGAGGTGCCGTCACGGTTGAGGGTCATCCCGCGGCTCATCGACAGGCGGGCGTCGGTGTAGACGCTGCCGATCTGCTGCAGCGCACCCTCGACGGAGTCGGCGGTGACGTAGTGCGTGGAGGCCTTGCCGTCCACGGTCAGCTTGATCGGCTTGCTGTAGAGCACGGCGATCTTGCTGCCGTTGTCCACGTGCTCGCTCGGGGCGGGCTGGACGAGGTCGCGGCTGCCCAGGTGGATGTTCTGGGACGCGAGCACGTCGCCGACGGTGTCTCCGAAGACTCGGACCTGGTGGGACTTTCCGTCCACCGAGAGGGTGACCGTCTTGCTCATCATGCGGTATCCGGCCGTCACGCCGGCCACGGAGACCAGCACGATCGCGGCGGTCACGGCCAAGGCGACGCGGCTCTGGACGAGTCGCTTGAGGGTGGGGGTGATAGAGGTGGGATTGAAGCTACTGGGTGAGATCGGCACGGGTCTCCAGCCGTCGTACTCCCCGGGCCTCGGGCAGCCAGCCACCGCCCGAGAGACGAGTGTTGCCGGGTGCTTCTCCGGTCGGGAGCGGCGGTCGGCGTGCTGGCTGGATCGATCCCGATCCCGGCCATCGCGGTCCAGCCCAACCCGGATCGGGCCGAAATGCAAAGTTCAACCACCGTTTTCCACGGTTTCTGTGGGCCGATTCACCCGATCCCGGCCACTCGTGTCACACGCGTCACGTGCGCCCGCGTGTTAACACACGGTCACCAGTGGCCGCCGAACGCCACCTCGGTGTTCGCGTCCACGGCCGCGCAGAGCGCGGCGAGGTCCTCGCCGCGTTCCTCGGCCATCCGGCGCATCGTCAGCGGCACGAGGTAGGAGCCGTTGGGGCGCCCGCGGTACGGCGTCGGCGTGAGGTACGGCGCGTCGGTCTCGACCAGGACCCGGTCCTGCGGCGCCAGCCTCAGGGCCTCGCGGACCGGATCGGCGTTGCCGAAGGTGACCGTGCCGGAGAACGAGAGGTGCGCACCCCGGTCGAGGCACCGGCGGGCGAAGGCGCCGTCGCCGGAGAAGCAGTGCATCACCCAACGGTCGGGTGCGCCCTCGGCGTCGATCACCTCGAGGATCTCGTCGTGGGTGTCGCGGTCGTGGATCACCAGCGTCTTGTCCAGCCGCTTGGCCAGGTCGACGTGCCACGCGAACGACTCGCGCTGGACCGCACGACCCTCCTCGCCGGTGCGGAACGCGTCCATGCCGGTCTCGCCGACCGCGCGGACCTTGTCGTGGGCCTGCGCCAGCCGCTCGATCTCGGCGAGGGCCGCCTCCAGCTCGCCCGCCTCGGCCAGCCGCGGCGCCTCGTTGGGGTGCAGCGCCACACCGGCGACCACCGTCTCGTGACGCGCCGCCACGTCCACCGCCCAGCGGGCCCCACGCAGGTCGCAGCCGATCTGCACCACCCGCCGTACGCCGACGGCGGCCGCCTCCGCGAGCGCCTGCTCCACCGGCACCGGGTCCTCGCCATCACGGGTGATGTCCATGTGGCAGTGGTTGTCGACGACCGGGTGGGGCAGCGGCTCCGGGGCCGGGGGCCGCTCGCTGCTGGAGGTCACCCGCGGACACGCTCCAAGATCGCGGCGGCCAGCGGGTCGGGCGCGTGGGTCGGGATCCAGTGGCTGACGCCGGGGAGCTCGACGAAGCGGTAGTCGGCGTGGACGTACTCGCCGGTGTGCTCGGCGCCCCAGCGGCCGAGGGCGGTGTCGCCGTCGCTCCAGACGTAGGTCGTCGGGACGCCGACGTTGCCGCGGATCGCGCGCGGGTCCGACAGCGGGAGGGCGCGGTACCAGTTGATCGCGGTGCGCAGCGCCCCGTCGTCGACGACCTCCGCCCGCACCCGTCGTACGTCGTCGCGGTCCATGCCGGCGCGGCGGAGCAGCCGGTCGAAGACGCCGCTGCGGGTCGCGCTCAGCTCGGGCAGGAGCGGGAGCTGGAAGAAGCCCATGTACCAGGACTTCAGGATCTGGCCGTGCGGCATCGAGGCGAGGAACGCCTGCGGGTGCGGGACGCTGACCGCGGTCAGGGTGCGGATCCGGTCGGCGTGGTGGCGGGCCAGGGCCCAGGCCACCATCGCGCCCCAGTCGTGGCCGACGACGTGGACGGTCGCGTCGGGCCCGACGAGCTGGTCGACCATCGCGACGACGTCCAGCGACAGCTCGGTCACCTGGTACTCGCGACGACGGGTCGGGCGGGCGGCCGGCGAGTAGCCGCGCTGGTCCATGGCCAGCGTGCGGTAGCCCGCCTGGTTGAGGATCGGGGCGACGTACCTCCAGCAGGTCGCGCGCTCGGGGAAGCCGTGCAGCAGCACCACCACCTCGCCGCCGCGCGGCCCCGCGTCGAGGACGTCGAAGACCAGTCCGTCGCGACCGACCGACACCTTGGTCGGCTCCGTGTTCGCATCAGTCAACGTGCACCACCTGGTAGACCTCGCGCTTCGGCAGCCCGGCACGGACCGCCACCTGGGCGATCGCGTCCTTGCGCCGGACACCGTCGGCCTCCAGCGCCGCGACCGCGGCCCTGAGGCTATCGGGGTCGGTGGCGATCGTCGCAGTCGCCGTGGTGCCCGAGACCACGACCGTGACCTCGCCGCGTACGCCGGCGGCGGCCCACTCCGCCAGATCGGCCAGCCCGCCGCGGCGTACCTCCTCGTAGGTCTTGGTCAGCTCGCGGCAGACGGCCGCGGGGCGGTCGCCGCCGAACGCCTCGGCCAGCGCCGCGAGGGATGCCTCGGTGCGGTGCGGCGACTCGAAGAAGACCATCGTGCGCTGCTCGCTCGCCAGGTCGGCCAGGCGGCGCGACCGCTCCCCCGCCTTGCGCGGCAGGAAGCCCTCGAAGCAGAACCGGTCGACCGGCAGCCCGGAGACGGCGAGCGCGGTCAGCACCGCCGACGGGCCCGGCACCGCGGTGATCGGCAGGTCCTCCTCGACGGCCGCAGCGACGAGCCGGTAGCCCGGGTCCGAGACGCTCGGCATGCCGGCGTCGGTCACCAGCACCACCCGCTCGCCCGCCTGCAGCGCCTCGACCAGCTGCGGGGTCCGCGCCTGCTCGTTGCCCTCGAAGTAGGAGACGATCCGCGCCGTCAGCTCGACGCCGAGGTCGCTCGCGAGCCGGCGCAGCCGACGGGTGTCCTCGGCCGCGATGACGTCCGCGCCGGCGAGCTCCTCGGCCAGCCTCGGCGACGCGTCGTCCGGCCGGCCGATGGGGGTACCTGCCAATACCAGCATGCGGCCAGTATCCCGACCCGTAGTCTGGGCGACCGTGACCGCCGTCGACGACAAGCTGGAGAGCCTGTCGACCACCTCGGACGGCGAGCGGCTCCCGACGGCCCGTGAGCGCGCGATCAACCCGATCACCACGATGCCGTGGCGCCAGAAGGCGATCGGCTGGCTGGCGCCGATCGGGCTCACGCTGCTGGCGTTCGGGCTTCGGGTGTGGCACCTGGGGACGCCGCGGATCTTCGCCTTCGACGAGACCTACTACGCCAAGGACGCGTGGTCGCTGCTCAACAACGGCTACCTGCTCAGCTACAAGGCCGACGCCGACGGCAACCCCAAGACCGACATCAACGCCGACATCCTCGCGGGCCACGTGCACGGCGTGTGGACCAAGATCCCCGAGCTCGGCGTGCACCCCGACGTCGGCAAGTGGATGATCGCGGTCGGCGAGCACTTCTGGGGGATGAACCCGTTCGGCTGGCGGATCGCCTCGGCGGTCGTCGGCTCGCTGATGGTGCTGGTGATGGCCCGGATGGTGCGCCGGATGACCGGCTCGACCGTGATCGGCTGCGCCGCCGGGGCGCTGCTCATGCTCGACGGGCTGCAGTTCGTGCTCTCGCGGCTGGCGCTGCTGGACATCTTCCTGGGGTTCTGGCTGCTCTGCTCGATCGCCTGCCTCGTCGCCGACCGCGACTGGCACCGATCGCGCCTCGCCCGCGACCGCCGTGTCTGGTTCCGGCCCTGGCTGGTCGGCGCGGGCATCTGCTTCGGGCTGGCCTGCGGCTCGAAGTGGGACGCCGTCTACCCGCTGGCCGCGTTCGGGATCCTGTGCGTCGTCTGGAGCATCGGGGCCCGCCGCTCGATGCGCATGTCGCGATGGCTCCTCAAGGGCGTCCTCGTCGACGGGGTCCCCGCCTTCTGCTACCTCGTGCTCGTCGCCCTCGTCGTGTACGTCGCGACCTGGGCCGGCTGGATCGCGCACGCCCGGTCCTACGAGGAGCACCTCAGCTCGACGCAGTACCGGCAGTACACCGGCCAGGGACACTGCACCGGCACGGGCTCGAACCGCACCTACACCGCGACCGACCTCGACCCGAACCGGAAGTGGCCGACGGCCATCACCCCCAAGGAGCACCGACCCGGCGGCCTCGTCGGGTTCGTCCGGTCGCTGCGCTCGCTCTGGTACTACCACCAGGACGTCTACACGTTCCACACGCACTTCCTGAACTGCTCGACGCACTTCTACCAGTCGAACCCGTCCGGCTGGCTGCTGCTGAACAGACCCGTCGGCGTCGCGGTCACCAACGACATCAAGCCCGGCACCGACGGCTGCGAGGCGCCGGCCGACAGCTCCTGCATCCGCCAGGTCCTGCTGCTCGGCAACCCGGTGGTCTGGTGGGGCGGCTGCCTCGCCCTGCTGTTCGCCCTGGTGATGTGGGTCGGCACGCGCGACTGGAGGTACGGCGTCGCGATCGTCGGCACGTTGAGCACCTGGCTGCCCTGGTTCCACTTCGACAGCAGACCCATCTTCATCTTCTACGCGATCGCCACGCTGCCCTTCGTCGTGCTCGCGCTCGCCCTCGCGATGGGACACCTCATCGGGCCCTCGCAGCAGCCGTCGCGTCGTCGTACGACGGGGGTGGTGGTGAGCGGCGCGTACGTCGTCCTGGCGTTGGTGGCGTTCGCCTGGTTCTGGCCGATCTACACCAACCAGCTGATCACCCACTCGGAGTGGCTGGACCGGATCTGGTTCTCGCGCTGGGTCTGAACCAGAAGAGCCGATCGGTCCTGCGACAAAGGACTAATGTCCCAGTAACACCTGCCGATCGGACCCGTTGAGATCAGCGACAGGCCATCAGGGCCGTCGCTACCGCGGGAGGAACCATGCAGCAGATCCGGGCCACGCTGACCCCCTTCACCCTGCGCAGCCGCTCCATCCGCGTGGGCCACACCGGCTCCGGTCTCACCGGCGGCCTCGACCACGGCGAGCACGTGCTCGTGCACGACCCGGTCGCCGACGTGCACCACACCGCCGTCGTCGCCGAGATCGACTTCGAGCTCGACGACACCTCCTACCGGCTCGACCTCGGCACCCGGATCACCGCCGCCGAGGCCGACGAGTGGATGCGCCCGACCACGGACCGTCCGGCCGACCGGGTCACCACGCCCGACATCGTCGACCTGCTCGGCCAGCTGCGCCGCAGCGAGAAGGGCCTGCGGGCGGCCTTCGCCGAGCTCGCCGAGGGCTGATCCGGGGGTCGTCGCGGGGCCGCTACCGGCGTACGGACGGGGTGCGTAGTCCGTTCGGGTGATGCGCCCGGGATCGTCCGGTCAGTTGTCCGTCAAACCGTTGGATCCCGAGTCCGGGACCCCGAGAATCTTTGTCGTGGCCAACCAAACTCCCCTCCGGGTCTACCTGGTCGACGACCACGAGATCGTCCGCCGCGGCATCATCAGCCTGCTCGCCGAGACCGACGACCTCGTCGTCGTCGGCCAGTCCGGCACCCACGCCGCGGCGCTGACCGAGATCCTCGACCTCCGCCCGGACGTCGTCGTGCTCGACGCCCAGCTGTCCGACGGAAGCGGCGTCGACCTGTGCCGCGAGATGCGCGCCGTCGACCCGAGCATCAAGGGCCTCGTCCTCACCGCGCACGACGACCCCGACGCGATCTCCTCGGCGATCCTCGCCGGCGCGTCCGGCTACGTCCTCAAGCGCATCGAGGGCAACTCGCTGGTCAGCGGCATCCGGCTGGTCGCCGGCGGGCACTCGCTGATCGACCCCACCGTCGCCGCCCGCGTGCTGGAGCAGATGGAGCTGCAGAAGCGCTCCCTCGACGTGATCTGCGAGCTCACCCCGCAGCAGCGGCGGATCTTCTTCCTCATCGCCGAGGGCCTGACGAACCGTCAGATCGCCGAGAAGATGTTCCTGGCCGAGAAGACGGTCAAGAACCACGTCACCGGCCTGCTGGCACGGCTCGGTCTCGAGCACCGCACCCAGGCCGCGCTCCTCGCCGTACGGCTGAAGGAGACGCAGGCCCCGGCGCAGGCCGCCCCCGCCGCCCGTACGGCGTCGCAGCCGGCCGCCCGGCGTCCGATGGCGGTCTGATCCTGGATCCACCGGATCAGGGCTCGCCCCGCCGGTCGTCCCGCGCCCCGGTCCCGGGGTGCGGGTGCTCGAACGCGCCCTCGGAGCGCTCCGGGATGTGGTCGTGGACGTCCTTGACCCGCCGGCGGTCGAGGATGGCCGCCAGCAGCAGGAGCACGCCGATGAAGACCAGTGCGAAGACCGCGAACACGATGATCCAGGCTGTGCTGCTCATACCCATGCCGATGCGGTACCCAGGCGGCAGTCCGTGATGCAGTCGCCGGACGCCCGCACGAAAGGGTGAGCCCCGGAGAGTGGGAAGTCCTCTCCGGGGCTCGAGCCGCGTCAGACCCCTCGGGCGCGGCGGCTTGGAGGCCGGTGGCCGGACGACGTACGAGCCGTCCGGCCACCGGGCGTTCAGAGGGTGAACCTGGCGACCAGGTCCTTGAGCTCGCCGGCCATGCCGGTCAGCCGGGTCGCGGACCGGAGGGTGTCGTCGGCGCCGAGCTTGGTCTCGGCCGCGGCAGTCGCCACCTGGGTCACGTCCTCGGAGATCCCGTTGGCACCGGTGGCGGCGTCGGTGACGGAGCGCGCGATCTCGTTGGTCGTCGCGGTCTGCTCCTCGACGGCCGAGGCGATCGTCGACTGGATGTCGTTGATCCGCGCGATGACGTCGGCGATCCGGCCGATGGCCGAGACGGCGCCGTGGGTGTCGGCCTGGATCGCCTCGATCTTCTGGCCGATCTCCTCGGTCGCCTTGGCGGTCTCCTTGGCCAGCTCCTTGACCTCGTTCGCGACGACCGCGAAGCCCTTGCCGGCGTCGCCGGCGCGGGCCGCCTCGATCGTGGCGTTGAGCGCCAGCAGGTTGGTCTGCTGGGCGATCGCGGTGATCACCTTGATGACCTGGCCGATCTCGGCGCTGGACTCGCCCAGCGACGCGACCGTGCTCTCCGCCTCGGCGGCGACGGCCACGGCGTCGGTCGCGACGGTGGAGGCCTCGCTGGCGTTCTTGGCGATCTCGCGGATCGACGCCGTCATCTCCTCGGCCGCCGTGGCGACCGTCTGGATCGAGGCCGACACCTCGACCGCGGCCGCGGACGCGGAGTCCGCGCGGTCGGAGGTCGTGGCGGCCTCACGGCCCATGCCGTCGGCGACGCCGGCGAGCTGGGTGGCGGCGCCGGCGAGCGACTCGGCGGTGTCGCCGATGTCACCCATCGACTCGCGCAGCGTCGTCAGCAGCGAGCGGAGACCCGCCGCGACCCGTCCGACAGCGTCGTCGCCGTGGATGTCGAGGGTTCGGGTCAGGTCGCCGGCCGCGGCCGCGGAGACGACCGCGAGGATCTGCTCGACCTTGCCGGCCAGCTCTGCCGCCGCCTCGCGCTCGGCGGTGTCGCGGGCCTCCTTCTCGCGCTCGAGCCGGAGGCGCTCGGTGACGACCTCCCAGGTCGCCATCGCGCCGATGTAGGCGCCGTCCGCGTCGCGGATCGGGCTCACCAGGAGGTCCAGCGTCTCGGGGCCGACCGAGATGTCGGCACGGCGCGGCAGCTGGGTCTCGTCGGCCAGGATCCCGCGCTGGTACGCCGGCGTCCGGTGGAAGATGTCGAGGCTCGAGCCGACGACGTCGTCGGCCCGGACCGGCAGGAACTCCTCCAGGCCGCGCAGTGTCTCGAGCGACGCGGGGTTCATGTAGGTGATGACGAAGTCGCGGTCGGCGAACATCATGTTCGTCGGGCTGTTCTCCATCATCGAGGTGATCCGGCCGGTCTCCCGGGCGAGGTGCAGCTGCTCGGTCAGGTCCTCCACGGTGGCGATCGCGCCGGTGAGGGTCCCGTCGGCGTCGTACAGGGGCTCGACGGAGAACTCGACGGTGACCTCGCCGACCGAGCGGCGGGCCAGCAGCGGGAGCGCGGCGCGGTGGTCGCCGGGAGACTTCTCCTCGAGGACGCCGGCGAAGGCGAGGTCGAGCGGCATCCCGACCATGTCCGCGGAGCGGAACGGCAGGTGCTCGCGCAGCCGGTCGATGCCCTCGCGGGTCGCCGGGTTGACGTAGGTGATGACCAGGTCGGCGTCGACCAGGACGAGCTGGGTCCTCACGGCGTCCAGCACGGCGCCGAGCGCGGCCAGGTCGGTCGCGGAGCCCGCGGGCTCGAGTGTCTCCGTCACGGTTTTCCTCCGGCGGTGTCGGGTGCGGACGAGACGTCGACCGCACGGTCGGCGTCGAGGACGAGCAGGATCGACCCGGCCAGCGGCCGGACCCCTGAGACGACGTCCTGGACGCGGGCGGGCATGTTGGACGGCACCGGCTCCGGCGCGACGCCGCCGAGCTCGGCGAGGTCGATCACGTCGCCGATGTCGTCGACGAGGAGGCTGACCACCTCGCCGCGGCTGCGCACGATGACGTTCATCGGCGCGGTCGCCGGGTCGCGCGGCGGGAAGCCGAGCCGCACCCGGAGGTCGACCGCGGTCACGATCTGGCCGCGGAGGTTGATCAGACCGGTCACGGCATCGGCCGCGCGCGGCACGGGCGTCATCGGCTGGGTCCGCAGGACCTCCTGCACCTCCGCGACGGCGACCCCGAAGAAGAGGCCGGAGACCCAGAACGTGCAGTACTGCTCCTCGACCAGCGTGGCGTCGGTGGTCATGCCGCTCCTCCTGCTCGTACGACGACGGCGGCAAGGTCGACCAGGTCGGTGACCCGCTCCTGCACGATCGCGCTGCCCAGCACTCCTGCCCGGCGGCCCACGTCGCTGCGCACCACCGAGGTGTCGACGACGTCGAGCACGCGGTCGATGACGATGCCGACGGCACGTCCCTCCGAGCCCTCGTGGACGACGACGCTGAGCTGCTCCTGCAGGTGGCTGGTGTCGGGCAGACCGATCGCCGGCGCGAGCCGCACGAGCGGCAGGATGCCGTCGCGGTACTGCACGACCTCGGCGGTCCCCGCACGCTCGAGGCGGTCGGGGGTGAACTCCTCCAGGCGCGCGACCGCACCCAGCGGCAGGGCGGCACGGCGGCCGTCGGCGACCTCGAGCACCAGCAGCGACGTACGGTCGCCGTCCGAGCCGCGGGCCTCGGCCTGCTCCTCGACGGTGGAGCCGATCCCGGCCGCCACGGCCATGCCGGCGACGTCGAGGATCAGCGCGACCCGGCCGTCGCCCATGATCGTCGCGCCGGCGTACATGCCGAGCGACTTGAGCTGGCGGCCGATCGGCTTGACGACGATCTCCTGGGTGTCGTGGACCTCGCTGACGCACAGTCCGAAGCGGACGTCGTCGGACTGGAGCACGACCACGGTCAGCGCCTCGTTGTCCGGGCTCGCGCCGCCGAGCGCCTCGGCGAGCTGGACCAGGGGCAGCAGACGACCGCGCAGTCGCAGGACCGGCGCACCGGCGAGGTGCTCGACGTCGCGCTCGAGGTCCTCGCCCTCGATGCGCACGAGCTCGACCAGGTTGGCCTGCGGGATGGCGTAGCGCTCGCCGCCCTCCCCGACGACCAGCGCCGGGATGATGGCGAGGGTCAGCGGGATGCGGACACGGACGGTGGTGCCGCGGCCGGCCTCGCTCTGCAGGTCGACGCTGCCGCCGATCCGCTCGATGTTGGTGCGTACGACGTCCATGCCGACACCGCGGCCGGAGATGTTGGAGACCTCGGTGGCGGTGGAGAAGCCGGGGCGGAAGACCAGCCCGAGGATCTCGCGCCCGTCCATCCGGGCGAGCTGCTCGCGCGTCACGACGCCACGCTGGATCGCGACGCTCGCGATCCTCTCGGGGTCGATGCCGGAGCCGTCGTCGGAGATCTCGACGACCACCTGGCCGGACTCGTGGAAGGCGCGCAGGACCAGGGTTCCCTTCGCGGGCTTCCCCGCCGCGAGCCGTACGGCGGGCGTCTCGATGCCGTGGTCCATGGAGTTGCGCACGAGGTGGGTGAGCGGGCCCTTGAGGGCCTCCAGCAGGCTGCGGTCGAGCTCGGTGTCGTGGCCCTCCATCACCAGCTCGACCTCGCGGCCCAGCTGGTGGGCGAGGTCGCGCACGACGCGCGGCATCTTCGACCAGACCTGGCCGATCGGCTGCATGCGGGTCTTCATCACCGACTCCTGCAGCTCGCTGGCGACCAGGTCGAGGCGCTGGCTGGCGCGGGCCAGCTCGACGTCCTCGGCCAGGGCGGTGCGCTGGAGCAGCTGGTTGCGGGTCAGGACCAGCTCGCCGACGAGGTCGACGAGCGTGTCGAGGAGGTCGACGTCGACGCGCACGCTGGCGTCGACGACCGACGGCTGGGCCTCGGTGGCTGTCTGCGCATCTGCGACCGGCGGCGCCGGGGCGATCCCGTCAGGGGACACGGAGACGGGCGCGTCGACCTCGGCGAGGTCGTCGGCACCGCCGGTCGCAGGTGCGGGTGGCGGCTCGACCGGGGCGGCCGTCGTACCGGGGTCTCCGGTGAGCAGCCTCTCGATCACCTCCACCACGGGCGCGACCTCGACCGATGGGTCGGCGTCGGTGCCCGTCCGCTCGATGACCTCGAGCAGCGCGCGGGTCGTGTCGACCATCAGCAGCAGCGACTCGGCGATCGCCGGGGTCATCTGCTCCTCGCCGTCGCGCAGGCGCGAGAGCAGGGTCTCGCCGACGTGCGCCAGCTGCTCGAGGCGGCCGAAGGCGAGGAAGCCGCTCGTGCCCTTGATCGTGTGGATCGTCCGGAAGATGCTCGACAGCAGCTCCCGCGACCCGGGCTGCTGCTCGAGACCGACCAGGTCGCGGTCGAGCTGGTCGAGGTTCTCGTGGGACTCCACGAGGAACTCTGCGATGATCTCGGCGTCTTCGTCGTTCTGGGTCATCTGGCCCCTCCCTTCGCAGCGACCCATCGGCCGGTCGGGAGGGGGTCTGAGCGCGAATCCACCGGTTCCTCGCGTGGGCTGCGCGGCACCAGACGGGTGTGACGGCCAGGCGGGCGCGCGACAGCGGTCTGGTTGCACCACCGAGCGTCCCCAAACGCCGCCAGCGCGCCCGTGTGCTGCTGCGCAGCAGCGAGGAGCCGGTGGGCTCAGGCTGCGGCCGAAGCCCCAGGAACCACGGCCCTCAGGTGTTCTTGCGCGCCTTCAGGGCCTCGGTCAGCGAGGCGACGGCATCGGCGGACGGCGAGGCCGCCTCTGCGTTGGCGTCGGCCGTCTCGGCGAGCAGCTCGGCGCGATGGACGGCGACCGAGCGCGGAGCGTCGATGCCGACGCGCACGACGTCGCCGCGGACCTCGAGGACGGTGATCGTCACGTCGTCACCGATGACGACGCTCTCGCCGACGCGACGGGAAAGAACCAGCACGGGGCCGAGGCTATCCGACGAGCGGAGCGGCGATCGGGAGGTCCGGGTCGTCGAGGATCACCTGGCAGGCGCGCTGGGTCACGAGGTTGAGCACGATCGGTGCGCGGAGGTTGATCGTCGTGTCGGCCAGCGAGGAGCCGGCGCGCACGACCGCGAGGACGAGCACCTCGTCCACGTCGTCGATCTGCAGGTCGCCGACGACGTCGTCGCCGACGACCGGGGCGTAGCCCGGGTGGAACGGCGCCGGCGGCACCACCACGAACTCCAGGCCGGAGCCGCCGAGCGAGCGGAAGCCGAAGAGCAGCCCCTCGTCGTCGAGTCGCACCAGCGCGAACCGGTCGTCCTCGGGGAAGCCCGGAAGCGGGTGCACCAGGTCGATCACCGGAACCTCGACCAGGTCGGCGGGGGTCTCGGTCTCCATGGTCATCATCATCACGCAGGCCCTGTGCCTTTCAGTGCAGGAAGTCCAGCAGGCTGGGCTGGATCGTCTTCGAGGTCGCCGCGAGCGACGCCTGGTAGGCGACCTGCTGCATCTGCAGGTTGATGGTCGCCTGTGCCAGGTCGACGTCCTCCAGCGAGGACAGGTCGCCGGTCATCTGCAGCTGGGCGTCCGACGCGGTCGAGCCGGCCTTGTCCACCTGCTGGTAGACCACGCCGGCGGCGGTCCGCGCGGAGGTCACGGTGTTGATCCGGGTCTGCATCTGCGCGATGCCGGCCGAGATCCCGGCCTGGTCTCCGGAGCGCAACGCGGTCGAGAGGTTGCTGAGCTCGGTGAAGACCGAGCTGGAGCCGTCGCCGAACACGTCGCGGCCGTCGACGTCGACCTTGACGCTGACGCCGTCCGCGATCCGCCGGGTGACGTCACCCGGGGTGCCGACGTAGCTGCCGCTGGCGTCGTACGCCGTGCTGCCGCCGGTCACGCCGCCGAAGATCGGACGCCCGAGGTACGTCGTGTTCGAGGCGGCGAGCAGGTCGGAGCGGATGCCGTCGATCTCGTCCGCGAGCGCGTCGAGCGACGAGGCGCCCATGGCGCCGGTGTTCGCGCCCTGGAGCGCCAGCGTGTAGGCCCGCTGCACGTCGGTGGTGACCCCGCCGAGGGTGGTGTCGGCCTGGCTGAGCCATCCCAGCCCGTCGGTGGCGTTGCGACCGTACTGCTGGCTCGCCGCCAGCGAGTCGCGCAGCCGCATCGCCGCGGTGGTGTCGGTCGGGTTGTCCGAGGGACGGTTCAGGATCTTGCCGGTCGACATCTGCTCCTGCGTGCCGGCCATCTTGCCCAGGTTCGACTGGATGGCCCCGATGGAGTTGTTGACCATCATCCGTTGGGTGACGCGTCCGATCATTGGTCAGCCTCCGATCAGGCCGGTGTGGTTGATCAGGGTGTCGAGCATGTCGTCCATCGTGGTCAGCACGCGCGATGCGGCCTGGTAGGCCCGCTGCGCGGCGACCATGTTGACGGTCTCCTCGTCCATGTTGACGCCCGCCTGCTGCTCCCACGAGTCGTCGAGCGAGCCGGTGAGCGTGGTCTGGTTGCTGGTCTGCTGGTTGATCGCCGCGACCTGGGTGCCGAAGCCGTTCACCAGGCGCTGGTAGGCGTCCGACACACCCTGCGTGGAGGTGCTGATGGTGTCGGCGTTGCCGCCGTCCTGGTTGGCGCTGCCGGCGATCGACGACGCGGCGACCTGGGAGCTGTCGGTGATCGCGACCGACAGCGTGGCGCCGGGGTTCGAGGGGTCGTAGCTGAAGAACGCCGTGCCCGGGTCGCCGTTGGCGTCGTACCCGGACTCGTGCTGTGCGTTGACGGTGTCGGCGAGCTGCTGGGCGACCTGGTCGAGCCCGGCCTTGTAGCTCGGCAGCGCGTTGGTGAGGACGTCCGCGACGCCGCCGGCCTCGCCGCCGAGCGCGGAGGTCAGCGGGGTCGATCCGGAGGCGGTGTCGATCCGGAACGTGATCGGGTTGCCGTCCGCGTCGCCCGACGCGGTGACCCCGGTGGCGATCGCGAGGGTTCCGGCGTCCTGCCCCGACACGAGGGAGGCACCGCCGACCGAGACGTCGAACATCCCGTTGGACTCCACCGAGACGGTGCCGCCGGCCAGGTTGGCGAGCTTCAGCGCGAGCTGGTCGCGCTGGTCCTCGAGGTTGTTGACGTCGAGACCCGACTGCTGGCCGTCGAGGATGTTGCGGTTGAGGGCGGCCAGCCCGGATGCGGCGGTGTTGATGTCGGCCACGTTGGACTGCAGGTGCAGGCGCTGGTCGGACTCCTCGCCGGTGATGTTGCGGACCTGGGAGTTGATCGCCTGCGCCAGACTCTGGCCCATGCCGATCACCTGCTGGCGGGAGGCATCGGTGCCGGGGTTGTTCGAGAGGTCCTGCCACGCGGCGTTGAACTTCTGCAGAGCGGCGGAGACACCGCTGTCGCCCGGCTCGCCGATGCCGCTCTCGACCCGCGACAGCACGGTCTGCTGGGTCGTGAGGAAGCTCAGGTTGCCGTGCTCGCTGCGTACCCGGGCGTCAAGGAGGGGGTCGACCATGCGGTCGACGGAGGTCACCGCGACACCGTCGCCGTGTCCGTCGTACGTCGACCAGAGGGCGACCTGCCCGGAGGTGACCGAGGCGCCCTGGACCGTACGGCGCACGTAGCCGTCGGTCGAGGCGTTGGCGATGTTGTTGCTGGCGTTGTCGAGCACGGCCTGGCTGTAGCGAAGGCCCGACAGCGCGATGCCCAGCGTGCTGAAGGTGCCGGTCACGGTCAGAGGCTCCTGTCGACCAGGTGCCGACGCGGCGCCTCGGCGACCGCGGTGCCGTCGTGGGTGTAGCTCTCGGACGCGCTGCCGCCGAACGCCAACAGCGTCTCCTGCGCCGAGCGGTAGCCGGCGGTGAGCAGGCCCCGGTTCTGCTCGGAGAGCTCGGCGATGTCGCGCGCGATCGCGACGAGGGTGTCGCGGTGGTCGAGCAGGATCACCCGCCACGGCTCGTCGGACGCCTCGGCCAGGGCCACCAGGGAGGGGTTCGGCAAGAGCCCGAGCGCCTCGGCCGCCTCGTCGGCGGCGATCGCCCGCATGACCTCGGTCTCGCGGATCTCGGAGAGGGTGGCCTCGATGTCTCGGGTGGCGTTGACCAGCCACTTCGTGTGCGCGCTGGCGAGCACGAGGCGCTCCACCTCGAGCTTGTAGGAGAGCTGCTCGAGCAGCTCGCGCTCACGCCACAGGATCTGGGACAGCTTGTCCACGTCTCGCCCTTTCCGATCGGTCTCGACGGGTTGATCGCCCGCGCCGGAGCGGATCTGAGGGAAATCGGCGGCCTCGATCGGACGGGTCGGACGGCCCGCACCGGACGACCGTACGAACCACCCGGCCCGTTGGGACTAGGACCGCCCGGGACACGCGTCCTGACTTCGTCGCCGAAGGGCCCGTCAGGGACGAAAACGATTCAGGCGGAGTGCTCCGGACTGCATGTTTGCTGCCGTGAGCCAGACCCCCGCAGCCTCCGCCCCCGTCGGCCAGGAGCACCTGATCACCAGCCACATGCCGCTGGTCGGTCACATCGTGCGCGAGACGATGGGCCGCGTCCCGAGCCACGTCAGCCGCGACGACCTGACCTCCGCGGGCCTCACCGCGCTCGTCCTCGCCGCCAAGGCGTACGACGATGCGCGCGGCGTGCCCTTCGACCGCTACGCGTCGACCCGCATCCGCGGCGCCATCCTCGACGAGCTGCGCAGCATCGACTGGGCCTCGCGCTCCGTCCGCCGCCGCGCGCGGGACCTCGGCGAGACGCGCAACCAGCTCGCCGCCGTCCTCGGTCGCACCCCCACGGTGACCGAGGTCGCGCGGGCCGCGGGCCTGTCCGAGGACGAGGTCGCGGCCAACGACGACGACGTCGCCCGCGCCCAGGTGCTGTCCCTCCAGGGCTCCACGACCACCCCGATCGACGAGCTGGTCCCCCACCGCGCCCCGTCACCGGAGGATCTCCTCGAGCAGCAGGAGCGGCTCTCCTACCTCCGCGAGGCGATCGAGGAGCTGCCCGAGCGGCTGCGCGTCGTGGTCCAGGACTACTTCTTCGCCGAGCGGCCGATGGCCGAGATCGCGGCGGAGCTCGGCGTGACCGACTCCCGCATCTCCCAGATGCGCGCCGAGGCCCTCGTGCTCCTCCGCGACGCCCTCAACCACGCCCTCGACCCGGCCATGCTCAAGCCGGCCGCGGGCAAGGCCGGCGGAGTGGCCCACCGCCGCCGCGAGGCCTACTTCGCCGCCGTCGCCGCCCGCCATGCCCAGGGCGCGCAGCGCCCGCTGCGCTCGGTCGGTCAGGCGGCCGGCTGACATGTCGTTCGGCCACGTCTACGTCTTCTACCCGCGGGGTCTCCGCACCGGCGGCCCGGAGGCGCTGCACCAGCTGGTCGACAGCCTGCGCCGCAACGGCCAGAAGGCCTCGCTGGTCCCGCACCCCGCCTCGGTGGGCAACGAGCGCGTCCCCGACTACGACAAGTACGACGCCCCCGAGTCCGCAGCCGTCGTCGACGCGCCCGGCAACGCGGTGGTGGTGCCCGAGGTCTACCTGCACGGACTCGGCGGCGGTCGCCACCTCGAGGTCTTCTGCTGGTGGCTGAGCATCGACAACTCGCCGTACTTCCGCGCCGACTGGCAGTCGCGCGACCCATGGCAGGTCACGATCGAAGCGCCCACGCAGAACGAGGCGCTCGACGTCGCGCGGATGCGGGGGATGCGCCACCTGACTCAGTCTCACTACGCGTGGAGCTACCTGTTCACCCGGATGGGCGTCACCGGCTCGACGCTGACCGACTGGACCGACACGTCGCGCTTCGACGGCGGGCTGCCGGCGGCCGAGCGCGGCCGGACCGTCGCCTACAACCCGACGAAGGCGGCCGTGATCACCGAGCTGGTGAAGGCCGAGATGCCCGACGTCGAGTTCGTGCCGCTGCGCGACATGACGCCCGACGAGATCGCCGGCACGCTCTCGCGCTCGGCGATCTACCTCGACCTCGGGCACCACCCCGGTCGCGACCGCCTCCCCCGCGAGGCCGCCCTGGCCGGCGCGACGGTCGTCGTCGCCCGGCGCGGGTCCGCGGCGTACCACGTCGACGTACCGCTGCCGCGCGAGCACCGGGTCGACGCGACCACCGAGCTGCCCGACCTCGCGGCCGCACGCATCCGGGCGATCCTCGACGACCCGCAGCACCACTCGGACCTGCAGAAGGACTACCGCGCCGGCATCGCCGACGAGCGCGCCGCCTTCGAAGAGCAGGTACGACGCGTCCTCGTCGCCCACGAGTACGGCGACTGAGCCGCCGCGGCGCTCAGGCGCTGACGGCGGCGTACCTCTTGTCGTACGCCGCCCGGTAGGCCCCGATCCAGCGCGGCGCCCAGGCCTGCGTGGTGAACGTGCGCGCGACCTCGCGGGCCCTGCGGCCCATCTCGCGGCGCATCTCCTCGTCCTGGGCGAGCGCGCGCAGCGCCTTCATCCAGTCGTCGTCGCGACCGCAGAGGAAGCCGGTCTCGCCGTGGACGACGAAGTCACGGTAGGGACCGGCGTCGCTCGCGACGATCGGGATGCCGAAGGCACCGGCCTCGAGCGCCTTCAGCGCCGACTTCGACCGGTTGAACGGGTCGTCGGCCAGCGGCGCCAGGGCGACGTGCCAGGTCGTCAGCGGCAGGTAGTACTCGTCGATCGCGCCCGCCCAGGGCAGGAACTCGGCATCGCGGTAGCCGATGAGCGGGCGGAAGTCGGCACCCATCATCACCAGGTGGGCTCGGGCCTTGGTCAAGCCGTAGCGCACGCCGTCGGCGCAGACCTTCCAGTCCAGCGTGTGGGTCGCGCTGCCGGCCCAGCCGACGCGGAGCTGCTGGCCGGGCTCACGCACCGGCGGCGGCACCTCGAGCAGGACCTCGTCGATCGTGTTGGGGAGCACGACGATCGGGACGTCGGTGTGCCGGGCGTAGGTCTCGGCGAGGTAGTCGGTCGACACGGTCACGAGGTCCGCCGTCTCGAGGGAGCGCCGGATCTGCGGGACCACCGTGGCGACGTACTCCTCGTGGGTGATCCTGTCCAACGCGAACATCGGGTTGTCCGGGCGCGGGGTGAGGTAGTCGTCGTCGTGCTCGAGCACGGCGATCCGCGGGTACGGCGCCAGCTGGCCGAGCTCCTCCACCGCCGCGCCGAGGTTCTGGACGGGCCCCTGGCCGACGATCACGTCGGCCTGCACCGCGTCGAGGACGCCGAGCTCGGCGCCGGAGGAGAAGCGGGCCAGCCCCTGCCAGCCGGCCTCGGTGAGAGGCGCGTTGACGCGGTAGTGGAAGCCGCCGTTGCCGAGGCCCGCGCGCGTCCAGACGAAGATCTTCACGACGCCCACATCGGCAGCGCGAGCGCCGACCTGACCTCGACCACGCGGCCGGAGGATTTTCCGCGGCAAACCGCTCAGCCGCTCGCCCCGACGGCCGAATGACACCGCGACGGAGCCCAAGGACGGACTCCGGAACACCCAGGCGAATGCATCCAGGAAGGAACCATCATGAGCCTCCGCATCAACACCAACATCGACGCGCTGACCGCGTACCGCAACCTCACCACCACGCAGACGTCGATGTCTCAGTCGGTGGAGCGGCTCTCCTCGGGCCTGCGCATCAACAAGGCCGCCGACGACGCCGCCGGCCTCGCGATCTCGCAGGGCCTCACCGCCCAGATCAACGGCATCGGTCAGGCCGTCCGCAACTCCCAGGACGGCATCAACGTCGTCCAGACCGCCGACGGCGCCCTCACCGAGGTCCAGTCGATCCTGCAGCGCGTCCGCACCCTGACCGTCCAGGGCGCGAACGACTCCAACGACGCCAACGCCCGCGGCGACATCACGACCGAGATCACGGCCCTCGGGTCCGAGCTCGACCGGATCAAGAGCACCACCAGCTTCAACGGCACCAACCTGCTCGACGGCACCGCGAACCTGAGCTTCCAGGTGGGCTCGGCCAGCGGCTCGTCGAACCAGATCAGCGTGGACCTGACCTCGGGCGGCACCAACAAGGTCGACCTGTCCAGCGGCACCCTGCTGAGCGGCGCCGCGGCGCTGTCCAGCGCCTCGACCGCCTCCGCGTTCAACGCCGCGCTGGGCGACCTGGACACCAGCATCCAGAACGTCTCGACGCTCCGCGCGAACCTGGGTGCCATCCAGAACCGGTTCCAGCACACCATCAACAACCTGTCGGTCACCCAGGAGAACCTCCAGGCGTCCAACAGCTCGATCGTCGACACGGACATGGCACAGGAGATGAGCAACTACTCCCGGACCCAGATCCTGTCGCAGGCGGGCACCTCGATGCTCAAGCAGGCCAACTCGGCTGCCCAGAGCGTCCTCTCGCTGCTCCAGTGATCTAGCAGCACCGCATGACGACCTAGTGCCGGTGGGGCCTCCGGCCCCACCGGCACTGTCCGTCTGGACCACCGACGACCAGCGAAGGAGCACCCAAGGCGATGACGACGACCCCCACCAGCTCGCTGTCCAGCGCCAACGGCTCGCAGTTCCAGTTCAGCGGCATCGTCAGCGGGCTCGACACCACCAGCATCATCAGCCAGCTGATGGCCGTCGAGTCCCAGCCGCAGACGAACCTCAAGAACGCCGTCGCGGCCCAGCAGAACCAGGTCAGCACGCTGCAGTCGATCAACGCGGCACTGGTCGCCCTCAGCAGCCAGGCCGACACCTTCAACTCCGGCAGCACCTGGACCCAGCTCACCGCGACGTCCTCGAGCTCGGCGGTGACGGTGGCCGCGACCAGCGCCGCCCCGCAGGGCTCGCTGAGCATGACCGTCGGCACGCTGGCCTCGGCCGCACAGCTCGGCTTCACCACACCGCACGCCTTGACCGACGTCGTCGCCACCCCGGGCTCGTCCCTCGACGTCACGCTGACCGACGGCACCACCGCCTCGGTCGCCACCGGCGACGGCACTCTGTCCTCGGTCATCTCGGCCCTCAACGGGCTCAAGGACCCCTCCGGCAAGCCGCAGCTCGTCGCCAGCGCCGTCAACGTCGGCGGCGGCCAGGTGCAGCTCCTGGTGTCGGCCGCCTCCACCGGCGCCGGCTCGCTGTCGATCTCCGACGCGGGCGGCGCCTCCTTCTTCTCCGCGGTGACCGCGTCGGCGGGCTCGAACGCTTCGCTGACCCTGGGCGCCGGCATCACCGCGACGTCGACGACGAACACCTTCACCGACCTGCTGCCGGGCGTCACCGTCACCCTCGGCGGCGGTACGCCGACGGGCCAGCCCATCGCCCTCAACATCACCGACGACGGCAGCTCGCGGGCCAACGGCGTCAACCAGTTCGTGAGCTCGATCAACTCGCTCTTCACCACCATCCAGAGCACGACCGCCTACGGCGTGGTGGGCTCCGACGGCACTGTCAGCGGCGGCGGCGCGCTCCCCGGCGACCTCGACCTTTCGAGCGTGGTCGGCAACCTCGTCAACACGATCTTCCCCCCGGGCAACACGACGATGGCCACGCTCGGCCTCGACGTCGACAAGACCGGGGCGCTGACCTTCGACCAGTCGAAGTTCGAGGCGGCCTACCAGGCCGACCCGGCCGGCACCCAGCAGTCGATCATGGACTGGGTGAAGCGGGTCCAGACCGTGTCCGACAACGCCAGCCTGCCCAGCTCCGGCACGCTGAGCCAGTCGATCCAGGGCATGAACGACCAGATCGCGCAGGAGAACAGCTCCATCGCCGACTGGGACACCAGGCTGCAGCTCAAGCAGCAGCAGCTCGAGACGATGTACACCAACCTGGAGACCCAGCTGAGCACGCTGCAGTCGCAGCAGTCCTGGCTCTCCTCACAGCTCGGCTCGCTGGACAGCGGCTGGGCACAGAACAGCGGAAGCTGATCCGGGAGATCCCATGAACACCGCACAGTTCGCCGCACGGTCGGCGTACCAGGGCAACTCCGTCGCCACCGCGACGCCGGGCCAGCTGCTGGTCATGCTCTTCGAGCGACTCGTGCTCGACTGCGAGCGCGGCCTGCGCGCCCTCATCGCCGAGGACCACCAGGCCGCCCACACGCACCTGGTCCACGCGCAGGCGATCGTCACCGAGCTGCAGTCCTCGCTCGAGGTCGACGGCATGCCCGCCGGCCGCGAGCTGCTCTCGCTCTACGGCTACCTCCAGCGCCGCCTCGTCCACGCGAACGTCGCGCACGACCCGTCGGCCGGCAAGGAGGCGCTGCTGCTCTCACGGCAGCTCTGCGACACCTGGCGTACGGCGGCCCGCCTCGCCGCGAGCACCGAGGGAGCCGACCGATGAGCGACCACGACCCCGCCGTCGAGGGCTGGGAGCACGCGCTCGCCGAGCTCGAGGGGCACGTCTCCGAGGCCGAGCGCATGATCCGCAGCCAGCTCGTCACCGCGCCCCTCGACTGGCGACCGCCTGCCGACCTCGGCGTCATCCCGGACGAGTTCGTCTTCCGCGCCCGCCACCTGCTGCGACGCCAGCAGGCCCTGCTCGACGCGATCCCCGCGGTCCTGGCGAGCAACGCCGCGCAGCGGCGGCTCGCAGCCCGCGTCGGCGACGCCACGGCACGCCCGAGCGCATCGATCTACATCGACGTCGCGACCTGACGGGTCGCCCGCACGATCGCCGCGGCCATCCGGTCCAGCGGCAGCACCTCGGCCGCCAGCCCCGCGTTGGCGACCGCACCCGGCATGCCCCACACGACCGAGGTCCCGGCGTCCTGCACCAGCGTGCGGCCGCCGGCCTCGTCGACGACGCGGGCGCCGATCAGCCCGTCCTGGCCCATCCCGGTCAGCACGACGGCCAGCGTGCCGCCGGCGTACTGGTCGACGGCGGAGCGGAAGAGGACGTCGACGGCGGGACGGCAGAAGTTCTCCTGCGCGCCCTGGTCCAGAGCCGCCCGTACGACGCCCGCCGACGACCCGAGCCGGAGGTGGAAGTCGCCGGGGGCGAGCAGGACGGTGCCGGGCTCGACGAGGTCGCCGTCGGCGGCCTCGCGGACCGTGAGCGGCGAGGCCTTGTCCAGCCGCTGCGCGAGGAGGGCGGTGAAGACCGGCGGCATGTGCTGGACGACGAGCACCGGCACGCCGAGGTCGGCCGGCAGCTCGGGGAGCAGCCGCGCGAGCGCGTCGGGCCCGCCGGTCGAGCAGCCGATCACCAGCGCCCGCACGGGCTGGACGGGTCTCGACACGCTCGACCGACCTGTGGTGGTCGAGCCACCGAGGGTGGTCGGGCCTCCCGGGGTGGTCGAGCCGGTCGAGATCCCCACGACCCGGCGCATGCCGGCGAGGGCACGGATGCGGGGCACCAGCTGCTCGCGGATCGCCGCGATGCCGTCGGCGATGCGGCCGGTGTTGGACGGCTTGGTGACGTAGTCCGAGGCCCCGCGCGACAACGCGTCGAGGGTCGCGGTCGCGCCGCGCTCGGTCAGGGTGGAGAACATGATCACGGGCAGCCGCGGGTGCTGCTGACGGATGCGGGTCAGCGCACCGAGCCCGTCCAGGCGCGGCATCTCGATGTCGAGCGTGACGACGTCGGGCAGCAGCCGGTCGACGACCTCGATCGCGGCCAGGCCGTCCTCGGCGACGCCGACGACCTCGATGTCGTCGGCGTCCCGCAGAGCGGTGGTCACCAGGCGTCGTACCAGGGCTGAGTCGTCGACGACGACCACTCGGATCGGTTCCACGACCGCCTCATCGGCAGAGTGCTCACATCCCTGAGTCGCGGGCCGATTGCCGGTACGTGAGCCCGAACGACACCTTCGCGCAGGTCTCCGCCCTCATCAGGCGAGAGACCTCGATGGTGTACGACGAGGGCAAGGAGTACCTCGTCAGCGCGCGACTCACCCCGCTGGCGAACGCCCTCGGCCTGACCGTGCCCGACTACGTCCGGCGCCTGCCGATCGACCCGGTGGAGAAGCGCAAGGTGGTCGACGCGCTGACCATCAACGAGACGAGCTGGTTCCGCGACCACTCGCCGTACCAGGCGTTCACCGACCACCTGCTCCCCTCGATCCTCGAGGCGCGCGCGACGATGCCGGGTCCGCGGCTCCTCCGGGTCTGGAGCGCCGCGTGCTCCAGCGGCCAGGAGGCCTACTCCATCGCGATGCTGTGCGAGGAGAGCCTCCCGGACGGCTGGGACTACGAGATCGTCGCGACCGACATCTCCGGGGAGATGGTCGAGCGCGTGCGCGCCGGCCGCTACAGCCAGGTCGAGGTCAACCGCGGGCTGCCGGCGACCCGGCTGGTCGGCTACTTCCAGCGCGACGGACGCGACTGGCAGATCGCCGACCGGCTCCGCGAGCGCGTCCGCGCGCAGCAGGCCAACCTGGCGGAGCCGTACGTCGGTCTCGGGCGCTTCGACCTCGTGCTGCTGCGCAACGTGCTCATCTACTTCGAGCCCCGCACCAAGCAGGACATCCTGCGCCGGATGCTGCCGATGGTGGCGCCGCACGGCTACCTGCTCCTCGGCTCCGCCGAGACCACTCTCGACCTGCCGCCCGACCTCGCCGCCTCGTGGCGGCGCGACCAGGTCGGCAGGGTCCAGACACATCGCCCGGTCGACCTCGGCACGGCCTCCACCCCCACCACGACCCACCGTCTCACCGCGACAGGAGCATGAGATGCGCGCGATGATCATCGACGACTCCCGGGCGATGCGGAGCATCCTGCGCCGCATCGTCACCGGGCTCGACTTCGAGGCCGTCGAGGCCGGCCACGGCCAGGAGGCCCTGGACCACCTCGCCTCCGGACCCGTGCCGGACGTCTGCCTGGTCGACTGGAACATGCCGGTGATGGACGGCTACACGTTCATCACCAAGGTCCGCGAGAACCCCGACTGGCGCGGCATCGCGCTGATGATGGTGACCACGGAGAGCGAGCAGCGCCAGATCGTGCGCGCGCTCGCCGCCGGTGCGCACGAGTACGTCATCAAGCCGTTCACCCCCGACGCGATCGCCGAGAAGCTGGAGATCCTCGGGCTCGTCGGCGCGGCCGGGGGTGCCGCATGAGCACCGTCAGCCAGGAGAGGTACGACGCCCCGACCCTCGACGACGTCGCGTTCGTCGTCGACGAGGTCTGGCGCTCGCTGCTCGGCGACGAGGAGGGTCTCGACAGGCTCGACCACCCCGGCCACGCGCTCGACCACCGGGTCGGGACCTGGACCGGGGCCGTGTCGGTGACCGGCGAGTGGCGGGCCACCGTGACCGTGGAGCTCGGCGCCGACGCGGCCGGACCGCTCGCGGCCCGGATGCTGGCGCTGCCCGACGACGAGCCGCCGACGGACGCCGACATCGCCGACGCGGTCGGCGAGCTGGTCAACATGGTCGGCGGCAACGTCAAGAGCCTGATGCCCGGGCCGAGCGCGCTCTCGCTGCCGCTCGTGGCGGCCGGGCGGGCGGCGCACCCCTCCGAGCTCGTCGAGGTGACGCGCCTCGACGCGGCCTGGCACGACCGGGCCGTCCGCTTCACCGTCGCGATCCCGCGCCACTGAACCACCAGCCGACCGACGTACTGATTGGAAACACCGATGAAGATCCTGATCGCCGACGACTCCCGGGTGATGCGCCAGATCGTGATCCGCACCCTGCGCCAGGCCGGTCACGGCGGCCACGACATCGTCGAGGCCGAGAACGGGCGCGACGCCCTGGCCAAGGTCGCGACCGAGTCCCCCGACCTGGTGCTGTCGGACTGGAACATGCCGGAGATGAACGGCATCGACTGCCTCTCCGCGCTGCGTGCGTCCGGCTCGCAGGTGCCGTTCGGGTTCGTCACCTCGGAGGGCTCCGAGGACATGCGTGCCCGCGCGACCGCCGCCGGTGCGGCGTTCCTGATCGCCAAGCCGTTCACGCCGGAGGCGTTCGACGACGCCCTGCGCTCGGTGCTGTGATGGCGGTCCACCTGCCGCTCCCCAAGCAGCTGCGCGACCTCCTCGGCGACCTGCTCGACCGCGAGGTCACCCTCACGCCCGCGGGCCCCTACGCGCCCGGCCCGACGACACCCGCCTCCGTCGCGGTGTACGTCGACGACAGCCTGCGCGTCTCGGCCGCGATCGTGTGCGACCTCGCCCTCTCGTCGTACGCCGGCGCGGCGCTCGGCCTGGTGCCTCCCGGCGGCGCCGAGGCGGCGATCGAGGAGGGCGCGCTGAACGACACGTTTCGCGAGAACCTCTACGAGGTCCTCAACATCGCGGCCTCGGTCTTCAACACGGCCGGCGCCGACCACCTGCGGCTCTACGAGCTGCACCCCGCCGGTCCCCCGCTGCCGCCGCAGATCCGGCTGCACGCGCTGACCCTCGGCCGCCGCGAGGACCTCGCCGTCGACGTCGCCGGCTACGGCTCCGGGCTGCTGTCGGTCGTCCTCGTCTGATCCTCTCCCAGGATCGCGCCGGACCTTTCGGGCAGAGGTCGCGGGACTTCATCCCGAGTCGGTCAACCGGTGTGACGCCGGGCCGAAGGACTCCCCGAGCACGGATAGCTCACCAGCGCCGATGGATCGGCACCGGACCACCCGCCTCACGGCGGGTCGAGCAAGGGGACATCCGTGTCATTTGGTGCGTCCGACGCCGTCAGCTTCGTGCTGCACACGGCGATCAACGGCCTGGCGGAGCGGCAGAACGTGATCGCCAACGACATCGCCAACGTCGACACCCCGGGATACCGGGCGAGCAGCGTGGACTTCGAGACCGCGCTGAAGTCGGCCATCGCCGGCGGGTCGGCCAACGGCGACATCCAGGCGACCGTCACGCCGGACCAGACCCCCGTCGGTGCCAACGGCAACAACGTGGACCTCCGCAAGGAGGAGCTGGCCTCGATCCAGACGCAGTACCAGTACCAGGTCGTGGGCGAGGCGATCAGCAACCGCGCCGACCTCATGCGCGCAGTGACGGCGATGTGATGGGCGCCTTCGACACCCTCTCGATCGCCAACAGCGCGCTCGGAGCGGACCAGACCTGGATCGACTCCATCGCCGGCAACATCGCGAACGTCAACACGGTCGAGCCGACCAGCGGCGCGGCCTTCCAGGCGACGTACGTCGTCTTCTCGCCCGAGCAGGGCGGCGGCGTGCAGGTCGCGGGCTTCGCCAAGGGCGATGCCCAGGGCATCGAGGTCAGCAGCCCCGACAGCCCGCTCGCGGACAAGAACGGCTACGTGCGCGAGCCCGACATCGACATGGCCTCGCAGATGGGCCAGCTCGTGATGGCCCAGCGCGGCTACCAGGCCCAGGTCGAGGTCACCAAGGCCGCCCAGGGCACCTACGACGCAGCTCTGCAGATCGGCCAGAAGTGACATGAGCGTGACCCCCATCCAGTTCCCCAGCATCCCCGGCGTCGGCGGTACGCCGTCCGGCGTCAACCTGGAGCCGGCCGATCTGTCCGGCATGGGCGGCGTCCAGGGCGTCTCGTCCGCCTCACCGACCGGCGGCGCCGCCGGGATCGACGGCACCGCCGCGACCGATCCCACCACCCAGGCGAACGGCGCCGAGTTCGGGAACCTGGTGCTCGACGGCATCGACCGGCTCGACGGCCTGACCAACAAGGCCGACAACCTCGCCGTGCAGGCGGCGACCGGCAACCTGACCAACATCCACGACTACACGATCGCGGCGAGCGAGGCGCAGGTCGCCACGCAGCTGACGACCTCGGTCCGCAACCAGGCGCTCGACGCCTTCAACAAGATCCTGCAGATGCAGGTCTGAGACGGCGACTGATCCATGGACAACATGCGTGAGCGGCTCACCCGCTACCTGACCCGGGGCAAGGACACCTTCCTCGGCTTCACCGCCGGCCAGAAGGCCGTCGTGATCATCGGCTCCCTGGCACTCGTGCTCGCGGCGGTCATGGTCTTCCGCTGGGCCTCGACGCCGTCGTACTCGCCGCTGTACTCGAACCTCTCCGGTCAGGACGCGAGCGCGATCGTCGACGAGCTGCAGACCGAGGGCGTCCCCTACCAGATCACCGGGGGCGGCGGCACGATCATGGTGCCGCAGGCCGACGTCTACTCGACGCGGATCACCCTCTCCGGCAAGGGCCTGCCGTCGAGCAGCGACCCGGGCTACTCGATCCTCGACAACGAGGGTCTGTCGACCTCGGAGTTCCAGCAGCAGACCGACTACCAGCGCGCGATGGAGGGCGAGCTCGCCAACACCATCGAGGCGATCGACGGCATCAACACCGCCATCGTCCACCTGGCCATCCCGCAGAAGCAGGTCTTCAGCGACCAGCAGACACCGACGACCGCCTCGGTCCTGATCGACACCGACCCCGGCACCACGATGACCGACGAGCAGGTGCAGGCGATCGTCCACCTCGTCGCCTCGAGCATCCAGGGGCTCGACCCCAAGGACGTCACCATCACCGACCAGCACGGCACCGTGCTGACCATCCCGGACGACGGCTCGGGCCTGACCGCCGCGAGCAGCCAGGCCCAGGACGTGCAGGCGTTCTCCGACACGGTCAAGAGCCAGATCCAGGCCACGCTCGACAAGGTCGTCGGACCCGGCAACTCGACCATCACCGTGACGCCGGTGCTGAACTTCGACAAGGCCACCCAGGTGACCCGGCAGTACCTGATCCCGAACAAGAAGATCCCGCCGCTGTCGGAGTCGCACTCGCTGGAGACCTACAAGGGCGCCGGAGGCGCGGCGGCCAACGGAGTCGGCGGCGTGGTCGGCCCCAACGGCCAGATGGGCCCGACGAACGGCAGCACCAGCGGCCCGACCAACTACCAGAACTCCAGCAGCACCCAGGACAACGCAGACGGCGAGCGGATCGAGCACCGCGAGCAGGCACCCGGATCGCTGCAGGGGCTCCACATCGGTGTCGTGCTCAACCAGACCACCGCCGCCGCGATCCAGCCCCAGGTGATCAAGAAGCTGATCGCCGCCGGCGTCGGCATCAACACCAAGCGCGGCGACACCATCGACGTGTCCAGCCTGCCCTTCGACCAGTCGGCGCAGACCGCCGCCGCCAACGAGCTCGCCGCGGCGGCCGCCGCCAAGAACAAGGCGTCGCAGATGGCCATGATCCGCGACATCGGCATCGCCGGCCTGATCGCCCTCATGCTGATCCTGGCGTGGCTGCAGGCACGGCGACGGGCGATGGCCCGCGAGGAGGCGACGGAGTACCTCGTCGAGCAGCTGCGCGCCGACCAGGCCGAGCGCCTCGCGCTGGAGAACCAGGCACCCGTGCCGGTCCTCGACGCGGCGCCGGTCGAGCCGGAGGACGACGGCGTGCGCGAGGAGCTGCTCGCGCTCGTCGAGAGGCAGCCCGAGGACGTCGCGGCCCTCCCGCGCGGATGGCTGGTGGAGCCCCGATGACGCTCATGCCCACGGGCTCGGCCCTGGCCACGCTCGGCGTGCGCAAGGCCGCCGTGCTCCTCATCCAGCTCGGCAAGGACCGTGCCGCACAGGTGATGGGTCACCTCTCCGACGCCGAGGTCGAGGCGATCTCCGCCGAGATCGCGCGGCTGGACGCCGTGCCGGCGCAGGAGACCGAGCAGGTGATGAGCGAGTTCCACGAGCTCATGACCGCGCACGCCCACATCAACCAGGGCGGCTTCGGCTTCGCCCAGCAGCTGCTCGAGCAGTCGCTGGGCCCCGAGCGCGCGCAGGAGATCATGGAGCGGCTGCACGCGGCCGCGGTCCAGATGCCCTTCCAGTTCCTGCACCGGGCCGACCCGGCCCAGCTGCGCGGCTTCATCGCCGACGAGCACCCGCAGGTGATCGCGCTGGTCCTGGCGCACATGGCCGCCGACAAGGCGTCGCTGCTGCTCGGCGGTCTCCCCGCCCACCAGCAGGCCGTGGTCGCGCACCGCATCGCGGTGATGGACCGTACGTCGCCGGAGATCATCCGCACCGTCGAGGGGATCCTCGAGCGGAAGCTGTCCTCGATGCTGCAGCCCGCCGAGGTGTCGCGGGTCGGCGGCGTGGACCCGCTGGTCAACATCATCAACCGCTCCGACCGGCCGACCGAGCGCCAGATCGTCGAGGGCCTCGAGGGCCTCGACCCGTCGCTCGCCGAGGAGGTCAAGAGCCGGATGTTCATGTTCGAGGACATCGTCGGGCTCGACGACCGCTCGGTGCAGCAGGTGCTGCGCCAGGTCGACACCGCCGAGCTCGCGCTGGCGCTCAAGGGCGTCAGCGACACCGTGCGGGAGAAGATCACCGCCAACCTGTCCGAGCGCGCCGCGGAGAACCTGCTCGACGAGGTCGAGATGCTCGGCGCCGTACGCCTCGTGCAGGTGGAGGAGGCCCAGCAGAGCATCATCCGCACCATCCGCCAGCTCGAGGAGCAGGGCCAGATCATGGTCCGGCGAGGGAACGACGATGAGTTCGTTGTCTGACGACGCCGGACCCAGGCCGCTCGCCATGCCCGAGCTGCGGCGGGGCGAGTGGACGCGCCGAGGGGGCGCGGCCGTGCTCGGCGACGCCGTGACCGAGAGCCTGCTGGCCGACCTGGCCGCGACGACCCGCGACGCCGCGCAGGCGCAGGGGTACGCCGTCGGCTGGGCCGAGGGACGACGTGCGGCAGCCGAGCGGGCCGACGCCGAGGCGAGTCGCGTCGCCGCGGGGCGCGCCCAGGAGGACGTCGTACGACGCCAGGAGCACGCCGCCGCGATCGAGGCCCTGGCACAGGCCGGTGAGCAGGTCCGGGGGCTGCTCGCCGACCTGGCCTCGGCCATCGAGAGCCAGTCGTCGGCGCTCGCGCTGACCCTCACCGAGGAGCTGGTCGGCCACGAGGTACGTGGCACGACCGGGGCCGACGTGGTGGCCCGCGTGCTGCGGCTGCTCCCCGACGGCCCGCTCGCGACGGTCCGGGTCGCCCCGGGCGTCGTGGAGTCGGCCGCCGCACAGGACCTGGTCGCGCGCGGTGTCCGCGTCGTGGCCGACGGGTCGCTCGACCGCGCCGACGCGCTGGTCGAGGCCGACGGCGGCGTCACGGACCTTCGGGTCGCCGAGGGCCTCGCCCGGCTGCGCGAGGTGCTCGGATGAGCGTCCTCACCGACACCCTCGCCGAGCGGGCGCGCGCCGTCGCGGCGCCGCTGCGCCTCGGCACCGTCACCGAGCTCGTCGGCCTGCACCTGGAGATCCGGGGGCTCCCGGTGGCGGTCGGCGACATGGTCTCGATACGGCCTCGCCCGGCGGCTCGACCGACGACGGGTGCCGCTCCCGCGGCCCTCCTCGCCGAGGTCGCCGCGGTCCGGAACGGGTCGGCGATCTGCCTGCCGCTCGGACCGACGGCCGGCGTACAGGCCGGCGACCTGGTGGAGCACACCGGCGGGCCGCTGCGGATCCGCGTCGGCGAGGCGCTGCGCGGCCGGGTGCTGGACGGGCTCGGCCGGCCGATCGACGGCGGCGCTCCGCTGGAGCAGCTCGACGGCCTCTCGCAGGTCCCCGTCGACAACCGCGCACCGGCGCCGCTGGACCGGCCCCGGATCACCCAGCCGCTCGGCCTCGGGGTGCGAGCGATGGACTCGCTCATCCCCTGCGGCCGGGGCCAGCGCATCGGCATCATGGCGGGCTCCGGCGTCGGCAAGTCCTCGCTGCTGTCGATGATCGCGCGCGGCACCGACGCCCAGGTCAACGTGATCGCCCTGGTGGGCGAGCGTGGCCGCGAGGTGCGCGAGTTCATCGAGGGCGACCTCGGGCCCGAGGGCCTGGCCCGCTCGGTCGTCGTGGTCGCCACCTCCGACGCACCCGCCGTCGAGCGGATGCGCGCGGGCTTCACGGCCACCCGCATCGCGGAATGGTTCCGCGACTCGGGACGGGACGTCGTGCTCATGCTCGACTCCCTGACCCGCATCTCCATGGCACAGCGCGAGATCGGGCTGTCCGCGGGCGAGCCGCCCGCGACGCGCGGCTACCCGCCCAGTGTCTTCGGCCTGATGCCGCGCCTCCTCGAGCGCGCCGGCACGTCGGCCACGGGATCGATCACCGGCCTCTACACCGTCCTCGTCGAGGGCGACGACATGCAGGACCCGATCGGCGACACCGCCCGCTCGATCCTCGACGGTCACGTCGTTCTGTCCCGCGAGCTCGCGACGTCCGGGCACTTCCCCGCCATCGACGTCCTCGAGTCGATCTCGCGCGTGACCAACGCCGTCACGACACCGGAGCAGCAGGACGACGCCCGCCTGCTGCGCCGGATGCTCGCCGCCCACCGCTCGGTCAAGGAGCTGCTCGACATCGGCGCGTACGTCGCCGGCGCCAACGCGTACGCCGACGCCGCCATCGCGCGGCTCCCGCGGATCGAGGAGTTCCTCACCCAGCGCATGGACGACGCCACCCCGACCGCCGAGACCTGGCGGCGGCTGCACGAGCTGGTGAGCGCGTGAGCGCCCGGGTCGCCGACCGCGGGCTGAAGGCGGTCGAGCGGGTCCGCGGCGTGCGCGAGCAGGACAGCCGGATCGGCCTGCAGCACGCCCTCGCCGAGGAGCGCGCGGTGATCGGCCGGCTCGACGGCTACCACAGCCGGCTCGCCGGAGCGGGTGCGTCCCTCCCCACCGCGTGCACCCCCCGCGAGCTCGTCAGCCTGCGCTCGGCCCTCGGCATGCTCGGCGACATCATCGCGACCACCCGCGAGGAGGCCGCCACCGCGACCGCGCTCGCCGCCGACGCTCGTGGGCGCTGGGCGGCCGACAAGGCCCGGCTGTCCGCGGTCGAGCACCTGCTCGAGCGCCGCGCGGAGCGGCGCCGGGCCGAGGCGGCGCGGCGTACGGCCGCCGAGCTGGACGACCTCGCCGCTCAGCGCTGGCTGCGGGTCTCGACAGGCTCGACCGACCTCGGGAGCGCGAGCAGCCTGCAGGAGCCATCCTGCAACGGAGTCTCGACAGGCTCGACCAGCCTGGAGGGCACGGCCGGCCTGGGGGGCTCGACCGACCTCGGGAGCGGAGGGACGCGATGAGCATCGACCAGGTGACCGCGCGGATCGAGCAGATCCAGACGCAGCTGGCGCAGCTCGCGGGGACGACACCGAGCACGGCCGACGCGTTCGCGACGACGATGAACGGGGTCTCGGGCACCGACTCCTCGGGGGCCTCGACGAGCTCCAGCACCGCGGGCGCGGGAACGACGGGGGCCGACGTGGTCGCGGACGCGAAGAAGTACCTCGGTGTCCCCTACGTCTGGGGCGGCACCGACCCGAGCAAGGGGATGGACTGCTCGGGTCTGGTGCAGCGCGTCTACAAGGACCTGGGCTACGACCTCCCGCGCGTCTCCTACGACCAGGCCACGCAGGGCACCGCCGTCCCGAGCCTGGCGCAGGCCCAGCCCGGCGACATCCTGTGCTTCGGGTCGCCCGTGCACCACGTGGCGATCTACATCGGCGGCGGCAAGATGATCGAGGAGCCGCACACCGGCGAGAGCTGCAAGATCAGCGACGTCTACGAGACGCCGACACAGATCCGCCGGATCATCGGGTCGGAGGCGCCGACGGGCTCGGGGGGCACCACAGGCTCGACCAGCCTGGGGGGCATCGCGGCCCGGGTGGGCACAGGTACGCCGTACTCCGATCTGATCAACCAGGCGGCGGCCAGCACCGGCGTGCCCGCCGGGCTGATCGCGGCCGTCGCCAAGCAGGAGTCCGGCTTCAACGCGAGGGCAGTCAGCGGCGCCGGCGCGCAGGGGATCATGCAGCTGATGCCCGGCACCGCCCACGGGCTCGGCGTGACCAACTCCTTCGACCCCGCTCAGGCCATCGACGGCGGCGCCCGGCTGCTCAAGTCGCTGCTGACCAAGTTCGGCGGTCGCGTCGACCTCGCGCTGGCCGGCTACAACGCCGGCGCCGGAGCGGTCGTGCGCTACGACGGCGTGCCGCCGTACCCGGAGACGCAGAACTACGTCAAGGACATCATGTCGATGCTGAGGAACGGGGTCGTCTCGTGACCGTCACCCCCACCGCACCGCAGGCGCCGCCGGCCACGACGGCCTCGCTGCCGGCCGGCAAGTCGGGCAAGCCGACCGCCGACGGCTCGGGCTCGGACCCGACCGGCACGGGAGCCGAGGCGGGGCCCCAGGGCTTCGCCGCCGCGCTTGCCGCCCTGCTGGGCGGTACGCCGACCGCTCCGGTCCCGCCACAGGCACCGGCCGCCACGATGCCCGCACCGCCGAAGTCGGGCGCACCGGCTGCTGCCACCGTGGACGTGGTGGCGGGCGGAGCGCTGCTCGGCGCGGCCGGCCCGGCGATCGCCACACCGATCCAGCCCCTGCCTGCCGGCAAGCAGGGAGCGGTGGCCGCCTCGACCGCGCAGCTGCCTGCCGGCACGCAACCCGCCGCCACCGCCACTGCGACCCAGCCCTTGCCTGCCGGCAAGCAAGGAGCGGTCGCCGCCTCGACCGCGCAGCTGCCTGCCGGCACGCAAGCCGCCACCACCCTCGCGCAGACGCGGCCTCTGCCTGCCGGCAAGCAGGCCGCGCGACAGACTCCCGCGACCGGCGCCCGCTCCTCCGGTCGCCAGCCGAGCGCGGCGACCACCGCTGCCGGTGCGACGACCCGCCGGCCGGACGGTGCGGCAGCCACCGCCCTCGCCGGACCGGCCAACCCGTCGGGCCCGGCCAACCCCGCCAACCCCGTCGACCCGACCTCACCGATCGTGCCGATGGCGGCAGCCGGGGCATCGCCGGCGCAGACACCGACGGCTTCGGCCTCGCCCGCCCCGACGGCGGCGGCAGCCGTGTCGCACCAGGTCTTCCCGGAGATCACCCGACTGGCCTCGACCGGCAACGGCAGCCAACGGATCACGATGACGCTCAACCCCGGACACCTCGGCGAGGTCCGCGTCAGCCTGGTCGTGCGCGACGGGACGGTGCGGGTCGACCTCAGCGCCGGCGGCAGCCACGCGGTCCAGCAGGCGCTCGGCGACGGGGCACCCGAGCTGCGGCGCATGCTCGAGCAGGCCGGCGCCACCGACACCCGGATCTTCGTCCGCGACGGCATCGCCCCGCAGGCGGGCACCCCGAGCGGGACCGGCCAGCAGAGTCAGCAATCGGCCGCCCAGCAGGGCCAGACCGGCCAGCACGGTCAGCAGGGCCGGCTCGACCAGTCCGGGCAGAGCCACCAGCGCGACCAGCCGCACCGACAGGACACCCGGCCCGGTCCCCCCGGTCCGCCCGGCGCCACGCCGCGGACCCGAGCGACCGAGGCGGCAGCCGCCGCCCGTCGTACCGACGGCCGACTCGACCAGACCCTGTGAACCCCGACCAGCCGAACCCACCAGCAAGGAGAACCCGATGACCGTCTCCGCCACCGAAGGCGTCACCAGCCCGTTCAGCACGACGCCGGCCAGCTCGGCGACGTCGGCCGGATCGGGGACCGGCAGCCTCGGCGACCAGAACACGTTCCTGCAGCTGATGGTCGCCCAGATGCAGTACCAGGACCCGATGAACCCGACCGACTCCAGCCAGTTCCTGTCGCAGACCGCGCAGTTCACCTCGCTGGAGAAGATGCAGGACGTCGCCGACCAGACCGCGCTGCTGGCGCAGTCGCAGATGGCGTTCGGCGCCACCTCGATGATCGGCAAGACCGTGCGCTGGACCGACGACAGCGGAACCGAGCAGACCGGCACCGTCGGCGGTACGACGTTCCTGTCGACCGGACCCGTCCTCAGCGTCAACGGCACGGCGGTCCCGCTGACCTCCATCACCTCGGTCGGCGACGCCGCGACGCTGCCGGCCACCTCGCCGACCGGCGACGCCAGCACCCCCGTCGGCACGCCGCCCGACGGCTTCGGCTACCCGACCACCACCGCCTGACACCAGCCACCCACCCAACCCACAAAGATCCAGGAGTCACCATGCTGCGTTCACTCTTCGCCGGCATCAGCGGCCTGCGCGCCAACCAGACCATGCTCGACGTCACGGGCAACAACATCGCCAACGCCAACACGACCGGCTTCAAGTCCAGCTCGACGGTCTTCTCCGACACCCTGTCCCAGATGCTCACCGCGGCATCCGGCGGCAACGCGAGCCGCGGCGGCACGAACCCGATCCAGGTCGGCCTCGGCGTGCAGCTGGCAAGCACCAGCCTCAACTTCAACCAGGGATCGGCGGAGACCACCGGCCGGCCCACCGACCTGATGCTCCAGGGCGACGGCATGTTCGTCCTGCGCGACGGCCAGGAGAACGTCTACACCCGCAACGGCGCCTTCAGCTTCGACCAGACCGGCGACCTCGTCGCGCCCGACGGCACCCGCGTGCAGGGCTACGCGCTGGACGCGAACGGCCAGCCGACCGGCGGCCTGACCGACCTCAACCTGCACATGATCGACTCCAGCCTCCCGGCCGGCGTCGAGCTGAAGTCCTACGACATCTCCTCCGACGGCATGATCCGCGGCGTCTTCTCCGACGGCGTCCAGCGCAACATCGGCCAGGTCGCGGTCGCCGACTTCAACAACCCGCAGGGCCTGGAGAAGGTCGGCGACACCGAGTTCCGCGAGTCCGCCAACTCCGGCGCCGCCCAGCTCGGCGTGGCGGGCCAGGGTCAGCGCGGCCAGATCATGGCCGGCGCCCTGGAGATGTCGAACGTCGACCTCTCCCAGGAGTTCACGAACCTGATCCTCGCGCAGCGCGGCTTCCAGGCCAGCGCCCGCGTCATCACCACCTCGGACTCCGTGCTCGAGGAGCTCGTCAACCTCAAGCGCCAGTAGTCGCCTCAGAACGCCCTCCCCGATGCCGATGGGGAGGGCGTTCCGGCCAAGGAAGGCCATCGCGAACAGCCCCGCACACGGAGGTGCCCCATGATCACGCTGACCCGGCTCTCGGGCTCCGCGTTCCTGCTGAACGCCGACCTGATCGAGCGCGTCGACAGCACACCGGACACGGTGGTCACCCTCGTCGACGGCACCAAGTACGTCGTGGCCGAGCCGCTCGACGTCGTACTCACCGAGGTCGTCGACTACCGCGCCCGCATCGTCGCCCGTGCCTCCCTCATCGAGGACAGCGCGACCTCGGCGGGCCGGCAGCACGGGACGACCGGCGCGATCGGGTCCGGGCGGCTGACGGCCGTCCCGGCCCCGCGCGAGCGTGGCAGGGGTGAGGAGCGATGAAGGATCCCGCCGCCGTCATCGGCGTCGCCGGCGGCCTCGTCGTCATCGTCATCTCGAACGTGCTCGAGGGCGGCAACCCGATGAGCCTGCTCGAGGTCGCCCCGATCCTGCTGGTGCTCGGCGCCACCATGATGGCGACCATCGCCGGTGGCTCGATGGCCGACGCGAAGGCCGCGATCCGCAACATCAAGCGGGCGTTCACGGCCAACGTCGAGCCCGCGACCGACCTGGTTCCCCAGGTCGTCCAGCTCGCTGAGAAGGCCCGCCGGGAGGGCCTCCTGGCGCTCGAGGACGGCCTGCGCGACATCCCCGACCCGTTCCTGGTCAAGGGTGTCACGATGGCGATCGACGGCACCGACCCGGAGGAGCTCCGCGAGATCCTCGAGGCCGAGCTGCGCGCCAAGCGCCGAGACGACAAGCAGGCCGCGAAGTTCTTCGCCGACGCCGGCGGCTACGCACCGACCATCGGCATCATCGGCACCGTCATGGGCCTGGTGCACGTGCTGGAGAACCTCTCCACCCCGCAGACGCTCGGCCCCCTCATCGCCGGCGCGTTCGTCGCCACCCTGTGGGGCGTCATGTCCGCCAACGTGATCTGGCTGCCGCTGGGCAACCGGCTCAACCGGATCGGCGAGCTCGAGCGGGCCCGCATGGAGGTCGCGGTGGAGGGCGTCGCCGCCATCCAGGCCGGCGCCAACCCGCGCCTGGTCGCCGAGAAGCTGCGCTCCCTGCTCCCGGGCGACGCCCTCGAGCCGGCGGACAGCAAGGCCGCGTGATGTCCGGCAAGGCCCCCGTACGCCGCCGCGCGCACGACGAGGAGGAGGACGAGCACGTCAGCCACGAGCGCTGGCTCGTGACCTACGCCGACATGGTCACGCTCCTGATGGTCCTGTTCATCGTCATGTTCGCGATGTCGACCGTCGACGCCACGAAGTTCAAGGCGCTCAAGGACGGCCTGGCGACGGGATTCGGTCACTCCTCCTCGATCCTCAGCGGGTCCAGCCCGCTGCTCGATGACACCGGGGCGACCACACCGGGCTCCGCACCGATCGACCAGCTCGTCGAAGACCTGCCGAAGTCCGAGCAGGCACAGGCGTCGTCGGTCCTGCAGAAGGCCGACCAGCTCCGCACCAGCCGGCAGGTCGAGGAGGCCAAGCGTCAGGTCGAGCGTCTGATCCGCATCTGGCGGAAGGCCGATGCGGCGCTGCGGCGCAAGGGCCTGCAGGACGACGTACAGGCGACCGTCGACCAGCGCGGCCTCGTGATCAGCCTGGTCTCACGGCACGTCGTCTTCCAGCCGAACGTCGCCACCCTGACGCCGCGTGGGTACGAGGTCGTCGACACGATCGCACCCGTGCTGGCCAGGCTGCCCGAGCCGATCGAGCTCGACGGCCACACCAACCAGCAGAAGGTGCACCCGAAGTACTACCCGACCGACTGGGAGCTCTCCGCCGCACGCGCCGTGAACGTGCTGCGCCGGCTCCAGGAGGTCGACGGGCTCCCCGCCCGACGGCTCTCCGCCACCGGCTTCGGGCACACCAGGCCGCTGGTCGACCCGAGCCTCCCGGGCTCGCAGGAGGTCAACAAGCGCGTCGACATCGTGGTGCTGTCCCAGGCGCCCGCCCAGACGCGCGAGCTGTTCAAGAAGGTCTACGCACAGATGGAGAGGAAGTCATGACCGCCGTCGCAGTACAGCCCGCGGAGGCTGCGGAGGAGGAGACCGAGGGGAGGTCGAGGAAGAAGCTCGTCATCGTGGTCCTCGTGGTCCTGCTCGCCCTGGGCGGTGCGGGCTACTGGTTCTTCCTCAAGCCCCCGCCCGGCGCACCGCAGCCGGGCACGGTCACCCCGCTCGACCAGATCCAGATCAACCTCGCCGAGGGCCACTACCTCCGTCTGGGCATCGCGCTCCAGCTGACCAAGAGCACCAAGGACGTCGACGGCAGCCAGGCCCTCGACGCCGCGATCAACCTGTTCTCCGGCCTCCCGGTCACCGAGGTGGACAACCGGTCGTCGCGTGAGAAGCTGCAGGCCCGCCTGGACAAGACCCTCGAGCAGAAGTACGACGGTCAGGTCATGGACGTCTACTTCACCGAGTTCGTCACGCAGTAGGTCTCGACAGGCTCGACCACCCTGGACAGGCTCGACCACCCTGGACAGGCTCGTTCACCTCGGAGGCTGGTCGAGCCTGTCGAGACCCAGGACTTCGTCCCGGCCGACCAGGCCCATCGGTCAGATGATCCCGGCACCCCTCAGGTCACCTGCGCCGGCGACGATCTGGCGCACGTGACCCCTGCCCCGACCGCCGCGACCGGCAGCCGGAACCGTCGCCGTCCGCGCGCGACCGAGCCGACGCCGTACGACTTCCGGCGCCCCATCCAGCTGTCCCGGGAGCACCAGCGCACCCTGCAGCTCGGGTTCGACGGCTTCGCGCGCCAGGCGACGACGGTCTTCACCAGCTCGCTGCGCACGGTCTGCACAGTGACGCTGCTGGAGATCTCCCAGCGCACCTACGCCGAGTACGTCGACAGCCTCGGTGCTTCGACGTACATGACGCTGTTCTCGGCGGACCCGATGCCGGGCACGGGCGTGCTGGAGGTCCCGCTGTTCGCCACGATGTCCTGCCTGGACCACATGCTCGGCGGGCCGGGCTCGGACGAGCAGCCCGACCGGCCGCTGACCGAGATCGAGGACGGCGTCATCCACGGGCTCGTCGAGCGGCTGCTCAGCGAGATGCGCTACTCGCTGACCCCGATCGTGGCGCTCGAGCCGACCATCACCGGCGTCGAGTACAGCCCGCAGTTCGCCCAGGTGGCGGGCGCGGCCGACGTGATGGTCGTCGTCGGCTTCGAGCTCAAGATCGGCGAGCGACCGCACCGTCTCACCGTCTGCCTGCCGTTCTCCGGCCTGCTCCCCCACCTCGCCAACGCCAGTGGCACCGGCGCGGTCTCCGACCGCGAGCGTGCCCAGCGCGCCCACTCCGCGCGACTGCTGCAGGAGCAGTTCGCCCAGGTGCCCGTGGAGGTGTCGGTGCGGCTGCGCCCCATCGACCTGCCACAGTCGACGATCGCCGACCTGCAGCCGGGCAGCGTCCTGCGCCTGACCCATCCGGCCGCCGCGCCCCTCGAGGTCAGCTTCGCCGGCAACACCTTCGCCCACGCCACCCCGGGAGCCCGCGGTCAGCGGCTCGCCGCGCTCATCGTCACCACACCTCCGGAGGACTCATGACCGACCAGCCCACCCCGTCGCTCGCCGAGGGGGTCGCCGAGGTCGTCGCCGCCAACCTGCCCGCGGTCGACCCGCTGACGGTGGCGCCGGCGCAGCCGGGTTCGCCGCACGTCCTGTCCGCGTTCGCCGGCGCGGTGCGCGCCGACGTCGACGGCGTGCCGGGCTGTGTCGTGATCTGCATCGGCCAGGAGCTGGTCGACACGCTCGCCGCGAGCCCGCTCGGCAACCTCGACCTGGCCGCCGCCATCCAGCCCGCGCTGGACGCCGCGGCCGGCCGCCTCGGCGGGCGTGCCCGCGCGGCCGAGCGGCTCGACGTCGAGGCGGAGGGCTTCACCATCACCACCGTGGTCGGCGACGAGTTCACCACCGTCCCCGTCATCGGCACCGGCATCGCGGCGGCGATCCTGCTCCCCCAGGTCACCCTCGACCGGGCCGGCGCCCCGATCGCGCCCGTCTCGGCGGCGGCCGAGCCCGCCGGGGCGTCGTCGGCCGGCGTCCCCGACAGCCCGGCCGGCCTGAGCGCGGAGCCCTTCGTCCCGGCCTTCGGCGCGGTGCCGCCGGTCGTCCGCGGCCTGGAGATGCTGCACGGCGTCGACATGGAGGTCACCGTCGAGCTCGGGCGCACCCGCATGACGGTGCGCGACCTGCTCGCGTTGACCCCCGGCGCCGTCCTCGAGCTCGACCGCGCCGCGGGCAGCCCGGCGGACCTCCTGGTCAACGGCCGCCTGGTCGCCCGCGGCGAGGTCGTGGTGATCGACGAGGACTTCGGTCTCCGCGTCACCGAGATCGTCGACGCCGCCGCGGCCGTCTGAGGGCGGCCGGAACCATGTCGGACACCAGCGTCGCGGGCCTCGCCGTGCGCCTGATCGGCTCCCTGGCGGTCGTCGTCGGGCTGCTGTTCCTGCTCGCCCGGATGGCCAACAAGCGGTTCAAGTCGCCCACCGGCGCGACCGTCCAGGTCGTCGCACGCCAGTCGCTGACCCGCTCGGCCGGCGTCTCCGTGCTCACCATCGGCAGCCGCGTCCTCGTCGTCGGTACGACGGAGCAGTCGGTCAGCCTGCTCGCCGAGCTGGACCCCGAGGAGCTGGTCGAGGAGCTCGGCCTCGAGCCGGACGCCGTCGACGCCGACCAGGCCGAGACCGACGCCGCCGAACCCGCGAAACCGCCGGCCGGCGTACCGCCACGGCGACCGCGACCGCAGCAACCGGCCGCACCGCTCGCCGGATCACTCCTGTCACCCACCACCTGGAAGCAGACCATGGCCGCGATCACCGGCTCCCCACCCCCGGGGGAGCGCAAGGCGTCATGATCGAGAACCTGCGCAGACCCCTCCGCCGCGTCCTCCTCGGACTCGTCGGTGCGCTGGTCCTGATCATCGCCTCCCCCGTCGGCGCCGCGCTGGCCGCGCCCGGCGGCCCCACCTCTCCTCACGGCCCGGCCGGACCGCACGGTCCCGGCAACAGCGGCCACGTCACGGTCGACCTCAGCGGCCTGACCAGCAAGCCGAGCAACAGCGTCGTCACGCTGCTCGCGCTGACGCTGATCAGCCTGCTGCCGGCGATCCTGCTGACCTGCACCAGCTTCACCAAGGTGCTGGTCGTCCTCGGGCTGACCCGCAACGCGCTCGGGCTGCAGCAGACGCCGAACAACCAGGTGCTGGCCGGCCTCGCGCTGTTCCTGAGCCTGTTCATCATGGCGCCGGTCATCTCCCAGGTGAATCACGACGGCGTGCAGCCCTACATGCACGGCAAGGAGAGCGCCGCCGTCGCGTTCGACCACGGCATGAAGCCGCTGCGCTCGTTCATGCTCGACAACACCGACGACAACGATCTCCAGCTGCTCACCTCGGTCGCGCACCGGCCGCTGCCCAAGGACCGCGCCGACGTCCCGACCGCCACGCTGATCCCGGCCTTCATCCTCTCCGAGCTGAAGGACGCGTTCATCATCGGCTTCATCATCTTCATCCCGTTCCTGGTGATCGACATGGTCGTCAGCGGGGCGTTGATGAGCCTGGGCATGATGATGATGCCGCCGGTGATGGTGTCGCTGCCGTTCAAGCTGCTGCTGTTCGTGATGGTCGACGGCTGGGCGCTGGTCATCAAGTCGCTCGTCTCCAGCTATCACACGGGCGGTTGACCATGAGCGACACGACGATCATCCAGATCGCGCTCAAGACCATGGTGGTCGCGCTGGAGCTGTCCGCGCCGATCCTCGCGACCGCCCTCGTCATCGGCTTCGCCGTCTCGCTGTTCCAGTCGATGACCCAGATCCAGGAGTTCACGCTGAGCTTCGTGCCGAAGGTCATCGGCATCGGTGCCGCGCTGCTGTTCACCGGCAACTGGATGCTCCACACGCTCATGTCGTTCACCCAGAACCTGTTCGACATGGTGCCCGGGATGCTCTCCTAGGCGGCGACCGGCATGACGCTCACCGTCGACGGCGCCTCGCTCATCGCACTGCTTCTGGCCTCGATCCGCATCATCAGCTGGCTGGCCGTCGTACCCCCGTTCGCCTCGGGCGGGATCCCCGTCATGGGCAAGGTGGTGCTCTCGATCGCGCTGTCGCTGGCGATGACGCCGACCCTCGCGACGCGCGGCCTGCCGACCACGACGCCCGGCCTGCTCGTCTCGGTGGTGGCGCAGGTGGTCGTCGGGGTGGCGATGGGCTACGTGACCATGCTGCTGTTCTCGGCGATCTCCGGCGCGGGGGCGCTGATCGACCTGTTCGGCGGGTTCTCCGTCGCGGCGGCGTACGACCCGCTGTCGATGAACACCAACGCGGTCTTCGGGCGCTTCCAGCAGATGCTGGCGATCGTGCTGATGATGGTCTCGGGCGGCTACCTGCTCGTGATCGGCGGGCTGCTGTCGAGCTTCGACTTCGTCGGGCTGACCGGCATGCCGAGCATCCACTCCTGGCCGGACGTCGTGACCACGGCGTTCTCGCTGTTCTTCACGACCTCGCTGCAGATCGCCCTGCCGCTGATCGCGGTGCTGTTCGTGTCCGACCTGGCGCTCGCCCTGATGACGAAGGTCGCGCCGCAGCTCAACGCGATGAACGTGATGTACCCGGCCAAGGTCGGCCTGACCCTGCTCCTGGTCGGCATGTGCTTCCCGATGCTGCCCGGTGTCACCAGCCACCTGGTCGACCTCGCCAACCAGGCGATGTCGACGATGTCGGGCGCGGGGTGAGCGCGCGATGAGCGGCAGCGGGGAGAAGACCGAGAAGCCCACCGCCAAGCGCAAGAAGCAGGCCCGCAAGGACGGCCAGGTCCCTCGTACGCCGGAGCTCGGCGGCTGGCTCGGCATGCTGCTGGTGGCGATGGCGGCCGGCCCGCTCATCCGGGGCGAGCAGGGCCGCCTGCAGCAGATGCTGACGATGCACCTGAACGCGATCCAGGACCCGTCGGTGCCGCTGGCGCTCCAGCTGCTCGACCACGACGTGCGCCACCTGCTGGTCGTCCTGGTGGTGATGGGCTCGGGCATCCTGCTCGTGAGCCTGCTCGCCTCGATCGCGCAGGGCGGCTTCTACCTCTCGCCCAAGCTCGCCAAGCCGAACGCGAAGAAGCTCAACCCGATGGCGGGGCTGAAGCGGATCTTCGGCCCGCACGCCTGGTGGGAGGGCATCAAGATGCTGATCAAGACCAGCATCGTCGCACTGCTCGCCTACCAGACCGTGCGCGGGATCATGCCGCTCGTCGGCGGGCTGGTGCCCATCGAGGCGGTCATCTCGATCACCGGCGGGCGCGTGATCCGGCTGCTGGTGACCGTGTCGTTCGCGGGCCTGCTGATGGCCGCCGCCGACTACGCGATGGCGCGGCGCCGCATCGGCAAGCAGGTGCGGATGACGCGTGAGGAGATCAAGCAGGAGCACAAGCAGGCCGAGGGCGACCCGCTGGTGAAGAGCGCGATCCGCGCCCGGCAGCTCGCCGCCGCGCGCAACCGGATGCTCGCCGACGTCGCCGATGCCGACGTGCTGCTCGTGAACCCGACCCACTACGCCGTCGCCCTGCGCTACCAGCCCGAGCGCGGCGCGCCACGCGTGGTCGCGCGCGGCGCCGGCGCGATCGCCCTGCGCATCCGCGAGCGGGCCGAGGAGGAGCGCGTGCCGATGGTCCGCGACGTACCGCTCACCCGGGCGCTCTACCGCTCGAGCGAGGTCGGCATGGAGATCCCGCGCGAGCTCTGGGCCGCCGTCGCCCAGGTCCTCGCGTTCGTCCTCTCCCGTCGCGCCCAGGGCCAGCACGGCGGCGAGCACCGCACCCCCCGCGCCGCCGACGAGCTCCCCGAGGTGCTCAGCGCGGCTCGGCGGAAGCGACGGCGGCAGGACGTGACGTAGTCGGGGCTGGTCGCTTCGGGGCTGGGCGCTTCGGGGCTGGGCGCGTCGGGGCTGGGCGCTTCGGGGCTGGGCGCTTCGGGGCTGGGCGCTTCGGGGTTGTTCGGCGGCCGCGCATAGCCGACCGCTCCCCACCGTCAAGGAGCCTCGCTTCGCTCGGCCCGCTTCGCGGCGCCTACGGCGTCCTTGACCGCGGGTCCCTGGCGGGGTCGGCTGGAGGCGCGGAGTCGGCACGGGCTTCGCCCGCGCCGCCGCCATGCGGCCGCCAGAGGGCGACACCGAACAGTTGTCAGCCACTTCAGACGCCGCCTCTTCCACCGGCTGACGGATGTTCGTCCGGCGAGCCGCCAGAGGGTGCCGAGAGTGCCTAACAGCCGTTCGGTGTCGCCCTCTGGCGGCCGCGTAGCGGCGGCGCGAGCGGAGCGAGCCGCCGACAACCGCGCCGCCAGCAGGCCGTCAGGGACCCGGAGTCAAGGATGGCGAAGCCACCGCGCAGCGGCGCCGAAGGCGTCCTTGACGCCGGGAGACGGCCTGCTACCGCGCGGCCGCCACACCGACCCCGAGTCACCGACCCCGAGTCACCGACCCGAAGCACCGACCCCGAACGGCCGCCGTACTCCTCAACTCCCACCCGGACAGGCCGATCACCCTCCTAGCGCCAGGACGGCGCAAGACCCCGCAGTGCCACGGACGGCGCTCGCCCATGCAAACGACCCTGCAAGAGGCCGCCCGTGTCCAAGAAGACGCTGCACCAGCTCGGCGTGCCGATCGGCATCGTGACCATCGTCGTGATGCTCGTCGTTCCACTGCCGGCCATCGTTCTCGATCTGCTGATCGCCCTCAACATCACCGCCGCGCTGCTGGTGCTGATGGTCGCGATGTTCATCCACCGGCCGCTGGAGTTCGCGGCGTTCCCCAGCGTGATCCTGGTGATGACGCTGTTCCGGCTGGCGCTCAACGTCAGCGCGACACGGCTCGTCCTCCTCCACGGCTACGCCGGCAAGGTGATCGGCACCTTCGGCCACTTCGTCGTCGGCGGCTCGCTCGTCGTCGGCATCATCGTCTTCGCGATCCTCCTGGTCATCCAGTTCATCGTCATCACCAACGGCGCCGGCCGCGTCGCCGAGGTGGGCGCGCGCTTCACCCTCGACGCGATGCCCGGCAAGCAGATGGCCATCGACGCCGACCTCAACTCCGGCCTGATCAACGAGGACGAGGCGCGCAAGCGTCGAGCCGAGGTGCACGCCGAGGCCGACTTCCACGGCGCGATGGACGGTGCCTCGAAATTCGTGAAGGGCGACGCCATCGCGGCGATCGTGATCACCTTCGTCAACCTGATCGGCGGCCTGGGCATCGGGATGGTCCAGAACCACCTCGCCATCAAGGACGCCGTCAGCACCTACTCGCTGCTCTCCATCGGCGACGGCCTGGTCTCCCAGATCCCCGCCCTCCTGCTCAGCGTCGCGACCGGCCTGATCGTCACCCGCAGCGTCAGCGACGGCGACATGGGCTCCGACCTCGTCGGCCAGCTGCTCGCCCGCAAGATGCCGCTGCGGGTCGCCGGCGGCGGCGCGATCGCGCTCTGCCTGATCCCCGGGCTGCCGAAGCTGCCCTTCCTCATCGCCGGCGGGGTCATGCTGATCGCCTCCAGCCGGGTCGACGAGACCGTCGCCCCGACCGGGGCGCTCGAGGCCGCCGAGGCGGTGCCGATCAACCCCGACTCCCCCGAGCTGCTGGCCGCCGAGATCCGGGTCGACCCGCTCGGCCTGGAGCTCTCCGCCGACGTCATCGACCTCGTCGACCAGCGCAACGGCGGCGACCTGCTCGACCGCGTCAAGGCGCTGCGTCGCAAGGTCGCCGGCGAGCTCGGCATCGTGATCCCGCCGGTGCGCACCCGCGACAACCTGGAGCTGCCGGCCGACGCCTACGCCATCACGCTGTTCGGCGCCGAGGTCGCGCGCGGCGAGGCTCCGCGCGGCACCGTCCTCGCGATCGGCGACTTCCTCGGCTCCCTCCCCGGCACGCCGACGCGCGAGCCGGTCTTCGGCCTCGACGCCAAGTGGATCCCGGCCGAGCTCCGCCACCAGGCCGAGATCGGCGGCGCCACCGTCGTCGACCGCGCCAGCGTGATCACCACCCACCTCGCCGAGGTCGTGCACGCCCACGCCGGCCGCCTGCTCGGTCGCGAGGACGTCCGCCTGCTCACCGACGTGGTCAAGCGGACCCACCCCGTGGTGATCGAGGAGCTCACCCCGACCCAGCTCAGCCTCGGCGAGATCCAGCGGGTGCTGCGGGCGCTGCTCGACGAGGGCGTGCCGATCCGCGACCTGGTCCGGATCTTCGAGGCCCTGTCGGTCCGCGCGGCCGCCTCCAAGGAGACCGACGGCCTCATCGAGGCGGCGCGTGCCGCGCTCGACCCGGCCCTGGCGGCGCCGTACGTCGTCAACGGGTCGCTCGCCGCGATCAGCCTCGATCCGCTGCTCGAGCAGACCATGCTCGAGGGGCTGCGGCAGACCGACGCGGGCGCCGTGCTGGTGCTCGACCCGGACCTCGCGCAGCACGTCCTGGTCTCACTGGCCCAGCTCTCGACCACCGCAGAGAACGAGAACCTGCGGCCGGTCCTGGTCTGCGCGCCCCAGATCCGCCTGGCCGTACGCCGCCTGGTGGCTCCGGCCGTGGACCGCCTGCCGGTCCTGTCCTACACCGAGCTCGGCGCGGCCCAGCAGGTCCGCTCGGTCGGCGTGGTCGGCGCACCGGTGACTCCGGCACCCGCCCTGGGCGGCGTACAGCTGGCGGCCGCACGATGAGCCGCAAGCCCAAGAAGGGCAAGAAGGGGAAGAAGGCCAAGAAGGGCGCGGCCGGAGCACCCGGCAACCGGCTGCCGCGCACCGCGCCGAAGCCGTGGATCGACGCGCGGCTCCTGCTCGTCGCCGCGGTGATGTCCTCGCCGGCGGCGTACCGCGCCTCCGAGGGACTGCTACCCGCCTCGACCGCGCTGGACCGCTTCGGCGTCATCACCGTGGGCTGCATCGGCCTGTCGGTCCTGGTGCGGGTGTTCGGGCCGATGATGATCGGCGGCGAGCAGCCACCGAGCCGCACCGTCGCGGGCGTGACCATGCCGACGGCCGCGGCCGATGCCCTCGACCCCAAGCTGATGGACGACGCCTACGCGGCGACCGAGCTCGACGAGTTCGGCCTGCCGCGTGCCGGAGGGGGCGGCCTCGACCTCCTCGAGGACCCGGTCGATCCGACCGACCTCCTCGAGCTCGGCCCGTCGCAGCCCTGAGCACCGGGGCGGGAGGACACGGACGAGGGCCGGCCCTCCCGGAGGAGAGGACCGGCCCTCGGCTCGCTGGACTGCTCAGCTGATCAGCGGAGGTCCCAGCGGTCGGCGTCCATGACCTTCGTCCACGCGGCGGCGAAGTCCTTGACGAACTTCTCCTTCGCATCGTCAGAGGCGTAGACCTCGGCGACGGCCCGCAGCTCGGAGTTCGAGGCGAACACCAGGTCGTTGCGGGTGCCCTCGAGGGTCGCGCCGGACTCGGTGGTGCCGGTGAAGGTCTCCTCGGAGTCGTCGTCGGCGTGCCACTCGGTGCCGAGCTCGAGCAGGTTGACGAAGAAGTCGTTCGTCAGCACGCCCACCTTGTCGGTGAAGACGCCCGCGGTCGAGCCGCCGTGGTTGGCACCGAGCACGCGCAGGCCGCCGATCAGCACGGTCATCTGGGGCGCCGAGAGGCCGAGCAGGTTCGCGCGGTCGATCAGGGCGAACTCGGCCGGCAGGGCCGAGCCCTTGCCGAGGTAGTTGCGGAAGCCGTCCATGCGCGGGTTGAGGTAGCCCACCGAGTCGACGTCGGTCTGCTCCTGCGTGGCGTCGCCACGACCGGTGCTGACCTCGACCGTGACGGGCACGCCGGCGTCGGCGGCCGCCTTCTCGACCGCGGCCGCACCGCCGAGCACGATCGCGTCGGCCAGCGAGATGCCCTGCGCCTTCGCGACCTCACCGAGCTTGGCGAGCACGCCCGCGAGCTCGGCCGGCTCGTTGATGTCCCAGCTGCGCTGCGGCTCGAGCGCGATGCGCGCGCCGTTGGCGCCACCACGCTTGTCGCTGCTGCGGTACGTCGACGCGGACGCCCACGCCGTCTTGACCAGCTGCGGCACGGTGAGCCCGGTCTCCAGGATCGCCGCCTTCACGGCGGCGACGTCGGAGACCTCGGTGCCGGCCGGGATCGGGTCCTGCCAGATCAGGTCCTCGGCGGGCACCTCGCTGCCGGCGTACCGGGCCTTCGGGCCCATGTCGCGGTGGGTCAGCTTGAACCAGGCGCGGGCGTAGGCCTCGGTGAAGGCGGCCTGGTCGTCCTTGAAGCGACGCGAGATGGCGTCCATCTCCGGGTCCATGCGCAGCGCCAGGTCGGAGGTCAGCATGCGCGGCTCGCGGTTGCCGGAGCCGTCGGCCTCGGGGACCATGTCGGCGCCCGCGCCGCCCTTCGGCCGCCACTGGTTGGCGCCGGCCGGCGACGAGAAGAGCTCCCACTCGTAGCCGTAGAGGATGTGGAAGAACTCGTCGTCCCAGCGCGTCGGGTGGTAGGTCCAGGTGACCTCCAGGCCCGAGGTGATCGCGTCGACGCCCTTGCCCGAGGCGTACGACGACTTCCAGCCCAGGCCCTGCTGCTCGATCGGCGCGGCCTCCGGCTCGGGACCGACCAGGTCGGCGTCGCCGGCACCGTGGGTCTTGCCGAAGGTGTGACCACCGGCGATCAGGGCGACGGTCTCCTCGACCGTCATGCCCATGCGCCCGAAGGTCTCCTTGATGTCGACGGCCGAGGCCAGCGGGTCGGGGTTGCCGTTCGGGCCCTCGGGGTTGACGTAGATCAGGCCCATCTGGACCGCGGCGAGCGGGTCCTCGAGGTTGCGGTCGCCGGTGTAGCGCTCGTCCTCGAGCCAGACCGTCTCCGGGCCCCAGTAGACGTCGTCGTCGGCCTCCCACACGTCGGGGCGGCCGCCGCCGAAGCCGAAGGTCGGGAAGCCGCCGGCCTCCATCGCGACGTTGCCGGCGAGGATGATCAGGTCGCCCCACGACAGCGACTGGCCGTACTTCTTCTTGACCGGCCACAGCAGGCGGCGCGCCTTGTCCAGGTTGCCGTTGTCCGGCCAGGAGTTGACGGGCGCGAAGCGCTGCTGGCCCGTGCCGCCGCCGCCGCGGCCGTCCTCGACCCGGTAGGTGCCGGCGGAGTGCCAGGCCATCCGGACGAACAGACCGGCGTAGGTGCCGAAGTCGGCCGGCCACCAGTCCTTGGAGTCGGTCAGGACCGCCGTGATGTCGGCCTTGACCGCGGCGAGGTCCAGCGCCTCGAAGGCGGCCTTGTAGTCGAAGTCGCCGACCGGGTTGGCGGCGGCACCGTGCTTGGCGAGGATCTTCAGGTTCAGGCGGTTGGGCCACCACTGCTGGTTCGCGTCGCCCTGCGTGGGGCGCACGAGGCCGCCGTGAGCCACCGGGCAGCCTTGCGCGTCGGTCTCGTTGAGATCGGCGAGCTCGGTCTCATGGTTCTCAGACATCGGATCCTTCCAAGGGTCTCTCGGTCGTTTTCTCGGACGTTTCGTTTCAGGAATCGCGGTGGGCGCAGTCGGTGCAGCGGCCCCAGTAGATGACCTCGGCCTCGTCGATCGTGAAGCCGTGGTCGTCGTCGGCGACCAGGCAGGGTGCGTGGCCGACGGCGCAGTCGACGTCGGCGATCGCACCGCAGGAGCGACAGACGACGTGGTGGTGGTTGTCGCCGACGCGCGCCTCGTAGCGCGCGACGGAGTTGGCGGGCTGGATCCTGCGGATCAGGCCCGCGCCGGTGAGCGCGCGCAGGACGTCGTAGACGGCCTGGTGAGAGACGTCGGCGATCTCTCCCCGCACCTCCCCGATCACCGAGTCGGTGTCGGCGTGGGGGTTGCGGTGCACGGCCCTGAGCACGGCGACCCGCGGGCGGGTCACACGCAGCTCGGCACCCCTGAGCATCTGCTCGAGGTCGGAGGTGGCGGGCATGTCTCCACCCTGCACCCGTCTCTTGAACGAGTCAAGAAAACTTCCGGTGACGGCGTGTCCTGCCGGGTCGCGCCGACCGGTCAGCCGCGCGAGTGCGGCTCCAGCCAGACGTCGGGGTCGGGGCCCTTCGGGACGATCCCGGACGGGTTGATGTCGCCGTGCACGCGGTAGTAGTGCGCCTTGATCTGGTCGAAGTCGACGGTCTCGCCGAAACCGGGCGTCTGGAAGAGGTCGCGGGCGTAGCCCCAGAGGTGGGGCAGCTCGGCCAGCTTCTGCCGGTTGCACTTGAAGTGGCCGTGGTAGACGGCGTCGAAGCGCGCGAGCGTGGTGAACAGCCGTACGTCGGCCTCGGTGATCGCCTCGCCCATGAGGTAGCGGCGCGTGGCGAGCCGGTCCTCCAGCCAGTCCATGGCCGCCCAGAGCCGGTCGTACGCCGCGTCGTACGCGTCCTGCGAGCCGGCGAACCCGCAGCGGTAGACACCGTTGTTGACCTCGGTGAAGACCCGCTGCATCACGGTCTCCATCTCGTCGCGCACGTCGGCGGGCCAGAGGTCGGGAGCGTCGGCTCGGTGGTGCTCGCGCCACTCGAAGAAGAGGTCGTGGGTGATCCACGGGAAGTCGTTGGTGACGACCTTGCCGGTCTCGACCTCGACGATCGCCGGCACGGTCACGCCCTTCGGGTAGTCGGGGATGCGGGCGTCGTACGCGTCGCGCAGGAAGTGGATGCCGAGCACCGGGTCCTTGCCGTCCGGGTCGAGGTCGAAGGTCCAGCTGCGCTCGTCGTGGGTCGGCCCCGGGGCGCCCCACGAGATGACCTCCTCGAGGCCGAGCAGCCCGCGCACGATGATCGCGCGGTTGGCCCACGGACAGGCCTTGGCGGCGATCAGCCGGTAGCGGCCGGGCTCCACCGGCCAGAGGGGCACGTCGGCGGGCTGGTCGCGAGGCGGCCGCCCGCGGGCCGTGATCCGGTCGGGGATGTAGGCCATGTCCCGCTCGAACTCACCGGTGACGACGTACGACGACTTCTCGGCCATGCCGCCACGTTAGTGCGGCGCCGGACAGGGCAGAGTGTGCGCCGTGGCCGAGAAGATCTGGTTCGAGAGCTCCACCGGACCGCGCCTGGCCGGGCTGGTCGACGAGCCCGAGGGCGACGTGCGCGGGTGGGGCGTGTTCTCGCACGGCTTCACCCTGGGCAAGGACTCCCCCGCCGCCGCACGGATCTGCCGCCAGCTCGCGAGCGAGGGCATCGGCATGCTGCGCTTCGACAACCTCGGGCTCGGCGAGTCCGAGGGCGGCTGGGGCGACGGCTCGTTCACGGTGAAGGTGGACGACACGATCCGCGCGGTGCGCTGGATGGCCGACCGCGGCACCCCGGCCGACCTCCTCATCGGCCACTCCTTCGGCGGCGCGGCGGCGATCGCCGCGGCCAGCGAGGAGAACGGCGACGACGACCCGATCAAGGTCAACGCGGTCGTCAGCATCGGCACGCCGAGCAACCCCGCCCACGTGGAGCGGCAGTACGAGGCGGTCGCCCAGCGCGCCGTCGAGGAGGGGCGTGCCGAGTGGTTCGTCGGCGGCCGTGCCCTCACCATCAAGCGCGACTTCGTCGAGGACGTACGCCGCGCGCACCTGCTCGACCGGGTCACCCGGCTCGGCGTACCGCTGATGGTCATGCACTCGCCGACCGACGCGACCGTCGACGTCTCCAGCGCGGCCGCGATCTTCAACGCCGCCCTCCACCCCCGCAGCTTCGTCTCGCTCGAGGGCAGCGACCACCTCCTGACCGCCCGCGGCCAGGCCGCCCGCGCCGCCCGGATCATCAGCGCCTGGGCCGACCCCTACCTCGCCTCGCCGTCGCACTGAGACGGCCGTCCGGGGCGGTGGGCCCGATTCGGATCGGCCCCCTCGCGGGTGCTAACGTTTCTCGTCACTGGGGCTGTGGCGCAGTTGGTAGCGCGTCTCGTTCGCAATGAGAAGGTCAGGGGTTCGAACCCCCTCAGCTCCACCGAGATCAGGGTCTGACCAGGGCTGGTGCCCGGCAGGCCCTGACGTCTTCTCAGATCCACTTCTCAGATCCACCGCCGGGAAGTCCCGCCAGAGGCATGCGGGCCGCCCGCGGGGCCGGGTGGCGGAACGTCACGTCTGCCGACCTTCCTTACCGGTAAGGAAGGTCGGCGACCTGGGTTGAGGGTCGGCGGGGCGGGTACCCACGGGCATGACCTCACTGACTGCACTCGCCCTCGTCTGCTCGTTGAAGAAGTCGGAGACGCCGTCCAGCTCGGAGCTGCTGGCCCGCCAGGTGCTCGACGAGCTCGCCGAGCACGGCTGCGCGGGCGACGCGATCCGCGTGGCCGACCACCCCGTCGCGTTCGGCGTCAGCACGGACGAGGGTCACGGCGACGCCTGGCCGACGATCCGGGAGAAGGTGCTCGCCGCCGACATCGTGGTGATCGCGACGCCGATCTGGATGGGCCAGCCGTCGTCGGTCTGCAAGATGGTGCTCGAGCGGCTCGACGCCGAGATCGGCGAGACCGACGAGCAGGGGCGGATGTCGACGTACGGCAAGGTCGGCGCGATCGCGGTGGTCGGCAACGAGGACGGCGCGCACCACGTGACCGCCCAGGTGGCGCAGGCGCTCACCGACGTCGGCTTCACGCTGCCGCCCAACGCGGTCACCTACTGGGTCGGCGAGGCGATGCACGGCACCGACTACCGCGACCTCGCGGAGACGCCCGAGAAGACGGCGGGTACGACGAGGACGCTGGCCGCGAACACCACCCACCTCGCCCGCCTGCTGCGCGACGCCGAGTACCCGCCGGCCTGAGGCGCACCTCACCGGGTGCCCCCGGCCCTGAGTGGGTACTGCACGCATGCAGGCGAGAGGAGCATGCCATGGCGCAGGACGAGAAGAAGCGGGCCGACGAGGCCGACCCCGACGTCACCAGCGACCCCAACCTCGACGACCCCACCGACCCCGCAGACGACGAGGACGAGGGCACGTCCTCGGACTGGGCGTCCGAGGGCGGCGCCACCGAGGGCGGGCCCGCGACCAGCACGGAGGCGGACGACCGGTGAGCGAGGACTTCCTGGACAGCCCGCACTTCGCCGCCGTCAGTCAGGAGCTGTTCGCCGACCACGACGAGCGCGCGACGATGCAGCGGGTGTGCGAGCAGGCGCTGGCCGTCGTACCGTCCGCCGAGCTCTGCGACATCACCGTGCGTCGGCGCCGGGGCCGGCTGGAGACGGCGACGAGCACCGACGACCTCGCCGCGTGGTGCGGCGAGATGCAGCAGGAGCTGGGCGAGGGTCCGTGCCTCGACGCGGCCCTGGACGACACCTCGTACCTCGTGCGGTCCACGCGCAACGACACCCGCTGGCCCCGGTGGGGTCCGCGGGTCGCCGACGCCGGCATCAACAGCGCCCTCGGGGTGGAGCTGCCCGCGCCACGCTGGCACCCCCGCTCCGACCCGCTCGGCTCGATCAACCTGTACAGCCGCCGCGCCGGCGCCCTCGACGAGGCGGCGCTCGAGCGTGCCGAGGTGTACGCCGTGCACGCCGCCAACGCGATCGCCGTCGCCAAGCTCGTCAGCGGGTTGAAGGAGGCGGTCGACAGCCGCCACCGGATCGGGCTGGCTCAGGGCATCCTGATGCAGCGCTACGGGATCGACGCCGAGCGGGCGTTCGACCTCCTGGAGCGCTACGCCAGCACGACCAGCACGAAGCTGCGCGACGTCGCGGCGGGCGTCGTCGAGAGCGGTGGTCTACCCGACCCCGACCCGGTGGGCTAGGTTGGTGACGACGACTCGCTGAAGCCAACGGCGGGCCATTCGGCAACTGCTTCCGGGAGCTGCCATGGCGCGCATCGGCTCGCTGTCCCATCCGCACGACAACGTCTCCGCGACTCGTCGCCGCCGTCTCACCGCACGCCTGCTCCAGCGGGCCAGCGAGTGCGAGGGCGACGAGCGCGCCGACCTGATCGAGGAGGTCGTCCTCCTCAACCTCTCGGTCGCCGAGACCATCGCCGCGCGCTACCGCGACCGCGGTCTCGCGCTCGAGGACCTCCAGCAGGTCGCCCGGGCGGCCCTCGTCCGCGCGGCCCGCCAGTACGACGTACGCCGCGACCAGGACTTCCTCGCGTACGCCATCCCCAGCATCCGCGGCGAGGTCCGGCACTACTTCCGTGACCACGGGTGGGTGGTCCGGCCGCCCCGGCGCCTGCAGGACCTGCGCCCGCGGGTGCTTGACGAGCGCGACCGGCAGCGTGGCGACACGGACGGATCGCCGACCGACGCGTCGGTCGCGGCGGCGCTCGGCGTGCCCGAGCGCGACGTCACCGAGGCGATGTCGACCGAGGGCTGCTTCACGCCGGCCTCCCTCGACGTACCGCTCGGTCCGGAGACGTCCGCGACGCTCGGGCACCTGCTGCCGGACCCGCGGGCGGCCGGCGACCAGGACGCCGCGGAGGCCCGGATCACCTTGCAGCCGGTGCTCCGCCGGCTCAAGCCGCGTGACCGGCAGCTGCTCCAGATGCGCTTCGAGGAGGAGATGACGCAGAAGGAGATCGCGGCCTGCTTCGGGGTGACGCAGACCCAGATCTCGCGGCTGCTCGCGCGCGTTCTCGGCGACCTGCGCGAGGCGCTCTCGGACGAGGACATGTCTGCGCTGGGCTGATGGCGGGTACCCCCTGGGCAGTCCGTCCTCTCACCCGCGAGGGAGCATGCCGACCACACCCACCGACGTGCAGGTGCCGGCGACCGTGCCGGTGCTGCCCGGCACTGCGGTGTCCGCGCGCTACCTGCTCACCCGCACCGCCCCGATCAACCGCGGAGACACGCTCGAGGCCTACCGGCTCGATGACGGCCGGGTCGCCGCGATGGTCGCCGACGTCGTCGGCCACGGCTTCGCCGCCGCCATCGCGGCGACGCAGGTCCGCACCGTCCTGCGCGAGCGCCTGACCAGCGGTGCCGACCTCGGCGAGGCCGTCGCCGCGCTCGACCGCTTCGCCCGCGGCACGCCCGACCTGGCCGCCGCGACGCTGACGGCCGTGGTGCTCGACCCGGTCCGCTCGACGGTCGAGTACGTCGCCGCCGGTCACCCGCCGCCGGTGCGCTGGTCCGACCGGGACCAGCCGGCCTGCCTGGAGGGCGCGCGCTGCCCCCCGCTCGGCAGCGGCGGGCCGGTCACGACCGCGACCGCCCCGGCCGGTCTCTCTACCTCGCTGCTCCTGCACAGCGACGGGCTGACCGCGGGTGGGCCGGCCGGCAGCGACCCCATCTCCAGGATCGTCGCGGCGACCGACTCGCTCCGCGGAACGCCGCGCGACGCCGTGTCCTACGGCGACGAGCTCTGCGACCAGCTCCTCGACCCGCCGGCGGAGGGGGCGGCGGCCTACCCCGACGACGTCGCGCTCCTGCTCCTGCGCCGCGTGCGTGCACCCGAGCCGCTCGACCTGCGCCTCGCCGCGGACGCCACCAGCGTCGCCGCCGTACGACGCCACCTCTCGACCTGGCTGGAGGACCTGGGGGCCGGGCTCTCGGACCAGGTCGCGCTCTGCCACGCGGCGGGCGAGCTGGCCAGCAACGTCGTCGAGCACGCGTACGCCGACTCGGCCGCCCCCTCCTCGCGCGTCCTCGACCTGCGGGCGTGGCTGGAGCCCGGCGGTCGCGCGGTCGTCGAGATCGCCGACGGCGGCCGGTGGGTGCGCACCGGGACACCGGGCCGCGGGCTGCTGCTGGCGGCCGCCCTCGTGGACGACATCCGGATGCACTCGTCGGAGGCGGGCAGCATCGTGGAGCTGTGCCAGGAGCTGCACCGGCCGGTGCCGTTCCTGCAGGCGGGCAGCGGCCCGGCCGACGTCGGCCATCTCGACACCGGCGAGGACCTGCACCTCGACACGACACCCGGCCGGTTGGTCGCCGTCGGCGCGGTCGACGACGTCAACGCCGAGATGTTCGAGGCGGGCCTGCGCGAGGCGACACGGACCGGCACGGTCGAGGCGGTCATCGACCTGTCCGGCCTCACCCTGCTGGCGAGCCCGGGAGTCCAGGCGCTGCTGGACCTGATCGGACGCAGCCGCCGTTCGGGCTCCCCGCTGCGGCTCATCGCCGAGCTCGGCTCCCCCGCCGACCAGGTCCTCCGCCTGATCGACGTGCCACACCAGGTCTGAACGTCCTGCGGTCGGGGCACCGGAAGGGTCCGGCGACCGCGGCCGCCCCCGTACGCCGAGTCGGGCGTGCCGCGGTCACCGGTCGCGTGCCGCACGCCGGGCGGGGTACCTGGAGTCCATGACGCAGAGCGAGACGGCCCCGACCCCGGAGCCGGTGGACTTCGACGGCATCCGGATCGCCTGGGACGACCGAGTGCTCCGACCCCGGCCCTGGACGGCCGAGCAGAGCAGGTGGGCGGCCGAGCTGGCGGCGTACCTGCCGGAGGGGCCGATCCTGGAGCTCTGCGCGGGAGCCGGGCACATCGGCCTGCTCGCGGCGAGGCTCAGCGGCCGCCGGATCGTGCAGGTCGACCGCGACCCGGTGGCCGTCGAGCACGCACGGGCGAACGCCGGTGCCGCAGGGATCGAGACCGATCTGCGCTGCTCGTCGCTGGACACCGCTCTGGCCCCGGACGAGAGCTTCCCGCTCGTCCTCGCCGACCCGCCGTGGCTCACCAGCGAGGAGCTGGCGGACTTCCCCGCGGACCCCGTGGATGCCGTCGACGGCGGGCCCGACGGCACCGCGCTGATCGCGGAGTGCCTGCGGGTCGCGCTCGCGCACCTCCACCCGGACGGGCACCTGGTCCTCCAGGTCGGCAGGCCCGCCCAGGCCGCCTGGGTCGCCGAGCGCCTCCGCGCGGCGTACGACGGATGGGTGGTCGCCGACCTGCGCGACTGCCGGCCCGGCGGGGTGCTGGTGGACGTCGCACGCGGCTGAGGTCCGAGCGCCTGCCGGACGTGCGAAGCGGCCGGGAGGGTCACCTCCCGGCCGCTTCGCTTCGCAGAGCCCTGGATCAGAAGCTGCCCTGGTCCTCCGACCGCTGCTCCTGCGACTGCTGGCCGTCCGGCTGCTCGCCGAACGAGGACTCGCCCCGCGACTCCCCCGACTCGTTCGAGCCGAACGAGGACTCGCCCTCGCCCTGCTCGCCGAACGAGGAGCCGGAGTCCGACGCACCGCCGGACTCGCCGTACGACGACTCGCCCTGCGAGCCCTCGGAGCCGAAGGACGCCTCGCCCTGCGACTGCTGCTCACCGAACGACGAGTCCTGCTGCTGGTCCGAGCCGAGCTCCTGCTGGCCCTGCTGCTCGTCGAGTCCCTCGGAACCGAAGTTCTCCTGGGTCATCACTGATCAACTCCCGAGATAACTACCTGACCGGGAAGGTCCCGGCCCCCGCCCCAGGCGGTTCCCACCACCGTCGCGCAGTCGCCGGCGGAGCACAACCGGCACGCGCCGGGTTTAAGGAGTTGTTCAGACGCCCGACCACCGCGGTCGGGCGGAGCAGGGCGAACGACCGTCTAGGAGCCGGAGGCGCGGCGCTGCTGCTCGCGCTCGTCGCGAGAGGCCTCGCGCTCGCTGCGGCGGGAGGTGTCGGCCTCACGCGCGAGCTCGGAGTCGTCGGCGTTGCGCCCGGAGCTCCAGACCCCGGTCGAGTCGAGGTCGATGGTGCGGACGGTGCGGGAGGCCTGCGCCTTGCCGACGTACGTCGGCAGGGTCATCGGCACCGGCTCCCAGGTCGACGGGGAGGCGACGCCCACGGCGGGGATCTGCTCGGTGCCGTCACCCTCGGGGGCGGTCGCGGTCGCCTCGTCGGTCTCGTCCTGGGCCGCGGAGTCCTCGGCGGCGATCGCCTGGTCGGCGAGGGTGGTACGACGCTTCTTCACGACCCGGGTGCGGGCGGCGGCCTCCTTGCGGACCATCAGCCGGCAGGCCACCAGCCACGCCGCGATCAGGGCGACCGGGGCCGCGATCCAAGCGTCGGAGATGCGACCGGCCAGGCCGAGGCCGGCCACGACGGCCAGCAGCAGCACGAGCGTGGTCAGCACGCGACGACGACGCCGGGCGGCCGCCTTGGCGGCGGCGCGACGCAGCCGGAGCTGCAGCGGCGTCAGCCGGACGGGCTCGAGGACGTACTCGTCCTCCTGCTCGTCCTCCTGCTCGGCCGCCGGCTCGGCGGGCTCGGGCTTGGCCTTCGGGGCGGACGTGCGGTCCGCGGTCGGCTCCTCGTCCCGGACGGCGGCCGCGGCACGGGCCGTCGGGCTGAGCACCCGGAGTCGGTCGGAGAAGCTCTCGACGGTGCGAGAGGCGGCCGCGTCCTCGTGCTGCTTGAGCGCCTTCGGGACGAGGTAGACGGCCCATGCCGCCGCGAGGGCGACGAAGATGAGTGCGCTCAGGTCCACAGAATCAGGTTAGGAGCGTGGGGCCCCCAGGGCCCGAACGTCGGCCGGTGTGTCACGCGATTGACGTGATTGGTTCCTGTGACGGTTGTGATCAGGGATCCAGCCGGGCGAGCAGCCCCAGCGGGACCTCCTCCTTGGTGATCGCGAAGATCCGGTGGTCGCGCCACTCGCCGTCGATGTGCAGGAACCGGGGCGCGTAGCCGACCTCCTGGATCCCCAGCTTCTCCACGACCCGCAGCGAGTTGGCGTTCTCGGGCCGGATGCAGATCTCGACGCGATGCAGACCGCAGACCACGAAGCAGTGGTCGATCGCCATCGCCACGGCCCGCGGGATGATGCCGCGGCCCGCCTGCTGCTGGTCGAGCCAGTAGCCGATCGACGCGAACTGCGCCGAGCCACGCACGACGTTGTTGACGCTGACCTGGCCGACGAAGGCGCCGTCGACCTCCACGACCCACGGGTACGTCGTCCCCTCGCGGGCCGCCTTCTTGAGCCGGCGCACCAGCGAGCCGAACGTCGTCGGTCGCCCGTCGCCCCCGGGCGGGACGGTCGCGTCCCACGGGGACAGCCAGGCACGGTTGCGCACCCGGACGGCCCGCCACGCCGTGACGTCGCGGCGGCGGATCGGCCGCAGCGTGACCACCGGGGCGCTCCCCGACGTCAACCGGTTCGGCCAGCAGCTCCCCGGCAGGGAGACGGTCATGCGGCCGGTCAATGATCGCTCCCCACGACCTGCTCGACCGCGTGCACCAGCACCGGCCGGAGGACCTCGAGCGCGTCGCTGACACCGCCGCGCGAGCCCGGCAGGTTCACGACCAGACAGTGGCCGACGACGCCGGCGAGGCCGCGCGAGAGCATCGCGGTCGGCACGCCCTTGGCGAGCCCGTGGGCACGGATCGCCTCCGCGATGCCCGGCGCCTCGCGGTCGAGCAGCGGGCGCGTCACCTCGGGCGTGCGGTCGGTGGGCGTGAGGCCGGTGCCGCCCGTCGTCAGCACGACACGGGCGCCGGCGGACACCGCGGCCGCGATGGCCTTGCCGACCGGCGCGCCGTCGGGTCGTACGACGGGGTCCCCGACCACGAAGCCCAGCTCGGTCAGCGCCGCGACGATGACCGGGCCGGTCGTGTCGTCGTACGTCCCGGCGGCGGCGCGGTTGGAGGCGACGACGACGGCCGCCGGCATCGGCGCGGTTGGAGGCGTGCTCATCGCGTCCACGTGCCCGACCTGCCGCCGCTCTTGGCGTCGACGCGAACGTCGGTGATGACCGCGCCCTTGTCGACGGCCTTGATCATGTCGACCACCGTGAGCGCCGCGACCGAGACCGCCGTGAGGGCCTCCATCTCCACGCCGGTGCGGTCGGTGGTGCGCACCGTCGCGCTGATCTCGACCCCCTCGTCGGCGACCGCGAGGTCGACCTGCACGCCGGAGATCGCCAGCGGGTGGCAGAGCGGCACCAGCGACGGCGTCTGCTTGGCGCCCATGATGCCGGCGATGCGCGCGACCGCGAGGGCGTCGCCCTTGGGCATCCCCTCGCCGCGCAGCAGGCCGACGACCTCGGGGGTGGTCAGCACCCGACCGCTCGCGGTGGCGGTCCGGGCGGTGACGTCCTTGCCCGAGACGTCGACCATCCGGGCGGCCCCGGTCTCGTCGACGTGGGTGAGCCGCGGCTCCCCGCTCGTCGGTTCGGTCATCGCTCCTCCTCCGGTCGCAGGGCGACGACCTCGACCGGCTCGCCCGCAGGGATCACCCTTACCACTGGCGGGACGACGAGCAACGCATCCGCCGCGGCGAGCATCCGCTGCGAGTGGCCGACATGCCCGGCGAGCGGCGCGACCCGGCCCTCGTCGTCGTACGACGCGGGGAGCAGGACGGTCCGGTCGGTCGCCGTCACCTCGGCCGCGAGCAGCGCGGTCCTGCGTCGGACCGCCGGCCGGCCGGCGAGGGCGCGCAGCGCCGGCGCGGCGAACACCAGGAACGAGGAGTACGCCGCCACGGGCGTGCCCGGCAGGCAGACGACCGGCACCCTGCGACCGGCCACCTCCAGGGTCCCGCAGCCCTGCGGGCGTCCCGGCTTGATCGCGACGTGGCCGAACCAGAAGCCCGGCTCGTCGCGCAGCGCCGCCTTGACGACGTCGTGGTCGCCGGCGGAGACGCCCCCGGTCGTGATGACGAGGTCGGCGTGGGCGGCCGCCCCCACCAGCTCGGACCGGAGGTCGGCGACGGAGTCGGCGATCGGCCCGTGGCGATGCGGCATGCCGCCCAGGGCGGTCACCGCCGCGAACAGCCCGACGGCGTTGCTGTCGGGCACGGCGCCCTCCCGCGGTACGCCGTCCGCGAGCTCCGAGCCCGTGGACACGATCGCCACGCGGGGCCGCTCAAGCACGGTCACCGCACCGACACCGGCCGCGGCGAGCAGTGCGACCTGCGCCGGACCGAGCAGCGCACCGGCGCCCAGGACCGTGTCGCCCGCGGCCACCTCCTCGGCGGCACGCCGGATGTGCGCGCCCGGCTGCGCGGGTCGCCGTACGACGACGGGCGAGCCGCCGTCGGTCCACTCGAACGGCACCACGGCGTCGGCGCCCGCGGGCACCTGCGCGCCGGTCATGATGCGGGTGGCCGTGCCGGGCTCGTGGGCAGCGGGCCCGTCGCCGGCCGCGACGACACCGCCGACCGGCAGCGACACCGGCTGCTCCCCGGACGCGGAGGCGACGTCGGCCGCGCGCACGGCGAAGCCGTCCATCGCGGCATGGTCGAAGCGCGGCAGGTCGAGCACCGCGGCGACCGGCTCGGCCAGCACCCGGTCGACCGCGTCGGCGAGCCCGACGCGCGTGGTGGCGACCGGCGTCAGGGACCCCAGGATGCGGTCCCGGTGCTCCTCGAGGGTGGAGGCGTCAGGCATCGGGCCCGGCCAGCACCTGGCCGGCCGGCACCCGCTGGGAGCCCTGGTCCTCCAACGTGACCGCACCGACGATCTGGACACCGCGCTCGAAGGTCCAGTCGCCGTCGACGCGCAGCGAGCTCGCCTTCTGCAGCGACGGGACCCCGTCGGGGAAGCGCTGGTCGAAGTCGCGGACCAGCTTGTAGTGGTCGGAGTCGAGGTCGACGTACGGGACCTCGGGGGCGACCTGCGTGAGGGCGAAGTCGGCGCCGATCTCGTAGACGTCGGAGCGGAGCACCAGCAGGTCGTTGGTCGTCTTCACCGGGATGAAGCGGTCGCGGCCGACCTCGATCAGCTGGGCGCCGTCGAAGACCTCGATGGCCGCACCCATGGCGGTCTCGATCTGGAACACCTCGGGCGTGGAGGGGTCGGCCGGGTCGAGGTGCTTGACGTTGCGGATCATCGGCAGCCCGAGGATCCCGTCGCGGTCGTCGAGCGCCGCCTTCATGGCGCGCAGGTCGAACCAGATGTTGTTCGTCGAGCAGTAGCGGTGGCGGTCGAGGTCGGCCAGCGCGGTCTTGTCCTCGTCGGGCGTCTGCGCGGTCTCGCGGAGCACCAGCCGACCATCGGTACGGCGACGCGCGAAGTGCCCGCCCTTGCGGTCGGAGGCGGTACGCCGCACGGCCTCGATCGCGAACGGCGCACCGCTCGTGGCGAACCAGCCGGCGACCCGCGGCTCCGGCACCGCACCGAGGTTGTCGGAGTTGGAGACGAAGGCGTAGCGGTAGCCGGCGTCGAGCAGCGCGTCGAGCGTGCCCGACCCGCGCAGCGCCGTGTAGATGTCGCCGTGTCCCGGCGGGCACCACTCCAGCGTCGGGTCCTCGGCGTAGGTCGCCGGCAGCAGCCCGTCGCGGAGGACCTTGGGCTCCATGTTCTGCAGGAACTCCAGCGGCAGCCCGTCGACCTGCAGGCCGTCGTAGCGGGACAGCGCGTCGAGGGTGTCGGCCGAGGTGCGGAAGGAGTTCATGAACAGCAGCGGCAGCGGGGCGGAGTAGCGCGCGCGCAGGTCGAGGATCTGGCGCGCGATCACGTCGAGGAAGGACAGCCCGCGACCGACGCACAGCAGCGACTTGGCGCGGTCCATGCCCATCGAGGTGCCGAGGCCGCCGTTGAGCTTGACGACCACGGTGTGGGCGATCGCATCGGCGGCCTCCGCCTCGCCGACCTGCACGTCGTCGAGGCGGTCGATGGAGACGGGCTCGATGGTCGACTCGGGGATCAGACCGGTCTCGCCACGCTCGAGCAGTCCGTAGTAGTGGGCGAAGGTCTCGATGGCGACCTGGTCGACCCCGGCAGCGTCCATCTTGGCGCGCGCCATCTCCAAACCTCTGTGAGCCATGCGCTTGATCGTAGGCTGAACCGGTGACCGAGGGACAACCCATCCCCGCCGCCGGTACGGCGAAGGTGGCGGTGCGCGACCAGCTGCTGGCCGGCCGGCGGCGCCGTCCGCTGCTCGAGGTGGGCGAGGCGGCGCGCGCCATCGCGGCACGTGTCCTGGCCGCGCCGGAGGTCCGCCGGGCGGCGACGGTCGCCTGCTACGTCTCGATCGGCAGCGAGCCCGGCACCTCCGCGCTGCTCGACGCGCTGGTCGCGGCCGGCAAGCGCGTGATCGTGCCGATCATGCTCCCGGACAACGACCTCGACTGGGCCGTCTACCGCAGCGACGGCTCGCTCGCCCCGGCCGGTCGCGGGCTGCTCGAGCCGCTCGGGCCACGGCTGGGCCTGGAGGCGGTGGCGACCGCGGACGCGGTGATCGTCCCCGGGCTGGCGGTCTCCCGCACCGGCATGCGGATCGGCCGCGGCGGCGGCTCCTACGACCGCGCGCTCGTCCGCGTCCCGGTCGGCACCTTCGTCTGCGTGCTCCTCTACGACGAGGAGGTCGGCGTCGCCGTACCCGTCGAGCCGCACGACCGGCCGGTCACCGCGGCCGCATCGCCCTCAGGACTTGTCCGGCTCCAGGGTGAGGGTCTGGGTCCCGGCGGCCCTCACCGCCCGTTCTGAGAAGGCCCACGGCAGCGTCTCGCCCTTGGCCCACAGGTCGGTCTGGTCGGTGTAGTGCGGGTCGAAGGCGTGACCGGACTCACCCGTCAGGTTGATCCAGCGCGCCTGGTCGAGGTCGTTCATCGGGACGACCATCCGCATCGACGGCGCCACCGTGACGTCGTACCCGTCGCGGGCGTCCCACGACGTCGCGTCGACCAGCGAGCTGCCGCCGCCGACCTCCCAGCCGCCGCGGTTGAAGAGCCTCTCCACGATCCCGACGCCCGAGGAGCCCAGCGTCGAGGACCTCAGGTCGAGCTGGTGGATCTGGCCCCACGACCAGGCCTGCGGGTCCGGCGACTCGAGCCGGGTGAGGTCGTCGCGGGCCGCCATCAGAGAGGCGCGCAGGATGTCGTCGCGGCTCTCGCGCACACCGTGGGTCGTCGTGTCGTCCCACCACTTGTCGTCGGGCCGGCGCAGCAGGTCGGTCACCACGTCGAACCAGCGGCTCGACCCGTCCGGCTGCAGGTCCCGCGGCAGCTCGTCGGCGAAGGTGCGGTGCAGCAGCTCCCGCCACACCACGTTGAAGTACGCCGCGGCGGCGCTCTGCGGGTCCTGCCCGCCGTTCCAGTCCTCCAGCAGCCGCTGGCCCGCCGAGTAGTAGCCGTGCGGGAGCTGGATCCGCTCGAGGTAGGGCAGCAGCACCTGGGCCATCGGGTTGATGTCGTCCATCTGGATCGAGCTCATCGTGGCCACGCTGATCTTGCGGCCCCCGGCCGTCGCCTCACGGAGCCGCTGCGCGATCCGGGTCGAGCGGTAGCCGCGGTCCCAGTCGTCGGTCAGGTGGTACGGGTAGCGGCTCGGGGCGACCACCGCCTGGTTGGCGGTGACGATCATCCCCGAGCTCGGGTCGAGCTCGCGCGGCATCCGCGCGTAGGGGATGTAGCGACCCGTCCAGTCGTTGCGCGGGTCCCAGCCCGCGACCGGCACGTCGCCGGCGCGGCCGTCGCGCCGGATCGGCACCCTGCCGGTCGCCTGGTAGCCGATGTGGCCGGCGGTGTCGGCGTACACGACGTTCTGGCCAGGTACGGCGAAGCCGGCCAGCGCCTTGTGGAAGCTGCCCCAGCTGTGGGCCTCGTCGAGCGCGAGCAGGGCGTCCGCGGTCGGGTGCGGCTGGAGGGCGGTCCAGTCCAGCGCCACGGCGGTCTTCCAGCCGCGTGCGCGCGGCAGCGTGGCCGAGACCGCACGGCCGGTCTCGGCGATCGACTGCAGCAGACCGTCCTGGGTCAGCCGCACCTCGCCGTCGCGGTCGGCGAGGTGGGAGATGTCGGAGAGCAGCGGACCGTGGCTGGTCTCGCGCACCCGGAAGGTCAGGTCCGCGTCGTCACGGACCTTGATGTGCTCGGTGCGGACGCGCATCGGACGGCTGCGGCCGTCGTACTGCCAGCGGTTGCCGCGCACCCGCTCGACGTACAGGTCGCTCACGTCGGGGTCGAGGTTCGTGAAGCCCCAGGCGATGTGGGCGTTGTGACCGATCACGACGCCGGGCAGGCCGGAGAAGCTGAAGCCCGCCACGTCGAGCGGACAGGTCTCCGAGACGGTGCGGCAGTGCAGGCCGATCTGCATCCAGGTGCCGGGGATCGAGACGCCCAGGTGCGGGTCGTTGGCGAGGATCGGCGACCCGGTGGTCGTCAGCCTGCCCGAGACGACCCATGCGTTGCTGCCGACGTCGTCGGGCTTGGCGCTCGTCGTCGGGTCGGTCGGCCGCGGCGGAGCCGCCCGCCCCGGGCCCCCGACGATCGGAGCGTGCGCGGAGTAGTCGTACGGCGGGAACAGCTGTGCCGCGCGGCCCGGCCCGACCGCGGCGGCGGTGAGCGCCCGCGAGATCTCGTCGTCGAGGTTGCCGCGCAGGTCCCAGGCCATCGCCTCGAGCCACGAGATCGAGTCGACCGCGGTCCACCTCGCGGGGTGGTAGGCGAAGCCGGTGAGGCCGAGGATCGAGTACTCCAGCGAGATCTGCGACAGCGAGCGTCCGGCGAGGTAGTCGTTCACGCCGTCGGCGTACGCGTCGAGCGCGTCGCGGGTCGAGGGCGACAGCAGCCGCAGCTCCTGCTCGGCCACGTGGCGCCAGCCCATCGTGCGGGTGAGCAGGTCGGTCTCCAGGCCCGACTTCCCGAACATCTCCGACAGCCGGCCGGCCGTCGCGTGGCGGCGTACGTCCATCTCGAAGAAGCGCTCCTGGGCCGACACGTAGCCCTGCGCCAGCATCAGGTCGTGCATGGTGCCGGCGTAGATCTGCGGGATGCCGTGGGCGTCGCGGACCACCTGGACCGTGCCGTCCAGGCCGTCGATGTGGAGCGTCCCGGTGGTCTGCGGCCAGCTCTGGCGTACGACGACGACACCGGTGATCAGTGCCGCGACCAGGACCACCACCAGCGCGATGGCGAGGTACACCGCCCAGCGGAACGGCCGGGGCCACCGGTCGCGATCGACTGATCGCGTCGGCTGCGTCGCGACGGTTGCGTCCACCATGGTGGGGAACATTGTGCCGTGCCCTATGGTTGGCACTCGCAAAGCCAGAGTGCTGACCACCCGGAGACCTGATGCCCACCTACCAGTACCGCTGCGCCGACTGCGGCCACTTCTTCGAGATCGTCCAGTCCTTCTCCGAGGACTCGCTCACCGTCTGCCCCCAGTGCGAGGGCACGCTGCGCAAGGTCTTCAACGCGGTCGGGGTCGTCTTCAAGGGCTCGGGCTTCTACAAGACCGACTCCCGCGGCAAGTCGACCGCCGCGGACTCGGGCTCGTCCTCCGCATCGACGTCGGCCTCCACGTCCTCGTCGACCTCGTCCTCGGACTCCTCGAGCAGCGCGTCGAGCAGCGCGTCGTCCGGCTCCAGCGCCCCCGCCCCGACCGGCTCCTGACCGACGCGCGGTTTCCCTCCGGAGATGCCGCTCCCTGCCGATGGGGACGGCATCCGAAAGCGATGGGAGCACGCGCATGCGTCGTACCGACATCACCCCGACCGGGGTGGAGAAGACCTTCAGACCTGACCAGATCATCGTCTCCAAGACCGATCCGCAGGGGCGGCTGACCTACGTCAACAGCCTCTTCGTCGAGATCAGCGGGTACCTCGAGCAGGACCTGGTCGGCGAGCCGCACAGCGTGATCCGGCACCCCGACATGCCGCGCAGCGTCTTCCGCCTGCTGTGGGACCGCATCTCCAGCGGCCAGGAGATCTTCGCCTACGTCGTGAACCTCAGCGCCGACGGCGGCCACTACTGGGTCCTCGCGCACGTGACCCCGACGTTCGGCTCCGACGGCCGGATCGTGGGCTACCACTCCAACCGCCGTACGGCGGACCGTGGGACCGTCGCCCAGATCAGCGAGCTCTACGCGCGCCTGCGCGCCGAGGAGCAGCGCCACGCGAACGCCCGCGACGCCGCCGACGCCGGCATGGCGATGCTCGAGCGCGAGCTGGCCGACGCCGGGACGACCTACGACGAGTTCGTCTGGGCGCTGTCCGGTGAGGAGGTGGCGGCATGACCGCCGTGCTTCCCGAGCGTCCGCGGACCGAGGACGAGTCCGGCTCCGCCGAGCTGGAGCGCTACCGCGCCGCCCTGCGCGCCGTGACCGAGGTGGCCCGTGCCGCCGCGACCGGCGACCTGGAGCCGCGCGTGCCGATCCTGGGCGACGACCCGGAGCTGATCGTCCTGCGCGACACCATGAACGACCTGCTCGACCGCGCGGACGCCTACGTCCGCGAGTCGTCGGCGTCGCTGGAGTTCGCCGCCGAGGCGAAGTTCTACCGCCGCTTCCTGGTGCGCGGCATGAGCGGCTCCTTCAAGCAGGGCGCCGTCACGATCAACACCGCCATCCAGGCGATGGCCACGACCCACGACCAGCTCGCCGAGCAGGAGGTACGCCGCCACGAGCTCGCCGAGGGCTTCGAGGCCGCCGTGCTGGGGCTGTCGGACCAGGTCGCCGCCGCGTCCGCGGAGATGGAGGCGTCCTCGCGCAGCCTCGCCGCGACCGCCGAGGGCACCGCCACCCGCGCCGCCCAGGTCCAGGAGAACTCCCAGACCGCCTCGCAGGCCGTCACCGTCGCGGCCGCCGCCGTCGAGCAGCTGGTGAGCACCGTGAAGGCCATCGAGGAGCAGGCCGACCAGTCCAACCGGGCCGGCGTGCGCGCCACCCAGGAGGCCGACGAGGTCCGTGCGACCGTGCAGGGCCTGGCCGCCGCCTCGCAGGAGATCGGCGACGTCGTCGGCATGATCAGCCAGGTCGCCAGCCAGACCCGCCTGCTCGCCCTCAACGCCACGATCGAGGCGGCGCGCGCGGGCGAGTCCGGCAAGGGCTTCGCCGTCGTCGCCTCGGAGGTCAAGACGCTCGCGTCCGAGACCGCCGATGCCACCAACCGCATCGAGCAGCAGGTCGGCGCGATCCAGCAGGCCACCGGCGCGGCCGTCAGCGCGATCGAGACGATCACGTCCGCCGTCCGCGGCATGGGCGAGAACGTCGCCGCCATCGCCGGTGCCGTCGGCGAGCAGCGGCAGGCCGCCGCCGAGCTGAGCCGTACCACCGGTGAGGCCGCCGGAGCCGTCTCGGGCGTCAACGAGGACATCGCCGTCATCGGCACGTCCACCGAGGCCACCAGCAGCGGTGCCTCGGAGATGACCAGCGCCTCGCTCGAGGTCTCCCGCCTCTCCGCCGACCTCCGCTCGCACGTCGCGGGGTTCTTGGAGGAGATCCGCTGAACCGGGCCGCTGAGGGGTCGGTATTTCACTGGGTTCCCAGTGAAATACCGACTTCTGCGGGGAAGTTTCACCCCAGAGCCGGGTAATTCACTGGGAACCCAGTGAAATACCCGGGTGACATGCCCGGGCTCAGTCCCCGGGAACACCCATGCGCCGCCTCACCCGGCCCCTGTGGACAACCCAGCAAGCCCCTGTCGATCGGCCCGGCGACGTCCTACCGTCCGCCGCATGGAACCTCGGACCACCCCCTCCACCCGCCGCAGGATCGGCAACGCCCTCACCCGTGCACGACGGGCGGTGCTGCGGCGGCGGAGGCTGTTGGCCGCGGTGCTGGCGGCGGTCGCCGCAGCGGCGGCGCTGCGCGCCCTCGCTCCACCGGCACCTGCCAGCGCGACGATCACCGTGGCGGCGCGCGACCTGCCGGCCGGCGTACTCCTCACCGATGGGGACCTCCGGACCACCACGGTGCCGCCGGGCGCGGTGCCGGACGAGGTGGCACGGGCGCCCGTCGGTCGCACCCTGGCCGCGCCGCTGACGCGGGGCGAGCCGGTCACCGAGCCGCGGCTGGTCGGAGCCCACCTCACCGAGGCCGACACCGGTACGACGGCGGTCCCGCTGCGGATCTCCGACCCCGACCAGGTCGCGCTCCTCACCGTCGGTGACCGGATCGACCTGTTCGCGACCGACCCGCAGCACGCCGTCACGAGTCGGGTCGCGAGCGAGGTGGAGGTGCTCGCCGTACCGGCCGGTGCGACGACCACCGGGACCGCCGGCAACCTCACCGGACGCCTCGTCGTGCTCGCGATCCCCGAGGCCGACGTGGAGAGGATCACCTCCGCCGCGGTGACCGACTTCGTGACTTACGCATGGCCCAGCGGCTAGGTTCAGCCCTGCCAGCCCCCATGACCTCGGTACACAGGAGCATCAAGTGAGCGGTTTCAAGAACTTCCTGCTGCGCGGCAATCTCGTCGAGATCGCCGTCGGCTTCATCATGGCGACGGCGTTCGGGACCGTTGTCACCAGCTTCGTCAGCTGGCTCACGGCGCAGATGCCTGCCTCGGCGAGCAAAGTCTTCTCCAACAACCCGAACTCGTTCGGCGCGTTCCTCAACGCCCTGATCGCGTTCGTGATCCTGGCGGCGGTCGTCTACTTCGTCGTGGTGGTGCCCTACACCAAGGCCAAGGAGCGCTACTTCCCCGAGGAGGCCGAGGGTCCGACGGAGGCAGAGCTGCTGACCCAGATCCGCGACTCGCTCGCCGCTCGCTGAGCCGTCGGCTGCGGCGATCCCGCAGCACCAGGTGCCGTCTCACCCTCCGTGGTGGGGCGGCACCTGTGATTTGAGCCAGCGGTCCGAGGCGGTCTCCGACGAGCTCCCGCCGCCGCGCTCGTCGCGCTCGTCGCGCTCCTCGCGGTCGTCGCGCGTCGCGTCGGGGAGCACGTCGCCGAAGACCTCGGCGAGCCGGCGCTTGCGCCGCCACTCCGGCTCCTGCGCGCCGGTCTCCTGCCGCTCCTCCATCGGTCGTCCGCTCAGGAGGTGCAGAGCCCGGACGCCGCGCGCTCCGCGTTCGAGAGGCCGCCGCTCTGGGAGCCTCCGCCGCCCTGGGAGCCGCCCTTCGAAGCCTTGCCCGACGGGCTGGCCGAGCCGCTCGGGCCGCCGGACGCCGCGGCGGTCTTGGAGGGCGAGCCGTTGGGGCTCTGGTTGGCGCTGATCGACTCGTCGAGGAACTGCTTGGTCAGCGGCTTGTCGTCGCGGGCGAGCTTGAACAGCTTGTGGACGGACGGCAGCCACTGCAGGCGGTTGGGGTCGCTCGGGGCGAGCTCCCACGGGGTGGTGACGAACTTGATGTCGCTCATCCCCACGCCACGGGCCGCCTCGGCGATGCTCGCCATCTGGCCGACGTTCTTGAAGTCGGTCTGCAGCGAGCCGGTCAGCGCGTTGATGAAGCCGACCAGCCGGTCGGGTCGCGCGAGCATGCCGGCGGAGTCGGCCTTGTTGATCATCGCGGACATGAATGCCTGCTGGCGCTTGATCCGGCCGGTGTCCATGCCGTTGCCGACGGTGTAGCGCACGCGGACGTAGCTCAGCGCCTGCGCGCCCTTGATCTCACGCGTGCCCGGCATCAGCTTGATGTGGTGCGCGGGGTCGTCGATCTCCTGCGGGATGCAGACCTGTACGCCGTCGAGGGCGTCCACCATCGTCTTGAAGCCGTTGAAGTCGACGACGATGTAGTTGTCGACGCGGATCCCGGAGAGCTGCTCGAACTGCTCGATCGTGCAGGCGGGGCCGCCCACGGCGAACGCGGCGTTCCACATCTGCTGCTTCTCGGCCGGGATCTTGGTGCCGCTCTTGGTGTAGCAGGCAGGGCGGTTGACCAGGGTGTCGCGCGGGATCGAGATGCCGTAGGCGAACTTCCGGTTCGCGGACAGGTGGAACAGGATCGTGGTGTCCGAGCGGGCGCCGATGTTGCCCTTGTGGTCGATGTTGTCGCCCTTGCCGGAGCGGGAGTCCGAGCCCATCACCAGGATGTTCAGCGGACCAGACTTCTTCTTCGCCGGCCGGTTGCGCAGCAGCGAGGACAGGTCCTGGTGGTCGATGTTGCCGTTCCAGTTGTTGTAGATCAGCACCACGCCGACACCGGTGACGATCGCCAGCGAGAGCAGCGTCGCGGTGATCACCTTGGCGACGACCCGGCCGGGTTGGGGCCGCTTGCGGCGACCGCCCGAGCCCGCGGCGACGCCAGAGCCACCCTCCGCGGCGCCGCCACGGCGTGCGGCGCGTGCGCCAGCGACCGACGTACCGACCCGTCGCGCCCGGCGTCCCGGGCTCGGGGTGGGGGTCTGATCAGTCATGGGTACACACCTGTGTCGCGCCGTACGGCGAGGGTCGTCGGGGGAAATGTCGGAGAACAGTCGGAGAAACGGTACTGGCCCGGGCCAACCCGCACCTCATCCGCGCACGTCAGACTGCAACAATGGGCTCGGCCCGACCGGGCCGCCCGCCCCGGTAGCTCAGTGGATAGAGCAGCCGCCTCCTAAGCGAAAGGTCGCGAGTTCGACTCTCGCCCGGGGCACCACCCGAAGGTCAGATCGCATTGGGAGGGCGTGCCGTGGCGTGTCACTTCGCGGACACAAGGCCGTCGAACAGATCCTCGCGAAGGCCAACCGTCCAACTACTTCAAATCCGCGCCACTGTGAAAACAGGCAGCTCGTCCGTCGTTATCAACGGCACATTGACGCAAGCCGGGGGTCATCACCACACAGGATGAGCTTCCACCCGAGCGGTTGCCGGCCAGGTCGCCCATCCATCGTGAAGTCGACCCACGTCTGTTGCAGGCGGCCACCGTGTCGACCCGTGCTGGCGGTGATGACCAGCTCGGTGTAGACCCCGCTGGGGATCCGGCCCCGACTCAGCTGGCCGTCCCACTTCTCGTCGTCACGGCAGGTCGGCACCTTGAGTCCGCTGATCGCGGTGGTGTAGCTGCCCAGCGGGGAGGTCCGGCTCCCGTCGAAGTGCGGCGGCCCGCCCAGCGACGACCCGAAATCGGCGTACCGCCGCCGGTTCTTTCCAGGAACCCCGGCCAACGACTTCGGCGGGACGCGGTGCACGAGTGCGCGGACGTTGACCAGACCAGTGGACTTCATCTTCACGCCGGTCAGGACGATCGGGGTCGAGCCGCGCGAGCAGAGAAGGAGCTCTCCGATGCTGGCCGACCAGCGGTGTCGGAAGTGCCGGGGCGGATCCAGCGCCTGCCCTCCTTCACCGCCGAAGTCGAGCGGGCCACGGTCAGCGGAGAACGTGGTGACCGTGGCCGACCCGGGATCCGGATGAGACCCGCACGCGGACAGCGCGAGCAACAGGCAGACCGCGACAGCGCCGAGGCGGTGTCTCACAGCTCCTTCGTCGATTCCATGATCTTGCCTGCATGCAGTGGCCGAGCGTTGTTGCCGCACAGCCACTCGGTGTGGCGCTGCTTGTAGGCGATCCTGGACTCGTCGCTGTACTGGTGGTTGGACTGCACGTTGAAGCCGATGACGCCAGCGATCTGGACCCCACCACCGTTGTGCCATTCGTAACCGTTGCCTCGGGCACGCCACCAGGTTCCGCGGCCCTCCTTGGCGCAGTGGGTCCAGTGTGGCCGCTTCAACCCGGTCACGGGCATGAAGTTCCCCAAGTGCTGGATCGGCTCCCACAACGTCTGATAAGGCCTGGTGCAACTGAACGGCGTACCGTTACCGAACGGAGGCGGTGCGGGCGAGGCGTACACGATCATCTTCCGGTACTCGACCTGAGTGCGGAACGCCTGCGCGTACGTCGCGTGCGGCGACTCATACCCGTAGCCGGCCGAGTTCGTCACCTTCGACGATCCGCTCGCATGGAAACTCATGATGTCGGGCTCGACGGAGACCGCAACACCGAACGACGATTCGAAACCGTGCCCACCTTGATGGGTGTACGTGAACCATGCGTGGTCGCCGGCCGTCGGGTAGACGCTGCCGATTCCGGCCCAGGGACGCACGATCTTGGTGGCCACGACGACCGGGAAGTGGACGGTCTGGTAGAAGATCGACAGCTTGATCGCCTGGCACTCCGCCGGCGTGATGAACCGCCTGGCCTTGCGCGCCGCGGTTCGCGTGGGGCTGGTCGTCGTGAGCCGCATCGTCTGCGCGGCTACCGGCTTCGGGGCACCGGAGATCGTCATTCGCGCTGCCTTCGGCAAGGCCCTGTCCGCTGTACGGCTCGCCTTGGTCGGATACACGACCGTGTCGACGGCAACCCACCGGGCCGACCCGTCAACCGATGCCGCTTGAGCGCTCGTCTGCCACGTTCCCGTCTTGCCACCGGCCACCACCGTGACTTGAAAGTTCACGACGTCGGATCCGTCGACATACCTCGGGGGGATCTTGGTCGGAGGAACCACCACCTCCACGGTCTGCCCGAGGACGCGAATGTCTTGTCCCGGGACCAGCCACATCGCCAACGGCTTGGCCTTCTTCGCTGCCAACGCGACATCGGTCGGCATCACCACCGCCTGCACGTCATCGTTGGTGATCGAAGCCCCGTTCGCGACGTTCAGAACGACCGCCGTGTTCGAAACATCCGCTGAGCTCGCGGCCCTCGCCACAGCCGCTCCTTCACCCGCGCCCGCTGCGCAGACCAAGCCGACCAGCATGGCGAGTGCCGCCGCAGCTGCCAACGTCTTCCGTTTCACTTCACCGGCGAACTTCATGCCCGAGACCCCTTCGCGCTGACCTGTCATGGCCCGGACGTGCCGCCCAACTGTGCGCAGTCGTGCTCACCGAGAAGACGATGGGGCCTGCTCAGATTGAAGCCCCACGCGAACCCGACTCGGCTTGACGCCCTGGGTCAAGTTGATGCATTGCGAAAACCTGCAAACGTTCCCCTTCGCTCTCGCCGTACGGGTGATCACGTGCCGGCAGGCATGAAGATCCTGCGCTACCGCGTGCTCAACACCCACCAGACCCACGGAATGCTGGACGTCGCGACACCCGGCGACCCCGACCCCGGCTTCGACGTCACCCGCTACCTGAACCTACTCACAGACCCTGGGCTGCGACGACAGCTTCCACGACATCCCACACTCCGGATAGGCGCCCGCAGCCGCGGCCTCGGGACAGCACGCTCGCCGCGGTCGCACCCGCTCCGGACGAGCTCGGTTTCGCGGTCTAGACCACCGGCGCATCCAACACCGCCGGCCAGCCGTCGTACGAGGCCCAAACGCCGGATCCACCTCGCTTGGGCTGGTGTTCACCTCGCGTCCACCCGGTGCTCCCGCGCCCGCCGGGCACCACCCCGAGACTCGCTCCGGCGGCCGGAAGGTGGGCGCCGGGAGGATGGGACGTGAGCAGCTCGAAGTTCTCCCCCGAGGCGATCGGACGGTCCGTCCGCAGTCGCCCGAAGCGCTGGATCGGGGGCCTGATCGTCGTGGCAGCCGTCCTCGCCGGGGTCGTGGTCTGGCAGTCGCACGGCTCGAGCTCCGAGACCGCGGTCGTCGGGGTCGTCGCTCCGCACGCGGACGCGTCGATCCCCGGTACGCCGGTGAACGTCGGCCTCGGCGACGAGTGTGGCCGCGGGTGGAGCGGCGGCCGGGCGGGCCGGCAGACGTTCGCGCTGTGGAACAGCACGTCCTCGGGGATGGAGGTCTACCTCGAGGACGCGAGCACCAAGAAGGTCTACCTCGACGTCGAGGCGCTCGGCGCCGGCTCGACCCGCTCGTCCTCGACGGTGCTCGGCGCGGGCAGCTACCGCTTCTTCTGCGTATCCGACGACACCTCGCCCGGCGCCGGTGCCGTCGAGAGGGTCACGGGCTCCACCGGGCTCCCGGTCACCCCCGGTCTCAAGCCGGTGACCGCCGACGACATCCGGCCGCTGATGACGAAGTACGAGCGGTGGGTCGCGGGACGGCTGCCGGTGCTGCGGCGCCAGGTCGGTGCGCTCGACGCCGACGTAAGGTCCGGCGACCTGGTCGCCGCGCGCAGCGACTGGCTGACGGCCCACTCGACCTACGAGACCCTCGGGGCGGCGTACGGCGCGTTCGGGAGGCTCGACACCGCCATCGACGGCGACCCGCCGACGACCACCACCGCGCTGGCGGACCGGCACCTGCGCGGCTTCCACAAGATCGAGGCGCTGCTCTGGTCGGCCGCGCCCGCGCCGCGGGTCGCGCCGTTCACGGCCGCACTCGGCCGCTCGGTGGCGGCGCTGCAGACGTCGTTCACCTCGCCCGGCCCGCACATGGCGCCGCTGGACGTCGGCCTGCGCGCCCACGAGATCCTCGAGGACGCCGACCTGACGACGGCGAACGGCACCGACGACTACGGCAGCCACACCAGCCTCGCCACGATCGACGCGAACATCACCGGCACCGACGAGCTGCTCGACGTGCTCGAGCCGGTGCTGAGGTCGACCGACCCGGAGCTGGCGCAGACGCGCACCTGGCTGGCCAGGACCCGGCGGCTCGTCCGCGGCCTCCACCACAGCGGCTCCTGGACGCCCCTGCAGCACCTGTCGCGCACCCAGCGCGAGGACCTGGACGCCGATCTCGGCGAGGACGTCGAGCTGCTGTCGCACGTCGCCGTCATCACCGACCCGCGCCCGGCGGACGTCTCGTGAGCGCCCGACGCGACGGCCGCGCCGGGGAGGCCGAGGGCTGCCCCTTCCACGCTCGCGGGATGAGCCGGCGCGGCCTGATCGGCGGCCTCGCCGCGGCAGGTACGACGGCCATCGGCGTCGCCGCTGCGGCGACTGCCCATGCCGAGGCCCCGTCCGACGCGCCGTCCGGGTCGCCGGCGGCCGCGTCGTCGTACCCGTTCGAGGGGGTGCACCAGCAGGGTGTGGTGACACCGAAGCAGAGCCACGCGGCGTTCGTCGCCTTCGACGTGACCGCCACCGGACATGGCGAGCTGGTCGGGCTGCTGCGCACGATCACCCGCGAGACACGGATCCTGACCGCGGGCGGCACCCCGCCCAGCGAGGGCCTGCTCGGCACCGACGTCGACGACGGCGTGCTCGGCGCGACACCGCCGGCGGACGGGCTGACGGTCACCGCGAGCGTGGGCGCCAGCCTCTTCGACCACCGCTTCGGCCTGGCCGCGCGGAGGCCGAGGCACCTGCGCCGGATGGACGAGTTCCCCAACGACGCGCTCGACCGGGCCGCGTGCGACGGCGACCTGCTGCTGCAGATCTGTGCGGACCACTCCGACGCCGTCGTCCACGCCCTGCGCCAGCTGACTCGCGCGACGCGAGGACAGATGCAGGTCCGGTGGCGGATGAGCGGCTGGAGCTCGCCCCCGCGCCCGTCGGGCAGCTCGCGCAACCTGCTCGGCTACAAGGACGGCACGGCCAACCCCGACGTCACCGACACCGACCTGATGGACCAGCTGGTCTGGACCCGCGGCGGCCAGGACGGCGAGCCGGGCTGGGTCGACGGCGGCAGCTACCACGTCGTCCGGGTGATCCGGATGTTCGTGGAGTTCTGGGACCGGGTCTCGGTCCGCGAGCAGAACAACATCTTCGGCCGCGACAAGGTGACCGGCGCGCCGCTGACCGGGACGCACGAGCTCGACACCCCCGACTTCACCGCCGACCCGACGCAGGACGTGATCCTCTCCAACGCCCACATCCGGCTCGCCAACCCGCGCACGCCGGGCACCGAGGACCAGCGCATCCTGCGCCGCTCGTTCAACTACGACCTCGGCACCGACGCGAACGGCGACCTGGACATGGGACACCTGTTCGTCGCCTTCAACCAGGACCTCGACCGGCAGTTCGTGACGATCCAGAGGCGGCTCGCCGACGAGCCGCTCGTGGACTACGTCTCGCCGGTCGGCGGTGGCTACTTCTTCGCGCTCCCCGGGGTCCGGGACAGCAGCGACTGGCTTGGTCGGGGACTGCTCGCGTGAGCCTCACGCGCCCCGGCCGCAGAGATACACCACGAGAAAGGAACACCCGGGAATGAAGAAGCCCAACCTGCGGCTCTCTCGACCTGTCATCGCGGCGGCCTCCGTCGCGTGCGCGGGTCTGTTGGGGTCCGGCCTGGCGGTCGCCGGTGGCTCGTCGGCCACGGCGTCCGGGGAAGTGCAGACCGCTACCCCGATCAAGCACATCGTCGTGATCTACGGCGAGAACGTCTCCTACGACCACTACTTCGGGACCTATCCGGTCACGCCCGGCTTCAAGGCCAAGGCGTCCACGCCGAAGAACAACAACCTGATCTCGGCGGGCCTGGTCGACAAGACCGAGAAGGCGACCGGCACGGACAAGAACTCGGTCCAGCCGTTCCTGCTGAGCAACGACCAGGCGGTCACCTGCGACCAGAACCACGGCTACACGCCGGAGCAGCAGGCCGTGGACAACGGCCAGATGGACAAGTTCGTCGAGAGCGTCTCCACCAACTCCGCCTGCAACAGCCCCGCGCAGTACGGCGTCGACGGCGAGACCATGGGCTTCTACGACGGCTCGACCACGACCGCCCTGTGGAACTACGCGCAGAACTACGCCATGAGCGACAACTCGTGGGACGCGACGTACGGCCCGTCCACGGTCGGCGCGCTCAACCTGGTCTCGGGCCAGACCCACGGCGTGATCAGCTACGCCGCCGCCGGTCTGGGCGCGGACAACACCACCGCCGACCCGTCGAACACCTCGACCGACCCGGTGCAGCTGACCACCCCGGACTCCTACACCGACCAGGACCCGGACAGCAACGGCGTCGGCACCGTCGACGCCGACCCCGACCCGGTCTACGACGACTGCAACAACAGCAACCACGCGCACGCCAACGCGGTCGGCGGCATGCAGTCGAGCAACAAGAACATCGGTGACCTGCTCAACGCCAAGAACGTCACCTGGGGCTGGTTCCAGGGCGGCTTCAACCCGTCGACGCCGTACAACGCGTCGACCGGCGCGCCGGCCGTCTGCGGCAACGCGCACCAGAACATCAACGGTGCGACCTCGCTGGACTACTCGGCCCACCACGACCCGTTCCAGTACTACAAGTCGACGGCGAACCCGCACCACCTGCCGCCGACCAAGGGAATCGCGATCGGCGCGGCCGACCCGAACGGCGCCAACCACCAGTACGGCCTCGGCGTCTTCAACAGCGCCGTCGCCTCCGGTGACCTGCCGGCGGTCTCCTTCGTGAAGGCGGCGGAGTACCAGGACGGGCACGCGTCGTACTCCGACCCGATCGACGAGCAGCGCTTCCTCACCCGGGAGATCAACTCGATCGAGGAGAGCCCGGAGTGGAGCTCCACCGCGATCGTGCTGTCGTACGACGACTCCGACGGCTGGTACGACCACCAGGCGCCGACCATCATCAACGGCTCGAACAACGCCACCAACGACCTGCCGCAGTGCACCACCGCGGCCGGCGTGAACGCCACGGCCCCGCTCGGCGCGGACAACGCGCACGACACCACCGGTGGCTACCTCGACCGCTGCGGCCCGTCGCAGCGGCTGCCGCTCGTCGTCATCTCGCCCTACGCGAAGGACGACTACGTCAGCCACACCGAGACCGCCCAGCCGTCCATCACCCGGTTCATCGAGGACAACTGGCTCGCCAAGGAGCGCATCCAGGACGGCTCGTTCGACGGCGTCTACGGCACGCTCAACGACATGTTCGACTTCAGCGACCCGGCCCACGCCGGCAAGCTGATCCTGAACGCCGACGGTCAGGTCAAGAGCAACGCCGCGTCGTACGCGACGAAGCTGGCGACGAAGGCGGGCAAGGTCGCCAAGACCGGCAAGGTCTCCGTCACCGTCTCGATCTCGCCGAAGATCGCAACCGGCTCGATCACCGGCAAGGACGGCGCCAAGTCGCTCGGAGCCAAGAAGATCTCGGGCGGCAGGGCGGTCTTCTCGATCACGCTCAAGAAGGGCACGAACAAGCTGACGTTCTCCTACGCGAAGGGCGACAACTTCGCTGCTTCGACCACGACGCGGACGATCAAGTTCACGCCCCCGAAGCACAAGTAGGGGCACGAGCAGCAGCCGGCGCGAACCGCGGCCGGGTCCGGGCGATCCCCGGGCCCGGCCGCGGCCGTTCTGCCAGGACTCCCTGGTGGGTCAGGCGACGTGGACGGCCACCGCTGCGGCGTACCCCTCGGGCACGGTGACGTCGCGGACGCGCCAGCCGTCGATGAACCGCTCGGGATCGGTGCTCGAGCCGAGGTAGTCCTGCTGCGGGTCACGGCCGAGACCCACACCGAGACCCTTGAGGTAGGCCTCGGTCCGGGTCCACGCGCGCGTGAAGCGCAGCACCGCCTCCCGCGGGTCGTCGGTGGCCGCGACCTCCCTCGCCTCGTCGGGGTGCAGCACACCGACCATCCCGGGCAGGCCCTCGGGCTCGGGGCAGCGCTCGGCGTCGATGCCGACCGGGTGGTCGGCGAGAGTCACCAGCACCAGGCCGGGCGTGTGGCTCAGCGAGAACTCGACGTCGGCGCCCTCGACCCGCGGCCGGCCGTGCGGCTCGCCGCAGCGCGGGCAGGCGTGCCGACCCCAGCGCACCGCCCGCGGGCCGACGCCGATCGCCTCGCCGACGATGCTGCGCGCGGCGATGTGCGCGACCTCGTAGGAGCGACGCAGCTCGGCCCGGACGTACGACGCGGCCTGGCCACGCTCGTCGTCGTCCAGCCAGGCCCGGCCCTCGTCGAGCTCGGCGTCCTCGATGTCCTCGGTGCGCACCACCCACACTGCGGGGTCTCCCGGCGCCACCGCGCTCGCCGACGGCGGGTGCAGCAGCGTGCCCATGACGAGCGGTCCCAAGGTCATGGCGTCCACCCTGCCCTACGGCTGGTCGCGCTGCTCCCGCGCCCGCCGGCGAGCGTCCTTGCCGATCGCGTCCTCGACGACCGAGCTGAACCGCGATCCGTTCGGCCAGCCGTCGTAGTGGCAGGCGAGGATGACCAGCTCGCGCAGCAGCTCGGGGGTGAGCTCCTCGTTGGCCAGCGCCGCCGGCACCTGGATCCCGAGCACGTCGTTCGCCCGCTGGCCGACGAGCATGCCGATCAGGAAGAGCCGGCGCTCACGGTCGGTGATGCCGAGCCGCTGCCAGACCTCGCCGAAGAGGTGGTCGGCGGTGTAGCGGAAGAAGTCGCCGTCCCCGTCGCTCATCTCGAAGCCGTAGACCTGCTCCATCTTCTCCAGGCCCCTGCGGCGGACCTCCGGGAGATCGTCGAACCTTCCCATCACTGCTCTCCTCTTCCGGTGGTCGAGCCCGTCGGGACGCCGAGGCCAGGGCCGAGTCGGTCGACCGCGAGCCTCGCGAGGGGTACGTCGACACCGAGCTCGTCGGCCAGCCCGATCGCGAAGCCGAGATCCTTCTCGCCGAGGGACGTGACATTGGTGAACACCCCGAACCAGAAGTCGTCCTCTGCCAGCGGCGCCGTCGTCTCCCGGTGCATGATCGCGCCGGGGCCGCCGGTGATCGCGTCGGTGTGGCGTACGACGTCCCCGAGATCCTTCAGCGAGAGCCCCGCCGCCTCGGCCAGGCGCTGCGCCTCCGTCGCCGCTGTGAAGGCGATGAAGTGCATCATGTTGCGGGCCAGCTTGAAGCGGGTGCCCGCACCGATCGGGCCGGCGTGGACGACCTTGCTGCCGAGTGCGTCCAGGACCGGCGCGGCCGCCGCGAACGCGTCCTCGTCGCCGCCGACCATCAGCGCCAGGCTGCCGTCGGCCGCGCCCATCGCGCCTCCGGAGACCGGTGCGTCGAGCACCCGGTGACCGGATGCGGCCAGCTCGCCCGGCGTACCGGGGGCGACGGTCGAGTGGACGAGGAGGAGGGTGCCGGGCCTCGCCCGCTTCGCGACGTCTCGGACCTGATCGTCGTCCCGCACCATCACGGAGAGCACGTCGACGTCCATCTCGGCCACCGGCATGGCCGTCGCCCCCGCGGCCACGAGCTCCTGCACCGGAGCGGGGTCGAAGTCGTCCACCTGGAGCTCGATGCCCTCGGCCTGCGCGAGGCGCAGCGCCATCGGCTTACCGATGTTGCCGAGGCCGACGAATCCCACCCTCACGTCAGAGCCTGAACGTCTGGCCGCCGTCGACGGCCAGCACCTGGCCGGTGACCCACGACGCGTCGTCGGAGAGCAGGAAGAGCAGCGCGCCGACCATGTCGTCGACCGAGCCCATCCGCTTGATCGCGAGGCTGTTGCGGACGATGTCCTTGGCGGCGTCACCCGCCTGGGTGCGCGTGGCCTCGGTGTCCGTCGGGCCTGGTGCGATCGCGTTCACCCGGATCTTCTGGCCACCGAGCTCGTGCGCCAGCTGCTGGGTGAGGCTGTTGATGCCGGCCTTGGCGAGGCCGTAGAAGCCCGAGTAGAGGTACGCCGCCGTGGAGCTCTGGTTGACGATCGCCCCTCCCCCGCGCTTGGCGATCTCGGGGTGGACGGCGCGGGTCATCACGAGGGCGCCGTCGAGGTTCACCGACATGAACCTCCTGTAGTAGTCCCAGTCGACGCTGATCAGCAGGTTGAACTCCATCGCGCCGTAGATCGCGGCGTTGTTCACGAGGTGGTCGATGCCGCCGAGCTGCTCCACCGTGGTGGCGACGAGCGCTTCCGCGGAGGCGGCGTCGCTGACGTCGCAGCGCACGAAGATCGCCCGCCCGCCGTCCTCCTCGATGCTCGCCGCGACCTTGGCACCGGACTCCTCGTTCATGTCGGCCACGACGACGGCCGCGCCCTCGCCCGCCAGCGCGCGGGCGTACGCCTCGCCGATGCCCTGGGCCGCGCCGGTCACGACGACGACCTTGTCCTTGAACCTCATGTCTCTCCTTCTCGCGAAGCGTCAGATATCCACGCTCGAGACGTCACCAATGCACGCTCGAGACGTCACTTGCCCACGGTCGAGGCGTCAGCGGTTGAGAAGTACTGACGCCTCGACCGTGGAAAGGTGACGCCTCGACCATGGAAACGTGACGCCTCGGCGGTCATGCGGGCTCGGCCATCGTCTTGGTCTCCAGGTACTCCTCGAACCCGGCCACCCCCATCTCCCGGCCGAGGCCCGACTGCTTGTAGCCGCCGAACGGGGCGTCCGGGCTGAACCAGACGCCGCCGTTGACGGCGAGGGTGCCGGTGCGGATCCGGCGGGCGACGTCCTTGGCGCGCTCCAGGTCACCGCTGTCGACCGACCCCGACAGCCCGTACGCCGAGTCGTTGGCGATCCGGACCGCGTCGTCGTCGCCGTCGTGCGCGATGACGACCAGCACCGGGCCGAAGATCTCCTCCTGCGCCAGCCGGCTCGTGTTGTCGAGCCCGGCGACGACGGTCGGCTCGACCCAGAACCCCGCCTGGTCGATGACGTGTCCGCCGGTCGCGAAGCGGCCACCCTCCTCGATCGCCAGCCGGAGGTAGCCCTCGACCCGGTCGCGCTGCACCTGCGAGATCACCGGGCCGCAGATCGCACCCGGGTCGCTGGGGTCCTTGGCGCCGATCGACTCCATCGTGGCGGCGGCGACCGAGACGGCCTCGTCGTAGCGCTCCCGCGGCACCACCAGCCGCGTGGTGATCGCGCATCCCTGGCCGGCATGGATGCAGGCGGCGAAGGCGGTCGCGCCGGCCACCGCGCCCACGTCGGCGTCGTCGAGCGCGATCGCGGCGGACTTTCCGCCGAGCTCGAGGAAGACCTTCTTCAGCGTGGGTGCGGCCGCCGCCATGATCGCGCGGCCGGTCGCGGTCGAGCCGGTGAAGGAGACCATGTCGACGCGCGGGTCGGAGGCGAGCACCGCGGCGACCTCGTTCGACCGCGGCGTCACCACGTTGAAGACGCCGGCCGGCATGTCGGTGTGCTCGGCGACGAACCGCCCGAGCTCACACGCCACCCAGGGCGTGTCCGGCGCGGGCTTGAGCACGACCGTGCAGCCCGCCGCCAGCGCCGGGCCGATCTTGGCCAGGTTGATCTGCGTGGGCACGTTCCACGGCGTGATCGCGGCGACGACGCCGATCGGCTCGCGACGGACGGTACGCCGCGACGCGATCCCCATCGGCGAGGCGACGCCGAGATCCGTCTCCCACTCGTACGACGCCAGCAGGTCGGTCACCCACCGCAGCCCCTCGACCGGTACGTCGAACCCCGCCGCGCCCATCATGAAGCCCGGCATCCCGACCTCGGCCGTCGTCAGCGCCCGGAACTCGTCGGCGTGGTCGAGCAGCGCCTGGTGCAGCTGGCGCAGGCAGCGCACCCGCAGCTCGACGTCGGTCGCCCAGCCGGACTCGTCGAAGGCCCGCCGGGCGGCGGCGATCGCGGCCTCGAGGTCCGCGGCGGCGGAGTCGGGCGCCTGGCCGATCACCTCGCCGGTGGCCGGGTTGACCACGTCGTACGACGCTCCGGTGCTCGCGCCGGAGAGCTTGCCGTCGACGAGCTGCTGTGCGGAGACCCAGCTCACTTGGCCGCCTCCTGGGTGACGAAGTCGCCGCGCTCGACCGGCGGCGGCCAGACCGGCGAGGGGATGTCCTTGTGGTGGTAGTGGCCGGGAACCCCGTGGCCGGCGACCGACATCCGCTTGATCAGCGTGTCCGGCGCCTTGCCGGCCTCGAGGATCGCCATGAACGTGTGCGCCGTCGACGGCAGGTCGAAGAAGTCGCGCTGCCAGGCGATCTTGATCTGCCCCTCGTCCGGGCCGGAGCTCTGCCGCTCGACGCCGAACCAGGAGCCGCCGAGGCCGAGGATCTCGTACTCCTGGCCGTCGTCGTCGAGGATGCCGGAGCGCTGCTTCCAGAAGCCGAGGATCATGTGCTTCTGCTCGTCGATCATCGTGCAGACGTAGTCGTAGTGCCAGCCGTCCAGGCCGTCCATCTCGATGCCGATCGCCCAGTCACGCACCTGGTCGCGACCGACCGCCATGAAGTGCTCGTCGGGGCCGTACATCCAGCCGTAGGTGGTGTCCTCGGCGTACCACTCGGCCATCATCCGCCAGTCGCCCGCGGCCTCGGCCCGGCGGTTGACGTCGAGCCAGGAGTCCCAGAACTCCTCGATCTCCGCGCGGGAGAGATTCGTCGAGACCATGTCAGTCCTCCTCGAGGGACAGTGCGAAGGCGGGGCAGTACCTCACGGCCTGCTGTACGTCGGCCCGCCGCGACTCGTCCGGGTGCTCGTCGAGCACGGTCACCACATCGGCGTCCTGGTCGAAGCCGAAGACGTCGGGCGCCTCGCCCTGGCAGAGCTGGTGGCCCTGGCAGATGGCGGTGTCGGCGACGACCCTCATGCGGTCCTCCTGCGGTAGCGGACACGGGCCGGCTGGGCAAGCTGGATGACCATCTTGGTGAAGTCGTCGGCGTACGTCGCGCCGTCCACGGGCTCGAAGGCGAAGTCGCGCAGGATCACCGAGAAGATCGCCTTCATCTGCATCATCGCGAAGGCGTTGCCGACGCAGCGGTGCTTGCCGGCGCCGAAGGGGATCCAGGTCCAGCGGTTCTGCAGGTCCTCCTGGCGCGGGTCGATGTAGCGGCCCGGGTCGAACTCGTCGGCCTTCGGGAAGTCGTCCTCGATGCGGTTCGAGACCCGCGGGCTCGCGGCCAGCATCGTGCCGGCGGCGATGGTGTGGCCGAGCAGCTCGAAGTCCTGCTGCACCAGGCGCATCAGGATGATCAGCGGCGGGTGCAGCCGCAGCGTCTCCTTCAGCGCCGACTCCAGCACCGGGATCGAGCGCAGAGCTTGGAAGGACACCTCCGACCCGTCGGCGTAGAGCGTGTCCAGCTCCTCCACGACCGAGGCCATCACCGACGGGTTCCGCAGCAGCTCGATCATCGCCCAGCTGGCGGTGCCCGAGGAGGTGTGGTGGCCCGCGAACATCATCGAGATGAAGATGCCGGTGACCATGTCCGCGTCGTAGCCGACGGCGATGAGGACGTCGAGCAGATCCCTGTCCTCCTTGGCGATCTCGCCCCGAGCCACCCGCGCCGAGATGATCGCCTGCACCTTCGCGACCAGCTCCTCACGCGCCTCGTCACGGATGCGGAAGGAGTCGATGTCGGCGTACGGGTCGACGTAGGCGATCGCGTCGGTGCCGTGCTCGAGGCGGTGGTAGATCTCCGCGAACGAGCCGTCCAGCTGCTCGCGGAACGGCCGTCCGATCAGGCACGACGAGGTGGTGTAGATGGTCAGCTCGGCAAAGAAGTCGAGCAGGTCGATCTCGCCCTCGTCGCCCCAGCCGGCCACCATCCGGCGGATCTCCGCCTCGATCGTCTGCGCGTGGCCGCGCATCATGTCGCCGCGCAGGGCCTGATTCTTCAGCATCTGCTGGCGCTCCTCGGGCGAGGCGTCGAAGACCACGCCCTTGCCGAAGATCGGCGTCATGAAGGGGTACGCCGCGGCCTGGTCGAGCACGTCCTCGGGAGCACGGAAGAAGGCCTCGTTGGCCTCCGCACCGGTGACCAGCACGACCTCGCGATCAGCCAGCCGGAAGCGACCGATGTCCCCGCACTCCTCCCGGACGCGGTGGAACAGACTGATCGGATCCACCCGCATCTCGGGCAGGTGCCCGGTGCCCTTGATGATCGCCGGCACGGACGGGTCCTGGTCGTCCAGGAGCATCGAGACTTCCTCGATCATCGTTCCTCCAACGGTGCTTCGGGGTTCACGTCGACCGGGCTGATGTGCACGCCTCTCGGAGCGGAGACCACGGTCGTGATGGCGTCGGCTATCGCCGTCGCCCTGAGGAAGTGGGAGTGGCGGGCGTGTCCCCACTTGATCCACTCGGTGAGGACCTTCGCGCCTGCCTCGGCGTCCCAGTCCGAGCCCATCTCGGACCACGTGGGGCCCGGGCGCACGATCGACGCCCGCACCCCCGATCCCTCGAGCTCCATCTGCAGCGCCTCGACCATGCCCTCGAGGCCGGACTTCGTGGCGCTGTAGCCGCGCATGAACGGCCGGGCCCGCAGGGCGGTGTCGGAGGAGACGAACACCAGGTCGCCGCGCTGCCGCTCGATCATGCCCGGCCCGAATGCCCGCACGAGCCGGTGCGCACCGAGCACGTTGACGTCCAGCTCCGCGGCGAGCTGATCGGTCGTCGCCTCGATGAGCGCGCCCGGCGCGAGCGTCCCGGCGTTGCTGACGACGACCTCGATGTCGCCGAGCTCGCCGCTCACCGCGGCCGCGAACTTCTCCACGGACTCGGTCGACGAGACGTCGAGGTGATGGACCGCCGCCTCTCCCCCCGCACCACGGATCTCGGTCGCGAGCTCGTCGAGCCGGTCGACGCGGCGAGCACCCAGAGCGACCGGGAACCCGCATGCAGCAAGGGCTCTCGCCGTCTCGGCGCCGATGCCGGACGACGCACCCGCGACGACCGCCGGCCGACGCGAGGGGTGGATGGGCTTGGGCATCAGGCACTCCTGACGTCGAAGGTCACCGGCAGCGAGGCGAAGCCCCGCACGCTCGTGGAGTGCACGCGCTCGGCCCGGTCCGCGTGCACGGTGAAGCCGGAGACCCGTCGTACGAGCTCGGCCAGGACGACCCGGGCCTCGAGCCTGGCCAGGTTGGCGCCGAGGCAGAAGTGTCGGCCGGTGCCGAAGCTGAGGCTGTGCGAGAGCTCGTCGCGGTCGCGCCCGATGTCGTACGTCGACGGGTCGGTGAACACCTGCTCGTCTCGGTTGGCAGAGCCGAGCAGCACCAGCAGCTTCGCGCCCTCCGGCACCGTCACGCCGGCCACCTCGACGTCGCGCGTGACGTAGCGCGCGAGCATCTGGCTGGAGGTGTCGTGGCGCAGCGTCTCCTCGATCCACACCGGCACCAGCTCGGGGGCGGCCATCACCCGCGCGAGCTGGCCGGGATGGCCCGAGAGGTGGAACAGCGCGTTGCCGAGCAGCTTGGTCGTCGTCTCGTTGCCCGCGACGACCATGAGGAACAGGAACGCCATCACCTCGCTGTCGGTGAGCCGCTCGCCGTCGACCTCGGCCGCGAGCAGCGCGAAGGTCAGGTCGTCGGTCGGGTTCGCCCGGCGCTGCTCGACCATGTCGCCGTAGTAGCCGAAGAGCGCGAACGACGCCTCCATCCCGGCCTCCGGTACGTCCCGCACGCCGTCCTCGCGATGGACGACGAGATCCGCCAGGCGGCGTACCTCGTCGCGGTCGGCGACGGGCACGCCCATCATCTCCGAGATGACGTCCATCGGCAGCTTGCCCGCGAGCTCGGCGATCCAGTCGGCTTCGGGACCGTCGGCGAGCATCGCGTCGAGGTAGCGGTCGGTCAGCTGCTGGATCTGTGGCGTCAGCTCGGTGACGCGCCGCGGCGTGAACGCCTTGGAGACGAGTCGCCGGATCCGGCTCTGCTCGGCGCCGTCGAGGCCGAGGAAGCTCATCACCTTGTGGGCGTCGGGGTTCCAGGCGGAGGCGTCGAGCGAGACGCCCATCCGGTTGGAGAAGACCTCGTCGTCGCGCAGCACCTCGAAGACGTCGGCGTGCCGGGAGACCACCCACAGGTCGTCGGCCCGCGCGTGGTGGACGGGGTCCTCCTCGCGCAGCCGGGAGTACGTCGGGTAGGGGTCGTCCTGGAAGTCGTAGTCGTAGGGGTCGAAGGTGATGCCGTCGGTCGGGCCTGTCGAGACCGTCACCGCCCACCGCCCAGGATCGTGGCGACGACGGTGTCGAGGCGGTCGCCGAGGTCGGCGTAGGTGATCAGACCCATGCCGGCCTGGAGCAGCGCACCGGAGAAGGCGAGGGCCAGCGCGTCGAGCCGCTCGGGCGTCGAGGCGGGCCCGAGCGCCGTCTCGAACCGCTCGACGAAGACCGTGCCGATGCGCAGGCGCAGGCGGTCGACGTCAGGATCGGTGCCGAGCAGCGCGAGGGTGGCGCCGGCAGCGAGGTACGGCGATGCCGAGAGCATCTCGGTGAGGCCGCGCGTGACCGACTGGACCCGCGCCACCGCGCTGCGTCCGACAGGCTCGTGCGCGTCGCCGTGCTCGACCAGACGCTGCCAGAACAGCTCGGCCAGCAGGTGCGCCTTCGACGAGAAGTAGGTGTACGCCGTCGCCGGCGACACGCCCGCCCGTACGGCGACCTGTCGGATCGTCAGCGCGTCCGGCCCGACCTCCGCGAGCTGCTCGAGACCGGCGGCCAGCAGCCGCTGGACGGTCTCCGCCCGGCGCGGCCTGAGCTGCTGCCGCGGCGCACTGGCCAACTGACTGGACACCTGTCCAACTTAGAACGTGTTCTAGTAGTCTGGCAAGCGTGTCCACGGAAATTCCCAGTCGCTACGAACGGCTCTCCCGTGAGGAGCTCGCCGCCCTCCTGCCCGAGCTGCTGCTGATCGGGCAGCTCATCGACCGCTCGGGGATGGCGTGGTGCATCTCGGCGTTCGGGCGCGAGGAGATGGCGCAGATCGCGATCGAGGAGTGGGCCTCCTCCTCGCCGATCTACACGCGGCGGATGCAGGCCGCGCTCGGCTACGCACCCGAGGTCGCCGGTCGCGGCGACGTGGTGACGATCTTCAAGGGCCTGCAGCTCGACATCGGAGCACCCCCGCAGTTCATGGACTTCCGCTACACCGTCCACGACCGCTGGCACGGCGAGTTCGGGCTCGACCACTGCGGCGCGCTGATGGACGTCGAGCCGATGGGTGAGGACTACGTGCGCTCGATGTGCCACGACATCGAGGACCCGACCTTCGACGCCACCGCCGTCGCGACGAACCCCAGGGCCCAGGTGCGGCCGATCCACCGCCCGCCGCGCGCGCCCGGCGCGACCGGGCAGCACTGCGCGTGGACGGTGATCATCGACGAGGCCCACCCCGAGGCCGTCGGCATCCCGGCGCTGGCCGTCAACGAGCGGTCGTGCGCTGCCGGGCTCGAGCTCGCACCGATCGACCCGGACGACGAGGGCCTCGCGGACTACACCGGCCCGCTGCTCTCCGACCTCGACTTCGCCGCCTTCTCGAGGTCGGCCCTGATCCGGATGGCCGACGAGGTCTGCCTCCAGACGCATCTGCTCGACCGCGGCTTCACGATGGCCGTCGCCGCTCGGGCGTCCTCGCCGGACCAGCTGCTGGAGATCCGTCGCAAGCAGCTCACGGGCGTCGCCGGCATCGCGGCCGAGCGGATCGCCCGCGCTCTCTCCGTCTCGGCGGACGAGGCGGGTGCGCTGACGCTGCTCGACCTGCACCCCCTGCTCAACCCGGCGGCGTACGTCGACGCGCGATGGCTCGCCGACACCCTCCTGGTCGAGTCCCGCTCCCCTGCCCTCGACGACGAGGCATGGATCTCCCTGTGCGATCCGGACTGGACCGCCGCGCTCGACGCGATCGTCCACGCCCTCGACCCCCACCTGCGCACGGAGGTCCGCTGGGTGCCCGCCTTCGCCGACGGCGGTTGGACGGTCTCGGTCGTGCGCGACAAGCGGGCCCTGCCCGCTGATCCCGCCGTCGCCGTGGTCCGCTTCAGCACCGGTGCCGGCTTCACCTTCGAGCCCCGCAGGTCGCTCCCCATCACCCCGGTCTGACCGCCCAAGACCTCAGCGCGGAGTCCGCCCGGCACCAGGCGCCGGGCCGACTCCGGCTAACGGGAAGTCCTGGCCACGGATGGCAACGCAGGCGTATCGGACCGGGTCCTCGCCGAAGCTGGGCGTGACGGTGACGACCCGGTAGCGGACACCGGCGATGTCCCACCTGCGCGGGCCGATCTCGACCCGCACGTCGCCCGCCCGCCACTCCCGGACCTCTGCGCCACGTTTGCGGGAGGAGGCGCCGGGCTCGAAGCGCAAGATCCGGTCGCCCGCTACGACGAGAGCGCCGCTGTGGCGCAGGCGGCCGGTCGGAGCGACCTCACGGGCCGTGGCACCCCACAGGATCGACCCAGCGCGCTCACGCTGCCGCAACTCGCGTGTCCCCCGATGCGCGCGGACCCGCAGCGCACCCGCCGTCGCGACCGCACCCAGCAGGACGTAGACGGCGAGCATGGAAGACAACGTAGGCGCGTGAAGGCGCCCCACCTGGAAAAGGGCCAGCCGAAGCGGCGACACGCTCGGACCCTGGGCCAGAAAACAGGCACGAGGCCCGGACCGCCAGGGGGTGGTGGATCCGGGCCTCGTGGGACAGGTTCAGGCCTGCGGCGGAGCCGGCGGGGCCTGGGGCGGCGGCTGGTACGCCGGGGCTGCCGGCGTCTCGGCGGAGTGACCGCCCACGCGGGAGCCGTTGCCCTTGGTGTCGGCGGCCAGCTGGTCCAGCCAGCCCTCCCACCGGTCGCGCATCGGCATGATCAGGCCGCCGCCGACGCCGACGACCAGGATGCCGCCGATCGTGGCGAGCACGGCGATGAGCACGGGCAGGGTGACCGAGAGGCCGATGCCGATCTGGTTCAGCGCGGCGATCACACCGAGGGCGATGATCGCGATGCCGACGATCTTGGTGAGCAGGCCGCCGTACGAGACGCCGCCGAGGGTGGCGCCGAGGATGTCCTTGACCGCGTTGGCGACGGCGACGGCGATGACCACGATGAGGATCGCCACGAACGCCTTCGGCAGCCAGTTGAGGATGTTGTCGACGATCTGGCTGACCGGGTTCGAGGGGCCGAACGCCCCGAGCGCGAGCTGGAGCGCGATCAGCAGCACGAAGTAGTAGACGAGCTTCGCGACGAGGTCGACCGGCTTGATCTGGGCCGTGGCGAGCGCGCGGTCGGCGCCGGCCTTGGACAGCAGGTTGGTGAACCCGACCCGCTGCAGCACCATCGCGAGCGCCTTCGAGACGCCCTTGGCGATGAGCCAGCCGATGAACAGGACGACGAGGAAGATGACCAGCTTCGGGACGAAGTTGATGACGTTCGTCAGGTTCGTGCTGAGGATGCCGCCCCAGTCGATGGACAGCGTGGACACAAGCGGTGTTGTCATGAGGTTCTGCCTTCCCGAGATGGAGACAACCACTGGCGGGAAGCAGCTTTTCCGGCTCTCACCGAGCCGCCCCCCTACGTTCCACACAACCACAGATCGGCGCGGTCGTCACGCATGGCGACCGACGGAGGCACGTCTCGGCCCGCCGGACGACGCCCGGGCCCTGTGGCCGTCAGCGCCTCTCGAAGGCGATCCCGGCGGCCTGGAGCCGGCCGAGCAGCGCGTCGCCCATCGCGGTGGCGGTAGTGACCTGGCCCGAGCTGTCGGGCAGGTCGTCGAGGGCCAGGCACATCGCCGACTCCGCGAACATCTTCGCGGTCTCGGTGTAGCCGGGGTCGCCTCCGGAGACACGGGTGCTCACCGTCACCTGCTCACCCGAGGACGGCTCGGTCGACGCCGTGAAGTCGACGGTGAACCACGACTTCTCGCGTTGCCGCTCGCTCGGCCCGCTGCCCTGCGGCACCCGCTTGAGCAGCAGGTTGCGCAGCGGCGGCACCTGCGCCGCGACCAGCATCCCGCTCACGCCGGCGGCACCGCCGGCGGCGTACCGGAGCGTCTTGGTGCCTGCGAAGTGGCTGTAGGAGAAGTCCGGTCCGTACGACGACAGCGCGGCGCCGCTGCGGGCGACGACGAACGGGTCGATGGTGGGCAGCGGCAGCAGCCAGTAGCCGAGCGAGGAGTCGCGGGTCGGCCTGCCGGCGATCGCGCGCGACCGGCGGCCGTCCGGACGCGGCTCGATCCGCCGCCGCGCCTGCGTCGCGTCGCGCATCTGCTTGGCCCGCGAGAACGCCGTCATGGCCGAGTGGAAGGTGCCTCCCGACATCCCGGCACCGGCGCGTACGACGCCGCGCATCCGCACGGGATCGGTGATCTCGCCGCCGGCCTCCGCGGCAAGCTGCGTGATCGTGAAGTAGGCGCCGAGGTCGTGCGGGATCGAGTCGAAGCCGCAGGCATGGACCAGACGCGCACCGGTCTTCTCAGCGGTGGCGTTGTGGGCGACGTACATCTTGTCGACGAACTCCGGCTCGCCGGTCAGGTCGATGTAGTCGGTGCCGGCCGCAGCACAGGCGGCGACCAGCGGGCCGCCGTGCTGGAGGTAGGGGCCGACCGTCGTGGCGACCACCTTCGTCTGCGCGGCGAGGGCGGCGAGACCCGCCTCGTCGGCGGAGTCCGCGATCAGCAGCGGGAGCTCGGCGAGGCCCGGGTTGCGGTCGGCCAGCCGCGAGCGGACCGCCTCGAGCTTGCCGGCCGACCGTCCGGCGATCGCCCAGCGCAGGTCGCCCGGAGCGTGCTCCGCAAGGTAGTCGGCCACCAGGCCACCGGTGAACCCGGTGGCTCCGAGGAGCACGACGTCGAGGTTGCGTGAGGCGCGGTCGGTGTCAACAGCCATGAGGGAATCGTGGCACTCCGCGGCACCATGCGGAACCACGGGCGGGGCCGTCTGCGTCACAGGTGCACACCACGCACCCGAGGAGCACCCGATGAACGAGCCCGAACCCGCCGCGCCGGCACGCCGCCGGCGCCTCTCCCGCGGACCGATCGTCGCGATCGTGGGCGTCGCCGCCCTCCTCGCGGCCTTCCTGGTCGGCGACCGGCTCGGCGGCGGCGACCGGGCCGGAGCGGTGACGCACCCGCCGGCGCATCGGGCGGCCGCCCGGCCGGTGGCGTTCCGCGCGGGCCTGGCACCGGCGAGGTCGTGCGAGGACCTGCTGGCGTCGTACGTCCGTCGGGGGCTGCGGCTCGTCGGTGCCTGGGGCTGGCGGCCGTCGCCGATGATCAGGGGCGGGGTCGAGCTCAACGGGTACGCCCCGCCCCTGGCCGGGGCGGTCAAGGACCTCGGCCTCGGCGACACCGTCGGCACCCGCGCCGCGACCGAGCGCCAGGAGAGCAGCGCGACCGGCACCAACGTGCAGGAGCAGGACGTCGACGAGCCCGACACCGTCAAGACCGACGGCACGGCGCTCGCCGAGGTGCACGGCGACGAGCTCTGGCTGTACGACGTCGCCGGGTCCGCCGTACGACGGCTGTCCTCGCTGCCGCTGGAAGGCGTGGACGACCCACAGCTGCTGATGTCCGGCGACACCCTGGTGGTGACCGGCCGCGACGCCGACCTGACCGGCCCGTCGACGCGCGTGCTGACCATCGACGTGTCCGACCCGCGGCACCCCCGGCAGACCCACGACATCGCCTACCGCGCGACGCTCCTCTCGGCCCGCCAGCACGGCGACGCGATCCGGCTGGTGCTCGACGCGGGCCTCCCACGGCTGCGCTTCGTGCAGCCGCGCAAGGGCCTCGACGTCGCCGCCGCCGCGCGTCGCAACCGCGCGCTGGTCCGGGCGAGCACCATCGGCGACTGGCTGCCGACGGTCGCCACCGACGGCGGTCCCGCGAAGCAGCTGCTCGACTGCGACCGCGTGGCCGTCCCCGACGACCATGTCGGGCTGGGCACGATCACGGTGGTCGGCTTCGACGCGAGCACCCCGACCGACAGCGATGCGATCGGGCTGGCCGGCGACACGAGCATCGCCTACGAGTCGGCGAGCGACCTGTACCTCGTGTCCGCGCCGGCGGCGTACTCGGACGGGCTTCCGTGCGATGGTCTCGCCTGCGGGCTCATGATCCGTACTCGGACGTACGACGCCGGCGCGACCGACGGCAGGAGCCACGTCTTCGACCTCGCGCTCCACGGCGACCGTGCCGAGGAGGTGGCGGTCGGTGAGGTCGCCGGCCGGATCACCGATCGCTGGTCGATGGACGAGGCCGGCGGCGTGCTGCGGGTGGCTGTCGCGCCGACCTCGCAGACCGGCGACTTCACCTCGGTCGTGACGCTGCGCCGGGTCGGTCAGGACCTCGTCGAGTCGGGGCGCCTGGACGGGCTCGGCCGCGGCGAGGACCTCGAGTCGGTGCGCTGGTTCGACGACCTCGCCGTCCTGGTGACCTACCGCCGGCTCGACCCGATGTACGCCGTCGACCTCAGCCACCCGGCCCACCCGCGCCTGCTCGGAAGGCTGCGGATGCCCGGCTTCTCCAGCTATCTCCACCCGCTCGGCCCGCGCCGGATGATCGGCGTCGGCACCGGCCCGCGCGGCTGGACCCAGGTCGGCCTGTTCGACACCAGCCACCTGCGCCACCTCCGCCGGCTCGACGTCCGCCACTTCAGCGGCACCTCGCCGCTTGCCGCCACCGACCCACGCGCCTTCACCTGGGTGCCGTGGTCGCGGAGCGCGACCACCGTCGTCGAGCGGTACGCCGGCCGCCGGATCGGCTTCCTCGCCACCCTCGCGGTGCGCGACAGCCACCTCCGGCCGCACCTCACGCGGGTGGCGTTCGGCGACGACGTGGGTCGGGTGCGCGTCGTACCTCTGGCGGACGGGCGGGCCGTGCTGGTCGCCGGCGATGTGGTGCGGTTCCTCCATCTCGAGCCCAAGCCGTGACGCCCGGAGCGACGTAGCCTGGGGGCATGTGCCGCAACATCAGGCCGCTGAACAACTTCGAGCCGCCGGCGACGCCGGACGAGGTGACCGCGGCGGCGCTGCAGTACGTCCGCAAGGTCAGCGGCACCACCCGCCCCAGCCAGGCCAACCAGGAGGCGTTCGACCGGGCCGTCGCCGAGGTCGCGCACGCCACCCGGCACCTCCTGGCGGACCTCGTGACCACCGCGCCGCCCAAGAACCGCGAGGTCGAGGCGGCCAAGGCCCGCGAGCGCGCCCGCCTGCGCTACGGCTGAGCCGGACCATGGGCTCCCGGGCGGGCGATGCGCTCGCGGCGGTGCCGCGGGTGCTGTTCCTGCCCCGGAGCCAGCGGCGGTACGCCGACCTCGACGTGCCGCTGCCGATCGGGCACGACGTCACCAACAGCCAGCCGTCGACCGTCCGCGCGATGCTCGAGCTGCTCGACCCGCGGCCCGGCGACCGGGTGCTCGACGTCGGGGCCGGATCCGGCTGGACCACCGCCCTGCTGACGTGGCTGGTCGCGCCCGACGGTCGCGTGATCGGGGTCGAGCGGGTGCCCGAGCTGGTCAAGCGGGCCCGGGCCGACCTCGGCGACCTCGGCCTCCGGGCCCGCATCCACGAGGCTGTGCCGGGGGTGCTCGGCCGGCCCGAGGATGCGCCGTACGACCGGATCCTGGTGTCGGCCGGCGCCGACTCGGTGCCGGACGCGCTCGTCGCGCAGCTGGCTCCGGGCGGGGTGATGGTGGTCCCGGCGGGTGGCGAGATGCTGCGGATCGTGGCCGGTGCGGCCGGCGGTGACGAGCCGCGGGCGACGCGGCACGGGCGCTACGTGTTCGTCCCGCTGATTCCCTGACGCGGCCTACGATGGGGCGCGTGGAGGCGGCCCTGGACCTGTTGGCGGACCGGCCGCTCGTCGTCCTCACCGGGGCCGGGCTGAGCACCGACTCGGGCATCCCTGACTACCGCGGGCCGAACGCTCCCGAGCGGCGGCCGATGACCTACCAGGAGTTCGTGTCCGGGCCGCCGGCGCGGCAGCGCTACTGGGCACGCAGCCACCTCGGCTGGTCCCGGATGCGCGGGGCCGCGCCGAACGCCGGCCACCACGCCGTCGCCGCCCTCGGCGCCGAGCTGGTCATCACCCAGAACGTCGACGGGCTCCACGAGCGCTCCGGCACCACCCCGCTCGTCGCGCTGCACGGCCGGATCGCCGACGTCGTGTGCCTGGGCTGTGCCGCCGTGACCGGCCGCGGCGAGCTGCAGGCCCTCATGTCCGCGGCCAACCCGGGCTGGGCCGAGCGGCACGCGGAGGTCGCCGTACGCCCCGACGGTGATGTCGCGCTCGAGGAGACGTCCGGCTTCGTCGTACCTGACTGCGAGGGGTGCGGCGGGATCCTCAAGCCCGACGTCGTGTTCTTCGGCGAGAACGTCCCGAAGCCCCGGGTCGAGCGGTGCTTCGCGGCGGTCGAGTCGCTGGCCGCCACCGGTGGCGCGCTGCTGGTCGCCGGCTCGAGCCTCACGGTCATGAGCGGCCTGCGGTTCGTACGCCGCGCCGCCCGCCTCGGCGTGCCCCTCGTCATCGTCAACCGCGGCGCCACCCGAGGCGACGACCTCGCCAGCCTCAAGGTCGACGCCGGCACCGGCGACTGGCTCCCCCACCTCGCCCGCCGCCGTCAGGTCGCTGTCGTTGGTTGAGCGCCCGAGCCTCTGGCGAGGACGTAGCGAATCCAACGGTGTCCGTGGGTGCTTCCTTGCGCGCCGCTTCGGTTCAGACCGACAGCAGCGACGGGGACGGGCGTCCCCCGGCTCCGCGCCGCCGCCGACTCACCGCCGTTGCTCGAGGAGTCCGGGCCCCTGGGCGAGGACGTCTCGACGCCAACACTCGATGAGCCTCTGATCGCCCGCCGCGGGGCTACAGACCGCCAGCAGCGAACAGGCGGTCGCCGGCCGGCGGGTGGTCGAGTCCTGACCCAGGGTGGTCGAGCTTGTCGAGACCCCTGGCGATTGGGTTCTTCTCACCCGGCGCTTCGGTTGCGGCCGACAGCAGCGACGGAGACAGGCGACCGCCGGTTGGGCGCCGTCGCCGGCCGGCGGGTGATCGAGTCCTGGCCCAGCGTGGTCGAGCTTGTCGAGACCCCTGGCGATCGGGTTCTTCTCACCCGCCGCGGAGCTGCGGACCGACAGCAGCGACGGGGAGAGGCGGCGTGCGGTTTCGCGCCGCCGCCGGCTGGCGGGCGGTCGCGCCCTGACCCAGGTGGTCGAGCTTGTCGAGACCCTTGGCGGTCGGGTCTTCCTCGCCCGCCGCGGGGCTCCAGTCTGACAGCAGCGACGGAGACA
>Ga0123352_10000067_pt1 | contig 106069 bp, 96 predicted proteins | sample TergutLab28metaG_FD_89700 | JGI IMG/M metagenome (GOLD analysis project Ga0123352, IMG submission 89700) | Labiotermes labralis P1 segment gut microbial communities from Petit-Saut dam, French Guiana - Lab288 P1 | ecosystem: Host-associated > Arthropoda: Insects > Digestive system > Gut ...
CGCCCGTATTTTGGTGAATTTTGAGCCTTACTTCGTTGTCGTTACAAAGTACTGACGATGAGCGCCCATACAGCGAAGAGTCTCAGCGGAATACATATAGTATTCCTTCCTCCTCCGCCTTGATATGCTCGAAAATTCACTCAAAGTCCGTGCATTCCCATTTGTGTCAACACACCCTAAATACAAAACCGCCGGATACTTCGTCGTATCCGGCGGTTTGTTATTAGACGTTGAAACCGAACAGGCGGGGCAAAAAGAGGGTGATGGCCGGGACAAAGGTGATCAGCCCGAGAGGCACCAGCAAACAGAGATAAAACGGCCCGTTCGCGAGTATCAGCCGCTCAGCCGGTGTTTTGGATACGGTCGCCGAGATAAACAGAACTGTGCCGACCGGCGGGGTGATCAGCCCGATACCGGCGTTCAGGATCAGCATAACGCCGAAAGTGACCGGGCTCATCCCGATATCCGCAACCAGTGGGAGCAGGATTGGCGTGGTGATCAGAATAACCGGGGCCATATCCATAATACTGCCGATCAACAGCAGGAACAAGTTGATCAGAAGCAGGATAACGATCGGGTTGTCGGTGAAGCCGGTGACCCACTCAGCGGCCAACGCAGGCACCCGTAAAAAAGTTAGCGCGAAGCCAAAAGCGGCCGAAACACCGATCAGAACCATGATGACGGACAGCATGTTGACCGCTTCGGTCAGAATCCCCCAAACTTGTCTCCACTTAAAGCCCTTGTAGATGTATATCCCTATAAACAGGCAATAGACAACCGCAATGGCGGCCGATTCGGTGGCGGTGAAGAAGCCGGCGACCACACCGACCACAACCAGCAGCACAACCGCGATCGCAAACAGCGACCCGGCAATTTCCCGCAGTAAAACCCGAAAGCTGAACTTGTCGCCCTTGGGATATTTGCGGATAACCGATATGATGTATACGGTCATCATAAACGAGATCGCCATGATCGCGACCGGAACATATCCGGCCAGAAAAAGCGCGCCAACCGAGACCCCGCCCGCCGCGGAGGCGTAGATGACCATGTTGTGGCCGGGCGGCTTAACCAGCGCCATCAGCGCGGTAGACATACACAGCGCGCCCGAAAAGTCGGTCTTATAGCCGTGTTTGGCCATCTGTGGGATGATAACAGGCCCCATAGAGGCAACGTCGGCGGCCGCAAAGCCGGAAATTCCGGCGAAAATAACTGAGCTCATAACGTTTACCTGGGCCAGCCCGCCGCGCAGCCATCCGACCATTGAGTGGGCCAGGCTGACCAGCCGGTCACCGATCCCCCCCGCGGCCAGGAGCGTCCCCATCGTGATAAAAAACGGAACCGCCATCAGGCTGAAGGACGAGATGCCCCGAATGGTGTGTTGGACAACCGCGGCCGGGGTAAACCCAAGATAAAGAAGACAAACCGTTGTGGAAATGCCGACAGCGAAGACAACCGGCACACGCAGCGCAACCAATAACAGCAGCCCGCCAATCAGTATAAGTATCGCGATATTATGATTCGGCACCATCTGTGTTGTCCTCCTTTTTCAGCAATGCTTTTATATGGTCACAAGTCACTTCAATGTTAAAGAACATCATAAAGAGCGCGCCGAGGGGAACCGGGAAAAACCGCCAGAAACGGTGGACGATCTCAAACAGGCGCTGGGGGTGCGGATTTCCTACTTTGCCGAAAACGGCTGCCAGGCCTCCGACCACGGGCTGGACTACATCTTCTTCCGCCCGGCGGATGACGCCGCCGTTGAAAACATCTTCCAAAGCGGGCTGAGCGGCGGGGCTGTGAGCGCAGCTGAAGCCGAAAGCTTCAAGACCGCGCTTATGCTCTTTTTTGGCAAGCAGTTCGCGCGGCTGGGCTGGATTATGCAGCTGCATTACGGAGCACAGCGCAACAACAACACGGCCGCGTTCGAAAAGCTTGGCCCGGATACCGGGTACGACTCGATCAGCGCACGCGAGTGCAGCGGCGCGGTCACCGGCTTTTTGAACGCCCTCAAAGCGCAGGGCGCGCTGCCCAAAACCATTCTCTACTCGCTTAACCCTCACGACGACGCTATGCTGATAACCGCTATGGGCTGTTTTCAGGGCGCGGGTACGCCGGGCAAAATTCAGCACGGGTCAGCCTGGTGGTTTAACGACACCAAAACCGGGATGGAGCAACAGATGTTAAACCTCGCAAGCGCCGGTATTCTGGGCGTGTTTGTGGGGATGCTCACCGACTCGCGTTCCTTTCTGTCCTACGCCCGCCACGAATACTTCCGGCGAGTCCTCTGCAACCTTTTGGGTGGCCTTGTCGAAAACGGCGAGTACCCCGCAGACATGGACGCGCTGGGCGAGATGGTAAAAGATATTTCTTTCCGCAATACAGCGCGGTACTTTGGCTACAACATGAATGTATAGAGAGGGGAGGGGCTGACATGCACACAATATTCAGCGGCGTGATCCCCCAAGAGCCAAACGAAAACGTGATCCGGCGGGTCTTGGCGCACAGCGAAAACCTGATGATGGTGCACATTACCTTTCGCAAAAAAAGCGGGGACGCCGGCTTTCACAGGCACCCCCACGAGCAGATCACATATGTAGACAGCGGCAAGGTCGAGTATTTCATAAAAGGCAAAGGGACGATCATGTCGCCGGGAGATTCGATCTATGTGTCGCCGAATGTCGAACATGGCTTAAAGCCGCTTGAAGACAACTGCGTGGTGCTGGACGCGTTTACCCCACAGCGGGACGACTTTTTGGGCAAGTAAAAGCCATAAGCGACAAATCAGCGGCAGACCTGTGTGGCCTGCCGCTGATTGCCGCCTATAAACCGGTTACTCGAAGCTAAAACGCAGCCCGGCCGCCTTTCGGATATCGTCAAGAAGTTTGATCACCCCAACGCTGAATGTTTGATCGAGCCGCTCGCTTTCAAGTAAGCCGCCCCTGATACACCGCGCCGCCTCGCGTATTTGATACTCAAATCCGTTGACCTCAAACGGCATCTCAAATGTGAGCGGCTCTTCGCCGTCTTTGTGCAAAACCATCTGCTGTGCGTGCTGGTAATTGGGCAGCGCGATCCTGCCCTTTGTACCGAATATGACGCCCTCAATCGGCATTGCCACACCGATTGAAGCCGAGAGCGCGGCCGATTTGCCGCCACCGTAAGTTAAGATCACTGTGCCCAGGTCATCTGTGCCGGCGTCGCAAATATTCAGGTGTGCTTTTATGCCGTTGGGGTTTAATCCCAGCGCAAGCGCCGCGAAAGCGATGTTGTATATCCCCACATCCAGCAGTGCGCCGCCGCCCAGGGATGAGTCCAGCTTCATCTCTTTTCGGGCGCCGGCAGGCGCAAACCCGTATTCGGCGCGGACATGCCGCACTTCGCCGATCTCGCCCTCCGCGATCAACTGCCTGATTTTGTGATACATGGGCAGGTGCATGGTCCAAATCCCGTCCATCAGAAAAAGTCCTTTGCCGCGGGCCGCCTCAAAAAGCTTTCGCGCATCCTGCGCGTTTGTGGTAAACGGCTTTTCGCACAACACATGCTTGCCCGCGTTCAGGCAAAGCATCGCGCTCTCAAAATGGTAACGGTTCGGTGTGGCGATGTATACGGCGTCGATTCCGCCCGCGTTTGCCAGCTCTTCATGGGACCCAAAATACGCCTTCGCGCCATATTCTTCCGCGAACGCTTTTGCTTTGTCTAAGCTTCTGGAAGCAACGCCGGCCAAAGCCGCCTCACCACCCATGCTGCCGAGCGTGGCGGCGAACTTTTTCGCGATCATACCGGTTGACAGAATACCCCATCGCAACATTGCCATCATCCTTGTCTAAATTAAATTTGCAGGGTTTCAAATGCGCATTTTAATTATAGCAAAGAACAACTTGTCTATCAAGCGAAAAAGCCGCCCGATCAGGGCGGCTGGGCTGATCGGTCGCTTATACTTCGAATATGAATTCAATTTCCACAGTGATGTCGCCCGGCAGCTCGTTTGTGCCCAGCGCTGAGCGCGCGCCCTTGCCGCGGTCTTCGCCAAAGATGTCGCAGAGCAGCTGTGACCCGCCGTTGATCACTTCCGGCTGGCGGTTGAACCCCGGCGCGCTCTCCACAAAGCCGAGCAGCTTGACCACTGATTTAACTTTATTGAGATCACCCAAAAAGTGATGGAGCACACTCAGGCAGTTGAGCACACACAGGCGGGCGGCTTCCTGACCCTCCTCGATGGTGCGCTCTCCGCCGACTTTTCCGGCAATCACCGGTTTGCCGTCTTTGGTAGGCCCCTGCCCGGAAACAAAGAGCAGGCTGCCCACCTGCTTGACCGGCTTGTAGATTCCTCCCAGTGGCGGGTGTGGCGGCAGTTCAATCTGTAACTCTTTCAGCTTGTCGTAAACATTCATCTCACTCGCAAATCCCTTCTCACGATTATTTGACACGGCGATGCGCTCTACGCGCTTGTATTCCAGCCGAATGATACCACATTTTCGCTGGTTTGTAAACTTCGCACACTTTGCAATCCCGACAAAATTGTGCTAAGATTCTTCTAAAACCAACTACACGGAGGTTGTGAACATGGCAAGATACGCCTTGGCCGACCCGTCCCGCGTTGATTCCCCCGCCCTGCTCTACTACCCTGAGATCATCCGCGAAAACATCCGCAAAGCGATCCGGATCGCCGGCAGTCCGGGGCGAATCTGGCCTCACATCAAAACGCACAAGCTCCCCCAAATCGTCGGTATGCAAAGGGCGTTTGGGATCGAGCGCTTTAAGTGTGCCACCATCGCCGAGGCCGAAATGCTGGGGATGCAGGGCGTGCGCCATGTGCTGATCGCCTATCCGCTCATCGGCCCGGCTGTCCCGCGCTTTTTGCGCCTGATTCAAAAGTTTCCCGACACGGGCTGGTGGGCTTGTGTGGACAGCGAGATCGCCGCGAACCAGCTCGCAGACCATGCAGATAAGGCAGGGCTAAAACCGAATGTCCTGGCTGATGTGAACATGGGAATGAACCGCACCGGCGTCGCACTCAGTGATCTCGAGGGATTTTATACGGCGCTGGCAAAGTGCGAAAGCCTGCGCCTGCGCGGGATGCATTGCTATGACGGCCACATCCGCCACCCCGACCCTGCGCAGCGCCGGGCAGGCTGTGAACCCGCCGCGCAAAGCGCTTTGGAAATCCGCGCCCGCCTGCAAGCGGGGGGATTCGAGGCGGATACAATCATCATGGGCGGCACCCCCACTTTTCCCTGTCACGCATCGCGCGAAAGCGTTTACCTTTCACCCGGCACCCTCTTTGTCAACGATCACGGCTACTCTCAAAAGTTCGCCGACCTGCCCTTTACCCCCGCCGCCGCCCTGCTTGCCCGGGTGATCAGCCGTCCGGCCCCCGGCCTGTTTACGCTGGATTTGGGCCACAAGGCGATCAGCGCCGACCCCCAGGGTGTACGCGGGATCATCATCTCCCACCCACAGGCCAAAGCAGTCATGCACTCGGAAGAGCACTGGGTCTTTTCTCTGGACGAAGACGACCCCGCCCTGCCCGCCGTCGGTCAGGTGCTTTATGTGCTCCCGACGCACATCTGCTCAACCAATGCCCTTTACGACCAAGTGCTGGCCGTAGAAGACGGCAAAGTCACCGAAGTGTGGCAGACCGCCGCCCGCGGCCGCAAAATCACCATCTAACCAAAGCTGTGCTCAACGGCTTTACTGTCCGCGCATTTTTTGAATATTATACCCCGGCTTGTCAAACAGGCCGGGGTCTTGCCTTGCCCGTGATCACACAGAATGGTAACAAATCGGTAACAGAAATTTAGCATATCTCACAAATCCACCTGGCAAGCATTGGAAATAAAATGCATTGTGCCAGAACTCGATTTATGTTATAATCAGGCAAATTGGTAATACAGGTTTTTGATTAAAACCAGCGAATGCGCATGGTTGTCCTGTATTTCTTTTGGATGTGCGTTCGCGCGATAGATCGCTTTTGCGGGAGGTCATTTATGAGGCTGCCGGATTTAAGTGCCAGCGCAAAGCAATTAAAGCTGAGCGACCATATCTTTCACGAAATCAAACAGATGATATTCGACCGCAAGTGGGAACCGGGCGCAAGGCTGCCCTCAGAGCAGACTTTGTGCGAAACTTTCGGGGTCAGCCGGGTCACCATCCGAAACGCGCTTCATCGGCTGAAAGCGCTTGGCATCATCGAAACCCGGTTTGGCGCCGGTTCCTACGTCAAAAAGCTGGACCCAAGTGTGCGGATGAGTAGCCTGATTCCGGTCGCCTACCTGGAAGAGGACCTTGAGAGTGTTTTAGAATTTCGTATGGAAGTCGAGTCGGGTGCGTGCGCCATCGCGGCGGGCAAAGCCACCGGCCGGGACGTGGCGGCACTCAAGCGCCTGCTCAAAAAAATGCTGGCCCTTCAGGAAGACCTGGGCGCGCTCTCGCGGATAGACCTTGAGTTCCACTACACAATCGCGCAAATTTCCCGCAATAATCTGCTGATCAAAACATATGAAATTGTAAGCGACGTTTACGCCCGCCATATGAAGCGGATGGTTACCGCGATGGGCGGCGACCTCGGCGTTTATTACCACGGGAAGATTGTGGCCGCAATAGAAGCGCGCGACCCCAGCGCCGCGCGGGAAGTTATGTACGAGCACATCTACAAGAACTTAGAGTTTATCCGCACAAAATAGGCATTATGTTCCGCGAACCGCGGGACTTAAGCATCAGCCCCAAACAAAAAAGGAGAGTAATTTATGAGTAAAAAGTTTGTTTCTCGCATTGCACTGCTTTTGGTTTTGGTAATGCTGCTGGCCGCTTGCGGCACCGGCGGCGGCACCGCGCCCGCGGCACCTTCCGGCGACGCGGCGGCACCTTCCGGCGACGGCGCGGCTGCCGGCGGCGCAGGGAGCGACCTTGACCCTGTCCACTTTATGGCATTTGCCATGGTAACCGGCCCCAACGCAGAATCCGGCCGTCAGGTACAAATGGCCGCGCAAACAGCCGAGTGGTACATAAACGATGTTTTGGGCGGCTTCCCCTCCCTTGGCGGGCGCCCCGTTCAAATCACTGTTATTGACTCCACTTCGGACGCCGCGCAGGCTTCTCTTCCCTTTGAGCAGGCGCTGGACGCCAGGGACTACTCTGTGGTCATCGGGAACGCAAACTCCTCGATCGCGCTGGTTCAGCTGCCGATCGCCGAGCGCTTTGAAATCCCCATGATCACGTCCGCGGCGGCCAACGCGGCCATCTCGCAGCAGGGCGCGTCCTTTGTCTTCCAGCCCGCCGCTGTAGCCGCGACTTTCATTCCGCTTCAGCTTTCTTTCCTTGACTACTTCGCGGAAAACTTGGGCCGAGATGTCGCCGACATGAGAATCGGCCTAGTCTATGCCAATGACGCGTGGGGTACAGACAACGCGAACAACACCAGAATCCAGCTGGAAGAGCGCGGCCTCAACCTGGCTTTTGACTCTTCTTACGAAGTGGCTACTTTTACAGACGCCACCCCGCTGGTTACCGCTTTGATGAACGCGGAAGTCGACGTTATCTTCCCCAGCTCTTACCCCTCCGACCTCAGTCTGATCTTCACCGCTATGGGTGCGCTCAACTACCACCCGCTGATCATCGGCGGCGGCGCGGCCATGACTTGGCCTTCCCTGTACGTTGACATCGGCGAAGCCGTTAACGGCCTGACCTCTGTTGACTCTTGGGGATGGGACCAGGCCGGCGCGCGCAACAACCCGGGCTGGATGCAGATGAACGCCTGGTACGAAGAGCAATTCGGCGAGTTCATCCCCGGCCAGGGCGGCCCCACACTGATCAGCATCATGATGGCCTACGCCGCAATCGAGAGAATCGGTTCTGATGACCCCGTTGCCATCCGCGATGAGCTGCGCGGGCTGACTGCGGCCGACTGCGAATGGGCCGCCATCATCAACGGCAGCGCGCACTTTGATGCCGTAACCGGTCAAAACGTTGGTGCACTGCCCGTTATCCTCCAATGGCAGAACAACCGCCCGACCGCCGTTTACCCGCACGACTTGGCGGCTTCCCCGCTGCTCGACCCCGACACCATGCAGCCTTTCAACTAAACACATAGTTTGACAAAATAAAAGATGGCCGGAGGATGGGGCCGGTTTGGGGTTCGCTCTGTCCGGCATTATCCTCCGGTTCTTGGTTAAAAGGTGATTTTATGTTTCAAGTGATTGTAAACGGGCTGCTGATCGGCGGGGTATATGCGCTGATCGCCGTTGGCCTGACCATGATTCACGGTGTTATGAAGATCGTAAACTTTGCCCAGGGTGACTTTCTTGTAATCGGGCTGTACCTTACCTATGTCTACTACACTTTCTTGCCGGACGGCGCTCTGCCTTACTGGCTGATTCTGCCGGTCGCGGCCTCTATGTACCTGATCGGGTGCATTATTTTTAAAGCGTCTATCAACCGGGTGATCGGCGCGGGGGACAGCAACTATATCTTGCTGACCATCGGCCTTTCTTTCGTTATCCAAAACACATTACAGCTCGTCTTTGGCGCGAACTTTCGAAGTGTGCCGGTATCCAACGAGCTGCGATTCGGCTCGATCGAATTTCTCGGGACAATCTTCTCGGTCCCGCGCATCATCGCGTTTTTGGCCGCCGCCATGTTCGTTGTCTTCGTCAACTGGTTTTTGAGCAATACCGATATCGGCCGCGCAATGCGCGCAACCTCCGAAAACCGGGTTGTGGCCGAATCTTTGGGAATACGCACAAGCCGGGTCTATGTGATTGCGTTTGCGCTGGGCGCTATGTTCGCCGGCGTGTCCGGACTTTTGCTTTCGCCTATGTTCCTGGTCTTTCCCACACTGGGCGCGACTTTTGGGATGGTCGCTATGGCCGCCATTGTTTTGGGCGGGCTGGGCAACATCAAGGGCGCCCTGCTGGGCGGTTTGATCATCGGGCTTGTGGAATCTTTTATCTCGACTTATATAAGCGTAACCCTCGCGCAAGCGGGCATCAACCTCGCCCTTATGCTGGTGCTGATACTTAGGCCCTACGGACTGTTGGGCGTTAAAAGGAGGACAGCATAATGGCGATAACCAAACTGGCAAGAAAACACTGGCTGCTGATCGCTTTTCTGGCGCTGTGTTTCATTTATCCGTTTGTGATTGACAGCCGCTACTACACCCGTGTAGCAATGGAGGTCTTCTTCTTCGCGGCAATGGGCAACGCTTGGAATATCATCGGCGGCTATGGCAGGCAAACATCTTGGGCGTCTTCGACTTTTGTTGCCGTGGGCGCGTACACCTCTATCCTTTTGTTTGTCCGCTACGGCGGCATTTCACCTTGGATAAGCATACTCCCCGCAATGGGTCTGGCCGTCCTTTTGGCCGTTATCATCGGCCTGCCCTGCTTTAGGATGCGCGGCGTTTACTTCGCGATCGCCACCATTGCGTGCACCACAATATTCAGGCAGCTGCTCATCTACTTTGAGGGCTTTACCGGCGGCTCGCTCGGCGTTGCTTTCATGATCCGCCGCGGCAACAGCTTTTGGAATTTACACTTTGACAGCGTTGTCCCCTTTTATTTCATCGCACTGGCATGGCTGTTGATCACGGTGGGCATTGTAACCTACATAGAGCGCAACCGCCTAGGGCATTATCTGCGCGCCATCTGCGACGACCAGGATGCCGCCGAATCGCTGGGCATCAAATCCTCGCGGGTTAAGTTGACTGCGTTTATCATCTCGGCCATGCTGCTCTCGCTGACCGGGGTGCTGTATGTCTTCCAGCTGGGATTTGTTGACCCCAACACATTCGCCTCACACAACATGAGTGTGCGGATTGCCATTGTGGCCATTCTGGGCGGGATGGGCAACAAGTGGGGGCCAACCGTCGGTGCTTTGGTCACCATCCCGCTGCTTGAGCTTTCCAACGCCTATTTGCAGCATGTGGGCGGCGGCGGCGCGGGCTGGGTGATGTACGGCCTGCTGATCGTTGTTATCGTGCTCTTCAAGCCCAACGGCATCATCTCCCTGTTTGATAATGTAAGCTTTGGCAAAAAGAAGCTGGGGGGTGGCGCAAGTGTCTAAAGTTAATCCGGTAATCGAGCTTAAAGGGCTGGACAAATCTTTTAACGGTGTGCACGCCGTTAACAGCTTCAGCATGACACTGTACGAGGGCGAAATCCTCGGCCTGATCGGACCCAATGGCTGCGGCAAATCGACTTCGGTCAACTTGATGACCGGCGTTTACACACAGGACAGCGGCGAGATCATCTACTACGGCCGGGACGGTATCCCCCATTCGCTAAAAGACCAGTCCCCGGCCAACCGCGCAATGATGGGGATGGGCCGTACGTTTCAAACGCCCAAACCTTTTTCGGATATGACCGTGTTTGAGAACATTTACACGGTCGCTATGCTCTACAACAAATCCCTCAAAGACGCGCGGGCAAAGACGGATGAGATCATTGAGTTTGTCGGCTTTAACGAGATCGCCAAACAAAAATGTACCAAGCTGCCGATTGAAAAGCGCAAGTGGCTGGATATGGCCCGGGTGCTGGCCATCAACCCCCGGGTGCTCATGCTGGACGAATGCCTGGCCGGCCTGACCCCCAGCGAGATTGACGAAAGCCTTGAAATCGTGCGCAAGATTAACAGTCAGGGAATCACCATACTCTTTATCGAGCATGTGATGTCTGCCGTCACCAATCTGTGTGAGCGGGTGGTCGTTATGTTAGAGGGCCGGTTTCTCAACGAAGGCGTCCCCGCCGATGTTATGAAAGAGCCGGAGGTCATTCGCGCATATCTAGGGGAGGACTACCAGCTATGAGGCTTTTGGAACTGGATAAAGTGTGCGCGGGCTACGGGGATTTGCGCGTGCTGTTTGACATTGATATGCACATCGACCAGGGCGAAGTTGTCGCACTGGTCGGCTCAAACGGCGCCGGAAAGACCACCGCTCTGCGCACAATCTCAGGCGAAATCAAAATCACATCCGGCTCAATCAAGTTTATGGGGTCGGATCTCGCCGCCATCCCCGCTTATCAGCGGGCGATTATGGGGGTCTCGCACATCCCCCAAGGCCGCGGGCTGCTCGGCTCGCTTTCGATCACCGACAACCTCATCCTCGGCTCTTACACCAAGCGCACCAAAGCCAGGCGAGGCGAGCTGATGGAAAGTGTGTTCGAAATTTTCCCCATCCTCAAAGAGCGCAAGCATCTGCCGGCCGAAACACTGAGCGGCGGCCAACAGCAGATGCTGGCCATCGGCCGCGCCATGATGATGGAACCCGACCTGCTGATTCTCGACGAGCCGTCACTCGGCCTTGCGCCGATCGTGGTGGACGAAGTTTTTCGCATCCTGCGCGCGCTCAAAGAAAAAGGCACATCCATGTTGATCATCGAGCAAAACCTGGTCAAGGCCTTGCAGATCGCCGACCGCGGCTATGTGCTTGAGACCGGCCACGTGGTTTTGGCCGACAAGAGCGAAGCGCTGATCGACAACGCCGAAGTCCGCAAAGCATATCTGGGGGTGGTGTAGACGATGAAAGCGCTGGTATTTACAAAACCGCAAGTGCTGGAGCTGCGGGATGCTCCAGCGCCGGTGCCCGCGCACGGCGAAGCTTTGCTTAAAGTTCTCGCCTGCGCTATTTGTGGCAGCGACGTGCACGGCTGGCTGGGTACAAACGGCCGGCGGACAGCGCCGGTAGTAATGGGTCATGAACTGACCGCAAAAGTCGAGGCTCTTGGCGACGGTTGCACCGGAAACCTAAAAGTTGGCGATGTGGTGGCGATACAGCCGCTGATCCCCTGCTTTGACTGCGCCTACTGCAAAAAAGGGATGACCAACATCTGCCCCAACCGCAAAGTGCTGGGGGTGCTGGACACCGGCGGCGCGATGCAGGATTACATTACAATGCCTGAAAAGCACTGCTTTGTCCTTCCCGCCGGGATGAGCTATAAGACCGGCGCGCTGGCCGAGCCGTTCGCCGTCTCTTATTGCGCGGTCAAAAAGGCCGGGGATCTGCGCGGCAAAAATGTATTGATTGTCGGGGGCGGGGTGATCGGCCTGCTCGCGCTGATGGCCGCCAAGCTGCAAAACCCCAAAAAGATCGCGCTGTCCGATATGTCCGAGCCCCGGCTGGAAATCGCCAAAAAGCTGGGCGCGCAGGCCACCATCAATCCGGGCACGGGCGACTTTGACGAACAAATAACAGAGGTGTTCGGCGGCGAGATGGCCGATGTGACCATCGAGGCGGTCGGAATCGCGACCACCGTAAATCAGGCCCTGCGCGCCACCGCGCCCGGCGGCACCAGTGTTTGGATCGGCAACAACATCAAGACAATCGACGTAAACATGCAAGATATCGTCACCCGGGAGATCACGGTCAAGGGTACCTACATGTTCGCGCATGAAGCGTTTGGCGAAGTGATTGAGCAGTTCGCCCGCTTGGATGTCTCCGCGCTGATCGACAGCGAGGTTCCGCTCGAAAACGCGCCGGAAATGTTCAAGGCGTTGTTTGAAAACCCGGACAAATATCTCAAATGCATCATCAATTTTGCCGCCGGTGAGGAGTAGTCCGACACCGGTGTGACTGGAGGAAGCTTATATGTACGACAAAGAAGTAGTTCACATGCTCGAAACCAAAGCGAGCGCACTGCGCCATCACGTCATCTACAGCATGGGGGTAAACTACCCCGGGCATATCGGGGGCTCGTTCTCGATGGCCGACATGATGGCGGCTCTTTACTTCCACAAGATGAAGCATGACCCCAAAGACCGCTATATGCGCGACCGGGATCGCTTTATCCTCAGCAAAGGACATATCGCCCTTTTGCAATACGCCGCTTTGGCCGAAGCGGGCTATTTCCCGGTCGAAGACTTACGGGATACAAAAGAACTGCACTCGGTTCTGCAAGGCCACCCCGACCTGCTCAAAAGCGGGCATTTGGGAATCGAAGCCGGTACCGGCTCACTTGGGCAGGGGCTTTCGATTGGAGTCGGGATGGCACTCGGCCTGCGGATGGACGATATTAACGCGAAAACCTACGTCATCATAGGGGACGGCGAACTGGCTGAAGGCCAAAACTGGGAGGCCGCGATGGCCGCTGTCCGGTTTGGGCTGGACAACCTGGTCGCAATCGTGGACAAAAACGACAAACAGGCGCAGGGCAAGGTGGCCGAGCGCTTCCCGCTCGGTGAGATCACCGGCAAGTGGGAGGCCTTTGGCTGGAACACGATCGAAATTGATGGCCACAATATGGAGGATATCCTCCGCGGGCTGTATGCCGCAGATGAGGTGAAAGGCAAACCGACCGTCATCATCGCGCAGACAGTCAAGGGCAAGGGGCTAAAGATCGCCGAAGAGCACCCGGCCGGTATGCACAACGCCCCGCTCACCAAAGAGCAGTATGACGGTGCGATTCAAAAATTCTCGGGGGGGAACTAGACAATGGCACACACAAATCAGAGAATCGCCTACGGCCAGGCTTTGGTTGACATGGGCGAAAAAAATAAAAACCTGGTCGTGTTGGACGCCGACCTCGGCGGCTCCACCATGGGCAAGATGTTCGAGACCAGGTTCCCCGGCCAGCACTTCGAAGTCGGCATCGCCGAAGCCAATATGACCTCTATGGCCGCCGGGCTGGCGCTGACCGGAAAAGTCGCGTTTACAAACTCTTTCGCCGTATTCGCTTCCGGGCGAGCTTATGACCAGATCCGCCAATCGATCGCGATCGGCAATGTCAACGTCAAAATCTGCGGCTCGTCCGCCGGGCTTTCCGACTTTGGGGACGGCGCGACCCACCAGTCGATTGAAGACATTGCATCCATGCGCGCCATGCCCAACGTCACCGTGTTAAGCCCCTGCGACCCAAACGAAGCTTACCAGGCAACCATCGCCGCCGCCAAGCATGAAGGCCCGGTCTATCTGCGGATCAACCGCGCCGACTACGACAACATCACCCCCGCCGGCCAGCCTTTCGTAATCGGCCAGCCCCAAGTGCTCAAAGAGGGCACTGACGTGGCCATCCTCGCCACAGGCTACATGGTCGGCCTGGCACTTGAGGCCGCCAAATCGCTGGAAGGCAAAGTGTCGGCAAAAGTGGTCAACATCCACACCATCAAACCGCTCAGCGAAGAAAAACTGCGCGCCGCCATCGGCTCTTGCAAGTCGATCGTCACCGTTGAAGAACACAGCACAATCGGCGGTTTGGGTTCGGCTGTAGCCGAAACACTGCGGACAGACCCGCTGCCAATGGAATTTATCGGGATGAAAGACGAGTTTGGCCGCTCTGCCCACGGCTACGGGGAGCTGCTCGAACACTACGGTTTCACACCGGAAGCGATCGCGCAGGCCGTTATTAAGATCAAACGATAAGGAGTTGTCATGATGAAAATCGGATTTATTGGGCTTGGGATTATGGGCAAGCCGATGGTCAAAAACTTGCTCAAAGCCGGACACGAAGTGCTTGTGTACGATATCATCGCCGCCAATGTGGAAGATGTAGTCAGCGCGGGCGCAAAGGGTGCTGCATCCATTGCCGAAGTGGCAAAAGAATGTAAACTGATCATCACCATGCTGCCCAATGGCCCACAGGTCAAAGAGGTTGTGCTGGAGGGCGGCGTGCTCGAAAACGCGGCCAGCGGTACGGTGGTCTTTGACATGTCTTCCATCGCGCCCGGCGTAGCGCAGGAAATTTGCGCCGCCTGCGATAAAAAAGGGATCAAATACTTGGACGCGCCGGTATCCGGCGGTGAGCCCAAAGCCATTGACGGCACACTTTCCGTTATGGTCGGCGGCTGTGAAAATACTTTCAACCAGGTGCGTGAAGTGATCGGCGCGATGGCCGCTTCGGTCGTCCACTGCGGCGAAATCGGCGCGGGCAGCACAACCAAGCTGGCCAATCAGATCATTGTTGCGCTCAACATCTCGGCGGTCTCCGAAGCGTTTATGCTCTGTCAGAAAGCGGGGGTTTCCCCCGAAAAAGTCTTTGACGCGATCAAGGGCGGTCTGGCCGGTTCTACCGTTATGAACGCCAAAGTCCCCATGATTCTGGACGGCAACTTTAAACCCGGCTTCAAGATTGACCTGCACATCAAAGACCTTGCCAACGCGCTCGAGACCGGGCATCAGGTCGGCTCGCCCCTGCCCTTTACCGCCGCCGCTATGGAGATCCTCCAAAATCTGCGGGCGGGCGGCTGTGGCCAAAACGACCACTCGGCCATCGCCAAATACTACGAAAAACTGGCCGGGGACGAAATCCGCAAATAGGAGGGCAACATGAGCGGTTACTTAGAGAGCCTGTTTTCCCTAAACGGCAAAATTGCGCTGGTGACCGGCGCGGGCGGCGGGATTGGCAGCGCCATCGCGCAAGCCCTCTGCCATGCCGGCGCACATGTCGCCCTCACCGACATTAACCTCGATGCCCTGCAAAAAATCAAAGACGGGCTGGGCGAAAACGCCTCTGTCTTTAAGCTGGATATGTCCGATATCGCAAGCTTTGCGCCGGTGGCCGCGAATGTTGCAAAAATCACCGGTAAGATCGACATTCTGGTCAACTGCGCCGGAATCAACAAGCGCGAGGGCATTGTCGACGTGGACGAGGCCACTTACGACAAGATCATGGACGTAAACCTCAAGGGCGCGTACTTCCTCTCACAAGCGGTTGCCCCCTACCTGAAAGAGCAGGGCGGCGGCACAATTATCAACATCGGTTCGCACAACACCGGGATGGCTCTGGGCGGCGTGTCTGTCTACGGTGCCAGCAAATCCGGGCTGATGGCGCTCACCCGCAGCATGTCGGTCGAGTGGGCCAAGTATGGGGTTCGCGCCAACTGTATAAGTCCCGGCCACTTTAAAACCGAGCTGACCGCCCCGACCTGGGCGCACCCTGAGCGGAGCAAATACCTGCTTGAGCGGATCGCCCTAAACCGCCCCGGCGTCCCCGATGATCTGGTGGGGATCAGCATCTTTCTTGCCTCAGACGCGTCAAGCTACATTACCGGGTGTGAGTTCCGGGTAGACGGCGGGTTCTTCTCAGGCGGCCGGCCCTGGCCGTTTGACACCAAATGGGATTAATTCTAAAACAAAAGCAGAACGTTGACAAAGCCTCAAAGTTTCCGGCTTTGTCAACGTTCCGGCTTTGTATTTGCTTGCCGCACAGACCTTTTCTGGCTAGAATTAAGCCAAGCGCTTTCTCCCCCACAAAGGCGGGGGGAGAAAACAAAATTCATCACAGAATTCTACCACTCAGCGACTGTGCCGTCGTAGTTGCGCCAGATTGGGTTTTTCCAGTTGTGGCCGACTTTGTCTGCCTCCAGTACTTTCTGCTTGTTGATTTCAATCCCCAGCCCCGGCCCACCCGGAATTTGAATGAATCCGTCTTTGAAGGCGAACGCCTCCTTGTCCACAATATAATCGAGCAGATCAGCGCCCTTGTTGTAATGGATGCCCAGGCTCTGCTCTTGAATGAACGCGTTGGGTGAACAGGCGTCCACCTGAACACAGGCGGCCAGCGCAATCGGCCCAAGCGGGCAATGGGGGGCAAGCGCCACATCAAACGCTTCGGCCATCCCCGCGATTTTCTTGACCTCGCTAATCCCGCCCGCATGGGAAAGATCGGGCTGGATGATGTCCACATACCCGTCAATCAACAGGTTTTTGAAATCCCAGCGGCTGAACATGCGCTCCCCGGTCGCGATCGGCGTGGATGTTTGCCGGGCGATGTCGCGCAGGGCTTCGTTGTTTTCGCTTAACACCGGCTCTTCAATAAACATCAACTTGTACTGGTCAAGCTCTTTGGCTAAAACTTTGGCCATCGCCCGGTGTACCCGGCCGTGAAAATCCACCCCGATGTCCAGTTTGTAGCCGAACGCCTCCCGCAAAGCCGCGATCCGCGCCGAGACCTCTTCGACCTTTGTGAAGCTGTCGATGTAGTGCATCTCGTCGGTGCCGTTCATTTTGATGGCTGTACACCCGGCATCCCAGAGTACGCGCGCGCCCTCCACAAGGTCGCGGGGGCGGTCGCCGCCTACCCAGCTGTACACTTTGAGCTTGTTCCGGCACTTACCGCCCAAAAGGTCGTAGATGGGCGCGCCGTAGTGTTTGCCCTTGATATCCCAAAGCGCCTGGTCAATCCCGGCGATCGCGCTCATCACCTCCGGCCCGCCCCGGTAAAACCCGCCCCGGTACATGGTTTGCCAGTGGTCTTCAATAAGCATCGGGTCTTTGCCGGTCAACATATCGGCCAGGTCGTGCACCGCCGCCTTGACCACCGCGGCCCTGCCCTCCACAATCGGCTCACCCCAGCCGGTTATTCCGGCGTCTGTCTCCACTTCCAAAAACAACCAGCGCGGTGCGACCGTATATGTGGTCATCTTTATGATCTTCATTTGTCAACACTCCTTGTAATACAGCTTCTTAGTCGAGTATACTATACACAGGCAGGTAAAGCAATCACACACCGAAAGAAGGAACAACAAAATGAGAGAAGCCATCATCGAGCGGGTCGAGGCCACCAAAATCATTGCGATCTTGCGCGGGGTCAGCGACCGTGATATCTGTCTTAAGCTGGCGTCCGCCATCCGCAAGGGCGGGATCGAGCTGATCGAGGTCACCTTTAACCAAAGCGCGCCTGAGCGTTTTTCGGACACCACAAACGCAATCAGCGCCATCGCCCGCGAATTTGGGGAGGATATCTGCGTGGGCGCGGGCACCGTCCTCACCCCAGAACTGGTGCAGATGGCGGCGGAGGCGGGTGCAAAGTACATTGTCTCGCCGGATGTTTCGATTCCGGTCATCCAAAAAACCCGGGAGCTTGAGCTGGTCTCCATCCCCGGCGCGCTTACCCCCAGTGAGATCACCACCGCTATAAGTGTGGGGGCGGACATCATCAAGCTCTTTCCGGCCGGCAGTATGGGGAGCGGGTACATAAAGTCGATCAAAGCACCGCTCAGCCATATTAAATTCGTGGCCACAGGCGGGATCGACGCCGGCAACATCCCCGAGTTTCTCGCCGCAGGCTGCGTCGGCTTCGGGATTGGCGGCAACTTGGTAAATGTCCAATGGGCGGCCGAAGGCCGGTACGATCAAATCACCCAAGCCGCGCAGGAAATATACCGGGCGGCAAACGGTTAACGAGGAGGAGAACAAAGTGCCCAGAGTGATCACGTTCGGAGAAATCATGCTGCGATTAAACCCGGAGGGTTATCTGCGGTTTGTGCAGGCAGCAAAATTTGACGCATCCTACGCCGGGGGCGAGGCCAATGTAGCTGTCTCACTGGCCAACTACGGGGTGGATGCCGCCTTTGTCACCAAGCTGCCCGCCCACGAAATCGGACAGTGCGCCCTCAACGCCCTCCGCCAGTTTGGGGTAGACACTTCGCTTATCCGCCGGGGCGGTGAGCGGCTGGGCGTCTACTATCTTGAGAAAGGCGCGTCACAGCGCGCCTCCAAAGTCATCTACGACCGCGCCTATTCGGCAATATCGCTGGCCATAAAATCCGACTTTGACTGGGATCAAATTTTTGCGGACGCCGACTGGTTCCACTTTACCGGCATCACCCCTGCCCTGGGCGGTGAATTGCCCGAAATCTGCCTGCAAGCGCTAAAAGCGGCCAAGCGGCTGGGTCTGCGGGTCAGCTGTGACCTCAACTACCGCGCCAAGCTTTGGCCGCGGGAAAAAGCCGGCCAGGTGATGGCCACCCTCATGCCCTACGTGGATGTCTGTATCGCCAACGAAGAAGACGCCGCCGACGTGTTCGGCATCCACGCCGCCGGCTCGGACATCAGCGGCGGAACGCTTTCCCACGACGGTTACATCGGTGTAGCCAAGCAGCTGCGCGAGCGCTTTAACTTTGGCCGGGTCGCAATCACTCTGCGCGGGAGCATCTCGGCCAGCGACAACCGATGGGCGGCCATGCTCTATGACGGACAGGCATATTTTTCAGCCGAGTACCCGGTACATATCGTAGACCGGGTGGGTGGCGGCGATTCCTTTGGCGGCGGGCTGATCTACGCCATGCTGGAAGGGTACGACCCGCAGAAAACCATCGAATTCGCGGTGGCCGCTTCCTGCCTCAAACATTCGATCGAGCAGGACTTCAACCACGTCTCGGTCGCGGAAGCTGCCTCTTTGGCCGAGGGCAACGCTTCGGGCAGGGTACAGCGTTAAAAAGGGGGAGTTACGGCATGACCGACAAACTCAGACAGGACGCCGAAGTGATGATCAAGCGGATCATCGCCGAAAATATGCCGGGTACATCGGTGCGCACAGCGCTCGAAGCCCACACGTTCACAGGCAATATTTACTTGGTCGCCATCGGCAAAGCGGCCTGGACAATGGCCAAAGCGGCCTCCGAATTTTTAGGAGATCAGCTTAAATCCGGTATTGTGATCACCAAATACGACCACGCGGCGGGTAGCATCGACCGGGTGGAAATCGTCGAGGCCGGGCACCCCATCTCGGATGAGAATACCATCCGGGGAACCGAAAAGGCCATCGCCCTGGCCGAAAAACTGGGCGATGGGGATGAGCTTCTCTTTTTGGTTTCAGGCGGCGGCTCAGCCCTGTTCGAAGCCCCGCGGGAAGGGATCAGCTTAGCCGACATCGCCGCCCTCAACGGGCAGCTGCTCGCCAGCGGCGCGGACATTGTAGAGATCAACATGGTGCGCAAGCGGCTGTCTAAGGTGAAAGCGGGGCGGTTCGCGCAGATCGCGGCCCCTGCCAAAATATTCGCGGTTGTGCTGTCGGATGTCTTGGGTGACCGGCTGGATTCGATCGCGTCCGGCCCCGCCGCCCCAGACTTGGCGACGGTAGAGGATGTGCAAAGGGTGGCCGAAGCTTACAAGCTCTCCCTGAGTGAGCTGCAAAAGCGGTATCTGCTGGACGAAACGCCCAAAGAAGCGCCGAACGTGGAAACAGTGATTACCGGCAGTGTCAAAACTTTGTGTGAATCTGCCAAATCAGCGGCGCTTGAATTGGGGTATACGCCGGTTGTACTCACCGCCAGCTTAAACTGCGAGGCGCGGGAGGCCGGACGATTTCTGGCCGGGATTGCCGCCGATATCAAGAGTGGTGCAAGCTCGTTTAAAGCGCCCTGCGCGATCATCGCGGGCGGTGAAACGGTGGTTCAGCTAAAAGGCGCGGGCAAAGGCGGCCGCAATCAAGAGCTGGCTTTCGCCGCGGCGCGCGGGCTGGGGGATTTGAATGATGTTCTGCTCTTTTCACTTGGCTCGGACGGGACTGACGGCCCAACCGACGCCGCAGGCGGAATGGTGGACAATCAAACAGCCGGCAAGCTGCGAGAAATGGGGATTGATCCGGCCCGGGTGCTGGCCGAAAACGACTGTTATCACGGACTGAAAGCGGTGGATGGCCTGATTATCACCGGCCCGACCGGTACCAATGTCAACGATGTGGCCGTGTTGCTTTGCCGCTGATGTATACTTTGAATCTGTAGTCAATACTCAACGAGCGCCCGCAATCTTAAGCCATTTTCAAGTGCATTGGTTCTAATGTGTTTCGCTTTGTGTCAACACGCCCTAGATAAAGAATAAAATCCGAACTGCTTGCGGCGTTTAAAGCCGGTTGCGGTTCGGATTTACTGCTTATATAGCGGCGTTACCTTAACCCCAATATCTCCCGCGCCTGTGCGGGTGTCGCGGCCTCGCATCCAAACTCCTCAATCAGCCGCACCGCCCGCGCCAAAAATTGCATATTGCTTTCGGCGAGGACACCCTTTTTGTAGAGCACGTTGTCCTCCATTCCGACGCGGACATGTCCGCCCATTGCTATGGTAGCGTAAAGAATTTCCATCGCGCCCGCACCCACCCCAAAGGCGCTCCAGGTAGAGCCGGGGGCGACTTCGTCCAACACGCTCTTCATAAACACCAGATTTTTAGTACTCGCCCCAATCCCGCCGGCCACACCCATGCAGAATTGAAAATGAAAGGGGCCGGTCAGTATTCCCTTTTTGATGTAATATCCGGCGTTGTAAATCATTCCGGGGTCAAAGACCTCGATCTCGGGCTTTACGTTTACCTCCCGCATCATCCCGGCCAGCTTTTCAAGGAATGCCGGGTTGTTTTCAAAGATGGTGGCGTGTGCCCAATTCATAGTCCCGCAGTCATAAGAGGCCATCTCGGGTTTTAGCTGATAGAACGGGCGTACCCGGTCCGCTTCTTTTAGATTAACGCCGCCCGAAGTGGTGATGTTCAGGATGATGTCACAATCCTTGTGCGCACGTATAAGCCCGATGGTCTCCTCAAACTTCTCATAGATCATCGCGGCTTTGCCTGCGTCATCCCGGCAATGGATGTGGGCGATGGCCGCGCCCGCTTTCCAGCAGCTGTACACTTCCTCGGCGATCTCGGCGGGCTGCAGCGGGACATTCGGATTGTTTTCCTTTGTCGGCCAGGCGCCGGTGGTGGCCACAGTAATAATCCGCTTATTCTTTAAATCGGACATCGTCTGCTCCTTTCAAAATTACAAGAGGCCGCTAAGATTGTGTGCGGCCCCAAATAGATTGTTAATCAAATACAGCCGCCGTAAGTGTAAGTCCTGTCCGGTACATCGTTCAGGTCGTCTTGATCAATTTCGGCCACACAGCGCACCATTGCCCCGTCACCCATATACCAGCGGATGGGGAAACAGAAAAACCGGAACCGCTTGCCTGAGACTTTATCCAGGTCGCCGCCCAGGTTTTCAACACCGACAATACCGTTTCCCAACATATACTTATGGCAGGGTTCCCAGGTACCCCAGCCGGACACAGCTTCCAGTTCACCAAACTTTTGGTCGTAGGCTTCCTGGCCGTGCAGCTTAATGTACAGCTCTTTGTCGAACTCGGCGTACGCTTCTTCACCAAACTGTTCGATATACTCCTCTGTCAGCGGCCTGCCCGATGCGCCCAGCAGATTGAGGCGGGTCATCCCGTTATTGCCCATAGCGGTGTGCAGCGGGTGGTCAAGGGCTTGTTGATCCATGGCTACACACTTGACTTTGTGCCTTACAAACCATTTGCCGCATTCAACCCCCACCCCGCAGGAATAGTGATAGTAGTCTTTGCTGTCATCAAACAGGCGGTGCATACCGGTGTTCAAACAGACAACCATCCCCGCAAGATCGGATGGCTTTATTCCCGCCCGCTCACAGGCGTCTTCAAGGTGTTTAGGCAGGATCAACCCCCATTTTTCGATCTCAATCTCCAGGCAGACAGCGTCGCCGGTATAAGCATCCACCGGCATTTCGTGGGTATAGCGGGCCCGCCTGCCGTCAAACTCCCGCTCCATAACGTGGCGCGGCGCATCGGCGTGGGTCCCGGTATGCTGTACGCAGTCAATCCGCTGGGTGAGCACCCCGCCCTTTGCCAGGCTGTGCATGTTGTCAATGACCGGTTTTGCGAAATAGGGCCAGCGGGGGATATCCGCGCTGAATGGATGGCTGAGGTCGACGAACACTTTTTTTCCCATATTGTTTTCTCCTATTGATCGTATATCATTTTGATGAGATATTCATTGAGTTCCCGCCGGGATTTTTCAATCTGCTCGGGTGTCCATTTGCGCAGGCCCTCCCCGGCCTTAAAGCCCAGCTTACCGCCTTCGTTCAGCTTGACCAGCACCGGGGACGGCTTTGGCGAGTTTTCAAGGTGGGGGAGCAGGTAGTCGTGAATATTATAAATGAGGTCGGCTCCGACCATGTCGAGGTTTTCGAGCGGCCCCAATTGTGGGAGCCGCAGCCCAAAGCTGTACCGCACGGCCTTATCGATGGTTTCGGCGTCGGCGATATCGTTTTCAAGGATTGAGATGGCCTCCCGCCAGAGGGCGTGCTGCATCCGGTTGGCGATAAACCCGGGGACGTCCTTTTTGCAGAGCACCGGCACCTTGCCGGCTCTTTCAAGCAGCTTGAGAGTTGTTTCGGCAACTTCATCCGAAGTGTAGCCGGACTTAACCACTTCTACCAAAGGAATCAAGTGTGCGGGGTTCCAGAAATGGGTGCCTACCAGCCGCTCTTTGTGTACCAGCCTGGCTGAAATTTCAGTCGGGCTCATCACCGAAGTGTTGGTGGCAAAGATCGCGTCCTGCCTGCATCTGCTTTCCAGCCTGGCAAAAGTATCCTGTTTGAGCCGCATATCTTCGAAGACGCTCTCGGCCACCAGGTCGGCCCGGGCAAAACAGGGGTGGTTAAAGTCGGTGGTAAATGAGATGCGCTTCATCCGCTCATCGACCTGGGCCCGGGTGAGGATTTCGCGATCCGCAAGCTGGTTTAAGTTTTCGCGGATAGCTGATAGTGGGGAGGTGTCTTTCAGGTCATAGAGCGTTACTTCCAGCCCTTCACAGTTCGAGTAAACCTGGGCCAGCCCCTTGCCGATCAGCCCCGCGCCGACGATCACTACGCTTTGTATTTCCATATCAGTTCGCCCAATAGCCGCCGGTGGCGTCGTAGTTGCCGCCGGTCAGAAAATCCGAAGCCGGCGAAGCGAAGAGGGTATACAACCCGATAAAATCCTCAACTTCACCCAACCGCCCGATCGGCAGCCGCTTTAAAAAATTCTGATGGACAGCTGAGTCGGGGTCGAACATCCACTCGGTTAACGCAGAGCGGAAGACGGTTGGGTTTATGGTGTTGACATTGATTCCGTGCGGGGCAAGGTCGCAGGCCATAGACTGGGCCATGACATCGCACCCGCCTTTAGAGGCACAGTATCCGGTGTACCCTTTCATCCCCATCCTACTTCGCGCTGAGGAGGTGATGATGATTTTTCCGCCTTTTCCCTGTGCCACCAACTGCTCAGCCGCCTGCTTGCAGATTATGTATACGCTTTTCAGGTCGGCGTCGATGATCTTTTGCCACTCGTCCACACTCTGCTCAAGGATTCCCTTTGGTGCATTAAACCCGTGGCATACAGCCAAAATGTTCAGCTCCCCGAAAGTTTTGACAGTGAACGCTACGGCCTGATCTGCCTGCACCTGGTCAGAGGGGTCGCCGGCAATATACGCGCACACAATCCCCTCTGCTTTAAACTCGTCGGCAAGCTGCCGCAGTTTCTCCTCTTTTCGCCCGGCCAGAACGACTTTTGCGCCTTGGTAACCGTAAGCCTTAGCGACCGCGCTGCCCAAAGCGCCCGTAGCTCCGGTCACAAGTGCTACCTTGCCCTCCAGGCTAAACATGCCTTGCGCAAAATGTTTCCTCACTTTTACCACGCTGACCAGCCCTTTCTATTTGGTATCGGGGTAGTTTATTACCACCAGCATCCGGGCGGGGAGATTGCTCTTGTTCATAAGGCTTCTGCCCTCGTTTGGCAGCAGGGTTATGCTCTCGTCTTTGTGAATGACGCACTGCGCCCCGGCTTTGTCGGTCACGGTGACTTCACCCTCCAGCACATAGTAAACCTTTTCGAGGGGGTTGTCCTCGTAGCCCCACTCCGCGCCGCCGCCGGGCAAAAATGTGGACAGGCCCATCCAAAACTTTTCCGCGCCGGTTTCCTCCTTGCCGTGAATCCGCATAGCCGTCATCCCAAAGTGGCCGGGGGCCGAATAAGCCGCAAGCTCACCAAGCGTCCGCTTTACCATTTTACTCACCCTTTCCGTCTGATTATCCGATATGAATGCCAAGTGCCGCAGCATTTTTGTGATAGAGCTTTTGCCTGTCGGTTTCGCCCAAGGGAAGTTCCCGCACAAAGCGGATCATGTCGGCGGCGCTCTCGTAGGGGTGGTCGCTGCCGAACAAGATCCGGTCAATCCCCATAACCGCCGCAGTACAGGCGAATGCCTCTTTTGACATGTTGCCGCTGGTGGTTACCCAGATATTATTCTTAAAGTAGTAACTGAAATCTTGTTTGTTCAATGCCTTGGGGTTGGGCAGAAACTTGAAGCGGTTGTCCATCCGGTCAAGAAGGAAGGGGAAGGCCTCGCCCAGATGGCCGAGCACCATTTTTAAATTGGGCACCCGGTCAAAAAGGCCCTTGACCACAAGCCGGGTCAGCGCGACCATGGCATCGGTGGTGAACCCCAGCCCCGGCCCGGCCACGGTAAAGCCGAGATCGTTTACCCGCAAGCCCTGCGGCAGCTGTGGATGGAGATAGACATAGGCCCCCAGCCGCGCGGACATCTCGAAAAGCGGCAGATAGCGCTCGTCGCTCGGGCAGCTTTCGCCGTAGTTTGAATGGGTATGCCAGGAGACAAATCCGAGATCTTTTACACATCGCTCAAGCTCCCGGCAGGAGGCCTCTACGTCTTTGACAGGAAGTATCGCGCTTCCCAGGTAGCGGCCGGGATACTTTTTGGTCAGCTCGTACAGCGCATCGTTTGTTTTGCGGGCAACTTCGGTGCTTTCACCCGCGCCCAAGTCCTCGACCCCCGGCGAACAGCTCAACACAGCGGTGGAGATCCCCAGTTTGTCCATCAGTTCCAGGCGGCCCCCGCCGACTTCAAGCAGCAGTGCGACCAGCTTGCCAAAGGGCGCTTCCAGCGCTTCGCTCCAAGTGATGATTTGGGTGTCTTTGTTGTAAGAGGGCGGCCTGGTGCGCCGGGTCACCGCGTCGACAAAACACTCGTCATAAAAATGGTTTTCGAGATCATACAGCTTCATAGGCTTGTCTCCCTTAATAATGTATAGGCATTGTCAAACCTATTGTAAACTGGAAATGCAACCGCTAACTGTTAAGCATTTAACGATTGCGCGCCAAAAAAACAACCCGACGTTTGTGCATGACGCCAAATCAGATTCGAACAGCTTCGGCGAACTGCACAATAGGGTTGTTTATTATTTTGTGGTCAATTGTATTACATTTTATAAACTACATTGTTATAATTGTGGTAGGATTGAACTGCGACAAAGCACAGCCGCGGTTTAATCCCGGAGTTTATAATTAAGGGAGTTGAAAAGCTTTGTCGAATTCACAGGAAAGGCGCTCGAACTTCCGGCTGTACGGCGAACCCTCAAAGTGGAACGGGTGGCAGAAATTCTTTCTGCAAGGTGTGCGGGAGGTATATCCCAAAGGCGCCCCGATCCTTGAGCAGGGGGAGCACACAGACAGGCTCTATTACGTGGTGAACGGAATTGTCGAATATACGCACATAAACGGTAACGGTGTCGAAACATTGGTGGATGCGGTGGGCTTTGGCAACGTGGTCGGCTTACAGCCGTTTTTTAAAAACACCCCGGCGCTCTGTTCTTTTGTCGCGTTTACCGATGTTGTAACGGCTTCGCTTGACCGCGAGCAGGTTTACGCTTGCATAGACGGCGACTCTTTGTTAGCGATAGAAATAATAGACGAGCTTTGCCGGGTTATAGAGTGTCTTGTCGGCCACAATGTAACCAAAAACACCACCAGCGCAAAAGCCAGGGCAATCGACTTTATCTGCGCCCTTTGCGAGACCGACATGTGTGAAAAGCTAGAGTCCGGCCAGATTTTTATCGGACTTTCTCAGGACGAGTTTGCCCGCGTGACAAAGGCTACCCGCGTAACAATAGCCAAGGCCTTGCGTGAACTCAGGGCCGAAAACCTGATTGAGACTGCGTATGGCGGAATTATCATAAAAGACTGTGACGGCCTGAGAAAATGTATGGACACAAAAAAGAGTTGAGCTTTGGCCGAACCATAAACTGCCGAGGCCGCCTGTTGGCAGGTCTCCCTGACATCACCCGAATTGAGATCGTGCATAGACCATTGACAAATGATTAACAATATTTTCCAAGACTAGTCGTCGCACTGCCTTCTTCATGTGGCTTTTCCTTGTACGGTTTAGAGGAAGTCAGATATATGGACTCAATCGCCGAGCTTTTGGCAGGCTTGGGTCGCTTAACAAAAGTGATACAACATTAGGAGGAATCATCATGAGAAAAGCAAAGTTGATGGCAATTATTTTGGTTGTAATCCTTATCCTCGCGGCTTGTGGCGGGTCGCCCGCAGCTCCGGCTCCGGCAGCTCCGGCGGGAACTCCCGCAGCCCCGGCTGGCGACGCGGGAACCGCTGAAGTCACTTTTCCAACCGGCCCGATAACCATCTTTAATTCATCCCCGGCAGGCGCGCCCGCCGACGTCATGGCCAGGGAACTGGCCAGAAGCATCGAGGAGCTCACCGGCGTGACCGTGACCGTAGACAACGCAACCGGCGGCGGTGGCGGGGTTATGTTTGGCTCGGTTATGGCACGGCCTACCGACGGCTATACCTGGGGCTCGTTTACCGCGGCTCAGATCGTTGCGCTGCAGGCCGGGCTGTCCGATGACTTCCCGCTGGATAACTTCACTTGGGTAAGCAGGATCCAGAACGACCACATTGGCCTGGCCATTTCGACCGATTCACCTTTCAGTGATATCCATGACCTGGTTGCGTGGGCACAGGCAAATCCCGGCCAGCTGCTGATCGGCGGGCAAGGCTCGGGCTCGGGCATCCACCTCTCCTCACTGGCGCTTGGCAGAGAGGCCGGATTCGAATTCACCTATGTACCTTTTGACGGCGGCGCCGAAGGCCTTAGCGCATTGCTCGGCGGCCACGTCGACGCGCTTATGGTCGGCCCGACCATCATCCGCCCCTACTACGAGGCAGGGCAGGCCATCATGATCACCTCCACCGGCGAGAGCCGCCCTTTCGCAGAGACCCCGACAAACAGCGAGCTGGGCTTCGATATCCCCTTTACCCAATACCGGGGCATCTTTGTCCAGACCGGCGTTGACCCCGCGATTGTTCAGGCGATCGCCGACCTGATTTACGAGGCAACTTTGACAGAATCCTTCCAAACCTATCTCGAGCTGGTTGAGCTGGAAAGAGAATTTTTAGGGCCCGAGGACTTTAGGGACTTCGTACTCGCCGACTTTGCCGACCTTGAAGCAACGATTGCCGAACTGCTCAACTAAGACGAAAGGGCATATCTGGCCAGGCAAAGGTTTTGTGCATAGCTGGATCGTGTACCGAAAGCACCGGTGTGAATACAGGTTCATCCAAGAGAGGAAGGTGTCTTGCTATGGCGTTGTGGTTGGGAGAGGTTTTGATCTCGGCTGTGCTGATTGTTGTTTCGGTAATACTGTACATAATGGCCGGAGATATCGGTGGTTCCATTAACCCCGCCGACGTAGGGCCCGCGGCGTTCCCGCGCCTGATGTTGGCCGCAGTAATTGTTTTAAGCATTGTCCAGATCGCGCTGTCGCTCAAAAAGCGCCAAAAAGCAATCGCCGAGGGCAAGCCGGGCAGAAAAGTCGTGATCGCCAACGGCACCGCTCTGTTCAGTACAATCGGGTTGATGCTGGTTTATGGACTTGTTATGCCGGTTGTTGGGTTTTATATTTCGACTGCGGTGTTTATTTTGGCCGTTATGATCCTCATGGGCAACCGGAAGTGGCTGCCGCTTGTAGCCGTGCCGATCGGGTTCAATATCTTTATCCACCTGGTTTTCACCATGTTCCTGGGTGTATCTCTACCGTAGAGGAGGGCAGTTAAGTGGCGAATCTAATGTATGGATTTTCTCTCTTGTTTTCGGGCAACAACTTTTTGGTATTGCTTATTGGCGTGGTTGTGGGGTATTTTCTGGGTATTGTGCCGGGAATCTCCGCAGCTGTCAGCTTGGCCTTGTTAATTCCCTTTACCTTTGGGATGGATCCCGTTTCTGCCATGATTTTGCTGACCACCATCTACACGGCGATTAACTTTGGCGGCGGGATACCGGCCATACTGCTCAACACGCCGGGCACGCCCTCAGCGGCCGCGACCGTGCTGGACGGCTACCCGCTTGCCCAGCAGGGCAAGGCCAAAAAGGCGCTCGGGATTACAATGTTTGCCTCGGGCATAGGCGGATTTTTCAGCGTCATCATGATGATCGCGTTCTCGATGCCCCTGGCGCTCTTCGCGCTCCGGTTTGGGCCGCCTGAGTACTTTATCTTGGCGATCATGGGCCTGAGCGTGGTTGCGGGCCTTTCGGCGGACAACCTCACCAAAGGCTTGATTCTGGCCTCGCTTGGCCTCTTCCTGACCACGGTCGGGATGGATCCAATCGGCGGCGGCTTCAGATACGTTATGAGTTTCCACCTATTGGAGGGCATCCCCTTTGTGCCCGCGCTGATCGGGCTGTTCGCGATATCTGAAATATTCTCAATGATGGAGGAAGCTTCAGCCAATCAAAAGCCGATGGAAAAGATAGACGGTGAGGGGATCACCGTAGCCGAAGTCAAGAGCTGCAGGCGTGCGATTGGCCTTGGCTCGATCATCGGATTTATCGTCGGGCTGATTCCGGCCGCCGGCCCGAACATTGCCGCCTGGATGTCCTACAACGAAGCCAAGCGCGGCTCAAGCAATCCCGAAAACTTCGGCAAAGGCGAGCTGGCCGGCGTTGCCGCGCCTGAGACCTCCAACAACGCGGCTGCCGCCGGCGGGCTAGTGCCTACGCTGGCGCTGGGCATCCCCGGTTCCCCGCCTCTCGCGGTTTTGATCGGCGCGCTCACCCTCCACGGGATCACCGCCGGGCCCCTGCTTTTTGAGCGCAACCCCGAGGTCCCCTACTCTATTTTCGCGACCATGATTATAGCCACCCCGCTCATGATGATACTGGGGCTGGTCTGCATCAAATACTTCGCGCTGGTCACCCTTATCCCCAAAACTGTGCTTGCCCCGATTGTCCTGGGTGTTTGTACAGTCGGCTCGTTTGCGGTTTCGGGCACCATGTTCGGCGTTTGGGCGGCCTACATCTTCGGTGTAGTCGGATATATCTTCAAACGCTTTGGTTTCCCCATCCCACCTATCGTTTTGGCCTTGGTGCTCGGGCGTATGGCTGAGACAAACTTCCGGCGGTCTATGCTTATGAGCGGCGGCGACCTCTCGATCTTCGTCACCCGCCCGATCACCGTTGTTATTATGCTGCTCACCATACTGATGTTCGTCTACCCGCTGATCAAATCACAGATTAAAAAGAGAAAGGCCGCGGCCGGATAGGTAGGCGCAGTCAGCCGTATCGATATATTTACATAGGAGGATCAATTTATGGCAGACCTTTTCAAAGAACGCATTCGATTTCCCATGTCGGTGACCGAGCTCAAACGCAGGCATAACGCGGTCAAGGCTGAAATGGAGAAGCAAGGGCTGGATATGATCATCATGTCCAACAACAACCAATACCTGGGCGGCTATATTAGATACTTCACCGATATACCCGCTTCCAATGCCTACCCGGTCACTGTGCTGTTTGAAAAAACCGGCGAAGTTTCTACCTACACCTTGGGCGACCCGGACAGGCCGGTTCCGTTTGAGTGGGCCGCCCGCGTGATCACCAACCGCACTTCGCTGCCTTATTTCCGCTCATTAGACTACACCAAAAACTACGACGTGGACGCGATCAGTAAATTCATGAAGAGCAAGAATGTCAAGCGGCTTGGCCTGGTCGGCGTGGGTATGCTGGACTACCATATGGTTTCCTCTATCATTGAAAGAACCGGTGTAAAGACCGTCAACTTTACCCCAGCCCTTGACAAGATTAAGATGGTCAAGAGCCCCGAAGAAATCAAGTTTATCGAGCTAAGTGTTAAGATGCATGAGGACTCAATCGCTTTTATGCAATCCATTCTCAAACCCGGTATGTACGAGTACGACCTGCGCGCTGAGCTGGCCGGCTGGCTTAAAAAAGAAGGCAGCGAAGAACAACTGCTCCTGCTTTGCTCCGGACCTAAAGTGCCGCATATCATCCATCCATTCTATCAGAACCGGCAGATACAAAAGGGCGATTACATCAATGTACTGAACGAATCCAGCGGCCCCGGCGGCTATTACAGCGAGATAACCAGAACATTTTCTATGGGTGAACCGGCCAAGGAGGCCGTCGAGGCTTACGCTGTAGCCGTTGAGCTTCAGCACTGGGTAGCCGATATGCTGGCCCCGGGTGTGCCCGCCAACACAATCTGGAAGAAGTACAACGAGCGGCTTCGCGAGATGGGCCTGCCGGAAGAGAACCGGCTGTTCATCCACGGCCAGGGTTACGACCTGGTTGAGATGCCGGGCTTCGGCGATGAGGACGACACCATCCTGGGCGAGGGAATGTACCTGGCCATTCACCCGACCATCCTTTTCTCAAGCGGACACTGGGGACACAGCTGTGAGGACTTTTTGGTCACTGCCGATGGCTATAAAGACATGTTCACCGCGCTCAAGCAGGAAATTGTCATAGTCGACTGTTAACCGCCAATACCCCAACGATAAGGAGGACTGTTGATGGATGTTATTGTCATGCACAAAACAACCGAGAAAATGCCTCTTGTTATAACGACGGATCAGGTTGACCAGATCAAGAAACACGCTGATAATGTTCACTGGTTCGAAACAGAGGCGGAGGTTTTAGCCAGCGGCGTAGACGCTGAGGTCATCTTCTGCTGGGGCGGCACCGGAATCCCGCCCGAAACATTCTGCTGCCAGTCCAAGCGGCTGAAATGGCTGAACACTTTTTCCGCTGGGGTTGACCCCCTCGTGAAATCAAAGATCGCCGACTTGCCGATCACTGTGACTACGGCTAAAGGCGTGCACGGCCGGTCAATGGCATTGACCACTTTGGGATACTGCATCTGGCATCTGCGCAAATTCGCCGAAATGCGCGAGAACCAGCGCAACCACGTGTTCAAGAAGCTCCAAGGTCAGGAGGCGATCGGCAAAACGCTGGGAATTGTGGGCGCCGGCTCAATCGGCTCATATGTCGCGCAGCTCTCGAAAGCGGTCGGGTTTAAGGTTATTGGGGTAAAGCGGACAGTGACCCAGCTCGAAAACTTCGATGAGATGTACTCGGACAAAGAGCTTGACAAGGCGCTGGCCCTGATGGACTTTGTTGTGGTGTTGACCCCGATGTCCAAAGAGACTGCCGGGATGTTCGATGAAAGCCGGTTCGCCTGTATGAAGAAGGGCGCGTTTTTCGTGAATATCGCCCGCGGCGGCGTGGTCGACCAGGACGCGCTTGTGCGGGCCCTTAAAAGCGGGCATCTCAGCGGGGCCGCCCTGGACGCCACCGACCCCGAACCCCTTCCCGACGATCATGTACTATGGGATATGCCAAACGTATTCGTCACCCCGCACAACTCGGCGACCAGCCCCTTTTTGGTGGACAGGGCGGTTGACCAGTTTTGTGAGAACCTGGATAACTTCAGGGCCGGGCGGCCGCTATTCAACATTGTCGACCTAAAGAGCTTATAGGCAGCCCACGACAGTTGATAAAAAGCCCATATGAGCGCGAGTTCTAATGGGCTTTTTATCGTGAAAAACACAAACGCAGAGGAGGTGGTGCTGTGGTATACGCGATTATCGCGCATGTAATCGGCTTAACCGGCGGTATGCTTGCCAAAAAGCGGGCCATTCCAGCCGGGGCGCTGCTCGGGTCGATCGCGTTTGTGTTCGCGTTCAATTTGATTTCTGGAATAGAGCCGAACTACCCGCCCAACTTGCGGCTTGTCATTCAGGTGCTCTCCGGGGTATTGTTGGGGACGAGTTTTGCCCGCTCTGATCTGTTTATTTTGCGGCGGCTGATAAAGCCGGTGCTGATTATCGTGGGAATGTTTATGAGTTTCAATGTGATTTTTGCGCTGATTCTTGCCCGTTTTACCGTGCTTGAGCCAACAACCGCTATGTTGGCCTCGGCCCCCGGCGGCATTTTCGACATGGCCATCATCGCGATTGATTTTGGTGCGGATTCGCACAACGTAGCGCTTTTACAGATATTTCGGTTTACGATTTCGGTCAGTGTATTTCCGGTTATCGTGCTGCGGCTGCTCAAACACGCCCGCTTCGGCGAGAGCGCCGTACACGACCAGTCAAAGCCCGCGGACACCGCCCCAAAGCAGACACTCACCACGCAGCAAAAGGTGTTCAGGCTGACCCTCACCGTGCTTTCGGCCGGGGCGGGGTCAATGCTGTTTCGATGGATGGGCATACCCGCAGGGGGAATTCTCGGCGCTGTAACCGGGGCAATTCTGATAAGCGCGGTCGCCCAAAAAGCTTATTTCCCCAAAAGCCTGAAGCCGATTGTTCAGGCAATTGCGGGCGGGTTTGTCGGCGCGCAATTTTCAATGGCCACCATATCTGCGCTCAGGGGGCTGGTGCTGCCGATGGTTATCATTACGATTCAGCTGCTGCTCATGTCGTTTTCCACTGCTTGGGTAATCAGGCGGTTTACCGGTATGGATATGGCGCACAGCCTGTTTTCCTGTGTCCCCGGCGGCATTGCCGAAATGGGTATCCTGGCCGGGGAGCTGGGGCTGCGGGTGCCGGACATCGTATTGGTGCATATCATCCGGCTTATTTCGGTGATATTTATGGTGCCGATATTGCTTTCGCTGTTTTTCGGATAAGCTTGATTATGTTCGGGGGACGGGAAAAATCAGATGTCCGCCCTCAACGCAATGGGGAGGTAGAGGTAATTTTGGCGGGACTGGAAACACAAGGAACCCAAGAGCCGGCGGGCTTTTTTCGCTCGACTAATTTTCGCTGTATGATTGCGCTCATCGTCGGTTTGGCATTGGCCTTCGGGCTACAGCCGGTCAACGGCCTGACTCCCTTGGGTGTGCGGGCGATCGCGGTTATTGTCCCTACGCTGATTTTGTGGCTGACAGTGAATACCCATTGGAGCTGTCTGCTCTTTTCCGCGTTGTTGATCATGGCCGGGGTTATGACGCCAACTGCCGTTTGGGCGGGCTCAATGGGACATTTTGCACCCACATTGGTGCTTGTCTTTACTCTGTTGGGGCAGTGTCTCAACGCGACAGGCGCCATTGATAAAGTAGCGGCCTGGTTTATCACCAGAAAGTTTGTCAGCGGCAGACCGTACGCGTTTATGGGTATGTTCTTTTTCTCCAACCTCTTTATCGGGCTGTTTATGCAGAATTTGGCGCTGGCAATCATCTACCTTGACCTAACGGTCAGGGTTTGCGGAAAACTCGGCATCAAAAAAGGGCACACCCTTTACACATGCCTTGTTCTCGGTGTGCTTTGGGGAAACAGCGTGCTCACCACGGCCTCGCCGATTGCCAAGACATTGCCCAATATCATGATGGGTATTTTACACACACAGCTCGGGATAACCATTACATACGGGCAATGGTTCGCGGTGGGTATCCCGTTTTCGATCGCTATGTTTGTGGTTATTATGATTGTGGCTCGGCTGATGAAGCCGGATGTCTCTCCTCTGCGCGACCTGGATATTGACGCGTTCGCGAAGAGCACACCACCTCTGAGCAAAAGCGGAAAAATTGCCCTGCTGGTGATGTGCTCCCTGTTGATGGTTATCCTGCTGCCCGACCTCTTTCTGGCGATGGGATTGTTTGTTCCGATTTCGAACTATTTTGTTCAGATCGGGCCGACCGTACCCGCAATTTTGGCGGTGGTCGCGCTTTGTTTGATCCGCGCCGACGGCCAGGCGGTCATGGATTTCCCGACAGCCGCCAAGAGTGTGCCGATGACGCTGATTGTCTTTATCGCCGCCGTGATTCTGATGGGCGTCCCAATCTCCGACGATGGCACCGGGATTGTGGCCTGGCTGGGCAACATACTCTCGCCAATGGTTGCCGGGCTTTCCCCTGTCTGGATTATCATCGCGATGATTGCGGGCATCCTGGTTGTCACCAACCTGATTTCAAACGCCGTGACCATGGTGCTGTTTTTCAACATCGGTGTGGTTATGCTGGCAGAGACTGGCACCAGCATTGGAGCGTTCGGGCTGCTGCTTTCCCTCGCGACCTCCACCATGGCCTGCCTGATGCCCTCAGCCTCTTTGCAACTTCCGCTCTTTTACGGCCCCGGCCATATCACGGTGGCCAGTTCTTATAAGGCAAACCTGTTATTTGTGTTCCTGGCTTTTTTGGTGGTGCTGGCGTTTATACCGATCGTCTCGGCCGTTGTTACAATTTAGTGTTGGGGAATCAAAACCGCCGGCTTGGCTGGTGCGGCTTGCTCTACCCCGGCAAAAACCATCTTTAGCCAAAAATTTCTACAACAATTGACAATCCGCGCGCAAGGCGGTATACTGAACCTTATAAGGCTCCGAAAAAAAGGGGCCGCATGGCCGCTGTCAAGTGCGACAACACTCAACAGCGGGAAAAGGTGGCACACGTTAAGCAACAACACCCTTCCACTTCCACACGACAAAATTATTATACACCCATCTATAATAATTTTCAAGCGTGGAATCAACCGCCATTCATCGGCGCGTGTGAGGGGTAACCACCCTCATGCGCGTTGTTTCATTTCGGGGCTTTTGGTAAAGGCCCGGCGGGGTTGCTTCGCGGCAGCTTCGCCGGCAAAATCAAAAGCGAAAGGTGTGTAAAAAAATGGGGAAACAGGGAATAGACCGCAGCATGGATGATCTTGGGCGCGTTGTCATCCCGCGCGATATCCGCGAGGAGTTCGGGTGGGGGGCCGGTACAAAGCTTGAGGTGGTCATCAAGGATGTTTCGGTCAGGTCGGTCACAATCCGGGAGTCAACCCTGCGCTGCTCGCTCTGCCGGCAGGAGGCCGAAAACCTTGTGAAAATCGAAGAGGGGCACATCTGCCCGCAGTGTTCGGCCAAAGTTTCATAGTCCCCGAACAAGGCACAAAGCACCGTCAATTTGACGGTGCTTTGTTCATTTTTGAGACCGCCCGGCACGGACAGGCGCGGCTCGAAATAATGCGTTACCCGTTACAGCCCGGAATCCTGCGTTTGTCGGCGATATAAGACCGTAACAATCAACATGGTAGCGGCCAACAGAGCGCCGACGAAAATCGGGAACAGGCGGTATCCCAAATTGCCGCCGATTAACCCAAACAAGGGCGGCATAAGCATGATACCCGCGTAAGAAGCGACAATTTGCAGGCCGATCATGGCTTGTGTATACCGCTTTCCAAAGAGGCTGGGGGTGCTGTGTACATAGTTGGGAAAGAGGGGCGCAACGCCCAGGCCAAGTAAAATAAAGCCCGGCATTAAAAATCCGTCATAGGGCAAAGCGATGGCCAGCGCCCCCATTGCGATCAGGCCTTGACCAGCCCGAATGATGCTTCGGCTGCTCCGGCGGGCGGCGAGGAACCCGAAAAGAAACCGCCCGACGGTGATCCCGAGATAATAAAGCGCGAGCCAGCTTGTCGCCGTATCGCGGGGAATCCCCCTGGCCAAAACCAGATATGTGCTGCCCCACAGCCCAAGCGTCATCTCCATTCCGCCCGTGACAAAAAAAAGCAGTACCGCAAGGCGCGCGCCGCGAAGGCGCAAGAGCGCGGATGTGCGCGGCGGACTGTCTGCCGCACCATCAGTGTGGCTTTCCGCCCGCTCTTCGTTTTCGGCGGGGACGCTCTTCCAGCGGGAAAGGGACACAAATAAGCTCACCGCTACGGCGAGCTGTAAAAAGCCGACAACGCGATACCCCATTGTCCAGCCGCTTAAGTGCATCAGGCTAAAGGCCATGATCGCGGGGCCTGCCGTCGCGCCTACCCCCCAAAAACAGTGGAGCCAGCTCATTTGCCTCGCGCTGTAATGCATGGCCAAAAAACCATTTCCGGCCGCGTCAATGTTGCCGGCGCCAAACCCCAGAGGAACCGCCAAAAGGCAGAGCACAAAAAAATGGCCGGACAAAGAGAAGCCCAGCGCTGATATAGACATCAAAGACAGGCTGACCGCCAGAACAAGGCCTGTGCTAAAACGGCGCAGTATTCGGGTACTCAGGTAGGTTGCGACAATGGTGCTGCCCGAAACAATCATGGCCAGGGGGCCCGCCATCGCCGCCTCTACGCCGAACTGGCCATGCATGGCCGGCCACGCGCTGCCCAGCATGGAATCGCCCAGCCCCATCCCGATAAATGTGAGATAGGTGAGAATTAAAAGTACAATCATTTATCACGCTCAGCCGCCGGAGGATACTCGTTGCACAGTAGCCGATAGGGCGCCTGATCCTCCTCTATTTTCGGGAACCGCCCTAACTTCTCGTAAAAGCGGTTGTCGTTTGCGTCGTCGTTGCACATAGACACTTCCCCCAAGAGCACGGCCCCGGTTCCCGGCTCGACCCAAAAGTCATGGTAGAGATAGGGCGGAATCGTTATGCTTTCGCCGGGGGCAAGCTTAACCTGTGTACCGGCCGGTACGGTGTAATGCCGCCCATCTGTCATTACGGTGACGTCGGTGTCTGCAAACCCCTCATCCGGGGCTGCGTTGTAAACTTTGATCAGAACCGTTCCACCGCCGCGGTTGATAATGTCCTCCATTTTAGACCAGTGGAAGTGCATCGGTGAATATTGGCCCTCTTCTAACATCAACAGCTTTTCGGCGTAGGGTTTGTTGTATTTCGCGTGACCGGGCACTCCATTTCGGATTGTAACCAGGGTAAAGCCGACCTTTTCAAAATCCCCTTTGCCGTAGTCCGTGATGTCCCAGCCCAGCCCGGTTTCACGAATTTCGTTGTAGGCATCGCCTTTTTTTAGCCATTCTTCCGGCGGCCAGCTGCAAAAGGGCGGCAGCAAAAAGCTGTGTTCCCCCGCCAATTTTTCCATCCGCCGGATTGCGGCGTTGATTTGTGAGCGTTTCAAACATTAACCTCCTTGTGCTAGACCGCCTCTTTTTTGCGCTTAATCGCGTAGCAGTCGAGAGAAATAATCGAGACAATCATAATCCCCAGAACCAGTTGTTGGATGTAAGGGTGAATCCCCAGCATACTCATGCAGTTCCTCAAAAGGAACATTACAAAGATGCCGATAAAGCTTTGGGGTACGCCGCCCACCCCGCCCGCAAAAGATGTGCCGCCGATTACAACGCCGCAGTTGACCATAAGCGGAACTTCGACTCCGGCGATCGGCAGGCCTGTGTTCATGCGGGAAGCGGCGAGCACACCGGCAACCGCGGCGAATGTACCCGTGAGCACGAATGCAAGCCATTTGGTTCGCACAACATTGATTCCGGAATGTTCGGCGACCTCGTAGTCGCCGCCAAGGGCGTAACAGTTTCTGCCAAAGCTGGTGAACCGGAGCAGCAGATAGGTCAAAACCCCGAGAACGATCATGAACGCCGCGATGTTGGGGATCCCAAGCCAGTTGTCGTTGGCGATTCTTTGAAAGATCGGGTTGGAAGCGGACACCGGGTTCGCGTTGGTGAGCAGAAGCGCAACACCCTGCACAAGCATCCCCATCCCCAGTGTAATGATGAACGCCTCAGACTTTTGCTGAACGATCAGGAACCCGTTGATAAACCCGACCACCGAACCCGATAAGATCGCTATGACGATGGCCAGGGCCATATGCATCCCCGAATTGAGCAGCATGATCGCGATAATCCCCGACATAGCCATCACCGAGCCGACCGACAGGTCACACCCTTTGCAGATAACCGCAAGAGTCACCCCAAACGCGATGATCGCGTTTGTCGAAACCGCCTCAAGCAGATTTGAAAAATTGGCCGGCGTATAGAAATTTGAGTCGGTGAAAATCATTACAATGAACATAATCGCGATCGCGACCACGGCTTTTTGTTTGCCCAGCGCTTTAAGTGCCGGACCCCCGACGGCCTGTACGTTTTGATTCATTTCCCTACCCCCTTGCGTGTCTGCGGTGGTCAAGCCAGATTGCCAGGACAAGGATAGCCCCCCTGACCACCTCCTGCGCGTGTGTTTGAACACCCAGAAGGTTCATGCAGTTGGACATCAGGATAACAAGTGAAACCCCCATTACGGTGCGCAGGACGTTTCCCCGGCCCCCGGTAAGCGAAGTCCCGCCGACCACAACCGCCATGATCGCGTCTCTTTCAAAGAACGTGCCAACAGTGGGCACTGTGACCGAAACGCGGGAGAAAAGCACAATCGCGCCGACGGCAACCATAAATCCGCACAGGGTGTAAATGAATACCACAACCCGCTTTGTCGGGATTCCGCCCAATTCCGCGGCTGTCAGGTTGCCCCCCGTGTAGGTGATGGCCCGCCCTAGGGCAGTCTTTGACTGGAAGATATAGAGCACAAGCAGGAAGAACAAAAACACCCAAAATGAAATGGACAGCGGCCCCCACATGCCTGAACTGAGCGCACGGGTCACAGGCATCGGGTGTTCAAACAATGTCCCCCAGTTCATCGGGAAACCGCCGGTGAGGTGCAGGGCCAGCGAGCGGTAAATCTGGCTCATTCCAAACGTGATAAAGAGCGCCTTTGCCTGTGTATTCGCCCCCGCGAGCATCAGTGTTGTGCCGTTAACGAACCCGAGGGCCGCGCCCAGCACAAGGCCGGCAAACATCGCGGGCAGCTCGCCGATTACATCCACCAGCGAAAGCGTCACCATCGCGACAATTGAGATCATGCCGGGCACGGAAAGGTCGATAAACCCGCCGACAATGATAAATGTCATGCCCAGCGCGACAAAGCTGAGCGGGCCGAACTGGCGCATCAGGTTGGTAAAGTTTTGCGCCGACAAAAATCTTGGCTCTACAATAGCGGTGACGATCACCAGCGCCACAATGACAAACAGAACCAGATATTCCATCAGGAAATCGACGGCCGCCTGTCTTCCCATTCGAGGTTGTTTTGTCATGTTTTCTATCCCCCGCTATCCGATTGCGGCGTCCATGATGGTATGCGCCGAGTCTGTTTCGGGATTAAACTCCCCGCTGATCCGCCCCTCGCAGATGGTCAGTACGCGGTTGCTCATCGCAAGCACTTCGGGCAGTTCGGAAGAAATCATGATGACCGAGCCGCCGTTTTCCGCGATTCTTTTAATCAGCAGGTAAATTTCGTACTTGGTGCCCACGTCGATGCCGCGGGTTGGCTCGTCGAGTATGAGTATATCGGGGTTGATTTCAAGCCAGCGCCCCATAATACATTTTTGCTGGTTCCCGCCCGAGAGCGTTTTGACTTTTGTGTGCGGAGATGGAGCCTTGATCGAAAGGCTCTTGATCTGCCGCTCGGCGATCTCTTTTTCTTTCGAAGCGTTTACAAACCCGAACTTTGATATCCGCCACAGGCTGGACATAATCACATTGGCCTGCACCGAAAAAGGCAGTACCAGTCCTTCCAGTTTGCGGTCTTCGGGGAGCAGCCCCACACCGGCGCGCATACCGTCCCTTGGGTTTTTAATTTTGACTTTTCTGCCGTTTATAAGTATCTTGAGTTCTTTGGCTTTGTCTGCGCCGTATATCGCCCGGACAATCTCGGTGCGGCCCGCGCCGACCAGCCCGACAAACCCAAGTATTTCACCTTTTTTAAGTTCGAACGCGATGTTTTTCAGCTTGCGCGTGTTGATTGTCTCTACGTTCATGATTGTCTCGCCGGCGGCGTGCGGCCGTTCGGGGTATTCGTTCTCAATCTCGCGGCCAATCATTTTCGCGATCATTTCGTTTCTGGTCAGCTCGGCGATTGGCTTTGTGTCGATCACTTTGCCGTCACGTATGATTGTGACTGTGTCGCACAATTCAAATATCTCGTCAAGCTTGTGGCTGATATAGATGATGGTAACACCCTTTTTGCGCAGGTCACCTATCAGGACAAACAATTGCTTGAGCTCATCGGCGGTCAGGCTGCTGCTCGGCTCATCCATAATGATGAGCTTGGAGTTAAAGGACAGCGCCTTGCTGATCTCTACCATTTGTTTTTCGGCGGCGCTCAGGTCACTCACCATCTTGTGGGTGTCAATTTTGCTCCCGATGCTGTCTAAAAGTTCCCGCGCATTTTTGTGGATATTGCGCATCCCATTCATTTCCGCGTAGCGGCCAAGGAATATGTTTTCGCCGACCGTAAGCGTATTCACCAGGTTAAACTCCTGATAAATGATGCTCAGGCCGCTTCTGATCGACTGGATGGGTGTGGTGTTCTCGACTGTCTGGCCGTCAAACACAATTGTACCGGAATCCTTTGTGTGGACGCCGGAAAGAATTTTCATCAGTGTGGATTTTCCCGCGCCATTCTCACCGACCACGCCGTGTACCGTCCCCTTGCGTACCGTTATACAGGCATCGGTAAGTGCCCGAACCCCGGGAAAGGATTTGTTCACATTTTGAACGGACAAAATGACATCGCTGTTATCCATGCGCAAATCACCTTTTTCTGTCTTGATATAGTTGATGCACTTCAAAAGCGGCCCAGGATTTGCGAGGATATTTTGTGTCCCGCTAGGATGACGCCGCGGCTTGGCTGACGCCAAGCAAGGAGGAAGACAACGCGGGGTGCAGAATAGATCGCAATGCCGGGTTGATCTTGGAGTGTATTAACTATAAACGAACGATAATTCCGGGCCGGCAGACCGCCGGCCCGGAACTGCTGCTCTCTACCAGTCAGGCTCCACGAAGCTGTCTATGCTGTCGAGGGTTACCATATCCAACGGAATCCAGTTGTCAACGGGGACTGTCCCGCCTTCCAGAATGATTCTTGCGTTCCGAAGGGATTCGGTCGCCATGTTTGTAAAGCTCTGGCCAACGCTGAGCGCCTGTGTGCCGGCACGAACCTGGGCATAACCGGTTCTGTTGCCGTCAACGCCGATTACAAACACGTCGGTCATCCCCGCGTTTTGAAGCGCGTCGATAACGCCGCTCGCGCCGTTATCCCAGTGGCACCACACGATGTCGATCTCATCGCCAAACCGCACGATAAAGTCTTCCATAATCGCGAGGGCTTCGTGTGTGTTCCAGCCGGTCGGTGCAAATTGCGAATCAAGCATAACGATATTGTCCGCGATGCCTTCCTGGAAACCGCTGTGGCGGTCGTTCGCGGCGGAGTGGCCTGCCTGGCCGCCTACTTCAACAAAGTTTGCGCCGTCCGGGAAGTGCGCCGACACGAATTCACCGGCTTGCACGCCGCCCAAAAAGTCGTCGGAACCGACAAAGAAGTCCATCACGCCTCTGTGTTCATCCGGCAGGACGGACGAGAACATGCCGACGACAAGGCCCGCGTCTCTGGCTTGTTGGAGTGCGGGGATAATGCCTTCGATAGAACTCGGGTTTACAAACACCGCGTCGTATCCGTTTGCGATTGCGGTCAGAACGCCGTCAAATTCTACGGCCGGTTCGTTTTCGCCCGCAAAGACGGACATTTCAAAGCCGAACTCGGGGGCCAGCCTTTGGAACTCTCTCCAAGAGAACGCCTGCGACTCATTGGACATCGCCTGTGTGATGAAAGCCGCTCTGAAGATTTGGTCTCCGGACGCCGCTTCGCCTCCATCCGCCGGGGCATCTGGGGCTGCCGGGGTTGTCGGAGCCGCCGGAGCCGGCGCGGTGCCTCCGCCGCCGCAAGCGGCAAAGATACCGACGACCAGGGCAAGTACAACCAGGGTTGCTAGGGTGCGCTTTTTCATTTAGTTTCCTCCCTTATTGATTTCGAAAATATGATAAAACAAGCCCGGGTCCACAAACATTCGGTGTTAACAGACGCCGCGGATTTTGGGCGTGTTGTATCCGGAGCTATACGGTGTCGCCGTACAAACGCTGTGCCAGGCGCATGGCGTTTTCAGATGTGTTGGCGGTGACCAAGTGCCTATGTAAAGGGTTGGTGACCCGCTCGGTCAATCCGCTCCAAAACTGCTCAAGAAACCACTGGTTTTTGAACAGGCTGCCTGTCAACACAACATGTAAAGGCTCTTCGGGCGGGTACTGTGCGCGCCGGGTCAGCGTTGTTGCCAGTTTCCAAAGCTCTAAGTGTGCGGCTTCGGCAACTTCGCGGGTATACGCATCACCCGCCTGCGCATATTCCAGTATCACCCGCGCGCAGGAGGCGATCTCGGACACATCCATCGCCGCAAACCTAGCTTGCACGGACGCGAAATCTTCGATCTTAAAAAAGCGGGTGATCTCCCGATAAACAGGCCGGTCAATCCCGTCGCCGTCACAGAACGCCAACATATCCCGCAGGACGCGCTGTGCAATCCAAAAGCCACTGCCGCCATCGCTGAGAAGCGCGCCCCAGCCGCCCGCGCGAAAGACAGGCCGGCCGGGAGAAAACGCCATACAGTTAGACCCGGTTCCGCCCACCATACAAATCCCCGGGGCTTCGGCCGCCGCCAGAAAGGCCAGCTCACAGTCGTTGTACAGGGTTGTCTGCCCGTCGTCCAGCCCAATCGCCCCGACCATTTTTTGGTAGACGCGCATGTCTTCCGGCGTGTCGCACCCGGAAATGCCAAAGACCGCCCCGCTTATGTCTTTCAGGCACAGGCCCTCTGTTTTGCAAGTCTCAAGAAAGCTCTCGATCAGGTTGCCGTATGCTTTTTCATAGCCGATTGACCGGTAATTTGACCCGCCGTATATGTATTTGTGAACTTCGCCTCCGGCCAGAGCGCGGATGCCGTATTCTGTCTTACTGCCCCCGGCGTCCACCGCCACTAAATATTTTTGACTCACACCGCACTTCCCCCCGCCCACTCGAACGACATCCCCGACAGCGCGTCCTGTACAAGAATTAAAAGCCCTTTTTCATAAGCCGCGCTTTCATCCGTCATCAGATGAAAAGAGGGGATCGTCCAGATGGGGAGGTGTTTTTCACACACATGCCGCAAATGCCGCAGCATCTCCTCGGTGGTGAACTCGCCGCCGAAAGCAATGACCGGCGGATTGAGAAGACAGATGATGTTGATGACAATATCCGCGATCAGCTGTACTTTTTGCGGGAGTCCTTCGGCCTGCCCGAGCAGATATTCCAGCGCCTTGCACTGTTCTACCCCGGGCACGTTGGTCAGGTGGGCAATTTCGCCGGCAAAGTTGGAAAAGCCCCGGACAATCCGCCCGCCCATCACGATGCCGGCGCCAACGCCCTGCCCGATATGCACAAACGCGATATCCGAGTCATGCCCGATGCCGGAGGCAATACTGCCCAGGGCTACCGAATTCATATCGTTTTCTACATATACGGGGATCCCCAGCTTTTCTTCCAAAATATACGAAAGCGCAACGCCCTCCATGCTTGGTATTTGCGAAATGGAGTACAGCGCCCCGCCGGGACCCACCGCACTCGGCACGCCAACACTGATTATCCGGATGTCGTCATCCTGTTTTTTAAGCGTTTGCGACAGTGTTTGCAGTTTTTCTAAGTGGGAATCGGCGGCGGTCAGCGGCCATGTGTTGCGCTGAATCACCTTACCGTCAACGGTCAGAACCGCGTATGCCAGCTCCCGGGGAAAGACCCGGATGACCGCGGTCCGCAAATGGTCTGTTTGCAGGGTATAGCATTTCGGCCTTCTTCCGCCCACCGACACCGCAAAGCTGCCCGGGCGCACCACGCCCTTTTGTTCGAGTTCCTGCACAAAAGCGTTTACCGTTGGCTGACTGAGACCGGTGCGCTCGGCCAGCTGTTTGCGGGTGGCGGTTTTCATCTCGGACAGCGCGTTCATGATCAAGCTGGCATTCAGCCTTTTCAGCGGATGAATTTCTGTGTTCCGGCGAGCCATAGCATCACCTTGTTAAATAAATTTAAAATAGTTTAAAATACAAGAATTGTTTTTTAGCATAGATATCATAGTTTTTTAGTAATTTTTAAACCAACTCCATTTTTAAAATTAAATGATTTAAAGAATGAATTTAATTTACCATACAAGTGACAAAATGTCAAGATGCCTAAATTCACAAATCAGAATGTGATGAATTGTAGAAAATGCACACAGAGCCGCGCTGTACATACTTCGGACGGCGGCTTCGTTTTACGCGCGGCATAAAACCATGATACAATTACCTGCATTAATGGATGGGAGGGGTTTCGATGGCCAAACTCATTGCAATCGGTGAATCTCTGATTGACTTTCTCCCCTGCTCCAAAGGCAGGCTGGCGGGGGTAAAATCGTTTGAGAAATGCCCTGGAGGGGGGCCGGCCAACGTCGGGGCCGCCGCCTCAAAGCTCGGGGTGGAAAGCATGTTGATCACAAAATTGGGCAAAGACGGCTTCGGCGACTTTCTCGCGGAAGAAATTCAAAAAGCGGGTATTGATGACCGCGCGGTGCTGCGCACAGAGGATGCGAGCACAGGGCTTGCCTTTGTATCCGACTCAGGCGATTCAGATGTGGAGTACCTCTTCTACCGCGCCCCGGCGGCGGACATGCTTCTCGCGGCCGAGGATATCCGCGAAGAGTGGTTCGAGCCCGACGATATTCTGCATTTCTGTTCAGTCACCCTTGTGGACGCCCCCTGCCGGGGCGCGCATGAGCGGGCAATCGAAATTGCCCGCGCAAAAGGCTGCTTGATCAGCTTTGACGTGAACCTGCGCCCACCGCTTTGGAAAAGCCTTAGCGATTTAAAAGAAGCTGTGCTTCGCTACATCCCCAAGGCGGACATTGTAAAGGCAACCGATGAAGAGCTGGCGTTTCTAGGCGAAATTCGGGCGCCGCATCAGCTGATCACGCTGGGCAGGGACGGCGCGCGGTATCTGGGCGGGGGGCTGGATGTTCAGGTAAGCGGTTTCCCTGTTGAAGTGGTGAACACAACGGGGGCGGGGGACGCGTTTATCGGAACGTTTCTGGCCCACTGTGTGCATGGGTTGGATTTCCTGAAACACAAGGCCGAGTGTGCGGATGTGATTCGCTTTTGCAACGCGGCGGCCGCCATTGTGGTCGGCCGCCCGGGCGCGCTGCAAGTCATGCCCACACAAGCGGAAGTGCGGGCGTTCCTGCGTACACGCGGTGCAATTTAAGGTTAGCGAAATAAGGCAAGGCCGCGATAGAATAGCGCGAAAGGCACGGCGGCCAGCCGTGCCTTTTCTATCTTTCTGCCTTACATTATATATACATGGTTTAATAGAGTCGAGGGAGCGCGGCGCGAATGATGCTTCAGCTATCAAACTTTGGATATAAAGTAGACTTTATTATCCATTACATGTATTATATTAGCACAGGCTTAACAGCTGTACGGATTCCAATGCTTTGCGCAGGGATTCTTCGCTCACAACATTCGGGCATTTGAGCTTTCGCGACAGAGCCTCCCGCAAGTACTCGATTGTGCCGCGCACACGCTGGATGCCCATGACTTCTTCGATTTCCTCGCAGGAGACGCGGTTTATGTAATGTAAGTGGAGAATCATCCCCTGCTTTTCCGGGAGGTCCAGGATGTAATTCCCGAGCCTTTTCAGCTGTTGGTTATTTAGCTTTGTGTGCTTTGTGTCTGCCGGCAGGGCGCGGTCGAGCTCTTGAATCCGCTTTTCTTCCATGGCCGCGATTGCTTGGCGCAATGTGCGGGAGTAGTCAAACTTTTTTCCGCTCAGCCAGCAGATCCCACATTCAGACGACAACAGCATGATTTCAAAGTCGCCCATAACGAGATCGAGCGCTTTTGATAACCCCGCGTCGGAGATCGGGTTTTCCAGCTCTAAGTAGCGCATACAGGAAAACCGGAACGCTTCGACAATCCCGTTTACGTTTTCACAGCCCGAATACCGCGCAATGATTTTGTTGTCAATCTTAAACACAAAGCGCCAGATATACAACAGGATGTGCTCTTTTTCCTGCGTGCGGATATACTCGGCCAAAACTTCGGCTTGTTTGGCTGTAATCGCGACACAGCTGCGGGGTTGATAGTTGGTGAAGTCGTTTGGGCTTACGGGAGGCGGGGTCCGTTTTTCTACTCGTTTCATTTTTTTCAACCTCTTTTGTTTGTTTTCTGACACTGCGATGTTGGGAGGGTATGCTTGTGATTCGCGTTGCGATTTGTGATGACGATGTCAAGGTCGTTGAAGATATATATAAGTTCCTCAGATATCAAAGTGTGCGGATTGAAATTCTGACTTATCTTTCCGGCCAGGATTTCCTGCGCGACATTGACCGGGGGGAGGTATTTGACATTGGGTTCATCGACATACAAATGAGCGGGCTAAACGGGGTTGAAGTGGGCGCGATTTTAAGAGATAAACCGGATGGAGATGATATGATTTTGATCTATATTTCAAGCCACGAAGTATATTACAGGGCGCTTGCAAACATTGGCAGCTTTCGGTTCATCAAGAAACCGATTGAGAAACCCGATCTCGACGATGTGTTTAATCGGGCGCTCAGACAGGCGCTCAAGCGAAAGCCGATGCAAAGGTCTTCGATCTTTTTCAGGTACAGGGTCGGGGTCGAAGACATAGCGGTCAACATAGACGACATCGCTTACTTAAAAAACGTAAAGCGGACGATAGAGCTGCATATCTGGAACCACGCGACCCGGGTGATCCGCTGTGAGAACAAGTTTTACGCCAAGATCGAAGAGGCGCTTGAGCAGTTTCCGCGAAACCGGTTCGTCAGGTGTGAGCGCTCTTACATCGTCAACTTACAGTATGTCGCGAAGATAGAGGGTGCGGCCTTTCTTCTCAAGGACGTGGACAAAACGCGGGTGCCTATCAGCCGGCTTCTCAAAGAAGAGACGAAAAAAGTCTATTTTAAGCATGTGGAGGATATGGCATGAGCGCGGGCGCTTTCATCGCAAGCCAGTATTTAAACGGCGTGTTAACTATGATTTTGTACTACTATGGCCTTAGCAGCATATTTAAGCCTGCGATCAAAAGAAGATGGATTCTTTTAACATTCACAGCTTATCTCGTAGTATCTAATCAAATGTTTTTTGCGTTTAACAATATGCTGGCAAATATATTTACGAATGTCTTTTTTCTAAGCATTATCTCTCTGATGATTATAGGTAGCACGGGTGTTAAGCTCGTATACGCGCTACTCATGTACATGGTATGTGTTATAGGTGAAGTGATCGCATTTGTATCATTAAGCTACTTACATTTCGCTTGGTATGGAGTCCCCATGTCTTTAGAAAACATAAATAATATTGTGATTGTGCGAACTACAACAAATATCATAAATGTATTATCTGTGATTTTGCTCGTTCACCTGTTTCGCAAACTTTTTTTAAAACGAACAGGCTATGTAATCAAATTCCCCACGACATATTCTGTTGCAATGACACTGATTATAGTCGGAGTTATTTTGATGCAGACCACATACTTTACGCTCTCAATAGACAATATACAGTCAAGCATCATATCAACAATACTTTCGCAGCTTGTGCTTTTAATGATAATATTTCTTACCATATGGATTTATAACACCACCTACAAACACATGGAGTCACTTGAAGAAAACAAACAAAAAGACATCATGCTTGAGCATTGGCAATCACAATACATCACCGCAATGAATGCGCAAAAAGTGATTGTCGAGCTGAACCACAACCTGCAATATCACTTTTTGACGTTGTCGTGTTTTTTGAAAAAAGGGAAAACCGAAGAGGCTCAAAAGCATATAGAAAAAGAGCTTGGCGCGCTCGACGACATTACCAGCACTGGCAATATGCCGATCGACACCATGCTCAATTATTACAACCACCGGGCCAGGGACGAGCTTGAAATTGAGATCAAAACCGAGCTTGCGATTCCGCCGGATATGCACCTGGACGCCGTTCTGGTGGTGACCATACTGGGCAACGCGCTTGAAAACGCCATCGAGGCCTGTCACCACCTCCTCCTGCCCGAGCGCTACATCCATGTAAGGGCATCGATTACAGAAAGCCGCGCACTGTTTATTGTGATCACCAACCCGTATGCGCTCACCCCGGTGGCCGATAAAAATGGCCGCCTGCTCACCAGTAAAGGGAGCAAACAGCTGCATGGGTTTGGGCTTTCCAGCATTCAGGAGATGTTTCCCGAAGACGCCGGGCAGATTTATTATGAATATAAGGACAACGTTTTTCGGTTTATGTTTCTGAATTACAACATTTTGGATGAAAAGTCAACGAACGTTACATCAAACCTACCGAACGTTACAATCGTTAAGTAAAATGCTTGTCAGCACAGGAAATCCATGCTAACATTGCTTTACAGTAAATATATAGATTTGTGTGAGGTGTTTGTTTATGAGACAACATATCATGAGTTTTGCTATGAGATGGATGGGTTGCATCGCTATGTTTGGCGCGGTATTAATTGCAAACCGTAGCTGTCACGCAATTGTTCATCAAGAAGAAGAACCTGAGACTGTACAAAAGTTACGTAAATTTTAAGGAGTGTCTGTTATGAGACAACGTGGCGCGGGTCGGTGCAATTCTGACAGCGAATCGCGTGTGTGTTATAATTGTACACCAAAAGGTAGAAACCTGAGACTGTACCCAAGTTTTAGGCGGGCAATATTTTTCGATGTTTTAGGCCACCAATCGACGAACGTTACATCAAACCTACCGAACATTACAATCGTTGGGTAAAACGCTTGCCAACCCCAAGGGGTTTGTGTTAGCATTGCTTATACGATCTTATGTATGTGAGGTGTGCGAGTGACACAGCAACTGGCTAACCGGGTCGCCGACTGGCTGATGCGCAGTGACGCAAACCAAGAAGCGCGAGAGGTGTACGTCTACGGCTTAGACAAGCTGTTTTCTACGCTTATAAACTTCGCGTTTGTGGTTGGGCTGGGGCTTCTGATCGGGGTTGCATTGCCGGCTATCACCTTCTTTGCGGGGTATTTTTCCTTGCGTACATACGCCGGTGGCTACCACGCGGACACACCGCGAAAGTGCTTTTTTATCAGCACTGCGATGGTCATCCCCATTTTGTTTTTGATCCGCTTTTATCAGGTTTGGCTGGACGCGGCGGTGTTTTACACCGCTCTGGCCTGCTGTACCCTGATTCTGGTACTGTTCGTACCGGTAGGCACAAAAAACAAAATGCCGGATGCCTTAGAAAAGGTTGTCTACCGTCGCCGGTCTCTGGTAACCTTGGCGGTGCTGTTGGCGGGGTCAACAGTGCTGTTTGCGCTGTCTTTATACAGCTACGCAGCAGCGGTTCTGTTGGCGATCACACTTACAACAGCGGTTGTCGTCGCAGGAAAGATCAAGCTCCTCCAGTCGCGGTAACAAGCGAAAACCATATCAACACCCCCATTAACTCGCAGCAATAAGTTGTTGCGGGTTTGATGGGTTTTCGTGTACCGAATGCTTGACAATCTTATTCTACACCATTCGCGTTCAATTGTCAATATTTTCTAGAAAAAAATTTGGGGAGGCGCTTGCCTCCCCTTTTCGCGTTAATCAAAAGCTTACCGGAGAAGCTGGAGAACGCCCTGCGGGAGCTGGTTGGCTTGCGCGAGCATTGCTTGGGCAGCTTGAGTGAGGATGTTGTTCTGGGTGAACTGCATCATCTCGGCGGCCATGTCAACGTCGCGGATTGTGCTCTCGGCGGCGGTCAGGTTTTCTCTGGCCACACCGAGGGAGTTCATGGTGGACTCAAGGCGGTTCTGCATGGCACCGAGCTGTGCGCGCTGGCTGGATACTTGATCCAGGGCGGCGTCCAGAACATCGATGGATGCGTTTGCGCCCTCGCGGGTGAGGATGGAGATGCCGGGGTTTTCTTCGTCAACGCGTTGTCTTTCACCATCTTCGTTGATAAAGTGGGAGTTGGCCATCTGGCGGACAGTCCATGCGATACCTGCTGCGTCAACAAAGCCGAGTGAGCCGGCATTCATGTTGCGTACAGAAAGGCTGGCGCGTTGGTCTTGGCCGCCGTTTGCGCCGATCTGGAAGATCAGGGCGCTTGACACGTCGTCGCGAGCGGCAACGCGGGCTGTGCCGACTGCAAATTCGTGGCCTTGTGCATCGTTGATCAGGGCGATGTGTGAGATAACACCGTTGGTCAATGTGCCGTTAGCGAATTCCATGGTGGCAACTGCATTGCCGGCATTGTCGCGGAAAGTAACGCCAACATCATCGCGGTAAGTATCAAAGGTCATGCCTTCCGGGCCGGAGTGAATAACGCCGGCGTCGCGCAGAAGCTGCTCAAGAGCCGCAGCGTTGTCGGCGGTGATGGGCATATCCAAGATAGCACCTTCAAGGGCGGTGATGAAAGTAGCGTTTACATCACTGGAGTTTGTTGCGGCTGGCGGGGGTGTTCTGGTAACAAATGCGATGTCGTTAAGAGCCGCGAACAGAGCCACTGCATCTTCACGGTTAGCCGCTACACCAAGGTCTTGGATAATATCAGACAGTGCATTCCCAACGGCAGCCACGTCAGCCAAGTCGGTTGCCAAACGGGCAGGGTTACCGTGCGGATCACGCACATTGTGCTCAGCGAGGACTTGATTAATCAAGGTCGCGGCGGTGGCGGCTTGCAACAAGTCATCATTAGCGGTAGCGCCATCCCATTGGCCATCGACGGCGAGCGTTGCGCCCGACATCCAGTTTAAGCTGTTCACTGCGTTTTGCATTGCAGTCCGTGTTGCGGCATCTGCATTGTTTGCATTTGCATGAGTAAAAGCAGCCAAGAATGCATTGAGGTCGGCATCGGTGGTGCCCGCCAGAACAATGGCAGTTCCGTCAGGATTAACCAGATCGCCAAAATCTGCCAGAACTCTGGCCAACTCTGCTTGCGCGTGTGCCGTCAACAGTGCCGCCGCAGGAGCTGCTACAGTCGCAGTCTCGGCGCTGAGGTCAACTCTTGTACCGTCAGCCAAGTTGGTGCCAAGCAATGCGTTGATTGCGGCGGCCAGCTCGTTTGCAGCATCTACACCACCAGCCATGTTGCCGGCTGCGGCAGTAAACTCAATGTCTCTTGCCATCTCAATGGCTTGTTCGCCAACAAAGGTAACGTCGCCGATTTGAAGCGAGATCACATTGCGGCTGACTGTCTCGCCTGTGCGCGGGTCGGTGCCGTTCATTTCTGTCACAGTGACTCTGGCGTTCAGGTCGGTCATACCGGCCAGCGCGCCCTCTACCAGCCGCAGGGTGCTCAGGTTTAGGCCAATCACGTTGGTGTTGTCGCCAACCGCACGGTTACCGAACGAGCCGTCGATCAGATTAATGCCGTTGTAGTGGGTGCTGCTGGCGATTCTGTCCATCTCGTCAATCAGCGCAACTACTTCGTGGTGAATCTGTTGGCGGTCGCCCTCGCCGAAAGTGGCGTTCGAGCTCATAACAGCCAGCTCACGAATTCTTTGCAGAATGTTTTGGGTCTCTTGCAGGCCGCCCTCAGCGGTTTGAATCAGGTTGATGCCCTGGCTTGTGTTCTGCTCAGCCATTGCAAGACCGCGGATCTGGCCGCGCATACGCTCAGAGATCGCAAGGCCGGCTGCGTCGTCCGCCGCACGGTTAATCCGGAAGCCGGAGCTCAAACGCTCAAGGTTGCGGGCAAGACCGCTGTTGTTGATCTGAAGATTTCTGTGGCTGTTTAATGCTGGGATATTATTTTGTACTACCATTTTTCGATCCTCCGTGTCATAATTTTTTTAATGCTGCCACCGCATCTTGCGGTAGATATCTAAACAACGGCTGTCCGTGCACTGACACCCATTATTTACCAAATTTAAGGCGGGCCCGCCCGGCATACTCAACATCCCTGGATGAGCAGCCGGGACAGCCTGCCACGCCTCGCGAGGCGCTCCGACAGGGTCACAACTCCGCTGCCGGAAAGGTCTGCCGGGTTGGCTTTCCTTTCGGAGGATCAGTCCAAAAGGCGCAAAGCCGGCAGGATTGGCCGTTTGGTGGTAAGCGTCCGGGGCCGGTACAACATTCCGTGAAGACCGCCCAAACAGGCCACCTGGCCGCTTGACCGGGTGCGCAACACCCTGTCGTGTTCGCCGGGCTTGCTCAACGGGAGGATCAGTCCGCGAAAGAGCAAAGCCGGCAGGTTGGGCCGGGGTGGTAAGCGTCTGCGCGGACAACATTCCGGTTAAACCGCGCAGACAGGCCACTGTGACCCTCCGGCGAGACGCACGCGCACTCCGCCGGGTATCTCAATCTTCTTCTAACAAGGAGGAAAGAAGAAGAGGTTGAGCAGTTGGTAAAATTTACATAATGGATATTCTCTTGCTAAAAGTCGATTTATGTAATAAGATGGAATTAGTATTAAAAATATTATGTAACAAAATATCCATTGTGTTACATTCAGATATACAGCGCTATATTTAGGGGAAGTTTGCCTTAACTGATCGAAAAAACATTCGCTCAAGCATAGATCAGGCGCTGTAATCCCTTGTATAAACGCAAAAAAGACCCATGCAACATATTGGATAATGTGTTGCGTGAGCGCACAAAAAAAGCCCTATGTAACATATTGGATAATATGTTACATAGGGCTTGAAAGGTGTGATTCAATTATGGCTGTAACCCAACCGATAAGAAGTAAACAACAAGTTCGGGCATTGGCTGAGTATTATCTGCACAAAGGGCAGTTGAGGAATTATGTACTGGTTACGCTTGGCGTGCATACCGCTTTGCGGATCAGCGATCTTTTGCGGCTAAAGTGGGATGACGTCTACGACTTTGAACAAAACGTCGTGCGAAAAACTGTTGATTTGATCGAAAAGAAAACCAAGAAATCAAAGACGATTGCGCTGAGTAAGGCGGTTGCGGGGGCGCTGGCCATGCTTGCGGCTTCTTCTGCCAGACGCGGGCGGTATCTGATCGAGAACTGCGCTACCCAAAAGGCAATCGGGCGGGTACAAGCTTACCGGATTATTCGCGCCGCCGCTGAGAACTTAGGGTTTAAACAACGGTACTCCTGTCATTCCCTGCGCAAGACTTTCGGTTACCACGCCTGGAAGAGCGGGGTCTCGCCGGTCGTGATCATGGACATTTACAATCACTCGTCTCTGGCCATTACCAAGCGATACCTTGGAATCACACAAGACGACCGGGACGCGGTCTACCTAGGGTTGAACTTTTACGATGAGGCGAAACCGGCTTAACTGCGCCTCTGATATAGTTATCGCACCTTTATTCGAAAACTTTAGGGTGGCTGGTAAATTTTTTGCCAGTACCTGGGGGAGTTTTTTTTTGTGACGGCGCTTCGCGTTCGACTGCCGCGGAAGTTTTAGAGGATGGTGGGTTTTTTCTGTTGTCCGGGCTTACTGCGCTTGGATACGGTCAGGCGTTCTCGTATCAAGAGGGGTCCCGGCGTCGCCGAGCAGCACAAAAGCTTGGCAGCGCCGGATTTTGTAAGCGGGCGGTGTTGGGTAGAAATGTTAGCTGCCGGGATAGGCCGTACTGAACATCCCCCTGCCGGAATTCGCGTTCTCGCCGGTGTCGCCGTGAATCATGTACACGGTGTCCAGTACGGCGTTGCTCTCAAATGTCTGGCGTACCCTGAAAGTGTAGACAATCATCTGCTGCGCCTGTCGGCGGTTCTCAAATGAGATGTAAAGATTTTGCATTTCCTGCCGGGTATTAAATCTTATGTTTTGGTCGCGCGCAATCTCATACCGCGTATCGTGCCCGTAAAGCCGGGTGTTTGAGGGGATCCAGGCGCTTATGTCGTACTGGCCGAGCGGTGCGTCCTCGCTCAAAGAGATGGTCAGTGTGACTTCAAATGTCTGATCATCCAGCGGGCTGATCGATTGCTCAATCCGCATGTTTTCGGACTGCTCAAGCCCAAGCTCGGCCGGTGAGCCGATGTAATAGATTGACGCGCGAATCCCCTCAGGCAGATAGTCGATCTCAAAGCTCTCAAGCTCACTGCGGGAAAGGACAATGGTAGACATAAACCGGGAGGGCCGGTCCGACCAATAGCGCCCGAGGTCGGGCACACCGAACTCGATGCTGTGTTGAGTGCCGTTGATCGAATAGAGCAGGGTGGAGGTCTCCACCGCCCGGTCAAAGTTGCGGACATAGATCATCGCTTCGTACAAGGTGTGGAATCGCCAGGGCCTGTTGCCAAAAAGGAGGGCGATCTCGTCGGCGTCCTCATGCCCAAGCAGGGTAGCGGCAACCCAAACGGCGGCGGTGAGCGCGTTGTCTTCGATGATAAGTCGGGAGAAATGTCGGTTGTAAAGTTCGAGCGCGGCTTCAGTTTCCCCGATCACGGCCAGGGCGGCGATATAGTAGGCGCGAACTTCGGGGTCACGGGCGTGTTCGGCTTCGCGGAGCAGAAACTCGCCGGTCATGCTTTCATCACCCAGATACGCAAGCCCCAAACGGGCGGCGGCGGTGGCCATCGGGTCCAGCCCGCTGGCCAGCATACCGTCAAAGTAGGCGGCCATTGCGCGGCGATCAAACTGGTCGTCCTGGGCGGCAAGCAGCACAAAGGTGGTAATCCGCACATCCGAGTTCCCGCCCAGGCTGGCGCCGATCCCGCCGTTTGCGTTTTGCATATCGGCGATGTTTTCATCTGTCCGGGCGATGTAAGAGGGCACAACCAGCCCGGGCAAAGAGTCGCGCAAAGCGTGTTTGGCCACCACCCGGCTCATCCGCTGCTTTGTGATCATACAGTAATGGCCCATCAGTGAGTTGATGCTGGTGATAAACGGCTGGGCCGACTGGTCATAGAACGTGATGGTTACCGGGAAACGTGAGGCGTCCACCTCAATCGGCTGAGAAAGGTCAAGCGGGCGGCTCACAACCAGCTCAAGGTTGCTGTGAATAACCGATATCGGCAGTTCAACCGCGTCGGTATAATCGCCATACCGTGCGCGGAAGACGGCGGTGTACATCCCGGAGGGTAGCTGGCCAAAGTTCAATTGGTGGGATGTGTACGCACTGCCTGTAAAAATATAGCTTTCGGAAAACTCATCCCCGGTGATTGTGACGCTGAAATCGACTTCACTTTCCGGGCTTAACACAATGCCCTGGCCCTGCACCAGCAGTGCGATGTCGTCACCTTCGATATACTTTGTGTTCACAACCGGCCGGACAAAGAAAGGCAGGGTCGAGATGATGTTGTCCCGGCTTTGGCCGCCCATCCGGTTATTGCCCACCGCGACCGAAGTAATCCGCCAGGATGTGTTGTTGTCGGGCAGCTCAAATGAAAGGTGGGCGTACCCCGACGCATTGGTCGTTGCGGGCAGAAAAGCGGCGGTATCCCTGAAGTTGGAGCGCAGGCTGTCGTCGGTAAAGCTTAAGTCGCGGTTTCCGGTTTTGTTGGCGTCCTGATACCGGCCGCGGGTTTCGCGCCGGTGTGTGGTGAAGTATTGCCTTACCTGGTTGTTTGTACCCCGAATGTCGTGATAAAGGTCTGACAGCAGGGAGATATGCTGCTCACTCACCGCGAACACGGCCTCATCCACCACGGCTACCGCAATGCTGGCCGGCCGGCCGTTGCCATTCGGGTCAGTTGTTCGAACGGTAAGGTGAACGGTGTCGCCCGGTGAATACATTTCCCTGTCCGGGGTTACTTCGACGTTCAGGGTCATGCTTTGGTGAGTGGCGTTAACAAAGATGCGGCCAAGCGGGTGGACTTCCCGCCCGTCAAAATAGACAGCCACCAAAAAGATATTCGGGCCGTGCGCCATATCGTACCGGAAGTCAAAAGTACTGCCGTGTACAAGGCGGTGTTCAAACACGCCATCCTGTACAATCGAATAGAGGATCCGCCCGCCGGACGCCGCCGGCTGGCTGTCATGTAAAACATTAAAGCGGATCACCTCGCCCACATTCATCTGGATAAAGTTTAGGTGGCCGAAATGGGCGGGGATATCCGCCCCCTGTGTGATGTTGCGGGCAGCCAGCGAATAGCCGTATATAACGGGGTCGTCTTCGTCTATCCCCCAATCTTCCCGGAAGAGGGAGGAGTTGGGGTAATACCCCCAGCCGATGCGGCTGTTGCCCTGCGTGTCGTTTGCGGTGATGACCGCGTGGGCAAAGGCGCTGTGGCTAAAATCTATGCCGACACGCCCGGTGTAAATGATGTCATTGATGGTCACCACGCCGTCTTGGGTATTGACCAAAAGCTGTTGTATCCCGCGCGTTGATGTTAGCCGGATATCAATGTCGGGGTTGGCAGCAACGATATGCTGATAAGAGTAATCCGGGTCAAACAGCCACTGCCGCCAGTGGGCGGGGTTGTGGCGGACACGCTCGCCGTCCAGGCCTAAAAAGTCCCAGCTCAGGTCGATCCTTATATCCTGTATATCGACCGGCCGGCCGCGGGCAATCTCAAGCATCCGGTCGTTGCCCAGCCGCCAAAGGGAAAACTCGTTGTCCGTTGCTTCTTCGAGCAGGGCCTCAGACGCAAAGTCGATCATAAAGGTCTCGATGGTCAGCGAGATGTTGTCGCCTTCTTCGTTGCGCTGGGTAAACGCGTTGATCAGAATGTCGGAGGGGAAGACGAAGTAACTGCCCATATGGGTAATGTCTTCACCGTCGCCGGCCACACGGATCCGGTAGCTGTTGGTGGTCAGTGTGCCGTGTACGGTGGTTCCGCCGCCTACCCAAGCCGGGAAAGAAAATGTGGCGTTGCCCTCGGCGTCGGTCAGCACTTCGCCTAGTTCAGCCCACTCACGGGTGGACGGGTTGAAGTAAGCCACCTCGACCGGCGAGTTGGGCAGCGGGGTGCCGTCGAAAAAGGCAATGTGGGCGGTGACCTGAACAGTGTCGGTGGGTGCGTGAAAGGCGTCTCTGACCTCTGAGCTGATTGTGTAGGCGGGCTTGTGAAAGTCGCGGACAGAGAAGTACCTGACCTCAAACACAACCTGCCTGTCTTCGGTTTCTTCTTCATCCTCGTCACCATCGCTGGGCGATGCCGGAAAGTGCAGGGAGGCCTGCAAGCTGTACTGTGCGCTTCTGATTTGATCGATCTCAAACTCCCCGCTGAACACGCCGCCCGGGCCGATGGGCAGATCTTGTTCGATATTCAGGCCGCCCGCGTCAAAAGTAACCCGCACCGTTTCGGGCATAGGCAGCTCGTTCGTGCGAAAAGGCTCTACAATCCCCCAAAAGCTTATGGTATCCTGCGGCCGGTAGATGGTGCGGTCTAGGAATAGGTAAGAGTAATAGCGCTCGCGAATCCCGTGGTTAAACTGCGCGACGCCGTTGTCGAAATAAACCATCTCGCCGCTTTGGTTGTAAATGCGAAAGGCGCTCTCGTCGTCCTCAATATCCCGGCTGAAAAAAGCCATGCCATTTGCGTCGGTTATGCCGGCGGACTCTTCATCCTCCCCGAAATGTATCCGAAGCCCGGGGATAGGGCCGCCGGTTTGGGAGGAGTTAACCCAGACCAGGGTGTCCCGAACTGTTGTCTGCATATACACCGAAAGCGGGGTGACCAGGTAACTCGCGCGGTGGTGGCTTTCTTCGCCGGTATGCGGGTCGGTGAATGTGACCGCCAGAATATAAGCGCCGTTGCCAAAGTGAGGGATAGAAAAATCGTTTTCACCGGTTTCAATTAAGAAGACGTTTGCGTCTATCCGCTCAAGCAGGGTAAGCGGGGCTTCGTACTCCAGAAAGATATGGCCTTGCTCCGAAAGGCGCCCGATGCTGGGCATCCGGTAAGTCTCAACCGCCACCGGGACCCGTTCTTCCAGATTTTGCGCTTCAAAATAAAGTGAGAAGTTCAGGCAGTCGTTTAAAATAAAGCTCTGGCCGCTTCCCCAATAGCGAATGGCGGGCAGGTCTTCTTCCCGCGGCTGCGGCGTGGGGCGGGGCGTGGGGGTAGGGGCAGGGGTAGGCGGGGGGCTTAAAAGAAAGCGCAGGGTTTGCCGGGAATCAAAAGACCCGCCAAGCTGGCTTATGTAATCAGCGCCGATTTCAATCCTGGCCGAGCCGCCGATATCCTGCCAACGGCTGACCGGACGGACAATGATGGTGTATTCGCCTGGCTGATTAAGTGTATAGTCCACACTTGGGCGAATGGTTAAGGCCTGTTCAAGAGATTCAATATCAACCGGCTGGGAAAAAACCAGGGTAACCGGTGTGCGCGGGCCGACGGCGACGTCTGTGGCAATGTGCACGGTCAACGGCTCAAGCTCTAAAGGCGGCGGGGCAGCGGCCGGTTCTTCTACACTGCCCAACTGCGCGATAAAAAGCAGAAGGATCGCCGCCAAGCCCGCGAAAACAATCAGCCGGCTAAGCCGCCGGCCGCCCCCGCCGGTTATGGACGCAAGAATGTCTTTCAGCTCACCCAAAAACTTTTCTTTAAAACCCGAAGATTTCTCGCTGGACATAACACGGCCCCCTAAAGTTAATAAGCTCTGATAACCGGATAAAACACGAGCACTTGGGTATGGTCGTTGTAGTCAATCGAAACATTGCGCAGGTCGGACACAATAAAACCGGCGTCCTCATCCAGCGCGCGGGCGTGAACGGCGCGCAGGATTTCGAACAGGTTTCGGATGAACAAATCTTTCCAAAGCGCGTAGATTTCGGGGCTGTCGGACACCCGCATCTCTAAATAGACAGGCCGGGCCGAATCGGGAAACACATCCCGGTCAACCAGCTGGCGGTAGAAAATATCGGCCAAAACATCCACGGCGTCAAAGGGCAGTTCCCCCGACACCGACCAGCCCATCCGCTGGAAAAAATCCATAAAGCCGTCCCCCGGCTCGGGCATAACCGGGAACTGATGTTCATCCCAATACCGCTGAGCCAGCAGCGTCTGTGTGTCAATCAAGAAATAGGAGTGGTAAACGCTGTCAAACCGGCCCAGCGGGCGGTTCCAGGTGACGTCGACAAAGTGCCAGGAGCCGTCCAGCCGGACAGCGTTCCAGGCGTGGGAGATCCCGCGCTCACTGTTGCCCGCGATAAAGACGCTTTCCAGCCCGGCCAGCTCGGTGAGGTAGAGAAAAGCGGCCGCGTATCCGCCGCAGATGGCCGAGCGCCGAACCAGCGTACCGTAAAGGTTGTCGCGGTTCTCATCGGATTCATTGCTGCTGTAAGGGATTACAGCCAGCGCGTCGTGTATGGTCAGCGTGATTTCAAAGGGGGTGAGCCCGATAACCGGGTCTAGAATCTCGCTTGCGCGCGCTTCAATCGCTGTGCGCTGCCGCTCAATTTCTGCCCAAGGCAAGGTGTGGCCGACCAGCACGTACCGCCCGCGCAAAGTAAATTCCGCCCAATAATAGAGGGGGTTTTCCCGCCGGAAAATGGTGATGGTGTGCAAAATCTCGTCTTCGCGCAAGCCGGCGCCTACCGGAATGGCGTTGTCGGCCACCGGCGATGAGACAAAATCCCACAGGCGGTCGTAAAGGACTGCCGCTTCGCCCTCCATCAAACTGCGCCCATAGCGAAAAGGCGGGACAAAGGCATCTTCTGTCAGCGACACAGCTGAACCGGGCTGGATGGCGGGCTGTTCCGATTGGCCGGGCGCGGGCTGAGCAGGCAAAGCTGCGCTCTGCCCCGCGCAGCCGGAGACAAATATAAGCGCGCAAAGTGCTAAACTAAGTAAACGATTGACCACAGTGTGTTCCCTTTATGTTTGGTGGGGATGGTGTGCCGGATGTGGACATGCCAGGATGCGACAAGATTTGAGCTATGTTTAGCATACCATGTTTTATGTAAGTTTGCAATCGAGAAAGGCTTGTCGCAAAGCCGCAAACTGAGATTTTTTGGAAGTTGGCAGACCCTAAAGCAGGGCATACAAAAAGCGGGCCCAAATCCGAGCCCGCTTTGCGGTTTCATGTGGTGTTTATACGGCGGCTGTTTTTAAGCGTTGACCACGTTGGTTGGGCAGCCTTCGAGAAAACTTTTGAGGTTGCCGGCCGCGATATCCATCAGTCGCTGGCGGCTTTCTTTGGGCGCCCAGCTGATGTGCGGGGTGATCAGGCAGTTCTTGGCGGACAGAAGCGGGTTGTCGGCCTGGATCGGCTCGGCGCAGACTACATCCAACCCGGCGGCCAGCACTTTGCCGCTGCTGAGCGCGTCAGCCAGATCCTGCTCGATGATGAGCGGCCCGCGCGAATTGTTCAGGATGATCACGCCGTCCTTCATCTTTTCGATGTTTGCGCGGTTGATCATCCCCTGTGTATCCGGAAAAAGGGGACAGTGCAGCGAGATCACGTCTGACCTTGCGAAGATCTCATCCAGTGGGACGTACTCGGCGATTTCTCTGCCTGAGTCAGCCTGCGTCTCATCGTAGGCGATCACATGCATCCCCATCGCTTTTGCGATTTGGCCGGTGACTTGTCCAATCCGGCCAAAGCCGATCAGGCCGATTGTCTTGCCGGCCAGCTCGATGAGCGGGTAATCCCAAAAACAAAAATCGGGGGTGCGCGACCACTTGCCGTCTTTGACCGCCTGCGCGTGGTGGCCGACCCGGCTGCAAATTTCAAGCAGCAGCGCGATCGCGAACTGGCCGACCGCCTGTGTCCCGTAAGAGGGAACATTGCAGACCGGGATTCCTCTTTCTTTCGCGGCCTGGGTATCCACCACATTGTAGCCGGTGGCCAAAACGCCAATAAATCGGATAGCCGGTGACTTTTCGATGACTGCCCTTGTCAGCGGGGTCTTGTTGGTATAGACAATTTCGCAGTCCCCGATCCTTTTTAGAACCTCAGCTTCATCATCCAAAGGGGAGCGGTCATACACGGCCAGCTGACCGAATGTCTCAATCTTGTCCCAGCGCAAGTCGCCGGGGTTCAGGGTGTATCCGTCCAAGACTACGATCTTCATCGGTGCCTCCTCTGTGTGGCTGTCCGGAAATTGTGTTTGCCTGCCATCTTACCTTGTAATCTTACTATCTAATTTTGTGTGCGTCAAGCTGTCGAGCGGTTTCGCACCTGTTATCGGAAACCCCTTGACATTTGGCCGGTTATCACTTACCTTTTAATATGAAGCAACGTGATAGTAAAGGAGAAATTAACATGATTAAAGTTGGCGTAATCGGGCTGGGGGAAGTCGCCCAGCTCATGCACATGCCCATCCTGCACGACTTGGAGGCGAAATATCGCGTCACCGCGGTCTCCGACATTTCGCCAAGCCTGGTCGCGTTTGTCAAGGAAAAATACAATATCGCGCAGGGGTATCTTGATTTTCGCGAATTGATTGAAAAAGCCGACACCGACGCGATCTGGGTGCTTTCCCCCGACCAGTACCACGGCGAGGCCGTCAAGCTCGCGCTGAGAGCCGGTAAGCACATCTTTGTTGAAAAGCCGGCCACTCTCGCAGCCGGGGAGCTTGAAGAAGTCATCGAGCTCAGGCGTCAATACCCGAATCAGATTGTGATGGTCGGCTTTATGCGCCGGTACACTGAATCTTTCCTTAAGGCGAAAGAAATTCTGACCGAGAGCCCCAAGTCTACCAAATATCTGCGCTTTCGCGACATCATCTGTGAAGGGCCGTTCTTTATCGGCCAGACCCGCCCTGTCTTTTACCCCAAAGACCTGCCGAAAGAGCTGCTGGAAGAGGGGAGAAAGCGGCAGCGGGAACACCTGGACCAGGCGATCGGCGGGGGTGCGAGCGACCTTGCCCGGGCAATTTACACGCTGCTTACCGGTTTGGGGTGCCACAGTTTTTCGGCGGTGCGCGAGCTTTTTGGCCTGCCCAAAAAAGTGCTGCATGTCGCGGCCAAGGGCGAGCATGTGGTCGTCTCGCTCGATTACGGCGACTTTTTGGCAGTCTATGAGCTGGTGAGCGACCAGGACGTCGTTCAGTTTGACGCGGCGATTGAAATCTTCCAGGGGGACCGCAAAATCCACATCAAATATGAGACCCCGTATATTCGCTGTCAGCCGACCACGCTGCTGGTCACCGAGCCGGACAAAGCCGGGACCAAAACCACCTACTACGGCCCCGACCACACTGACCCCTTCCAGACCGAGCTGCACTGTTTTGCCGAGTGTGTAGCCACCGGCAGCCAGCCCAAAACAACGCTGGAGGATTCTCTTTCAGACCTGCGCCTGTTCGAAGAAATCATTCGAAAGCTGGAAGAAGATTAAGCCTGCTCCAGCGGCGGCACCCTGTTTCCGGTACCGGTGACTGGACGGGAAATTTGCACGAATATGCGATTTTTTCGACGATAATGCCCGACCGGCTGCCGCCTTGATGCGTGTGAAAGTTTTTGTCAAGGCGGTACAACTATTTGTTGAACGCGCGGGTCTATTCATTGGGCATGAATATTATATCAACACCAAAATTTTTTTGTTCGGACGGTAAAATCACACTTTCCACACTTTCAACCGACTTTTCAACAACAATTTGCGCGGCTTTAAACATATGGTGATTACAATGAGTATAATATGCATCCGGAGTTTGAATATTTGCTTTTCTGTCCGCGGGTTGTTGTGGAATAATTTTTCGAGAAATACAAGATATGTGATGTTATCGGCCTGTCAATAGCTGTATTTTGTATTTGGTCGCTTTGTGCATAAGTTGCAGGGTTGGTGGCAGGCAAAGCAATTGGCGAATACCGGGAGGAAAATTGGCAATCATATAAAAGCCAAAGAATGCAGAAAGGCGTGTAGCGGGATGATCAAGGGAGTCAGCCGGAATGTGGTGGAGATCATGCAGACAGAGAGCGATACGTTTGAGCGGGCTATACTCTTTGTCCGCCCCGGCAAGGGTTGTGACGACTCCGCGCAGCTTGAAAAGCACGGCCGCCGGTTTTTGGCCACAACCAAAATCAGGCGGTCTGTATTTGCCGGGCGCTCACCTTTGCGCGCGGCGCTGGGCTATCTGTTTTCAGCCGTAATGGGAGCGGGAGCAACCGCGCTTGTGCTCTTATATTTTTGACACACTATAAAACTTACAGAAAATGTGATATAATGACAGTTGAGAGTTGACAATTGACAATTGACAGTTATGGAGTCCGTTGCGCGGACAAAATTTATAAATCATCGCGCAGCGACACCATTACTGTCAACTATACATAAGGGTGATGGCGTGGATAAGCAAGGCGGTAACGAGATCGTATATGGCCGTGTGCCGGTGCGGGAACTGCTCCGCTCAGCGCGGCAGGTCGACTGCATCTGGACACAAAAGGGGCTGGAGGGCGCGTCCCTGGGCGGCTTGATCGCTCTTGCCAAAGAGCGGGGTGTCCCGGCCAAAGAAGCGGACGCAAAAAAGCTGGAAGACATAAGCGGGGGCGCAAACCATCAGGGTGTGGCCGCCCTTATCCCCGCCGCCGACTACGCAGAGCTGGAAGATATTTTTGTACGCGCCGGGGAAAGCCCGCCGCTGATCGTGATCGCCGACAAAGTCGAAGACCCGCACAATTTAGGCGCGATCATCCGAGTGGCCGAGGCCGCTGGGGCGCACGGGCTAATCATCCCCAAACGCAGGAGCGCGGGGCTCAGCTATACGGTGGCCAAAACCTCGGCCGGGGCGGCCATGCACCTGCCGGTTGTCCGGGTTTCGAACTTACCCGCCGTCATGGAGGACCTCAAAAAGCGCGGGGTTTGGCTGTACGGCGCGGACATGGCCGGCAGCCCCTACGACAAGACAAGCTTTACAGGCCCCGCCGCGCTAGTGGTCGGCTCGGAGGGCGAGGGGCTGAGCCGCCTGGTGCGCGAAAAGTGCGACATGCTCGTCTCGCTGCCCATGCGCGGGAAAGTTGAGAGCCTGAACGTCTCGGTTGCTGCCGGGATACTTCTATACGAAATGGCGCGACAACGGACAGTTGACAATTGACAATGGATGTATCGCTTCGCGATAATTTCAATAGTATTCGCACAGCGGATTCGATAACCGCCAATTGTACATTGTCAATTGTCCATTGAAAAAGGGTGTTAGGTATGGATAAAAAATATAGCGTGGATGATATCCTGCTGGATATTAAGAGCAAGAAAATGCGCAGGCAGGAGGAAGAGGCCGGGGGCGCGCCGCCTGAGCGGCCACTCGGTGAGAAATTCCCCGACTCAGGCGCGGGAGGGAAGAACGGGGTAGCTTTTGCGCCTGATCTTCGCCCGCCCCAAACCGAACGGCTGCGGCCAATCAAGCCGCCGGACGAGAAGCAGCCCCCGCCCATCACGGGCGAGGGCGAGGTGACTGTACTTTCTCCTCCGCCGGCGGAATCGCCGCCTGCCCGGCCAAAGGCGGCTCGGGATACCGGCCCGGTTCGGATTGAAGACCTCAAGCGGCCGGTCAAACCCGAGCGACCGGTGCCCCCCGAAATCCGAAACCCGCTCGACTTTGGGAGCCGGGTTCGCCCGATTCGCGATAAAGCCAAGATGCGCGGCCAAAAAGAAAAGGCGCTGACCGAGCTGTCAAAACCGGCCAAGCCCGAACCGGAAAAACCGGGTGGCCAAACGTCGGTGATCGACTTTTCAAAATTTCGGCAATCAGGGGAAAGCCCGCCCCTGGGTGAGACCCGCGAGATGCCCCGCCTTGGGCCAAGCCGCGAGTTTGACATTGAAGAAATTCGCAATATCGATTTTGGTGATGCGGCAGACGAGGCCGGTTACGACGATTACGATTACGACGAAGAAGAACTCGATTACGAGAACGAACCGCACAAATCGAGTGTAGACTTCAGCGAATACAATTCAATCGAAGACCGGCGGGATGTGGCCATCGACATCGCGCGCACCAAACTCTGGCTGGTCATCCGCGCAACCCTTACTTTTGCGCTGACTGGCGCGTTGGTTTACCTGATTCTTTGCGGGCGGTACATGCTGCCTATGCCCGCGTTTATCGCCCCCGAAGTGGATTTGCGGATGTACCTGCTCTCGATCACCCTGCTCAGCGTGGGCGTGGCGCTGGTCGGCAGCTCAGCCATGGGCGGCGGGCTGATCAGCTTCTTTAAGCTGAGGGCAAACTCCGACTCACTTGCGGCGCTGGCCATGCTGGGCGCGGCCGGGCAGTGTGTTTACGCACTGCTCAACCCCGAAAACGTTCGGATTGAGAGCCTGACCTTTTACGCGGCGCTGGCAAGTGCCAGTATGCTCTTTAACGCGCTGGGCAAGCTGAGCATGATCAGCCGGATTCAGCAGAACTTTAAGATCATCTCTTCCGACAAGCCCAAGCGGGCGGTGATTATCGCCACAGACGAAGGCTTTACCCGCGAGTACCTAAAGGGCGCGACCCGGCGGCCATCCATCGCTTATACCGCCCAGTGTGACTTTTTTACCGACTTTCTCTCCCTTTCTTTTTCCGACAAATACGATGTGGGGATCAACAAGGCGGTTGCGCCGGTCTGCCTGGCCGGGGCGGCGGTGGTCGGGGTTCTCGCGTACATCCTCACACAGGGCAGCTCGATCACCGCGGTCAGCGCGATGACCGCCATCCTCTGCCTGAGCGCCACCTTTTCGGCCACATTCATCGAGAATGTCCCGCTCGGCAAGCTGACCCAAAAGCTGGCCCCCCGCGGCGGAATGGTCAGCGGCAACAAAGCGGTTGAAGATTTCTGTGACATTTCAGCGCTCGTGTTGGATGAAAAGGATCTCTTCCCGCAAGGTTTTGTCGAAGTACACGGAATCAAGGCCTACTCAAACGGCCGGGTGGACGAGGCGATTTTAGACGCCGCCAGCATTGCCTACGCCATGAACAGTGCATTGAGCGGTGTATTCCTCCAGATGATCGGCTCGAACAAGAAATTGCTGCGCAAAGTCGACAACCCGACCTTCGAGAACGGCAAGGGCATCACCGCCTGGATTGACGGCCGCCGCGTCATGCTGGGCAACCGGAATCTGATGAAAGCGCACGATATCCCACTGCCCGACCCCGGCTTTGAAAAGAAGTACGCAAACGAGCAGGGCGAGCCGCTCTTTCTGTCAAGCAGCGGGGAGCTGGCCGCACAGCTGGTGGTCGGCTACCGGGCGGACGAAGAGCTGGCCATCGAGCTGGACCGGCTGGGCGCCGCGCAAAAGCTGCTGATTGTCCACACGCTGGACTCCAACCTCACCCCGCACAAAATCTGGGAGATTTACGGTTACCCCGAGGAACTGGTGCAGATCATGCCCGCCCACCAGCACGAGCACTTCGAGAAGATGACCGCCCCCCGCAACAGTGAGCTGGCCGAGATCGCATACACCGGCCGGGCAAGCGCGATGGTCGGAGCCATCCTCGCCTGTATGAGCGCGCGATCATCCATCCTCTCTGCCACCGCTGTCCAGCTTTTACAGATCACGCTGGGCTATGGGCTGGTTGCGCTGCTCGCGTTTTTGGGCGCGATCGACACCCTGACCATACTGGCGCTGGGCGGATATCAAATCTTTTGGTTTATCGTCATCTGGCTGATTCAGCGGCTGAAAGCCGCGTAGACTAGGAGGGCTATTCGAATGGATGAAAACCGGTTCGGGCAAGAGCCGCCGGCCGAAGAACAGCCGGCGGACACATATGTAATTGAGGGTTTAGTCGTCGGTGTGCTCTTGGGCGTGGTCATGATGTTCACCCTGTTTGAAAACCCGCTGCCCGCCATCGGATTTGGGGTGGCCATGGGCTGGATTATCGGATCGCGCATCGAGAAAAAGAAAAAGAAGTAACCGACAAGAAGAACCTGTATTCATAGCCGAATACAGGTTCTTTTGTGGTTCTATACGCAGCCGGCAGCAACGGGCGCTTAGTACTTGCTGGCGGCGAAAGAGGTCGGGGAGCCGATATATGCGGAAGATGCTCCTGCGGCCGGTGTGCGCGAGGTGCTGCCGTCTTTTAACCGGAAACGGGCAATCAGTTGGCTGAGCATGGTGGACTGGCTGCTCAGCTCTTCGGCGGCTGCCGCGCTCTCTTCGGCGGTGGCGCTGTTCTGTTGAACAACGGTGGCCACTTGTTCGATACCGCTGTTGATCTGTGAAATCCCAATCGTCTGCGATTCAGAGGCCAGCGCGATCTCGCTGATGATATCGGTGCTTTCATTGATTCCGGACACGATGTCGACCAGGCTCTCGGCTGTGTCTTTGGCGATCCGTGCGCCATACTCGGATTTTTCCATCGAGTTTGAGATGAGCACACCGGTATCTTTCGCGGCCTCGGCGCTCTTTGCGGCCAGCGTGCGCACCTCATCGGCGACTACGGCAAAACCCTTGCCGTGCTGTCCGGCCCTGGCCGCCTCAACCGCGGCGTTGAGCGCCAGGATGTTGGTCTGAAACGCGATGTCGTCGATGACTTTTATGACTTTGCTGATGCTCTGGCTGGCCTGGCTGATTTCTTCAACCGCGGCGACCATATCGTCCATCTGGCGGCTGCCTTTTTCGGCGTTGTTTTTGATTGTGGTGGCCAGATCGGCGGCTTTGGCCGCCATCTGGGCGTTGGCCTTGGTTTTATCGGCAATCTCGCTGGCTGAGGCCGAAAGCTCTTCGACGGTGGCGGCCTGTTCGGTCGAGCCCTGTGCAAGGGTCTGGGCACCGTTCGCGATCTGCTGTGAGCCGGAAGAAACCTGCCCGGAGGCCAAATTAATTTCACTGAACATACTGTTCAAGTTGTCAATGACCTTGGTGAGCGCTTTACCGACCCGGTCCTGCTCAGAAAGGATATTGGGGGTGATGGTCAAGTCACCGTCACCGACTTTTTCCAGCATATCCATCTCGTGGTTGACTTCACCGACAAACGCGGCGGTTGCGCCAATACACTGCCCGAGCTCGTCTTTGATTTCCGCGAAAGCCTGAATGACCTTTACATCCTCCGGGCTGGGGGTGATGTTGCCGGTGGTGGCCGCGCTCTTCATAAACTTGGTAAGCACAACCAGCGGCGTGGCGATCATCCCGGATAGATAGAGGGCAAGCGAGATGGCGATGATAATGGACGCCAAAAGCACGACAATGATAACAATCAACAGGGTGATGAACATAACGTCGTTGGACTCGTTTGAGTCAGAAGCAAGCCCCTCGCGCACCTGCATGATTTCGTTGAGGTTGCCGATGATGGTGGCCATGGTTGGGCCGATCAGGTCGGTTTCAGCCATGATGCCGTCAACATCGCCCGCCCTGGCCAAGGTGTAAACCCGACCCAGATAGGGCCCGTACTCGCCGGTCAGCAGTGAGCGGGTTTCGGCGAACAGCGCGACGCCCCGATCGGTTGAGAGCTTTGCCTCAAACTTATCAAAATGATAGGTTATATCGCCGATCAGTTGGCTGATTTCGACCTGTAAAGTGCCGATCTTCGCTTGGTTGTCCCGCAGGACAGCGGTGACATAATCGCGCGATAAAATGCGGATCATTTGTATATCGTCAATTGAAGTGGCCAGCCAGGTGATCGGCACGAGCTGTTCGTAATAAATATGGCCGCCGGCCGTGTTGATTTGTGCCATTCCGAAAATCCCCACTCCGCCGACCATCGCTGTGAGGATAATTACAATAATAAAGCTTACCAAAAGTTTTTTTGCTACTCTCATATTTTTCATATTGACGCCTCCCCAGATATTTGTACTTGCCTGTTTTCGTGCGCAACGGCCTTTACCTGTGCGGCGAAGCTACACACTCCAAGCCATCCCCTCGCTTTCAGAACCTCCCCTCGCCTTTCGCCTTTGTCCCCAGATGAGCGGCCAGTAATTGACAGCACAGCCCCTTACACTTGCAGGCAGCCCAATTGCCACCTTAACTGTATTCTATCATATTTCGATCACAAAAGGGCGCGTATTAACCAAAATGACATTTGCACTTGGATAATTTACAATTTGTTCATAATATATATTAGGGGATAAGCGGCTGTTAGAGCTGTACGTCCCGGGTGCTGTCTTTTAAGCAAGCGCAAGCGAACGGCTCGTATCCGGTGTTATATCCGCAGGATATACGCGCCATTGCCCATGTCTGCAAAACTGCTCCCGGATCGCCTGTTATCTTAATATACCCCATTTCTCTCAGTATACAGGATTCATGCGGCATACACAAAGCCGCAGTCCCTCGCGCCTTTTGTTTTACGGGTGATACTCTATATACAGAACACGCCGGTATGCGGCCGATAAATGCCTTTACACCGCCGATAGTGATGGATAAATCAACCAGGGCAGGATCGTCTTTGTCACCGGGCTGAAACCGTTATAAATGAATAAAAACACGGCCATAGTTGCATTTTAATTAAGGTTGTGCTATTATTGTGCTTGCGGCAGATCGCCGCTGAGAGGGATACTTATGGCGAACAAAAAACTTGTAATTGAGTACGAGGAGCGCAGTGCCGGCCTGGCTGACCTAAAACCATACGAAGCCGGGATTTTGCGCCGGGTGATCGAAATCTGTAAAGAAGCGCGGGAAAGCGGAAACAATCCGTTCGGCTGTCTGCTGGCCGACGCGGCCGGCAATATCCTGATGGAGCAGGGCAATGAGGAAGTCTCGCTGAACGGCGACTGCACCGCCCACGCCGAGGCGCTGCTGATGCGAAAAGCTTCCCAGGTATACACAAAGGACGAAATGCAAAAACTTACCTTGTACAGCTGCGCTGAGCCGTGCTGCATGTGTGCCGGGGCGATGTACTGGGGGAACTTGGGCCGCCTGGTTTATATTGGCCGCGAAAGTGAACTCAAAAAGGCAACCGGGGACGATGCGCGCAACCCGACCCTCAATCTGCCGGTGCGGGCGGTTTTCGCCAGCGGCCAAAAGGATATGGAGATCGTCGGCCCAATCCTAGAGCTTGAGCCCGACTTTATGAAGTGTCATGAGGGATTCTGGAACCCTTCAAATACAAACAATGGCTAAAAGGAGACACAAAGTTATGAAGAAAATATTTGCCCTACTCATTGTACTGATGATGGGGATCAGCCTGTTCGCCGGCTGCGGCGGCGGTACGGCCCCGGCTGCCCCGACGACTCCGGCGCAAGACGGAAACCAAGCGGACGCGGGCGGAGATTCGGCCGGCGGCGAAGGCGAAGGCATTCGGGTTGCCGCCATCTTCAGCGGCCCGATCAATGACGGCGCCTGGAACGAAACCCAGTACAACGGCCTGAGAAGAATGGAGGGCCGCGGCGCTTCGATCAGCTTTGTTGAGAACATCAGCGACGCCGACTCGGTTGAAGTTATGCGCGCGTTTGCCGCCGAAGGCTTTGATCTGATCTTTTTGACCACCAACGGCTACCAGGATCTCTGCTTTCCGCTGACCGGAGACTTCCCCGACACCATGTTCATTCAGCTCAACGGGACAATCATATCGGACAACTTTATCTCGGTGCGTGTCCCCAACGAAGAACAGGGTTTCTTGGCCGGAATTATCGCCGCACTCTACACCCAAACCGGCACAGTCGGCTTTGTGGGCGGGCAGGACATCACCCCCATCATCATCGGCTCGCTCGGGTTCCAACAGGGTGTTGACTATGTCAACGAGCACTTTGGCACAAACGTAACCGCAGTGCGGATAAACACCGGCAACTTCCACGATGCGAACCAGGCCAAAGAAACCGCGATTTCGATGATCGAAGCGGGCGCGGATGTGGTTGTACCGATGGCCGACGCGGCTGGGGTAGGCGTTGTTGAAGCCGTGCAGGAAAGAGGCGTAATGACAGTCGGCACCGGCCCCGGACACGCAATCATGGCTCCCGAAAGCGTAATCGCCACCATCATGCGGGACAACGCGTATGTTTATGATGCGGTCTGGGAAATGTTTGTAAGCGGAAACTGGCCGACCGAAGTAGAGGCCCACGGCGTTGCCAGAGGGGTTGTGTACGCGGTTGGCTGGCTCGATCACGTAGATTCCGAAATCATTGACAGACTGGCTCAGGTTATGGACAGTATGCGGGCCGGCGAAATCTATATTGACAGAGGGCTCTAAACCCGAGACAATACAGACCCCTGATTGATAACAGTCAGGGGTCTGATTATTAAAAGGAGCAGGCAGGTGTGCGCGTATGAGCGGCAGAGCAAAACACTATCTGGGCAGTATCAGCTTCCCTGTGCTTTCGATCTTGGGGGCGCTGATACTGGGCGGGATTATCATCACGGCAATGGGGTACGACGCGGCGTTCGCTTACCGCAACCTGTGGGGCGGGGCATTCGGGAATATGCACGCTTTTTCAGAAACATTGATACAGACAACGCCCCTGCTTTTCACTGCGGTCAGTTATTCGATCGCCTACAAGTGCGGGCTGATCAATCTGGGCGCTGAAGGCCAGCTGCATATGGGCGCGATGTTCGGAGCGTTTGTGGGCGCGCGCTTTGCTTTTCTGCCGGGCGGGCTGCACATCGTGTTTGTGCTGCTCTGCGGCTTTGCGGGCGGCGCGCTCTGGGGGTTCATCGTAGGGGCACTGCGGATGCGCTTCGGCGCGAGTGAATTGATCACAACCATCATGCTCAATTATGTCGCCCTTGAGCTTTTGAGCTTTGCGGTAACCAACCAGCCGTTTCGGGACATGACCCCCGGCGCGGCCCCCAGGATGAATGTGGTGATCGAATCGGTTCGCCTGCCCATCCTGCTGCCGCAGACCCGGCTGCATTTGGGGCTGTTTTTTGCGTTGCTTGCAATTGTCGTTTACTACATTTTTATGTGGAAGACCACAAAGGGGTATGAGATGCGGGTGGCCGGGCTGAACCCCAATGCCGGGCGGTACGCGGGGATGAACATAGGTACAAACGGTGTGCTGGCCATCACACTGGCCGGTGGAGTGGCCGGCCTTGGCGGCATTGTCAACGTAATCGGCCTGCAGCCGTTTTTGACCGAGGGCTTTTCGAACAACTTCGGCTTTAGCGGGATCGCGGTCGCCTTGCTGGGCGGCTGTCACCCGATCGGGATATTGGTTTCGGGCATATTCTTCGGTGCGCTCAACGCCGGTGGAATCCGGATGCAGCTGATGGCGCAAGTGCCCGCCGCCGCCATCATGATCATTCAGGGTATGATCATCGTCTTTGCGGTCAGCCGGGAATTATTTATCTACTTCGGGCTGGCCGGGAAATCCATTTTCAAACGAAGTCAAAAGGCGGGAGGTGCGCGGGATGCTTGAGTTTGCCATCAATTTTTTGGCGGCCACCATACGGACAGCCACCCCGCTCTTGATCGCCTCGCTCGGCCTTGTGTTCAGTGAGCGGGCGGGGATTGTCAACATCGGTACCGAGGGGATTATGCTGTCCGGCGCACTGCTTGGCTGTATCGGTTCGCTGATGTTTACCTCTTCACTGATGGGCGCGATCTTTGCGGCGGCCGGCGGCGCGCTGCTGGGGCTGGTTTTCGCGTTTTTTACGGTTACATTGCGCTCAAGCCAGGTTGTGGTCGGTTTTTCGATGAACATATTTGCGATGGGGCTTACCGTCACCCTTAACCGGCTGATTCTAAACGGGGTGCGGGTGACCGCTTACCCCAGCTTTGCCATCCCCGGTCTTTCGAGGATTCCGCTGGCAGGCAACGCGCTGTTTAACTGGCCGCTGCTCGTTTATTTTGCGCTGCTGATGGTTCCGGTTTCGTGGTTTGTGCTTTACAGGACCAACACCGGACTGAAGGTCCGCGCGGTGGGCGACCACCCCAAAGCCTGCGACACGGTGGGCATCAATGTATTTAAAATCCGATACGGCACAATTGTGTTCAGCGGGATCATGTCCGGGCTTGCGGGGTCGTTTATCTCGATGGGCCAGCTTTCCCTCTTTGTTGAGAACATGGTGGCGGGCGGCGGGTTTATGGCGCTGGCGGTTGTGGTCTTCGGAAACTACAGCCCCGGTTCTGTATTGGCGGCGTCATTGCTGTTCGGGGCGTCTGATGCGCTCAAGTTCCGGCTGCTGATGACCCCGGCCGGGATTTACTACCAGTTTATGAACATGCTGCCGTACGTCATTACAATCATGGCGCTCTGCTTCTTTGCCCGAAAAAGCAACAAGCCGGCCTTTAGCGCCGTGCCTTACAGAAAGGACTAAGGGAGGTGTCGCCGTGTCTGAATATGTGTTGGAAATGAAAAAAGTCACAAAGACCTTTGGCTCGGTGGTCGCGAACAAAGACGTCGACCTCTCGGTCAAAAAGGGTGAGATTCACGCCCTGCTCGGCGAGAACGGCGCGGGCAAATCGACCCTGATGAACTGCCTGTACGGGATGTTCGACAGCTATGAGGGGGAAGTGTACTTTGACGGCCAGCTGGTGCGGATCGCCGACTCAAAACACGCGATCGCACTGGGGATCGGGATGGTGCATCAGCACTTTATGCTTATTCCGGTGCTGAGTGTGATCGAAAACGTTGTGCTGGGGATGAAAGAAAACAAAGAGGTGCTCGACCTCAAGGCGGCCGCCCGCGAGTTCACCGCCCTCGGGCAGAAGTACAATATGGAAATTGACCCCTGGGTTAAAGTCGAACAGCTCTCGGTCGGGCAGCAGCAGCGGCTGGAAATTCTAAAAGCACTCTACCGCAAAGCAAAGCTGCTGATTCTGGACGAGCCGACCGCTGTACTCACCCCCGGCGAAATCGACAGCTTGTTCGAGATGATGCACCAGCTGACCGACGAAGGTCACACAGTCATCTTTATCAGTCATAAGCTGGGCGAGATTATGAAGATCTGCGACCGGTGCACCGTGTTGCGGCTGGGGGAAGTGGCCGCCTGTGTGAAAATATCCGACGTCAAAGATCACCAGCAGCTGGCCTCCCTGATGGTCGGGCGGGATGTCGCGCTTGAGACAACCACAAAGCCGGTCGAGCTGCGCGGAAAACGGCTGGAAGTCGAAAGCCTGTGCGTCAACAACGACCGGGGAATCGCGGCGGTCAAAGACATGTCGTTTGATGTGCACGGCGGCGAGATTCTGGGCATTTGCGGGGTGGACGGAAACGGCCAGTCTGAACTGATTGGGTGCATCACCGGCCTGCGTCAGGCGGCCTCTGGAAAAGTTGTGATCAACGGCACAGACGCGCTCGGCCTGAACCCCGGAAAAATCCTTGCGCTGGGTGTGTCGCACATTCCGGAAGACCGGCATAAATACGGGATGATCGGCCCGATGACATTGGACGAAAACCTGATACTGGTCAGTTATAAGCAAGAAAACTACTCGTCGCGCGGGTTTCTCAACTGGAAGTGGATTGCCCAGCACGGCAAAGAAATCATAAAGAACTTTAGCGTCAAAACGCCCGGGATTAAAGAACTGGCCAAGAACCTTTCGGGCGGGAACCAGCAAAAGCTGGTGGTTGGCCGGGAACTCGATCGAACACCGGATTTGCTGATCGCGGTACACCCCTCCCGCGGATTGGACATCGGTGCGACCAAATATATTCAGGGGCAGATTGTAGAGCAAAGGGATCGCGGAGCCGCGGTCCTGCTGGTTTCGACCGAGTTGGATGAGTTGATTGAGCTTTCCGACCGGATATTGGTTGTCTTTGACGGCAAGATAATGGGAATTGTCGAGCGCGCGAGCGCCACCCGCGAAGTGCTCGGCCCGCTGATGGCCGGGGTGCACGAATAATCGCACGGCAACAAATGGCCGGGAATGATTTTCTCGGCCATTGTCTTGATTGCCCGGATGCTTTCGGGCATGGAAGCATACACCTCTGCCTGCAAGTTGCGGTTTGGGGATTGACAGACCGCCCGCTTTGTGCTACAATCGTCTACGGTATCAAGGTCGCTGACGTTTTGTTTGCGGACAAGGTATCGCGAATATGCGGCTATGGCGGAATCGGCAGACGCGCTAGATTCAGGTTCTAGTAGGGGCAACCCTGTGGAGGTTCAAGTCCTCTTAGCCGCACCACCAGAGACGGCCTCGGAGCCCATGTCGCGTTCTCACATTTTGAGGGCGCGATACTTTTTTGCCCGCGGCCATGCGTTTGTCGTTATGAACATTATTTTGTGTTTGCCTTTTAGCAGATACTCCCTTCTTTCGCGTGGGGAGTATTAAATGACCTTGAGGCCAGGTTGAGCGCGCTTTAATTGTCCCCGCTTCCTGACTTGAACCACAAGGCGCAAAAAGCCTGTTGTGGCAGGCGTCGTGTTCAACGGGCAAGGCTCTTACACTGCCTTTCAAATTAATCCGGTTCTTTTCAATGCTGTGCGGAGTACGGGTGCGATTAAAACCGCAGCCGCCGGGTTGGTTGCGGCATTTACAACCGAAGGCCATACTCTCATTGCCGCAATCATCGTCAGCGCTGCTTGGTGCGAGTTCCCAAACAGGCGCAGCTCAAAATAGGATTTTACCATAAACAGCACAAAATATATCCCCGCCGCCGCAACACAAGCGACAATCGAGCGCATCATGCCCGGTTCTTTGCCGCCTTTCATGCTCCCCCATGCAATCCAGCCGCAAAAGAAACCCTGCGCATATCGCATGATAAAGGTGAAAGGTGCATCAATTGCCCCTAGCGCCGTCCCCAGAAGATTGGTCATTGACATGCCGATCGCCCCGGTTAGCCCGCCGACCAGCGGGCCGAACAAAAGAGCCGACAGCATAGCGACAGCCGCGCCAAAATGTACTCTTGTTCCGGGCAGCTCGATTCTTATAAAGTAAGTTGCCACAAAACACAGCCCTGCCATAACACTGACGATACAGAGCGTCTTAACGCTAAACTTCGATCTTGCCATACGAGTGCCTCCATTGCGCAGCTTTGCGTTTTTGATCTACTTGGCATTATAGCACTCCGCTTGGCATTTGACAATGCGGACACAAAAATACCTCCCTTTCTGGCGCAGGCCTTCAAAACGCGGCGGCAGCAAACGACTTGCGTTTACGCACTTGTATTTAAAGAAGGCGGAGGAGCCGGCAATAACCGTGTTGAATTTCTGTGGAGGTTGAATATGAAACGCTTGATACTTATTCTTGTTGCATTGGCTATGCTGTTGGCAGCCTGCCAGGCCGCGCCTGCGGAAGCCGGGCCGGAGCCGGAGATTGAACCAATCACAGACGAGATTCGGAGCGAACTGCCTACAGAGTCGGGCGGTGCAGCTATTGGGGATATTGCGCCGCAATTCGGAGCGTTCATTGCACAATACCACGCGATGAACGAGGATACGGTCGGCTGGCTGATGATTCCCGGCACAAGTATCGACAATGCCATAGTGATAAATCCCAAGGGCGACCCCGGCTTCTATACGGAACACGCGTTTGACAGAACGCCGGATCCAAACGGCACATTCAGCACCGACTTCCGCGTCAATATCGGATCCGGCTTGCGAAGTGATATATCGCGCAACATACCGCTGTACGCCCACAATTTCACAGACAACCCGTACGGCGAATTATTTGACCAGCTCAAACGGTTCTTAAATCCGGAATTTGTGCGCGAGACCCCTTATGTTTTCTTTTCGACCTCCGCCGAGGATATGGTATGGGAAGTTTTTGCGGTATTTCACACACATGTCGATTTCCCCTATATCATCCCCGATTTGGACCCCGAAACATTCTATGAGGTCATGAATGTTGCTTTGGCTGCTTCTATTTTCGATTTTAGAGCCGCGATAACTGAGCATGACAGAATCCTCACGCTGACTACCTGCACTTTTGATGTACCGGGGGTAGGTGTATTGCCGTTTGATGTGATACCTGATTATCGGTTTGTGGTAATGGCAAGGCTTGTTTCCCCGGATGAAACGCTTAGGGAAACCGCGACATTTTTTGTGAACGACAACCCGCTGACTCCGCGCGATATGCCGACAATTTTTCATGATGGGAATGATGTCGTTTTCTATGGCGGGCGCGCGTATTTTACCACCCGCCTGCCGTCTATGCCGGAAATGGGGATGGACTTAGCGAACGCCACGTTAATCGGCGAAATTGGGCGCAATGGCATTGTGGTTAATCCACAAGACCTGGATGCGGTTATATTGCCGGTGGGTACGAGAGTCCTGCGGCATAACGAGAACCCGGATGTGCTGATTGCACAGCTGGACGGGCAGAATATACCCTATCGTTTCTTTCGGGATTTGAACTGAAGGGTGCAAATGCCATCGCCCGCTTGTATTATGCCTGAGCTGGCGAAAAGCGAAACACCGCTTGATTACGAGATAATCAAGCGGTGTTTCGGGGTTTCCGGCACAAGGTGACGGCTGCGGATACGGGGCGTGTCGACACCGTACCTGCCAATACCAGCGGCAGCCGCGCAGGCTACGAATGGTGTACGCTTTTGCTGTGATAATTCTTTTCCAGCGCTTTGATCATGTTCACGATGACCTCGTTGATCGGCGTCGGTATGCCCAGGCGCTTGCCCTCTGCCACAACCGCCCCGTTGAGGACGTCGATCTCGGTGGGCTTCTTGTTGCCGATGTCAAACACCATTGACGGAACGTGCCCCGGCACCGATTCGGTTACTTGAATGACGTATTCAAGCGCTTCCTGACGGGTGATGTTGATGCCTTTCGCCCGCGCCACATCAGACACCTCATATATGATCTGCTTGCCGATTTCGATGGATTCCGGCGTTGTGATCATCAGCTCGGTGACATTGACTTTCAAGATTGCGCACAGTGTGTTTTCTGAGCAGTTGACCAGCAGCTTGCGCCAGATTTTTATGTCAATGTCGTCTGTGATGTGTGATTCAAGCCCCACTTCGTTTAAAGTATCCACAAACTTTTTAAGCTTGGGCGCGGCTTTTTCGGTCAGCGGCTTAACAAATGTGGGCACCATCTTAAGGGTGGTCAGTTCAATATGCCCCGGTGCTTTTAAGTCGCTTGTGAGGACGCTAAAGCCATACGCGATCTGCTCAGCCGGCAGATACTTTCGGATAATCTCTACATTGCCGATGCCGTTTTGTAAGGTAACGACCAGTGTTTCGGGCGTTATACAGCTGACCATGGCGTCCTGGATTGCCTGATCTGTCCCGGTGCCTTTCACGTAAATGATCGCCACATCGCAGGGGCCGATTTTCGCGGGGTCGCTTGTGACCCCGATCTTCTTTACCCACTTTTTATCCAGCTGGGTCATGATGAGCCCGTTATTGCTGACTGCCTCTACATACGCCTGATTTCTGCTGTACAGGCAGACTTCACATTTGTCGGCCAAATGCCCGCCGAACAAGCTGCCCATAGAGCCGGCGCCAATTACTGCAACTCTCATTACTGCTCTCCGTCCTCCCCTAAATTAGTCGAGCAAACCTGCGTAGCGCATCAGCCTTTCGCCATATACGGGGTCTGCTTCCAAGACGCTTGCCCATGAAGCGCTGTAGGCGAGGTCAAGGTATTCTTCCGCCACATCCGGGGGCAGGTGAATAATGGTCATCCCAAGTTCTTCAAGCATTTCGTTGTCCCTCAAAATGGCTTCGGAATAATAGCTCCTCGCCCATTGCTCAAGCGCCAAAGCGGCGTCCTGAAGCGCGGTCTGCTGGTTGGCGGACAGCCGGTCCCATGCCTGGCTGCTGACCACCAGCGCAACGTCTACATTGTAGAAAGCGGGCTTGATGATATAATCGACCACTTCGTGCCAGCCGAAGTCGGCAATGCCCAGACTTGGCCAGCCTGTTCCCTGAATTACGCCGCGCTCAAGGGCCTGATAGGTTTCACCGGCCGCCATGTTTACCTGCCCTGCCCCCAGCGCGTCAATAAACGCGGCATACGCGGGGGTCGCGCGGATGGTCATGCCTCTGAAGTCGTCAATGGAATCAATTCTTCTTTGGAGGTAAAGGCTGAAAGTCAACCCGTCGGAGGGTGAACCCAGATAGCGGGCGTTGAGGTATTCCTGATAAAGCTCATCAACAAACGCAAACCCGCCGCCTTCGCGGAGCACAGGCGCGTCAATGAGTTTGAGCGCTTCGAGCACAGGCATATGGGATACATTAAATGTGTGCGCTGTCCAGGCGACGTCTACAACGCCGTTCATGATGGCTTCGGCCAGCTGATTGGCCGGGATGGCTTCCGGGCCGCCGCCCCACTCAATAATAACGGTGCCGTTCGTTTTGTCGTACACATCCTGTACAAATTCTTCCATGCCAAGCAGGTTGCTGTTGCCCTCAGGCCATGCCGAAAACAGCCTTAAGGTAACGGTCGCCTCACCGGCCTCACCGGACTCGCCGGTTGTGCCTGCACCGCCCGTGCCGCCTGTCCCGCCGCCACAAGCCACAAGGGCCGCGGCCAAAGTCAGGCAAAGAATTGCCGCAAGAATCTGTTTCGTTCTTCTCATCTTAAATTCCCCTTACTTTTGTTTATTGTTGTTCGGTAGTTTTTCGATGCGGTTATGCCGATTACAGCCGCGCCGCCGGCAGATAGGTTATAATCTCGGGAAACGCCGTCATAATCAATATCGCGATAATATTCATGATGACAAACGGGACCGCGCCCAGATAAATGTCTTTCATGAGTATTTCAGGCGGCGACACCCCTTTCATCGCAAACAGCGCAAGGCCGACCGGCGGGGTCAGCTGGCAGATTTGCAGACAGATGAGGTAAAGGATCGCGAACCAGACCGTGTGAATCTCAAACGCGAGCACAATCGGCATAAAGATGGGCAATGTGATCATCATGACCGCCGTCTGCTCCATAAACAGGCCGATCAATAAGACAAAGGACAACATAAGGAAGAGCACCACGTTCGGGGAATCGGAAATTCCCATCACGGCCACAACCGCCTGGCGGCTTGCCCCGGACATAGAAAGAATTTGACTGAACCCGGCCGAACTCGCAATAATCAACAAGATCATGCCGGTTATCCGAAGGGAGCCGACCAGGGTCTTGAACACCAGCTTTAAGCTGAACTTTCTGTAAAAGATGGTGAGGATATAAGCGCCCAGCGCGCCGATGGCCGCCGATTCGGTCGGGGTAGCAAGCCCCATAAAGATCAGCCCCATAACCAGCAGGAAGATGGCCGCCAACGGAAGCAGGTCGGTGAACAGCGCCCTTACCATCTGTTTTGGGGTTGCGTTTTCGACTTCATCGGCGTCGCTGACCGGGGCCATACTCGGCCTTACCGTACACGCGACAACAATATAGATCAGATACATCAGGAAGAGCATGATACCGGGGAAGATCGCCCCGATCAGGATCTGCCCGACCGATATCCCCGAAATACTACCCAGCAGTACAGCCAAAGCACTTGGCGGGATCACCATCGCGAGTGAGCCTGACCCCATGATAGTACCGGTGGTGAGCATTTTGCTGTATCCGCGCTTGGTCATTTCGGGCGCCATAATAGAGCCGACCATTGCGGTGGTTGCGACCACCGACCCGCTAAGCGCGGAAAAAACGCCGCCGCCCAGCATGGTTATCACGCTGAGCCGGCCGGGGACACGCTTGACAAACAGCGCCGCTGTTTTGAGTGTGCGCGTGACAAGCCCCGACTGGTAAAACACTTCCCCCATAATCATGAAAAAGGGAATTGGCGTCAGCGCAAACTGGGTCGTTTGGTCGTACATGCCAAGAATCAGCTGCCGGACTCCAAACGGGCCCATAAGAAAAAACGTCGCACTTAAGGAGACAAGCAAAAAGCTGAACGCGATCGGCAGCCCTGTCAGCATGAGGAATACAAGTCCCGCGAAAAGGATCAATAACAGCGTATACCATTCCATAAATCAGCTTGTCCCCCCTTTCATTGCTTTAATCTCCTGTAAGTCCAGACAGAAGTGGCGCAAAAACTGCAATGCCATAAAGAACATTCCGACCGGAACCGCCGCCACCAATACCCACTGCGGCGTCCCCATTGTGTCCATTACCAAAACATTTCTCTGTAGGTTGCCGATCGCAACCAATGCCCCAAAGTAGCAGACTATGGCGCAGATAACCGCGCCCATAAAGTCGGTGACCGTGGTCATAACCTTTCGCTTGTATGGATGAATTGCCTCAAGAACAATATCCACCGATATATGCTTGCGCTGCTGAAGAATCCATGGCCCTGATAAAAACGCAATATAAATCAGCGTATAAGTTGCGTACTCCATCAGAAAGGACAAAGGCTGGTTAAACACCACCCGCGAGAAGGTCGAGTAGCAAATCGCCAACAGCAAAAACCCAAGTGCAAGGCCGCCGATCCCCGCAAGCCCAAGTGTGCAAACATCCAGAATTTTGTTTAGCAGCTTCAAATGATCACTCCCTTATTTGCCAGCGAACCTCTAAAATGCCAAGCCTTCCCCCGCGGGTGGCAGGGGAAGGGTAAGCAAAATGTCAGGCGCTTGTTAAAGCAAGATGATTTCCGGCGGCGTCTTGTGGATTTTCTCCGCGCCTTTTTCGGTGACATAGTAGTTATCGTTGATATACACCGTCTGTTCGCTGTCAATAAAGTACGGGTGAAGCGAGATGTTCATCCCCGCTTTGATCATCATGGTCTCGTTGCCTTCCGGCCTGCTGGCCATGAACGCCGGGCGCTCGATGAGGTCGTATCCCTGGGAGTGGCCGTACAGTCTGCCCTCCTGGCTGTAACCTTTCTCGCTGACCAGCTTGTTGTACTTATCGACAATCTCACAGGCCGGGCGGCCGGGTACAAGCATGTCGGCGGTAAACTGCTGTGCCTGGGCGGCAAAGTCCCACGCCTTTTGAAGCGCCGGGTAAGGCTCGCCAAAACAGAAGTTGCGCGCGGATTCACAGTATTCGCCGCCGGGGCCGGAAACTTCAATCAAAATCGTTCCGTAGTCGCCCTCGTTCATCCTGCGGTTGGCGTACTGGAATGTGCACATACCGCAAGGCTTGCCGGGTTCGTTCGTTCCCATAAACACCAGATGCTCTTCGCTGCCGAGATCCATCAGAAGCTTGATTACCTCCGCGCGGATCTGGTATTCGTACATGCCGGGTTTGATGATGGCCGGGAGTGCTGAAAACGCGCTGTCGTGGGTTCTGGCCGCCTCGCGGACAAGTTCCATCTCTTCGGGGCTCTTCATCGCCTTGATCATGTCAAACTCGTCGGTGATGTTGACCAGTTCCACTTTGGGGAAAGCCGCCCTGACCCGCAGCATAAAGCCGGTGTTGATCAGCGCCGGGCCGATATAGCCCACCCGTTTCGGGTTCATTTTTTTGATATATGAAATGGCGAAATCCGCTTCGGAGTCCGCGGTATAACAAAGGCTGGGGGAAATTGGGGCATAGCAGACGTCTTCAACGCCCCTCAGCCCCCACTCGGGTATTCTTGACGCGCTCGAGCGGATCAGAGTCATCTCGCCCTGTTTGGGGAAGAGAACGGTCATGTGGAAGTTGTATTCGGCGGGTACGTCGGTAAACCAGCGGACATATCCGCCAAGGTGCATATTGTTGCCCTGTGTAAAAACAAGGTCGAGGTCCATTTTTTTCATCAACGCGCGGGTTTCTTCCCAGCGCCGTACAAGCTCAGCGTTCGATATCGGCCGTCTTACTCTGGTGGCTAAACTCACTTATCTTCACTCCTCTCTTCTGTTTAGGTGCGGAACACGACTTGCGGTGTTTTGTGAAGCTTGCGGCAGCCGCCGGCTTCAATCATGAAGCTGTCGGCCACAAACGCGGACTTACATTCAGAAACAAGGGATGTGTTCACCGACATGCACATGCTTTCGGCCAGCTTCATTGTTTCGCCGGGCTGTATGCTGGGGCGCTCAACATGGTCGTAGCCCTGCCCATACGCAAAGACGCCCTCTTCTTGTTTACAGCCGATGGAAGCAAGGTAGTCGTTGTACTTTTTAAAGATGTCCTGCGGGGCGGCGCCGGGCTTGAGCATGGCGGCCAGCTTTTCCTGGGCGGCCACAGCCTGCGCAAAGTCGCTTTTCATCCGGGCGCACGGTTCACATCCGACAGAGAACATCCGGCCAACGGTGGTGAAAAAGCCGCCGGGTCCGCTGCACTTCAGGTTAACATAAAGCGAGTCGCCCATTTCAAGTTCGCGGTTTTGGTAAAAGCTGGGCATCGGTGACATCGCCTCGCCTCTGGGTGCGCTGGCCATCAGGATAACCATCTCTTCGCCTCCGTGGTCGGTGACGATCTGCATCAGCTTGGAGCGCAGCTCGAACTCGTTGATGCCGGGGCGTGCGTAGCCGATGATATATCCCATCGCCTTATCCAAAACTTTGGCGGAGTTTTCGATGAACTTGACTTCATCCGCGCTCTTGATCGCGCGCAGCTCGTCAAAGATGGGGGCGACGTCCACAAATTCGACGCCGGGCGCGTTCTTTTCCATATACTCGTAGTAGTTATACTGGAACATGTTAAAGCCGGGGATTCCGATTTTCTTCGCGTTGTTCTCTTTAATCCAGCGGGTCGCGAACATGCCTTCCCAGTCGTTGGTAAAGTTGAACACAGAGAAGTAAGGGGCTGCGTCATAGGGCTTGCCGATGCGAAGCAGGTGGGGCGGCGGGTAGAGGTCAAGCGGCGGGCCGCTGCACGCGATGTACCGCACTTCGCTGTCGGCCGGAAGGATGGTGGATTGCGGGTAGTTGTTCTCGGCCAAGGTGTCCGTCAGCCAGCGGTTGCAGCCCCCCATATACTGGGTGAGGTTTTGCGAAATGATACAGTCGACGCCCTGTGCTTTCATTGCCTTTTGTAAGGCGGCGTTGCGGCGCTCCAGCTCCGCTTTCGGAATCGGCGATTTCAGTCTTTCGTGAAACACTTCTTGCATGAAACATCCTCCTTTTGTAATGGCGTTTGAAATTTGACTGAATTGACAATTACATAACAAAGCAGTGTCGAAATGTGGGCAGCGTCCAGAGGCTTTTCGACCCTTTTTCGCTGCTCGCGCTCTTTACCGCCCGCCAAATCAGTGTGTATGCACATTAATATCGCGATGCGGATAAATATATTGTACACATCTTTGTATCCTTGCTGTGTTCCAGATGATACATACCCCGATATTATTGCGTTTTGGGCGCCAAAATCCCGTGGCAATTATTGTTTAAATTGACGAGTAAAAATAAGGCGGACGCGACAGCTATATGGCAGGCAATTGCTATAATCCCCTAAAATCGCGCGTGGCTGTGTAATTTTAAGCGGCTACTCACGCACACAGCCTTGACTGTCTCGAAGCGCTGACGCAGATGTCCGTTGTTGTTTCTACACAAAAAACGAAACTGCGCGGGCGTTTTGTTGAAAAGACTCTTTGTGGTATGTATAATGGAGGGAAGGGCTCGGTATTGTCTTGCGTCTTGATAGGATCGGGGGGATACATATGATACGCAACCTGCACAAGTACGCAGCAGAATGGCTACTGCTTGTTCAAAAGGGCAAGGGGCGCACTTACAAGCCGGGAGAAATCATCTATATGCAGGGAAAGCTGGACATCGGGCTGGTCTGTATCATGCGCGGAAAAGTGAAGAACTCGGTGTATTTCCCCAACGGAACGGAAAAGGTCATTTGCATCTTCGAAGCGCCGGCAATTACCGGCGAAACCTCGGTGATTGACAACAGGGAAACACTGGTCACCACCCAGGCGCTCACCGATGTTGAGGTTTCGGCGATACCGGCCAGCCAGGTGCACGAGCTTATGGAGCAAAACTCCCGTATCATGATGATGCTTTTAGAAGTCTACGCGGAAAAGATCCGCTGTCTTGAGCTTCAAGCAGAAAGCGTTGTTCTCAGCACACAGCAAAAAACCGCGCGTATGCTCATTAATTTTCATTCGTACGGGGTGTTTTCTCACGGGGCGGAAAACAAAGCGCTTCACGTAACCCACGACCAACTGGCGGGCTTTCTTGGCACAACCCGCCCCAAAATTACCAGCACCCTCAGCGCGTTTGAGGCCGGTGGGCTTATCAAGCGCAACCGCGGAAGCATTGAAATTCTCGACGAAGCCGCTCTTAAGAGCCTGTATGAGTGACCTTTGAATGGCCGGCCGGCGGCGGATCGGCTACACTGCCCGCCGGCTTGTCAATAACGATTTTCTCAAACCCGGATGATCTATCGAATCGACGCGGGCATCAATTCTGTTTGCGCGTGTGTTTGGCCGCTATAAAATATTTTAATGTGACACGATGGTGTCATATTTTTATGGTATACTATACTGGGTGATGTGATGCAGACAGGGCGATTATTTGAAATTATATACATCCTGCTAAGCAAAGACCGGGTAACGGCCAAAGAGCTTTCAGAGCGGTTTTGTGTATCTACCCGGACAATTTACCGCGACATAGACACAATCAGCCTGGCAGGAATCCCCGTTTATACTGAAAAAGGCAAAGGCGGCGGGATTAGTCTGCTACCCGATTTTGTGCTGAACAAATCCATACTCAGCGAACACGAGCAGAGCGAAATCCTCGCTTCATTACAGGGGCTTACTCAAATCCAGTCCGCTGACGCGGGCCGCGTTTTACAAAAGCTGTCCGCCATATTTAATAAAACTGCCGCTAAGTGGCTTGAGGTAGATTTTTCAGATTGGGGTCTTTCGGGCCAAGACCACTGGGGCGACCTCAAATCCGCCATCCTGCAAAAACGGGTTACAGAGTTTGACTATTACAGCTCATACAGCGAAAAGACCCGCCGCCGCGTTGAACCCATCCAGCTTTGGTTTAAGTCGCGGGCATGGTACCTAAAGGCCTACGACTTAACCAAACGTGGGGTAAGGGTATTTCGGCTAAGCCGCATTCGAAGTATGGCTGTAACAGACGAAATCTTCACCGGGAGAGACTTGCTGTTGGAAGATACTGAAAGGACGCCCCCGGTGCGTGATAAGCCGGACGCCGCCCTGCGGCTTCGCATAAAACCGGAAATGGCACACCGGGTGCTCGATGAGTTTGCCGGCGTCGTGGGCGAACAGGATACAGACGGCAGCTACATCGTTTCGGTTTGTTGGCCGGAGGATAGCTGGGTATACGGAACCATTCTCTCGTTTGGCGAGTTCATAGAAGTTCTTGAGCCGGAACACATCCGTAAAATCATTCGGGACAAGGCGAAAAGAATTTTCGAGCAATACCCTTAATATGACAGGCCGTTGTCTTATTAACGCTGATATAATTATGTTGCTACAAGAAAATTTGGGAGGGCAAGCATGATTAAATATCTTTTTAAGGACACTTTCGCCGTAATTGGTAAAGTGGGACAAGGCTCGGTCGACAATTTTGAAGAATGGATTAACCCGCTCTGGGCCTCGCTGGAAAGCGGTCTCTCGGAAATTGAGGGCATTGTGCGCAAAAACGATGACGGCAATCCGCTTATTTGGGGCGCGCTGAATGACAGCAGCGAAAGTTACAAACGATGGGGAGAGCCCGGTTTTGACAATTCGGGAAAATATATGGCCGCCTGCGAAGCGGATGTGGACACGCCGGCCCCGGACGGGTGGGTGAAGTGGATTATCCCTGCCCAAACATATATGGTGGTGAGAAGCACGCCGGCAGAAAGCGAGAAAATTTACACCGACATAACCGAAAAGTTTGGGTCAAAAATTATTGGGGTTGGCCACGCCTTTTTCCCCGAATATGACAACGAAGATTTGATTGACACTTATATCCCCATCGCAAATGGAATGATGCACTGTCAGTCATGCGGCATGCCTATGACCGACGATTCCCATTTTGGGAATAATGCCGATGGGGAAAAAAATGAGGACTACTGCTGTTATTGTTATCCTGACGGCGCATTCCCGGGCGAGTGTACCATGGAAGAAATGATCGAGATATGTGTACCGGTCATTGTAGAAAACGGCGTTTGCCCGAACAGCGAGAGCGCAAGAAAAATGCTCACGGAATTTTTTCCGACCCTAAAACGCTGGAAAAAGCAAAACATCGAAAAGCTGCAAGCCGCGCGCCAGGAAAGTTATCCACTCGTTGTTCCGCGAATTTTGCTTAACGGCCAAAGCAACGAGGCGCTGGAGCTGTATCAAAAAGCCTTTGGCGCAATCGTCAAGGAAAAAATCCTGTTCGCGGATGCGGACCCAGCCGATTTTCAGTATGCCGATAAGTCAAAGGATGGCTTTGTCTATTACAGCGAGCTGATGGTCGGAAATCACATGATAATGGTAACGGATGACGCGGGCGGACTCTTGAGCGGCCACTCCGGCACAAGACCGTCATTCACCGGCCTTTGCGTCAGCTTTGACTGCGAAGAAAAAGCAAGAGCGGCTTATGACATTCTCAGCGTTGGGGCAGAAATTCTCGAACCAATTACAAGCAGCTCATTTTATACATTTTATACGACCGTTGAAGATAAGTTTGGCGTGGTGTGGGATTTATACTATGGTGCGCCATAACTTTTAAAGGAGGCCGCGATTTTATGCAGTGGAGCGAAATGTTCACAAAAGGCAATCAGCCATCCCAAAGCCAGATACAGGATTTTGTCGGATGCCCGCTGTGGGGTGATTTAGACGCCCATTTGCAGCAGGAATACAAGATCAAGCCCAAGATGTCACATAGCAGCTGCGCAATGGACGGCGGCATGTGGAAGGGCTGGAATGTAAAGTATCAAAAGGGCGGCAAATCCATTTGTACCCTTTACCCAAAACAGGGATATATCCAATCCCTTGTACCTGTCAGCTTGCAGGATTTGGGCGAGGTCGAACTGATGCTGCCCACGTTCACTGCGTACACGCAGGACCTCTTTGCACAGTCCGGAACCTATCGCAACGGCAAGTCGCTGGCGTTTATGGTTAAAGACGAAGACGTGCTGCAAGACATGAAAGGTATAATCGCGCTGAGGGCGGCCAAACGTTGACTTGAAGAAAGTGTCTTTTCAGGCAGGACCGGTTCACCGACAGAGTGAAAGAGTTCCTCAAATCATTATAATGCGAATCAAACCCGAACCACTCCCCGATTTTTAATCGGGGAGTGGTTCGGGTTTAGCTGGCTTGGTCGAAATGTTCTTACAGAACTTTTGGAGGTATCCTATAAGAATCACGCTTTTGTACAGTCGATAAGCTCTATAACATCATCAAACATGTTCGCGCGCCAACTTATCCACACCATATTATTTCACCCGCTCAGAAGGGCGTGAACAGCACGAATTACAATCCATTATCCATCTGTGCTTAGATCACAGCTGTTCTAAAACAAGCCCAGATCCGGCGGTCAAATTATGCATCTATACAAAACTTCAGCCAATCTTTCAAAATCACATCAAATTGTAGCGTTTTGAGGTTGCAAATCCCCAACTTTCTCCCCTAATATGAGAGGGCATTTCATCCTTTACACCAGTCGAGAAAAGGGGTATAGTTTATGTATGTAAGAAAGATCGGATATGTGGTGCCGCTATGTGAAGAAGGGCGAATGGTGCTGGCAACGCAAAACGCGAAGAAGTGCCTGACATTACTCAAGGGGCAACCCATTTCTACAGTCCCAAATACATGACGCCGCCTAATTCTTCGCCTGCATGGGCATCTTCCCCAGATCTTGTCGAGATTCACATACCAGGAATTGATCCGGATGACTTCCGAATATTTAGACCGAGGTGACGTAATGAAAGCTATCATCCTATGTTTTCTCATCGCGTGTTTAGCAATAACAGTGCCGAGTGTTATCGACAATATACCTAAAACGAAACGCACTTTGATTACAGCTTAGACCTTATTGAAAGCGGCAAACACTTTCGCATTTGGGGAGTAAGGTATGGCACTGATTCGTTTTGGACTGAGTTCGAATATGAAATCTACGATCATGACGGCCGACTTTTAGAGTCGGAAAGAGTATGGCGAGTTGCGCCGCGAATAGAGTATCTCAACTGCGGCAACATCCTTTCCCTGCGCGTTGCGCCCGGCACGGGGGTATGGTGGAAACGCTATTACGACCTGGGCACCGGAGCCATTTCGCAACCACTTTATCAAGTCGTCTTGGACGGATACGGAATGGCTATCTTTACACGCTGGGATGGTGAGCAGCACTTGTTGGTTGCGCAGAATATTTTTGATCCCGAAAGCTTTCAGCGGGAGTTTGCGCTTGACTTTATACGTGTGGTAGAAGCTACGCCGGTCCTGTCGGCACAGTGGATGGATGAGCGCAGTTTTAAGCTTTTTTATCTGACAAGCTCTGGTGTTGAGCAAGAAGTTATATTGTGTTTTCGGGCTGCTTATGCTGCCGGGCCGCAGTGCAATTCGCACTTTGTGCCCCAATGCTTTTGTATCTTAATGTTCACTGTCTAAAAAAGTTCTGCAAGATTGAACGCAGATAGAAGCATTCCTACAGCATCCGTACTCGGGAGCCGCATAAGTACAAAGAAAAAAGCGCCCATGAAGCTCAATTTTGAGCTTCATGGGCTTGTCACATCCGGCCATTTTAGATGCAGCATGTCAGTTGTCTACAATATTTTACCAAGCGGTTTGACCTTAATAAGTGGGATACACAGCGCATATGTCAGCAAAACAGATATTATGCTGACAATCACGAATTTTCCAACAGCCCCGCCAATAACCACTGTGTCAAGTATATATTGAATCGCCAAGACAATTGGCATATGAAAGATGTAAGCGGCATAAGAACTCCGAGCCAATGTTTTCAAGATAGGCGTGGTCAGGTTGCATTTTTCTCGAAACAGTGTAAGCAAACCAAACGTCAAAGCAACAGCAAGTAAAGATTCACAAACCGCCCAAAACATATCCCACAACTCGCGGCTGACGCCCGGAGCGCCCATGTAAATGTAAACAGCCGTAATAATCCCAATCACAAAGCAGGTATATCCTGTCTTTGTATCTAGCGTGTTGAGCCAATTCTTACGGTATGCGGTTATTCCGGCGACAAACATAACAAGATATTGCGGCCAGTGAGCTATCTCAACTTGGAAGAAACCCAGCAGCCCCACCCAATAGTCAATGGGATACCACATGCGCACGATTAGCGACAGGACAGCAATGACGGCAAAAATTACGCTGAGGTGCAATACTGAGAATGGCTTACTCTCCTGCTTAATGACAGGCACTTTCAAGATTTTGCGTAAAAACCAATAAATTGCCGCATACACCAGCAGGTGTTGTATGAACCAGGCGTGCCCAAAGTTCAAATGAGGGAATCGGTCAATTGAATCAACAAAACCTGTCGGCATCCCGCCAATTCCAAGCCAAATATTCGTATAATACTGGAAGAACGATAGAGGCAGATTGCCGGAGTAAAGTGTATAATAAAAATACATTTGGATAGGCCCCATAATTAGAAAAACAAACAGAAGCGGAATGCCGAATCTAAGTAAGCGCTTGGTTAGGAATCTTTCTCCGTTGTTACGGTCAAAAGCCATTGGGATGAAATATCCCGAAATCAAAAAAAGAAATCCCATGAAAAACCCGGCATTTACCGCAAAAAATCGGCCAAGCGTCGATATGGATTCACCGAGGCTGCTTTGGAAAGGCCAGAAACCACCCGTTGGGCCATATGCCTGCCCTACGTGGTGAATAATCACTAATGTAACAAGGAATACCTTTATGTTGTCTAAGTAGTATATTCGGCCATTATTTTCTTTTTTCACAGATTTACCTCCACCTAAGATTGTTGTAGCTAAAACGAATCATAGCGCAGAGGTAAAATTATGTCATTGACTTATATCAATTCTTGTTTCGTATTCTGCTGAGCGTTTCGGGGGATATGCCGAGATAGGAGGCGATATGTCGAAGCTGAATGCGGTTATCATACTTTTTGAAGTATTCCTTAAAATGTGCATATCGTGTTGGCGCGTCATAAAGCAGCAGTTCCATTTCGCGGTATCTCAACTCTAAGACATCATGCTCGCTGTATTTCTGCAACACATTTTTCCACCTGACGTCACTGCGCCAGTAATGCATAAATTCATCTCTTGACATTGCGTATACTTCTGATTCTTCTAATGCTTGAATGTATACAGGTGCCAATACATCGAGCGTAATCGCGCTGTATGAAGACACAAACATGCCGTCCCCAGTGAAGTCATGCGTGGCTTCATTGCCGTCCTTATCAATGAAATACAGCCTAAACAGGCCTTGCGCTATATAAGCCAAGGATGTATTTGGGATATTTGGCGTTGAAAAGTATTCATCTGCTTTATACACAACCCTCGACAACCGCTTTGAGAAATCGGCAATTTCTTTGTCAGAGAAATTTTCCGCTATTGGTTCAGCCAATTGCTTTAACAGATTGCCAACACTCAATAGTGCAGCATTGTCCATAACTTAACCCCCTTATTTAATATAATAGAACAAAAGCAGTCAACCCTAATGACAGGGTTCGACTGCTTTCTGTTTGGTGCGGGTAAAGAGACTTGAACTCCCACGGGTAACCCCACTAGATCCTAAGTCTAGCGCGTCTGCCAATTCCGCCATACCCGCACAGACTCTTTGAAGCCTGTATAAAAGCGACAACAGAGATGATTATACCATGAGCGCAGCCATGGTATAATTGGCCATCGCCGTAGGCGCGGCCATCAAAATCCGTATAATGTTCACGCCTTTCAGTGAACATTATACCATCTAACCAACCAAAAGTCAATGCAAGGCAGATGCGTAGAAAACGCCGAAAAGCGAAAGCAGAGGCAGTCTAAGCCGCCACTGCTCTGTTATACGCACCAGAGGTAAAACGCGGATTGTGGTCAGCGCACACCAGTCAATATGCCAAAGGCATGCGGGCAGACCGTGCGGCATAAATAACACTTGATTCTTAACTTTCCGCCTTCTGTCACGAAGAATTTAGAACATCCTTTTTTCCCGAACGCCGCAGGGTCATTCAGCGCCCCCACAGGGCAGGCGCTCACGCATTTGTTGCAGTTTCCACAAATGTTGGACTGCATTTTTTCATCCGGCTCCAGCTCCGCGTCGGTGAGGACGGCGCTCAGCCAAAGCAGATTTCCGTACTGCGGATTGGTAAGTAAATAATTTTTGCCGATGACACCGATTCCCGCGAGCTGGGCGGCATGTTTGAGGGAGATGTGTCCGAAAAATTCTTTTTGCCCATTCCTGTCCACCGATTTGCCGCCCGCCGCACTTATGTCCTTTGCCTTATGCCCGCCGGCCTTTATTTTCTTTGCCACTTTTTTTGCCATCTCGGTCATTGTGACAAGCATTTCGTTTCGAATTGCGGTATACGCGTCTATATCGTTTAAGGCTTCCGGTGAAAACGCGGCGCCCAAAACAATCACGCTGTGACATTCCGGGAGCAGGTCGGTGGGCTTGAAGCCGTCCGGCGCCAAGCTGAAATCTTTAGAGTCGGCTATGCCGACGATATCCGCCCCCGCCTGTATCCCATATTCTTTCACCATCTCACCGGTCAGCATTGGTCACATTCCCCCTGTCAGTTTGCCCGTCAAATAGCGGCCTTACCGCCCGCCGCTCACAATTTCGCCGGTCTGCTCAATTTGCGTGATCAAACCAACCCTTTGCCCGTGACGCCCGCCCTCAAAATCAGCCGCCAGCCATTGCTCTACAATCATCAGCGCCAGACCCTCGCCGACCACGCGCGCGCCCAGGCTGAGCATGTTGGCGTCATTGTGTTTTCTGGAAAGAACCGCCGAATAGGGTTCGGTGCAGGTCACACAGCGAATCCCCTTTACTTTGTTGGCGGCTATCCCGATGCCCACCCCGGTCCCGCAGACGAGAATCCCTTTTTCACAGCGTCCGGAGGCCACAGCGGTCGCCGCCATCAGCCCATACTCCGGATAATCACAGCGCTCGCCGGTGTGTGTGCCCAGGTCTGAGAACGGAATTTCGCGAGCGGTTAAGTACTGCGCAATCGCGTTTTTGAGCGGAAACCCCGCGTGGTCGCTTGCCAGTGCGATCATGGTTTATCTCTCACTTTCTGTTGTTTGTTGGTCGGTGACATCTGAAAAATCAACGTCAATTATATCGTCGCCAAGGTTCTGGTAGTGCGCAGTACTGGCCATCGGCAGGCCGATCAGATAATTTTCAAGCCGATTTGACATTGGCTTAAACATAGCGTAAGTAATACCGCCCGAAGCCAGCGCACCAATAAGGGGAATGGCCTTGCCAACGCCTTTCGCGAAGGTCGCTTTTGTCAGCTTCACGCCAACCATGCCCGCAACTTTTTTTACGATCGGATAGATGGCCGTTTGGGTCAGCGCCATGCGAATCAGCTTTTTCTCGGCCGCAATTGCCACGGCGTGCGCGATTTTTACCAGCGCTTTGTTGGCGGCGTCCACCCCGAACATCACGCCGATAAAAAGAATAAGCTGGTGGGACATTGCGTCGTCAAACCCGTCGTGGTCATCGCGGAACATCTCCGGCCAGCCGTACAAGTATGCGAGTTTTTGCAGGATGCGTATGATATGCCCGAAAAACTGAGCCATGTCGGCGGGCAGTGTGGCCGCAATCGCAAAGCCGCCCGGTATTCCTGCCAGAGCGGAGATCCCGGATACTTTGGTTGTCTCGTAGTTGATACACGCTCTGGCAATTGGCGCTAAATCTTTCGGGCTCAGTCCGGCCTGCGCGGGGTTAAGCACAATTGCCTTTTCAACTACGTCTTTGCCAAAGTGCGGGGACAACGCTTTGCGCAAAAAGTTTGCCCGGTTGATTTTAACTCCCGGCAGCTCCATCGCCGAGTGTAACACCATTTCAAATTTATTGCTTTGATTCTCCTGGTTTTCCGCCATCACGCTTACCTCCTGTTTGGTATACTCTGATTCATTCTACCAAAATCCCACCGGCCTAACCCCCGCCGCCCGCCTGCTTCTGCGCACAAGCGACTGCCATCTGATCGCACCGCTCATTTTCGGGGTGGCCGACATGTCCGCGAATCCAGTTGAAACTGACCGTATGATGACTGAGCAGCGGCAATAGTTTCTGCCACAAATCGGCGTTGGGGACAGGCTCGTTTGGCTTTTTCATCCAGTTTTTCTTCTTCCAGTTATAAACCCAGCCCTTTTCGACCGAGTTGACAACATAGGTCGAGTCGCTGTAAAGCGAGACGGCGCACGGCTCTTTTAAGGCCGCAAGCCCCTCAATGACCGCGGTCAGCTCCATTCGGTTGTTGGTGGTGTGCGGCTGGCCGCCGCACAATTCCCGCTCATGTTCGCCATACCGCAGGATCGTCCCCCAGCCGCCCGGTCCGGGATTCCCTGAGCAGGCGCCGTCGGTGTATAGTGTTACCTGTTTCATAAATTACCCTCAGTTAAACTGTGTTCGATGGCCGGCCACTCGTCTTTGTTGATCGCGTATTCAACCCGGTCTTTCATCACCCCGTCGTGGTACTGCGCCTTAATCTGCTCGGCCTCTTTGCGAAACCCCAGCCGCACAATCACTTTTCCGCTGGGGATATTGTCTTTGTAGTGCGCGATGGTGATTCGAATACAGCCGTCTTTCTCAAACGCAAAACGAAGCGCACACGCCGCGGCCTCCGGTGTATATCCCCTTCGCTGAAAGGCCGGCAGGATGAAATACCCCATATGCCCGATTTTTCCGATCGGGGTGTGCGCGGTGTATGTGTAGCCAACGCTGCCCACGAAATCGCCGGTATCCTTTTCACAAATGCAAAAGTAATGCCCGTCGGCGTTGGCGGCCGCATAATCCAGCCTGCCCTTTGATTGCGCAAGCGTATCGGTGGCGATGTCGTCCAGGTAGTACATATTCTCTTTGTCTGACATCAGCCGATGCAAGCCGTCCAGGTCGCTGCCCGTATAATCCCGGACAATGAGCCGCTGTGTTTCGAATTTGATCACTCTGCCGCCCCCCTGACAATTACATATCCCGCCAATAGCATACTACTTTCTCCCGGTCTTTGCAATGGGCTTTGCCTGTGACGGCCGAAAAACCCCCTTGATTTCTTGCCGGTGTTATAGTATAATGTATGCGTTGCCGAATACACCCGCCGGTGTGATGGAATTGGCAGACGTGACGGACTCAAAATCCGTTGGTAGCGATACCGTGCCGGTTCGAGTCCGGCCACCGGCACCATCATATCCTCACGGATATGCTAAAAGGCTGATTACCATGCGGATAATCAGCCTTTTATGTTAGGTTTCGGTTCTGTGTCTTTTATGCTGTAATACGCTCTTTTAGCTGTCTGCGGCTGGTATTTACATCGAAGGTATAACTGTCCAACGAGTGGCTCGAATCTTCCAGGAACGCCACCTTTAGCGTGAGTTTGACATGGGTCTGGAACACTTCCACCCGCTCAACATAAGAGTCAATAAACACTTTGATCTGTGGGATATCCCGCCGCTTGACAAACTCTCTAAACGAGCCGAGATAGCCACGAACCATATCTTCGGTGATCGTTGGGGTTGCGTTTGCTTTATCGGAATATTTTAGCTGTGCGGTTATTTGGGCTAATTCCTGTTCGAGATCGGTCAACCGCTCGGTGAATGTGTCCTGTAGGCCGGTCTTTGCGATTGCGTCAATAATGTTGGACTTTTCTTTGTTTAGCTCTTTTTGTCGTGCCAGTAACCGCTCCTTTTGGCTGATGACTTCGGTGTTTGTGGCATTAACATAGGCGTTAAGCTGATCGGTTAGAGCAGGTATCACATCATCCCGAAAGAAATGTTGTTCAAGCTGGGTAAGGACGAAGTTTTCTAAACTGTCGCGTTTGATCTCCCGATTGGCACAAAGAGCTTTATTTTGGCGGTTGCTACATCTGTAGGTTATGAGAATGTCGCGATCTTTAGCCGGTCTGCGAGAGTTCCCACACATAGCGGCGCCACATTCGCCACAGACAACCAGCCCGGACAAAAGGTATAGCTGTTTGGCTTTAGCCGCCCCCGCCGCCTTTTTCTGGTTGTCCATCCGATCATTGACCCGATCCCATAGCTCTGTGCTGACAATGGCCGGTATGCCGCCCTCTACACGGATGATTTGATCGTCCGGTTTGCTTTTGCCACTGCGAGAGCCATCCCTACGGCGCTTCTGAGCGCGGTTGAATATGTATGTGCCTTTGTACTTCTCGTTCCTAAACAGATCGTGCATCGAGCTTTTTCCGAAGTCCGCCCCCTTTTTCGTCTTATACCCTAAAGCCCGTAACTGGCGGATGATTGGCAGGTAGCCGTAACCTTCATCGTACATTTTAAAGGCCAGTCGGATGGCTTCGGCTTCTTGCTCGTTTATAATATATCGCTTGTCAACAAGGTCATAGCCCAGCGCTGGCTTGCCACCGTTTGTTTTGCACTTGTGCGCATTTTCATTCATGCCCTTTAGGATTTCGCTGGCCATATTTCTGACATAAAACTCGTTCATCATGGCGATCATGCTGCCCATCAACCAACCGGATGTGCTGTCGTCAAGAGCTTCGGACACGGAAATGAGTTGCACCCCATAATCTGCCAGCATTTCTTTATAATTGATGCTGTCCACAATGCTCCGGGAGAACCGATCGAGTTTGTGAACGATGACAGCTTTTACAGTGCCGATCTTGATATCCTCCATCATCCGCAAAAATTCTGGTCGATTGGCATTCTTGCCGGTGATTGCCCTATCTTCATAGAAATGCGTAATTCGATAACCCATATGACCGGCATATATAAGAATCGCCCTCTTTTGAGCGTCGATCGACTCATCCTTTTGGCGGTTGCTTGAGAACCGTACATATCCTACAGCGGGGATCATTTCCATCACCTCTTTGTAAATATTTACTAAAGTAATAATATCTATTCTAAATCTTAATCGTTACAGTAATCGGTTTATATAGGGTCACGTTATATACTTTATGAGCATTGCCGCAACCTACCGCACAGGCAGGTTGCGGCGGCTCTACTCGTTTTCAAATTCAATTTATATCAAACAGGTTTAATTAGCATTCATTCTCATTGTGGTTGTGCATAGTGGCCAGCAGACGGACAGCTGGCATCAAAAATAGATTTTTTTGTGTGTTGTCTGTAGTCTCAGAAGTGGAGCTTTCTGTTAATCCTGCATCAGCGAGCAGGTGTCCGTGTCTTTCAGTATGTAGGTTGAGTGTCACGGATTTTAGCGCTATGATTTTACCCCCTTTCTTTAGGATGTAGAGGGTGGAACTGGGACATTCAGCAACTGCCGCCCCCGTTTCCCCGCCCACCCGTTGGGATTTGAGAATGCGGGCGATGGTGGTGAGGTCAGCAGATAGGCCGTTAGGGTTAATCGTCTTGGAAGTCAGAAATGTCAATGCGGTAGACAGGCACTTTTCCGGAGATACGTATTTCCAATCTATCCGCTTCTGAGATCAACACGCCTTTTTCTTTCCATTTTTGCAAGACATTTTGAGGACTTTCAAAACCACGATATTTCATAAGGCGGTGAAATGGCTTTTTATACACGGCGACATGCGTTACGGCGATTTTCTTTCCTGTGTTTTCGTCAAACCGATCTTTACAACGGATGATTCGGCCCCAGCTTACGCCTTTCGGTTGACGCACTGGTTCAATGATTAAATCAACCCCTTTATGCGTTTGCTTTGTGACCTGACGCAGTTTGTTCCCGCTTTCTTTCCACAGCTCGAATCGGTGATGATTGATTTCCAATTCTTCGAGCAACACGTCGTAAGCCTTATCGCCTAAGTCTCTCGGCTCTTCCTCAACATTCGACTTGTCGTTTTCAGCCAAAAAGTTAAGTATACCGCTCAGGTCGAGCTTAATATTCAGCTTTTTGTTGACGATGTATGCCGCCATTAAGATGAGTGCATATTTTTTGGCAATGCGGTTGTTAAAATGGTCGTCAGTGAGCGCTTGCTCGCACTTTCGGACACATTTATGCCAGAGGTCTGCAAGCTCATCTCTGCCCATTTCGAGTAATGCTTTGGCGAACCGCCTTATGGCGTGACTGTAATTGTTCTTGATGACCTCCCTGATCCGGTCGGCGTTTCCAGCATCGTCCGTCCATGCTACATTTTTAAACTCGATTAGGCGTACCCGCAACCCCATATTTTCAGCGGCATTGTCCAGCAAAGAGTATTCGCCGGTGCTTAAAACAGTGGTGTGCCAAGTCCCGCCTGGATTGAGGGTAGCGTCACTGGTCAGCCTGTTTTTCTCTCGATTGCCTGTCAGGGTGTATATAAATGGGGTCAGGTTCTTTTTGTTAGACTGTGACGCTTCATCAATCAGCACCGGGTAGCCATGGTTGTTTGTAAGCTCCCTGATGATTGCGTTGATTGTGTCAGTCCAGCTTTTGGCCAAAGATGGCTTGTCGAAGTCTGGACAACAACTAATCGAGAGAACCAGTAGCCCCATCGTTGTCTTGCCCACTGATGAATCTCCCCAAATGTGTGCAAACAGGCTTTCAATACCCAGCATGTCGTGCATAAATCCATAGAGTGGGGCGGTGAAGCCGATGGACAACGCCGCTTCTCTTGCAGGGTTACCGACCACTTCATTGTCGATCATTTCTTTCCAAGCTTTGTATTTGCCCTTTGGCTCGATAAGCAATTGTCCGGCATAGCTTGCTTCCATCCCAACCGCATTATGGCCACGGAATATTATTTCACTTTTGTAGGGCATCCAGCCTAAGCCATTGTAGATGAAACGCATATATGTTTCGCCCATTTGGTTTGATAGTACCTTGACGAGGGTATTTGCCGATGCGCCCGATTGCACTTGAACACCGAAGTCGGATAATTTTGTAATCTTAGTGGTCGATGCAATGTCTGATAAGGAAAATGTAAAGGTCTTTTGTATACCGTACCGATCAATGAAGTTCAGCATGACCTGAACGGTCTGAGTTTCAATATTTTGCTGAATTTCTACTACGTTGACCGCATTGCCAAGGGGGGTAAATTTACCCTCTCGATCATATGTGCCATACAACCCATCCTCTACTCCGACATCCTCATGTTTTACAAATTTTCCTACATTTGGTTCACTCAAATTGATAGACCTCCTTTTGATTTTTCACTGGATACAGGGTTAGAATTTCTACCCCCATGGTGCGAGTTGAAACATGGCGGCAAGAGCAAAGCTATTGCTGCACATCAAGAATCCGTCAAACAATAAAAAAAGAAGGCAATCCCAAATCCACCCGCACACACCATTACTTTGGCGATTATGCAAGCAGGATTATTGAATCATCTTCTCAAAATTAGTAACCAGCAAGTCGATTGTACATCGCTAACAAATACAACTTGACTGGAAATTCTATATAAAAATTCTGTGGAGCAATGTAGAGCAATTAGGTTTTTACATAGATTCAAAATATGCAATTGTAAAGGTGCAATGTGGATATCTGCCCATATTCAGACAACTCCACTTCTATATAATACTACAAATGCCAAGTGTTTGTCAATACCCATTTGAAAAATATTTTATATATTTAGTGCGACATATAATGGCACTTGCGGCGGCGGGCAAACGGGAAGTAATAGGGTTTTGCATGTCGCTTGCCGGTCGTTTGCCCAATGCCGCCCCCGTTTACCCGCCCGCCCGTTTGCTGTGGCATGACCTGTGCTGGTTGTGACCGCACTATTCTATCTCGATTAGCCGTTCTGCCGGGGCGATTGATAGAGGTAGTAGGATGTTTATGCTATACTCATTGTTGGTTAAGTATAGGGCGTTCAGATATGGCGGTTCGGTTTGCAAAAGGTTGACTTGCTCCGGTGGACGCTGTAGTATGCCGTTGTATGACTTGTTTACTTCGACTATATCTTCAACTGTTTGAGCGATCAGCACAACACCGCCGTCGCTGTGATCTATGTCCCTACTTGCGCCGTATTCTTGGTCTAATATTCGCACAATCCGGTGTACTTCCCGCCTAATCTCCGGCGGCAATGATTCTTTGACTGCTTCAAGCTCTGTGACTGTTCCCACTTTAATCACCAGAGCAACACCCCCTTTTCAAAAGAGTAGAGCCAGCACCCTCTTTATTGGGTACTGGCTCTTGGTCTAGCATTGAGGCATATTTTAATAACTAGAGCTGCGTATTGGTAACAACAATATCCCCGGCCAAAGTCGTTGTGAATTGCAAGAATCCGTTTCCGTCTACAAATTGTACACTTGGTACGAATCTGCGGAATGTATTGCTCGCTCTATCGTAAGCGTAGAAATACAAATTAGCAGTATCGAGATCAGCGTCAACTTTGGCCGCAATCCGCACTTCCATCCCAAAACTGCCTTGCTGCGACAGGCTTATCACCGACATTGTGCCGCCAAAATTCTCCTGGAACAGATTGCTTGTGGTCATTGCTGATACGTTTGTCGTGGAAGCCGCAAGATTTAAGTCACCGGTAGCTTGGGCAGGATTGAATCGGATACGCACATCTACTTCGCCTACTGCATTCAAAGAATCGGCGTTGACGGCTATGGTTTGGGTTCCAGCGGCGTTGACCATTGCTTGCAGGGCCACATGTGTGATATTGCCGGGATTGGTCAACCGGACAGCCGGGGTTGTGCCGGCTATTGCCGATTGAATTGCTTGTTGCGCCAAACTCTGTGCATTGGCGGTAGAAATAATGGCGGAGATTGCATTGGTGATGCTTGTTGTAGTGGATTGATTTCCACTGTTGCGGTCACGGTCACGATCACGGTCACGGCCAGTGCTGATGGGTGGTGAGGTCTGTCCACCCGTAACATCAAACCGCAATCTAACCGGTGTGTAGCCAATTGTGCCAAGATCACTGCGCACTACAGACACTCGAAGGTCTATATCACGCAATCCCGCACCGAGACCTGTGAGCGGCCTCACTTGTATTGTAATTTCTTGACCCGGCCCAATTTCCGCCGGTAGCGCCGGTGTTGATGACGCAATCTCAAACAGATTCGGCGCTGGAGTGTCATCATTTCTTATGTAGAATCCAGTGTCAATGATCACATTTACGCTACTGACGTTTTCTACAACAATCGACCTTGCCGTCATTTCGCCGTATCCAATCGGTTGTGAGCCAAAGTTTATGTTATCTGTAGAAATTGTAATCGGCCAAAATACTGCTCTGAGTTCGAAGTTTTCTATATTTTGATCGGTGACTGCAAATCTGTCCCATGCCATATAGTCGTTATGATGGATTTCGATAAGATATTCGCCGGGAGGTACGTCTGTAAATAAAAATGTGCCTGATGCGTCTGTGTGGATGCGACCATGCATGGCACCGCCATCAGTGTCTGGCCAAAGCACAACCGTCACTCCTGCGATTGGGCTGCCGGTATCATGGTTAACGACTGTACCACCCACCGTAAAGGTGCTTAATAGTACAGGGCTAGTTCTTGCATTTGCATATTCCTGTCCGTTAATCGTCAGGTCTGCTTCTTTCTGAACGGTTACCTCAAGACCGTTTGCCGCCGAGTGTGCTTCAAGTGAGCCGCCATCCTCTTGGGCGAAGGCGGTGGGCAGAGTGCCAAAGATTAGCGCTACCACTACAAGAAACATGCACAATCTTCTGAATTTCCTACTCAATTTACATTTTCCTTTCCTTTTATAAGATCATCTTGCCTGTCAAGTACATATACAAAAGCTTACCATAATTTAGCATAAACTGTAATACAGTAATACAGTTATAAATAAAAACTGCTACATGCCATTCAATTATGCTTATCATCCCTGTACGATTAGTATGGGTGGTGATGGCATGAGAGAGAATTTGAAGCATATCGGGGAGAATATACGCACTGCCCGGAAGAGCAAGAGCCTTACGATTGAAATGCTTGCAGAGCTGGCCGGGATATCTGAATCCTTTTTAGGCACATTAGAGCGCGGTGAATCAAGTTTGAGCATTGAAACGCTGATCAACCTCTGCAAGGTGCTTGATGTCAGCGCAGATTCAATCATCATGGGCAGCGCTGAACTTCCCCCACCCATATCCGATAAGAAAGATACCTTGATGACCATGCTAGGCAATGCTTCTGATGCTGAATTGGATTTTTTGATCGAGTATGTGAAGCTCTACCGTGGCAGGATTATGTTTTAGACAGTATCTTCCAAAACTGTTTTAGCAGTGCAGATAGTTGTTTAAATTCCGCCAATAGGTTTTTATTATGCGGATTTTCATAATGTTTGCCTATGCTGTTCTGTACTCTGGCGCATTGATTATTGATCTGTAACAATATTTCTTGCAGCTCCATGATGATCCCCCTTAATATGAGAAAGGGGCGGGATCACAGAAATTCCGCCCTTTTTCCTATGCTCCTACCGCTTCAGGGGCAACCGCCCCTGCGCTGTCAGATTCTTGTTTTTTCTGTGTAGGTGTAACTTCAATCGGTTTTGGTATCTCAAACGGCCTTAGATGCCATACAAAACGAATCTGTGGCGCTAGGGGATGGAATCCAGCTCGCCCCATCCCGTCAGCGATCAGACATAGCTTTTTCTCGTATGGCCTTAGATGCTCATGCAATGCCAGTTGCATCTGCCCTAGCTTCTGGCTGTTCTCGCCACCCTTACCCCAAGCAATGATTACCTTGTCGGCGGCTTCTGCTGATTTTACTATCTGCTGGATGTTTTCTTCTTCCAGCTTTCCGGTCAACTCTTTCACTGACAGCTTGGTTGTGCAAATTGACACAAGATTAACAATGTCAACCCCGCCAAAGTCCAATTTTAGCAGATTGTTGAGGATATACAGGGTAGTATAGTCCACACTGAATAGATCAGCGGTGCTGGGATTGGTCATGATGATGGTCGCCTTTGGCTTCTTGTTATCCCACTCTCGGCGGAGTAAGTAACGATTCTTTTTGTCGTCTGAGAAGATAACTTCGGTTTTCATTGTCCCTTTTTCTATACGCATTGTGTTCCTCCGTTGTATTTTTCATAAGGTGTGGCGGGGAGACGGGCAAACGGGAATGTGCAGACGTTTCCGATCTTGTTGGGCATAATTCGCCTCCCCGTTTACCCGCCCGTCCCGCTGTTATCGACAAAGAATTTAGTCATCCTTCGTTTGGGGTGGTGTTAGCAGGTGAATCTCCGAGTCTGGTGCGGATATATGCATTTCTTCTGTGTCCTGCTGTGCTTTTTGTAATAGGGAGATGGCATCGGTCTGGGCGTTGAATAGGCGGTAGTACATTTTTGCGTAATCTGGCATGATGATCCCCTTTCTTGGCATAAAAATACCACCTAGCGGTTAGGCTAGGTGGTGATGTTTCAAGCGTACTTGTCAGTGTGAAATTCGGTCAACAATTGCTTCTTCAACAAGTGAGTTAAGCGTTTTGCCGTGAGCGCTTGCGTATAGAGTTGCCTTTCGATGCACTTCCGGACGAATGCGGACATTGAATGAGCCTTTATAGGGTTTCTCTGGTGACTTGCCGTTGCGCTCGCACATAAGCAAGTAATCCTCTACAGCTTCATGAAACGCTTGTTTGAGTTCAACCGTACTTGTGCCCTCGAAAGTTACAAGATCGTTCACACCAACAATCTTACCGAAGAAGCAATCATCCTCGGATGAGTATTCGACACTACCTAAATAATCCTTATACTTTAACGCGTTGCTCATTTCAAATACCCTTCCTTTCTCAGCTCATAAACGACTGTGCGTACTACATAAGCCTTTAGGACGGAATCGGGATGTGGTTTATGTATACGGATGGCATGACCTGTCTTTTCGTTGATAAACCTAACAGCAGAGCCACTTGTCTTACCTACGTTATCCTCTTTGTACGAGAAATATAACAGCAGGGCTATAAGCTCTTGATAGCTAAAGTCCTTCGGCTTACTCAATAAGCGCTGGGCAAGCTTGTCTTTTTTACTCATTTTATCACCACGTTTATTATATCAAATCGAGCGACAAATTGCAACTGATATTTAGTGCAATGGGAATGATCGGAGTGATTTTGCACCTTGCGCTAATGGCATTCATAATGTATGCTGAGCAATCGTTGCAAGCAGGTATCGTTCCTGTGAGGATTCTATAGGCACCGGTCCACCGGCACCATCATATCCTCACGGATATAGTAAAAGGCTGATTATCATGCGGATAATCAGCCTTTTATGTTAGATTTCGGTTGGATGCATCTTATGCTGTAGTGCGCTCTTTTAGCTGTCTGCGGCTGGTATTTACGTCGAAGGTATAACTGTCCAGCGAGTGGCTCGAACCCTCCAGAAACGCCACTTTTAGCGTTAGCTTTACATGGGTCTGGAATACTTCGGCTTTCTCGACATACGAGTCAATGAACGCTTTGATCTGTGGGATATCCCGCCGCTTGACGAACTCTCTAAATGAGCCGAGATAGCTTTTTACCATATCCTCAGTGATTGCTGGGCTGGTAAGCGCTTTGTTGGAATATTTGATCTGGGCGCTAATGTGGGTGATCTCCTGCTCTATAGCCGTTAGACGCTCTGTAAACGTATCCTGTAGCCCTGTCTTGGCGATTGCATCAATGATGTTGGCCTTCTCCTGATCCAACTCTGTTTGCCTTGATTTCAGCCGTTCACTCTGGTTTATAGCATCAGCGTTGGTGGCATTGAGGTAAGCATTAAGCTGTTGGGTCAGAATCGGTATTACATCATCACGGAAAAAGTGTTGTTCAAGCTGGGTAAGGACGAAGCTTTCAAGTGAATCCCGTTTGATCTCCCGGTTGGCACAAAGAGCCTTGTTCTGCCTGTTAGAGCATCTATATGTAATCAAAATATCCCGATCTCTGGCTGGTCTGCGAGAGTTCCCACACAATGCAGCCCCACATTCGCCACAGACAACCAGCCCGGACAAAAGGTATAGCTGTTTAGCCTTAGCCGCACCAGATAACCTTCTTTGTCGATCCATCCGATCATTGACCCGATCCCATAGCTCTGTGCTAACAATGGCCGGTATTCCACCTTCTACACGAATGATTTGATCGTCCGGCTTACTTTTACCTGTACGAGAACCATCTCTACGGCGCTTCTGGGCGCGGTTATAGGTGTATGTACCCTTATATTTGGGGTTTCTGAACAGATCATGCAACGAGTTTTTCCCGAAATTCTTACCCAGCTTAGTTTTATGCCCTAGGGCACGTAGCTGGTAGATGATCGGTAAGTAGCCGTAGCCCTCGGCGTACATTTGAAAGGCCAGCCGGACAGCCTCGGCTTCCCGCTCATTGATAACATATTGCTTGTCAATAAGATTATAACCCAATGCTGGGGTACCGCCTGTAGTCATGCACTTGTAAGCGTTTTCTTTTAACCCTTTCATTGTCTCAGCGGCTAGATTGTTAGAGTAAAAAGCGTTTATCGCTGTAATAATTGAGCGCATTAGAATACCGGTTGGGCTGTCGTCCAGGGCTTCCATCACGGATACTAACTTAACCCCATGATCCTTGAGAATGTCCTCATATTTATAGCTGTCAGCAACATCTCTTGAGAATCTGTCCAGTTTATGCACCAGAACCGCTTGCACTTCACCGGCTTTAATATCCGCCATCATCTGCATGAACGCTGGACGATTGGCAGTCTTTCCGGTCAGGGCTTTATCTTCATAAAACTTTATGATCTGGTAGCCCTTTTCGGAAGCGTAATATCGGATAGCCCTCTTTTGGGCTTCAATGCTTTCCTCTCGTTGATTATTGCTGGAATAGCGGCAGTAGCCATATGCTGGTGTCATTGTGTTTGCCCTCCGTATCATCAAAATTGTTACAATTATTATTTATTTGACGTCACAATAATAATATATATTCAATTGTAATTTATTTTCGATTTTAGATATAATCCCGAAATATTTGGCAGTATTATCCATAGCTTTCACATGGCCCTTTCGGGGGCCATGTGAAAATATGTAGTGTGGGTGTTACCGCTTCTTTTTCAATAGTCGTCTGGTTACTGGTGTGTAAGAGTGTTGTAGCATTTCATCATGCTGCATCAGCTCCTCGCTAACTTTGCGTAGCAAATCCCTCTTTAATGCCTTTTCGGGGTAATCCAAAATGATGATCTCATGTTCTTCGACTTCAACCCTACACTCTGGAAAGTAGAGATGGAAGCAGTATATGATAATATCTTCATACGGTCTCAAATCCACATTCTTGCTATTTTTGAACAATTCATAACGTATATTCATGTTGGTCGAATCTCCTTTTATATTAGTAGCAGCCCCCACACTTGCCCCTTTGTAGGGGCAGTGCGGGGTATTGCAGTGACTACGGTGAGAGCGGCGCGGACTGCAAGAACGGCATGAGTGTTAGTATTCACACTATGTACAGGATCAAAAAGCGAGAAAAGTGAGAGTAAGAAGTGGTGTTGAAAAGCTGAGGGCAGAGGAGCAGGGAATAAAAAGCACGCAAAAACCTGGGGATGGAA
>Ga0123352_10000068_pt1 | contig 105947 bp, 98 predicted proteins | sample TergutLab28metaG_FD_89700 | JGI IMG/M metagenome (GOLD analysis project Ga0123352, IMG submission 89700) | Labiotermes labralis P1 segment gut microbial communities from Petit-Saut dam, French Guiana - Lab288 P1 | ecosystem: Host-associated > Arthropoda: Insects > Digestive system > Gut ...
TAAACACACTCCAATATTCACCATCGCACAAGCTTTTAAGATATAAAAAAAGCCCGTAATCACGGACTTTTCAGATAAGCGCGAAACGAGATTCGAACTCGCGACCCTCGCCTTGGCAAGGCGATGCTCTACCACTGAGCTATTCACGCATTTAACAAAATATTGTATTGCAGAAGCGGGTGATGGGAATCGAACCCACGCAACAAGCTTGGAAGGCTTGTGTTCTACCATTGAACTACACCCGCAAGAACCACGGGTCAGCATTCGGCACATAAAATCCTTTTGAATGCCAACCAATGCCTGAAAACTGCCCAGAGACGGAATTGAACCGCCGACACGAGGATTTTCAGTCCTCTGCTCTACCGACTGAGCTATCTGGGCACGCGCTATATCGTCTTCGGGTGACGCACGAGCTAGTATAGACTATTCCTTGGGGGTATGTCAATAGGAAAATTGAAATTTTTAGTATAAATTAAACTTATGGAAATAATTCCTATTTGTCTGATGCTTTAGACGAATACTATATATCCGATTTCTATGAAATTGGATATATAAGTAATATACTTTAATGGCACAATACCGCGAAAATTGACGGCCATAGCATCCGATTTTAACAATATAACAAAACAACCCAAACCGAGCGATTTTACACAGTAAAACTAGATTTTAGGAAGCTATCTTGGGTGTGTTCGATAATTCGCTTGTGCCGAATTATCGAACACACCCTTATTTTATCGAAAAATCTTTTGGCTCAAGTCCCACAAAACGTCCTATACGTACAATCATTCTGCGGCAACTCCGCATACTCTTCTTGATCAGGGCTATACGCGTACGGGTTTTCAAGCACGCCAAGCAACTTTTCCATCACAGTCAAATCGCCATTCTCGGAGGCAGCCAAAGCTTCTTCCACACGATGGTTACGGGGGATAACCGCAGGATTACTCTGCCGCATAAGCTCTCTAACCGGGCAAGCAGACATATTCGGCTGGTTACTGTGGGTAACCAAGTGAATTCTTTCTTTCCAACTCTCACTCCACTGCAAAAACTCTGGGCGTATTACATCAAGCGTCAAATCTCGGAACGTGTTTGTATAATCTGCCTTATGCAGCATCATTAACTCAAGCAAATCGGCAATTAACGGCTCGTCGCCGGGTTGCGCATCTGCAAGCCCCAGCTTGGCCCGCATTCCCGCAAGCCAATTTTCGCGGTACAGCCCCTTAAACTTTTCAACTTCTGTTGTGGCCGCTTCTACGGCGGTTTTTTCATCATTGTGCAATAGCGGCAGCAATGTCTCTGCAAAGCGCGCAAGATTCCATACCGCTATTTTGCTTTGGTTTTTGTAGGCATATCGCCCACCGGTGTCAATTGAACTAAAAACCGTATCCGGGTCGTATACATCCATAAACGCGCAAGGGCCATAGTCGATAGTCTCGCCGCTTATAGCCATATTATCTGTGTTCATCACGCCGTGGATAAAGCCCGCAAGCTGCCACTTTGCTGCCAATGCCGCTTGCCGCTTCACCACTTCTGCCAAAAATTGCACATATGTTTCCGCCTCGGGAAAATGCCGCCGCATAGCATAATCCGCCAATATGCGAACGCTGTCCGCACCAAGCCGAGCCGCGTATTCGAATGTGCCCACCCGAATATGGCTTGCCGCAACCCGTGTCAAAATTGCGCCACGCAGTTTCTTTTCCCGCAAAACTGTCTCACCGGTTTCCACAACAGCCAAACTCCGCGTTGTAGGAATGCCCAGTGCCGCCATTGCCTCGCTAACGATATACTCGCGCAGCATAGGTCCAAGTGCCGCGCGCCCGTCTCCCCCGCGGGAGTACGGCGTTATCCCAGACCCTTTTAGCTGAATATCAAACCGCTCGTCGTAATGGTTTATCTGCTCTCCGAGAAGAATTGCTCGCCCGTCGCCAAGCATATTCAAATGCCCAAACTGATGTCCCATGTACGCCTGCGCCAATGGTTCCGCACCTTCTGGGATGCTGTTACCCGCAAGGGTTTCCAAGTTATAGGGCACGTCCAAAAATTCCGCCAACGCGTGGTTGAAAATAACCAGCTTTGGCGCGCGAACGGGAACAGGATTCATTTTTGTATAAAACTGCGAGGGTAGTTTTGCATAGCTGTTATCAAAATTCCATTTTTGCACGAGGTCACACTCCTAGAATAAATAGGCGTAATTTAAGTCAAAATCAAATCGCCGCGAGACTATTATTTGCAAAATATGGGATAATATCCACAAGAGGTGACTAACATGTGGGAAATTTCTTTCCGCGTACTGCTTGGCTTTGTGATATTGCTAATATTGGTGCGCACAATCGGCAACAAACAACTGGGACAGCTAAACGTGTTTACTTATATTTCCGGCATAGTAATAGGAAGCATGGTGGGTGACATAATCCTGCACAGTGATATAAAATTTTGGCCTTCGATGGCAGGGGTCGCCCTGTGGGTAGCTTTGGCAATTGGTGTAGAGCTTGCGTCGTTAAAAAGCATAAGAGTACGCGAGTTGTTGGACGGCCAACCGATTATCCTAATCAAAAAAGGCAGGATTTTGTACCCTGCCCTAAAAAGGGAACGTTTGAATATAGACGACTTAACCATGATGCTGCGCACCAACAACGTTTTCTCGATAGCGGATGTAGACTACGCAATTTTGGAGCCCAACGGGGATCTAAGTATTTTGCAAAAGAAACAGACTGCGAAATATATCCCTACAACTGTTATTTCCGAAGGCAAAGTAATCTCAAAAAATTTGCGAGAGCTAAACTTAACCGAGGAGTGGCTAGACACCGCCCTTGGAGATATAAAAATCCAAGACGTCCTGTATGCCGAAATACGGAAAGACGGGCAACTGCACGTGCAGGTTACGTAAGTGCATATAAAAACATTTTAGGGCCAAAATAGAGAAAAAGGAGATGAGCTTATGGATATTAACAGCAACCAAATTTATGCACCGGACATGCCAATGGGTTTAGATATCGCTCTTGCCAAAAACGAGGCCGCGAAGAATTATTTTTATGCTTTGTCTGAGCCGTCACAAAAACGAATAATCGAGCATGCGCATACGGTGCAAAGCAAAGAAGAAATGCAAGCTTATGCAAATTCGCTTGTGGTAAGCTTTCCTATGCATTAATTTTGTAGTTATGGGTGAAATAGTTGAGGAATTTATATTCGCATGTTTAAGTTGTAACGAAATTGGAATTGGCGAGCGAAAATGCCCTGGTTCCGAAACATTTTTGCCCGCTCTCTTTTCTAATGACGAAACCAAGCACCCATTATTCGAATTTATAAGCAAACTGTGACTACAATGGAATAAGACCAACTGGTGACTGTGAGTCACCAGTTGGTCTTATTCCTAGAGTTGCTTTGTCACAACTTTAATGACAACATGGGTTTATAATTGCTTAGCAAGATACCCTTTGCGCTATTTTACAAATTACCCGCGGCATAATTACCAGGATCATCTGTAAATTGTATGGTATAGCGTTCCGTCGTAAAGCGCAGAATCAACAAGTTCGGGTCATCCAAACCAGTCCAATGCCCTGCGTCATCAAAAAACGGGAACCAGTTTTCTTTTTTTGTCTCCATATCGGTGCAAGCTTCAACTGTACCAACGAGATTTATCGTGTGGGAGTCGGAGTTGATACATACACAAGCTTTGTTGTTCTTAGCAATCCGCTCCGCATACGGCCTGTCCATTGCAGTGTTAAAGGTTAGCCATTTTATACCATCGGCCTTTGTGATGCAAAATGTTGTCGCGGAAGGATAGCCGTTTTCATCTATTAGCGAAAGCGCGGCGTAGCCTTCCATGCCACCGAGTTTATACTCAGACATCGAATTGATTAGTTCGCTTGCTCTTTTAATAACCTCTTGGTTCATTTTTTAACAACCTCTCTTAGCTTTTTTTATCATTATACATTATTGTTCTGTCCCATATGGTTTTTTGTATGCCGCCAGGCTAAACGTTATCCTACACGCCGCCATCTTCTAGGCTAAGCATATTCCCTTCTGGATCGCTAAAAATAGCCATATTGAAAGTCTCCTCACCTTCGCCCATAACTACTCTGTCAATGAATTCCACACCTGCTTTAAGCCAATTATTATAAGCATCTTCAAAATCCGCTGTATGAAAAACGGCTGACAGCGTATCGGTTACTCCGGTACTAATAGCAACGGTATATCCCGGAATCCTCTCACTGGCATCTTTAGCTGAGTACATGGCAAAAAAAGGTTCGCCATCTTTACAATTTGAAAAATTAGCATATGGGCCGTTTCTATCACCGTAAATTGGTACTAGTCCTAATTTTTCAGTGTAAAAATCGAAACATTTTCCAAAGTCACCTTTCACTTGCACACAGGCAGTTACTCTTCCAATTCTCAATTGAGATTCTCCTATTCTTTTTCGAGATTGAAATAACCATATCACAATAAATATGACAACAGTGTGTCCAATTAAACGGGAACATAAATTATTTTTCTCAAATATGTTCCCGTTGCATAGGACGCCAGCATGTCACATTTGATGCGAGAATGCATTATTTTCTTCAAACTCCTCTACTCTAGTTTTATAATATTTGCAGAAAAACAAAACTTTATTAAAAACTAAAAACGCGCGAAAATGCTTCAAAATCAAGAAACATTTTCGCGCGGCATTAACGAGTTTTACAAAACTCTATTGGATTATATAGTAGTTTAACCTTAATAACGGATGCTTTTATCCGTTATTAAGTTAAGCTACTTACCGAAATTTAGCGGTTTGTGGTATAGCTTGCAAAAGGGTTTTAAAGTTGAACCGCTATCAATTCAGACCAAGCACTTCCGTAAAATAAGCCGGTGGCACAAAAGTGCGCCCATTAATAATAATAGGCATACCCAAATCGCCGGGTAAAGGTGTATCTATCGGCAGTAATGTTTCCACACCATCTACAGCAATTAAAACCGTTCGCGTTTCTTCAATCCAAACGGCTGTACCGCCCAAACTTTCTACGGTAGCGACAAGGGGTAATAGTTCATCGATATCGGCTGTAAGCTGCTGTGCATTTTGTGCCACATCTACGATAGCCCAAAACGCCGGTTTAGGGTCAAAATTACCATCAAACAGCAGTGGATTCCCTATTGCGCGCCAGCTTTGCGAATCCGCAAGTCCCCATATAGACACACGCTCTATATAATTGGCAAACTCAATATAGTAGCCAAACAACCGTGCAAATTCCCGAGCTTGCCAATTAGCATAGTATTCCGGCAATGGTGCGGGAATGGTTGGGGCACCGGCACCATGTCCGCCAACGGTAATATCAAGCTCTGTTATGCTTAGTACGGCACCTGTTGCAATAAAACGTTCGATGGCCGGACGCACATTGTCAAAATTAGTTGACCATCCGCCCATTGGCAAATGATAATGGCTTTGCATTCCAATACCTTCAATCAGCAGCCGTCCGGTATATGCATAGCCTGCGGCAACCGCTTCTGGATTATTTTCGGCATCGTGTGCCCAGCGTTCGTTTATCTGCTCTACCATTTGGCCTATGGCGTTACGCTTAGCAGGTATCTCCTCGTTATAGTCATTGTAGTAGAGGATAGCATTTGGAAAATACCGCCTTGCAAATACAAAGGCATCGTATACAAAATCCGATGGATGGTCGTCCGGTTGAGGGTCGGCGTTATTGGCATAAGCCAAAAACCATGGAGAATCTTCTCTCATTTGGGTTCTCCAGTCGCCGGCGTTCCAATCGTCCAAGTCGTCGCCCCATTGCCCGCCGCCGGAGGCTATTACTTCGTTGGCTACATCCCAAGAATGGAACGCGTCCAGCAGCCCGCGCGCAGAGTAGTGTTCCGCAATGGTACGGATATAAAATTCCATATTATCTCGGGCTTCCTGACGGGTAAGGGGTACAATATCCCCGTTATCAATGGTTCTAAATAACCAGTTTGGAGATTGCGAATGCCATACAAAAGCATGACCTATTAAGGCAATGTCGTTTGCTACAGCCCAATCCACAACGGCATCTGCATGAGTAAAATCAAATTCCGAAGGGGATGGAACGGTAATTCGTCCGCCCGGCCCTGCAATTTGGTCTGGCTTGTGGTGGTTTTCTGCCGTAATTGCGTTAAAATGATGCAAAAACATATCGCGGGTATCAAACTGGTTCATAACTGCGGATGTGGTACCCGGATAGATATTGCCGAACATAAACCAAGGTTCGAAAAGCTCCGCAAGGGATGGAAGGTTTAAATCCCATTCCGGCAAAACCAAATCTACAGCTTGGCCTTCGTATATGGCTATGCGATCAAAATACCATACATCCGGGAACCTGTTTGCGCTGTTGCCATGAAATCGGATGTCAATGGTTTCTATATAAGAATTTGCAAGCATAACCGGAACGCGCAATTCTACCCAAGCGTCCAAAGGTGTGTTGGCGGCGCCTATAAAGGTGTAGGCGGCATTTCCGGCCATACCGTTAATTAAAAAGCCCGGTGGGTAAAGCTCGTCTTTGCGGTAGTTGCCAAAACCTTCATTTAAGCCGATATTGTCGTCCAACGGCACAAAATACCAAATGGATATTTCGTATTGGACACCCGGTGGCAAAGGCTGCGGTAAGGTTAAGCGAAGGGCATTACGCTGTGCGGTAAATTCCCCGTCATTTCCGGCAGGGTCTGTGCCTATGTGATGTCCGCGAATCACATAATTATCATCTTGCGCGCCAAAGCCCCATTGGTAAAGTGCCATAGACTGCCCATGGGTATCCGTGTTAGAGAACCAACTGCCAAACACGGCTTCCTGGTCCGGCGCAAAGGTTATTAAGTAAAGCTGCTGAAAATCTATCGGTGCATCCCCAATCATAACAACTTCAATTTCGTCAATGATAAAGTTCATTCCTGCACCGGCGGGGTTAGTTGCTATACGAACACCGGATTGATTTATAAGGGCAGTGTCTAAAGCAGAGCCAGAAATGGTAAGTTCCAATTCCCAAGAATCCGCGGCTGTTGGTGCGGCACTGACGGTATGGCCCGCAAAACCGCCCCAAGGTTCGTCTGGTTGGGCAAATTGCATATTGCCTCCGATATAGCCTTCCGCAATGCGCCCCCATGCTCTAAATTGATAAACGGCACCCGGAACTAAACCAAGCGGCGCAAACAACACATCTACTCCGTACCATTCGCCGCCACCGACACGCCTGTTATCTACGAAAATAGCATTAGTGCCTTCAGGGCTTTGCACAATGGAGAAATAAGGGCTGCCCGAGTCTGTTAAGTGCGATCCAAAATCAAAAGCAGAGCCGGAAAGTGCTTGTATTACTTCGTCGGTGGATAAACGCCATAGTACGGTTTCTTCCCCGTCAACGATCTCTGCTTCCGCTGCCGCGGGTACGCCTTCCGCTATAAGTGAAACCCGTATATAGTCTACAATGTAGGACATACCTATGCCTGCTTCGTTTGTTTGGATTCTGAGAGCCTGCGAAATATTAGGCAAATTAGAAGCGTCCAATTGCGCTTCCAAAGTGAAACTGCCGTTTTCTGTTAGTTCGCCGCTGCCCGTAAGCCAAGGCCAAGGGCTTGCCGCCCCTTGCAGCGCAACTACCGCGTCCTCTGGCGGCACACCTATTACATGCCCGGAAATGGTTACAGCATATGTATTCCAAGGCTGTAAATCGAGTGCGGGATACGAACCAAGGTTAATGTCTAAGCTATGCCAGTTAGAATCTCCACGTTCTGTAACGGCAATGGAGTTACCTGTATTTGGGTGCGGCACTGCGGTTAAACTAACCTCGCCCGCGCCTTGGAATGGGGCAATTCCGGAAACTGTGTCTCCTTCGTTTAAAGACTGGATACCGGCATGGTCGGCTAAAACCAGCAAGTCTACCGGTGGGGTAGAATTGGATTCCTGCGCTTGTACTCCTGCGCTAGCTGGTAGAGACATTAGTAGTACAAGTGTTAAGAAAGCTGAAATTACACGATGTTTCTTGTTCCTTTTCATAGAACATCCTCTCCTTTTTTCTGATGTTACTTTAGGCAAATGCTGGGTGATTGGTTTTAGCGGGTTTAGAATAGACTAAAGCCGCTGTTTTTTGGCGTACGCTAAGAATCAATCCGCATTTACTTGGGAAGTGTTTTACTCCCCAGCCTCTAAAGTAATGTGCAATTGGTTTTTTAGTTGCTTTACTTTTTGCCGACTTGTTTCCAATTATATCCGAACACAAGGAGTATGTATATAGGTTTTTTAGACTTTGAGGTGCAAATTTGAAATAAAAAACACGATTGAGTCAAATTAATCGTGTTTTTTGTTGCTGTTTTGCTGTTAATAGGGTTTGGATTGTGCTTTTGGGTAAAATATTATGGCCCATTGATTTTACGATTATAAATAGAAATAATTGAGGGAATTGCGCCCTCGTCAAAATTACGTAGTAACATTGTTTAAATTTTATATAATTTTCAGGTTTGTAATTTCAACATTTCCACATCCATCAACATTTTCAGCCGTAAATAAAAACACAATCTCAGTCATTTTAGAAAATTCATTAGAGAATTCGGACAAGTCTTTCAACTTGAATTTATATATCCGTCCACTGCTAGTTACACCAATATTCTGTTTCTTAATGATGGTTTGATTCTCACCTTTGATTTCGAACACGATATTTTTTATTCCAGAAGACCCGCAAATAAAAAATGAGATTTCTTTGTCATTATCATAATAATATGTCCAATCTCTATTTCCAAGTTTAACAGCGTACCCGACATATATTGGATTTTGCTTGACAAAATCTACATTCAATTTCACAAAATTTTCGCAAGCTTCTTCTTTTACAAGTGCACTGTGATTTGTACCATCGGGATACCAAAACTCCGTTGCATTGGATAAACTAATATTAAATGTATCTTGGTCTTTATTGTCTAAATCAAAGTCGCCCGCTGTAATCCAACGCGTTCCTGTTTCCTTAACTGCCAATCCAATTGATTTGAGAGTTCCCATTAAAGACGCGCGCTTTTCAGGAGAATTTGACATTTTGATACAATTAACCCCAGCTATGTCACTAAAAGGTCTTAGTGTTCCAACTTCAACTAATATAGTTCTATTCGGATTATACCCTAGAGCCATACCAGCTTCAAAGAGCACATTAGGTCGAGCTTGGGGTGTTAAATTGCGTTCGTATTCATAATCGTTTTTATTGATGAATTCATCATTCAGTTTTGCAACCTCGTCGGGGGTAAAGAGTACAACAATAGCGTATGCTTCGTTAAAGCCTGCATTAAGCAATTCACCGATAGTTGGTGCACCCTTCCCTACTAGATTTCTAATATCGTCCCATTCCATTGGTTCTAGCCCAATTGCTTCCAAAAAATCAAACATAGCATTTGTTATTTTCATATTTCTTCCGTGAACGACAAATACTTTTTTATTTAACGAAGCCATAGGCACAATATTATCGACAGTTTGATTCGGAGAGTTCTCAATGGTTTTTTTTCCACCAAATAAGCTGTTCCATAAGCTGTTTGTCTGTTGTCCTTCAATATGTTCGGTAACATCAAGAGGCGAAATATTAACAGCATGCGGTCCCTTTGCTCCTTGAACTATCTCAAATTCAACTTTTTGACCTTCTTCAAGAGTTTTAAACCCTTCACATTGAATGTTTGCGAAATGTGCAAATACATCATCTTCATCTTGGACAGAAATAAAACCATAACCCTTTTCAGCGTTAAACCACTTAACGATACCTGTTTTCATTATTCTACCTCCAGCAATATATTTGACTTTCACACTCAATGCAAACTTTCTCAGCTATAGCCATAATACATATCTAACCTACTATAACCATATAGAAAATTCACAAATAATCTAATCGTCACCATTTTACAATATCAGGAAAAATTCGTCAATAATCCCAACAACAAATCGACAAACAAAAAAAGACCACAAAACAACCATCCACAACCTACTAATATCACAACATTCCATCTTGCACCAACCCAAAACACATGGTATCATATACCCACCAACAAGAGTAACACCCAAGGCGTGGCAACTCACCACCCTACATCAAAACAAAAAAAGTACCGCAGTGTCTCAAGGACGGCCATCCCCAAGACGCGGCATAGGGAGACCCAAAACATCTCCTACACCACACAGGCAAAGCCTGCTACTACAGTACCGTTTTCATTCTACACCATTCCCACCCCCACTTCAAGTGCCATGTCAATCCCTTGGCTATGCACACGCCCCCCTTTTGCTTCATCTAGTACTCGGACGGCTTGGGATATAGTAGTTTGATAGTTACTGTACATAGTCATGTTTTCCTGTAGGGCTTGTGGATTTTACATATTCCCAGGCACGTAGGACGATGGCGCAAAGCCTCCCCTATGTGCCTTTTTTGTTACCCTTGTTGGTAATTTTTTTACCACTCCCCACTCACCCACACCAACTACCAAAAACCTCAAAAATTCCCAAAAACACAAAGCAAACCACAAAAACCTAAAAACACTATTGACAAAACCATAAAAATAGTCAAAAATAACGTATTACCACATTTGCATAAACAACATCACACAAGTAAACTATTGTTAGCACTCAGCAACCACAAGTGCTAACAAAAATCTCAAGGAGGCCCTTCAAATGAAGCTAAAACCCTTATGCGACCGCGTAGTAATAAGACAACTGGAAGCAGAAGAAACAACAAAATCAGGCATCGTGCTTCCCGGCACAGCAAAAGAAAAGCCACAACAAGCAGAAGTAGTGGCAGTAGGCCCGGGCGGCGTAGTAGACGGTAAAGAAATTAAAATGGAACTAAAAGCGGGCGACAAAGTAATTTATTCAAAATACGCCGGCACAGAAGTTAAATTGGAAAACAAAGAGTTTATCATTGTAAGACAAAGTGACGTTTTGGCAATAGTAGAATAAAGGGAGGTTTCAACCAATGGCAAAGCAAATCAAGTACGCCATAGAAGCGCGTACAGTACTTGAAGCCGGCGTAAACAAGCTGGCAGATACAGTAAACATTACCCTAGGCCCAAAGGGCCGCAACGTGGTACTTGACAAGAAGTATGGCACTCCACAAATTATTAATGACGGCGTATCAATAGCCAAAGAAATCGAATTAGAATGTCCGTTTGAGAACATGGGCGCACAACTTGTAAAAGAAGTAGCAACAAAAACAAACGACGTAGCAGGTGACGGCACCACCACAGCAATCGTGCTTGCCCAAGCTATGGTACGCGAAGGCCTTAAAAACATTGCCGCGGGTGCTAACCCAATTATCCTGCGCGGTGGTATGCAAAAAGCGACCGATGCCGCGGTTGAGGCAATCCAAGGCATGAGCCAAAAAGTAGACGGCAAAAACCACATTGCAAAAGTGGCCGCAATTTCCGCGGCAAGCAAAGAAGTTGGCGACATGATAGCAGACGCAATGGACAAAGTATCCAGCGACGGCGTTATCACCGTGGAAGAAAGCAAAACCATGTATACCGAGCTTGAGCTGGTGGAAGGTATGCAGTTTGACCGTGGGTATTTGTCCGCGTATATGTGCTCGGATATGGAGAAAATGGTTGCTCACTTGGACAACCCATACATCCTAATAACAGACAAAAAAATCTCCACCGTGCAAGAAATCCTGCCTGTACTGGAGCAAATCGTACAAACAGGCAACAAACTTTTGATAATTGCCGAAGACGTTGAAGGCGAAGCCCTTACAACTCTCGTGTTAAATAAACTACGCGGCACATTCCACGTAGCGGCTGTAAAAGCCCCCGGTTTTGGCGACAGACGCAAAGCAATGCTGGAAGATATCGCGGTACTAACAGGCGGCACAGTAATTTCTTCCGAGCTTGGCCTCGAGCTTAAAGAAGCTACTTTGGAATCTTTGGGTCGTGCAAAAGCTGTTAAAATCGACAAAGAGAACACAATCATCATCGACGGCTCAGGCGACAAAGGCGCAATCGATTCTCGCGTATCCCTTATCCGCGGCCAAATCGAAGAAACCACATCCGAGTTTGACAAGGAAAAACTGCAAGAGCGCTTGGCAAAATTGGCAGGCGGCGTAGCAGTTATAAAAGTAGGCGCACCAACCGAAACCGAGCTTAAAGAAAAGAAACTTCGCATGGAAGACGCCCTAGCGGCAACCCGCGCGGCAGTGGAAGAAGGCATTATCTGCGGTGGCGGCAGTGCGTATATACACTCGCTTGCAAATGTTACAAAAGTAATGAACAAATTAGAAGGCGATGAAAAAACCGGTGCGCAAATTGTTATCAAAGCATTGGAAGCACCGATTCGCCAGATTGCGTTTAACGCAGGCCTTGAAGGCGCGGTTATTGTAGAAGCGTTGAAAGGCAAGAAAAAAGGCGAAGGTTTTGACGTGCTAAGCGAAATTTTTGTTAACATGGTAGACGCGGGTATTATTGACCCGACAAAGGTAACCCGAAGCGCGCTTCAAAACGCGACAAGTGTTGCGTCTACTCTGCTTACAACCGAAGCGGTTGTTACTGATATTAAAGAGCCAGAGCCACCAATGCCACCAGGCGGCGGAATGGGTATGATGTAATAAATATCCGATAATATTTAGTAGTTACACAAATGTATCAAGCCTACATCACGTTATCAGTGAATGTAGGCTTGTTTTTATTTCAACTTAACTTATCAGCTAATCTCCTCAAATTATGATACAGAGGGGATTTTTTTATTGCTATTTTCTCCAAAATAGTTTATTATTCACCCATAACGAATAATTATTCATTTTTGAGGAGGCATTACATATGAACGACCAACCGTACACCCCTGATGAAGCACCAGATGTGAATAAGCCGTCAGGTACGAAAAGCAAACCATACACCCTGCAAACCAGCCACTTACTAAAATTTATCATCGGCTCGGTGCTTGGGCTATTCCTGTTCCTAGCACCCATACCCACGGCGGACGCGTTTAACATTCCACTTGGGTTTGCCATCGACTGGCTAGGCGGGATAATGTCGCTTGAGAACATTAACATTGCCACTGTGCTGGCATACATCTTTATTGCCATATCCCTACTCGGCACAATTTTGGCATACACCGTCAAGCCCGCTTTTATCATGGATAACGAAAAACTGCGCAATGTTTTTAAAGCGCATCCAGTTTATGTAGTGTGCCGTGTGATCGCGTTCGTGTTTGCCACAATGGTGTTCTTCGATTTTGGGCTGGCGGCCGTCATTAACCCCGACATTGGAGGGTTAATGTTTAACGTACTTATTACGGGGCTTGTGCCTATATTCTTGATATTGGCGTTTGTTATCCCTGTTTTGACGGAATTTGGGCTTATGGAATTTATCGGTGTGCTTATTAAAAGAGCATTGCGGTTTTTATTCACTTTGCCCGGACGGGCTTCTATCGACCTTGCGGCGTCTTGGTTTGGGTCGTCTGCCGTGTCTGTTATCATTACAAAAGACCAGCACGAACGTGGATACTACACGGGGCGTGAGGCGGCATCCATTGTTGTAAACTTCTCGTTTGTATCGCTGCCGTTTTCGTTTGTAGTAGCGCGCACCATGGGAATAGAAGCGCATTTCTTCCTTTGGTATTTGATAATATGTATCACCTGTATTATTTTGGCAATAATTACGCCGCGCATTTGGCCGTTACGGCAGTTATCAGACACATACTTGGATGATGTGGGCAAGCAAATTGACGAAGACGAATGGGCAAATACATCCCGTATGCAGCAAGCCGTGCTCACTGCCAGCCAAAAAGCAGGAACAGTTCGCGCAGCCCATGTTGTAAAGGGCGGCTTTAAATGCTACCTAGATGTTTTTATGGATCTGTTCCCGGTTATTATGGCACTTGGTACCGTCGCGCTTATTATTGCGGAATTGACCCCTGTGTTTGACTGGATCTCCATGCCAATGGCGTTTTATCTCGACTTACTACGCGTACAAGGCGGTTCGGATTTTGCCAGTGCGACACTTATCGGGTTTGCGGACATGTTCTTACCGGCTATTATCCTTGGAACCGGAGCCCCGCTTGAGGCACGGTTTATAATTGGCGCGCTATCCATCGTACAGATTATTTACATGGCCGAAACCGGAATACTTATACTTAAGTCAAAAATCCCACTTGGGTTTGGTAAACTGTTGTTGCTATTCTTGATGCGTACGGTTATTGCACTGCCGATAATTGTGTTGTTGTCGAGGTTATTTATGAGCTTTTAAGTTTTAATAATCTTCTCCAGCAGCACGAATTGCTCTTTTGGAGACATGTATGTATCTGCGGGGTCGTAGGCATTTTGCTGTAGAAAGTTTTGGCGGATTGATTTAGCCAAAGCCAAGATATGTATCTGACTTTGGGAAAGCGCATCCGTACCTATTAGCTTTACTATTTCCTGCAAGGCGGTTTCTTCCTGCAAAATTGACATTGCTTTTTGACGTAAGTCCGTAAAATTTGGGCTTACGTTTTTTTTGTACCAATCCGATAGATCGAAATTGCTATAGCTCGCGTTCCAGTCTATTGCCGGGAAATGGCGGGCATAGGCAAGTCGCCTGTCCAGTGCCCAGTAGCATGAAATAAAGCGGCGGGTTTGCTGGGTTACTGGTTCTGAAAAATCGCCGCCTTGAGGGGATACCGCGCCTACTATTGTTACACTGCCTTCCATACCGCCAAGGGTGGTTACGTACCCTGCGCGCCCGTAAAATGCCGACAGGCGCGTAGATAGATAGGCAGGATAGCCTTCTTCCGCGGGGATTTCTCCCAAACGGCCGGACAACTCTCTCAATGCCTCCGCCCAGCGGGATGTCGAATCGGCCATTACGGCTACGTGGTAACCCATGTCGCGATAGCATTCTGCTATGGTTATGCCGGTGTAAATGCTTGCCTCACGGGCCGCAACGGGCATGTCTGATGTGTTGGCTATCAAGACTGTGCGATTTAGTAGCGGCTGGCCGGTTTTTGGGTCTTTCAGTTTGGCAAAGTCTTCGAGAACTTCTGTCATTTCATTACCGCGCTCGCCGCAGCCGATGTACACGATAAGGTCTGCATCACACCATTTTGCCAATTGATGCTGGGTCATAGTTTTGCCTGTGCCAAAGCCACCCGGGATCGCGGCCGTGCCGCCTTTTGCTATGGGAAAGATGGTGTCAATTACACGTTGGCCCGTTATGAGTGGCGTGGTTAGGGTATGGCGGGTTTGCACCGGGCGTGGAATGCGTATTGGCCATGTTTGGGTTAGGGTAATGGTGTGGGTGCTATCAAGAGTAACTGTGCCGTTTGGAGAAATGTGAGTTACAGTGCCGGATATACCGGAAGGAACCATTGCCCGGTAATTGATAAGTGGAGTTTCGGGTATTTCTGCAAAAATTTCGCCCTCGGAGAGGTGTTGGCCTATGGTAGCAGTGATATTAACCTCAAGGGGTTGGCCGGAAGTAGCTATAACACCATCCAATGGCCGCATTATCCCATCAAAAATACGTCCGACTATACCCGGTTGCAGAGTTACGGACATAGGCTTCCCTGTTCCCACCACAGATACCCCCGGACGCAGACCTGCCGTGCTTTCGTATACCTGTATAGTGGCTGTGGTTGGGCTTAATGAAATTACTTCGCCTGTTAGGCTACCGATGCTTACCGTTTCGGACATGGTAAACTTGCCGCCGCTGGCGGTTACTACCGGGCCGTTTATGGATAATAGCTTTGCCTCGTTCATAGGAAAACTCCTTTGGGGGAAAACGCCCCTATTGATGAGTGGCTTTAATAAAACTGCTCATTACAATTCATACTCCTTATTGGTATGAATTAGTATTGATGCACAAAAAAACCCTAAGAACCTTGACTCAAAAAGCTCTTAGGGTTTTATATCCCTGCTTCGTTTTAGCTTACAACGTTTAGACGCTCAAACCCAGGCATGAGCTCTCATCTAATATCTTAACACCATCCACCTCAGGTTTTAATACCTCTATTGTACATTGCACTCCAGATTCTTCAAAGGTGTGCTTTATAGCTTTACCTATAACCCCCGCATTACCACTAGCACAAAACGCAATGAGCGCAGGGCCGGCACCACTTAATGCTAATGAATACGCGCCCATGTCTCTTGCGGCCTTGGCAACGTTACACATACCCGGAATTAGATGCATCCTATATGGTTGATGAAGCTTGTCATCCATTACTTTTCCCATAAGTTCCATATCAGAATTTATAAACGCCCACACGAGTAGGCTTACACGACTCATATTGTATACAGCATCACTCAGTGGTACCTCTGCAGGCAGGGCATTTCTGGCCTTTTCGGTAGAAAGTTCATAGTTTGGTATCGCAACAACCGTAGTCAAATTATCAGGTGGCTTAATTCTCCTATAAACAGTTTCTCCATCAAATTGCGCACTCACTACTATCCCCCCAAGTAATGCCGGAGCTACATTATCGGGATGGCCCTCCATACAGGTTGCCATGTGAAGGATTTGATCATTGCCTAATTTGGAACCGCTTATATGATTAGCAGCTACCATCCCCCCAACAATTACGGATGCACTGCTTCCCAGCCCTCTAGCCATAGGGATATTATTTTTCATCTTTATTTTTAAGCCCTTTGGCTTGTAACCAACCTGCTTAAACACCTCTGCCGCAGCTTTATAAACTAAATTTGAGGCGTCCTTTGGTACTTTCCCTGCCCCATTTCCCTCGACATCTAAAATCAAACCATTGCCTGTCTCTGCCATAGCTATATAATTATACATACTTAGAGCCATTCCCAAGGTGTCAAACCCCGGCCCTAGGTTAGCGGTAGTGGCGGGCACTCTTAATGCTATCATTTAACCACCCCCACTAACTGTTGATAATTTCAAGAACAGCCGCCTTTTGAGCGGGTACTTTGATTGGCTGTGTAATTTGCTTAAAAGCGTTATCGGGATCTTTTAATCCATTGCCGGTAAGGACACAAACAACGGTATCTCCGCTATTAAACAATCCCTTATGCTTATACTTTAAAACCCCCGCGATTGAAGCGGCTGACCCAGGCTCGGCAAATATACCTTCTTTTAACGCGATAAGTTTGTATGCTGCCAATATTTCTTCATCCGCAACACTATCTATAAAACCTTGCGACTCGGATACAGCGTTTTTTGCCCCCTGCCAGCTTGCCGGGTTTCCTATTCTGATTGCAGTTGCCACCGTTTCTGGGTTTTCAACTATTTCACCCTTAACAATTGGTGCCGCTCCCGCTGCTTGAAAGCCAAGCATTTTAGGGCGGTTTATATTTTTCCCGGTATCATGATATTCCTTAAAACCCTTCCAATATGCTGTAATGTTCCCGGCGTTGCCCACAGGTATTGCCAAGAAATCCGGAGCTTTTCCCAATATATCAGAAATTTCGAATGCAGCGGTTTTCTGGCCTTCAATTCTATAGGGGTTTAGTGAGTTGACAAGACTTATTGGGTATTCGTTTGTAATTTCTTTAACAATTTCTAACGCTTTATCAAAATTGCCTTCAATAGCCAAAACTTCTGCGCCATACATCGATGCTTGCGCAAGTTTACCAAGTGCTATGTTTCCATCCGGAATTAGGACAATACATTTTAACCCGCAACGCGCAGCATATGCCGCTGCCGATGCTGATGTGTTTCCAGTAGAAGCACACATTATTGTTGTTGCCCCTTCTTCAACTGCTTTTGCTACGGCCATAGCCATACCTCTATCCTTAAATGAGCCGGTAGGATTTAGACCTTCATATTTAAAAAACAGATTTAGATCTAACTCTTTGGATAGATTTTCACTTTTAATTAATGGAGTATTTCCTTCCAATAATGTAACAAATGGTGTATTGCTTGTTACAGGTAAATACGCCTGATACTCTTTAAGTAAACCTTGCCATCCCATTTATCTATTTCCCCCTTCAACGCGAATAACATTTGAAACAGTATCGACTATCGACATGCCACCAATAATTTGTAAAGCGTCTCTAATGCTATTTTCATCTATTTTGTGAGTAATTAATACTATTTCGGCACTACCGTTTTTGCCCGCATTTTTTTGTACAACAGAAGCTATGCTAACACTATGATTGGCTAAAACACCGGCAATGCTGGCAAGTACTCCCGGCTTGTCCGCAACTTTAAGCCTTAAATAGTATTCACTTTGTATTTCACCAATTTTAGCTATCGGCCTCTCTTTAAAACATGTGCAGGAAATTCTTCCTGTAACACCAAATACAATATTTCTGGCTGTCGTTACTATGTCTCCAACAACAGCACTTGCCGTAGGCATTTCACCTGCACCCCTGCCAAAAAACATAGCCTCACCAATGGCATCTCCTTTTATAAAGATAGCATTAAACACATCATTTACAGTTGCTAATGGATGATCTTTTGGCACAAATGCTGGATGAACCCTAACCTCGACGTGATCATTTACGCCATTGGCAATGCCCAAAAGTTTAATAACATAACCTAAGTCATTGGCGTATTTTATATCTTCGGGTGTTATTTTGGTTATACCTTCTACATGGACATCTGAAAATGCTATCCTTGTGTCAAATGCTATAGATGCAAGAATAGCTATCTTTCTTGCTGCGTCATAACCCTCTATGTCAGCTGTCGGATCGGCTTCCGCATACCCTAAATTTTGAGCTTCTTTTAGAACCTCACTAAAATCAGAACCTTCCTCTGTCATTTGAGTTAACATATAGTTGGTGGTTCCGTTAACAATTCCCATAACCTGTTCTATTTTATTTCCTGCCAGGCATTCTTTTAAAGGCCTGATAATTAGAATGCCGCCTGCTACACTTGCTTCAAATAAAAGATCATTGCTTTTGCTTTGAGCTACGTTAAACAGCTCCTTACCATGGGCGGCAATTAAATCTTTGTTGGCACTAACGACTTGTTTGTTATTTTCTAAAGCTCTAATGATGTAATTTTTTGCAGGTTCAATGCCACCCATAACTTCTACGATAATATTTATGTCCGGATTATCTAAAACATCTTCAGGTCTATCAGTTAAAATTCCGTCGGTTAATGTTATAGAGCGTTGTTTTTTTGTGTCGCTCACTAGAACCTTTACCAGCTCTACGGGCTTGCCAACCTTTCTGGCTATACTGTCTTGATTGTTTTTTAACACCTTTGCTACACCGGTTCCAACTATCCCCAGTCCCAATAAGCCTATTTTGATTGTATCCATAATGTATTCCCTTCTATGACTTTCCGATAAGTTCAATTTTTTCTACCCCAGCCAGATTATTAATATTTTTGAGTAGTTCGTCTAACGAAACACTCATATGCGCTATCTCTACTGAAATAGTTACATGTCCCACCCCCTGCAAAGGTATATTTTGGTTGATTGTTAAAACATTTGCGTTAGCCATAGCAACCGTATTTAGTACTTGTGATAAAACCCCGGCTCTATGTTCTAAAAGCATTAGCAAGCTAACTATAGTGCCTCTAATGGGGTCTTGCAGCGGGAAAACGCCATCCTTATATTTGTAGAATGCACTTCTGCTTAACCCAACTTTGTCGACTGCTTGGTTGATAGTTTCGGCTTTATTTTTGCTAATTATGTCCTTGGCTTGAGCTGTTTTTAAAATTGCTGTAGGGAGGATGTCTGACCTTACTAGGTAGAATTTTTGTTGTTGTTCTTTTTTTGACATTATGCACCTGCCTTTATCGTGTCTCCCATAAAAAGACAAAAGTCTGCTTGTAGTGGACATAATATCACCTTTATGGGAGATATGCAAGCGGCATTTGGAAATGGATGTATAGCCATTTGCGTGCAAGCCAATTTCATAGCAGACAAAAGAAAGAGCTAACTGATATATACCAAGTCGGTTAGCTCTTTTTATATGGATTTGCAATCAGTGTTATCCTGAAGCAAATCAACAGACTACAAACTCTATAGAATCAATACTTTTTACATTTGCTTTCCTACTGCCACTCGATACCGCAGACCTTATAGTCTATCTGATTTTTTGGTGACATATTGCTTGCCTCTGTTATGGCAATGAACTAACGAGTAATGTTATTGTAACTCCTTTGCTATCACGCTTCTTGTAAGTCTCCAACATAGAGTGTTTTTCCTAAAGGTGCTAATACTTTCAAAATAGTATCAAGCTGTGGACTTGTTTCCCCTGCTTCCATACGGGAAATTACGGGTTGCTTAACCCCACTTAATTGCTCAAGCTCCCGTTGTGATATGTTTTTTTCATTCCGTGCTTTTATAAGTTCTCCAATGATAGCTACTCTTAAATTGCTTTCCCTTATTTCATCTGCGGTGTATAGTTTTGGCCTAACCTCTGCCCATGTTTTCATTTATGCCCGCCCCTTTCCTTGATGTCTGCAAGATTGTGCTTTGCCTGTTCAATTTCTCTTTTTGGTGTTTTGTTGGTTTGTTTGAATTGGAAATAGTGTAGCAATATAAAATCGTTACCAAACCAACTTGCAAAGAAAATTCTCGCCCTTATTGGCCTTATCTCCCATATATCGCCGTCCAAGTGTTTGATATACGGCTCTCCGGCAGCTTTACCATGTTCGCTTAACACTTGGATATAGTCATTTATTTTGTTGTGATTTATGCGACTGTCTTTGTCTGTTCGTTTTGATAGGGCTTCGATATATTCTAGCACTGGGCTATTTCCGTTTTTATCTTCGTAAAAATGAATGTTGTGCATATTATCCCCCTCGTTAATATATATTATGCGTAAAAGTTATCAAATGTCAACTCCTTCTGCTCTTTGAATGAGGCTGGGTGTGGGCAACGCCCACGGTCTTAGTAAGCTATAAACAAGTCACTACACCAGCGTAGACGGTTCTATGGGTACAATGAGCGGAGCGGAAACGGTGTGCAAGGTGTCTTTCCTTGCTCCCTGTTTTCGGCGTAGCTATTGCACCCATAGAACAAAAATAGTCAAGAGTTTGAGAGTGGAGACTTTGGGTGCTCTTTACCCAAAACACTACTCGCCCCTTGACTATTTTTGAACCGAAGCAGACGGATGCGGAGAGATGTCGACTTTGCTCCAGTAATTATGAATCGTCCCTAATATGTTTACTGTCCCACCAAAAACGTCTATTTATAAGGTACTGGGACGTTAGGACGATATTTTATTATACGAAAATGACTATTACCATTTATCATAATTAATGTTATCGACTATTTTTATGTTCGGCCCTATAACAATTTCACGATCCTTTTGTAAGCACGTGTGGATAGATAGTTTTAGTCGAGGATTTGACTTGCTAATCATGCTGAAGCATTTAATAGCATATTGTTCATACTCTTGCGCATATATATCATTTATTTTCGCCAATTGTGCCAATTCCCTGCCTACAGAAGTTAAACGAATAGTAGGAATCGATACCGTCATAATTGCTTCGTTATGAGGAATACAACATATCCTTCCAAGGCGAAGCATAATATCGTTATCACTTATTAACCCTATGTGATTGTTCGCCAATTTACTTCCTACTATTGCTCGAATTTTATAGTCCATTGGAACCATATTATCAATAATTCCACAATCGTTCAATTGTACAATATCATCTCCATTATAACGTCCCACGAGTAACTCGAATCCTCCGCTACCATTATAGAGAAAACTTTCACCCCAGTGATTTAGAATATAAGGTTTTATTTCGGTTAATGACTCAGTTTCACCCTTATTCATTGTGTATAATGTTTGAAGTGCTCTATATGAAAACTCGCCAGGGTTATCGACTTCTTTAACAAGAATACTTGCCCATAAATTTTGCATCTCATCGTTGCTAATATTTCCTGCGGTTTCAAAAAAACGTAAAAACCAATCAAACTCATACTGTTTATCTTGAGAGTTGTTAGTTTTCTCCTTCTTGCCTTTTGTATAGTACTCGTCAGCTAATCGAGCTATACTTACCAAGTTTTTACATTTTACGAGTTCTGTTAATGTTAATTCACCGCTTTTAACTAGAGCGTCAAGAGCATCATTTATTTTACCAGCCTTTATTTTATTAAATTCTTGTCTGCTTGTATTTCCGCGCAAAAACATTGCGGTAATAAATGCACCAGCCAATCCTGATATACTAGATTGCATAAGTGGCATCGCTTCTCGGATAACAGTTACTATCGTGTTGAAATCACCCATTTTTCACAAACCACCCTTATAAGTGTAAACATCACTGCCACTCCACAGTCCCTGGCGGCTTAGAAGAAATATCATAAACCACCCGGCTAACACCCTCAATCTCCGAAGTAATACACGCAGCCATACGCCCCAGCACCTCGTGCGGAATTGGTGAATAGCTGGCCGTCATAAAGTCCTGCGACGTAACCGCACGGATAGCAAGCACAGGATCATAGGTGCGCATACCGTTTTTCATGCCCACAGAGTAAGTATCCGTCAAAACAGCAAAGTACTGGTCTGGACGCGGGGTAAGCATGTCCAGCTCTTTGCGAACAATAGAATCCGCATGACGCAAGATTTCCAACTTCTCAGCAGTTACCTCGCCTATAACACGAACGGCAAGACCCGGGCCGGGAAACGGCTGGCGGTCTACAAGCGACGGAGGCAGCCCTAGCAGTATTCCTATTTTGCGCACTTCATTTTTAAACAGCCCTGCCAGAGGCTCGACAAGTTTTTCAAAATCTAAATTTTCCGGCAGGCCGCCCACATTGTGGTGGCTTTTTATTTTCGCGTTTTGTGCCGTGCCCGATTCTATAATGTCGGGGTAAATTGTACCTTGGGCAAGGAAAGGTACACGCCCTAGCTTTTTAGCTTCTTCCTCAAACACTCGAATAAACTCGGTGCCTATTATCTTGCGCTTACTTTCCGGGTCGGTTGCACCCCTTAGCTTATCCAAAAACCTGTCCACTGCGTTAACACGGATAAAATCCAAATCAAATCCGGCAAAGATTTCTTCTACTGCATCGCCTTCGCCCAGCCGCATTAGGCCATGGTCTACAAAAACACAAGTAAGCTGCCCCGGTATTGCCTTAGACAAAAGTGCCGCACAAACAGACGAATCAACCCCGCCAGATAATGCCAAAAGCACCTTCTCACTACCAACTGTTTGCTTAATTTGCTCTATCTGAGTGCGTATATAATCTTCTAACTTATAGCTACCTGTAGCACCGCAGATGTTAAACAAAAAATTGTGCAGCTTACCTTCTCGCTCTTCTTTATGTACTGCATGAAAATACTCGTCTTGCGAATAGTTTTTGCAAAATTCTTCAAAAACCGGGAATCCGAGTTCTTGTATATCGGAGACAGACCCTACATTCCCAAGCGGAATTATACCAATAGGGCTTAACGCACGTATTCTTTCGGCAGAAGCTTCCCCCGGCAAAATTTCCGCATACACGTTAAACTCTCGTATTGTGCGGGCAATGGACTCTCTGTACTTGCTGCCAAAGTCTAATATCAAAACCAATTCGTTCATATTTGCACCGTTCCTTCATATATAGTTACACATTCGCCCGTCATATAAACGGTTTCGTCTGTGTACTTGATTGTTAGTGTACCGCCTTTTACCTCCACCTGTATGTCCGTGTCCTTGTCTGAGTAGCCCATAAGTACCGCGGCCACTGCCGCCGCACATGCTCCTGTGCCGCTGGCCATGGTTTCTCCTGTACCGCGTTCCCACACATGCATTCTCATATGGTTGCGCTTTATCATTTGCACAATGCCAAGGTTAATACCTTCCGGAAACAAATCCGATGTTTCAAATGCCGCGGCTATGGTGTGCAGGTCTATATGATCTATGTCGTCATGGAAAATTATCGCGTGCGGGTTCCCCATGGACACGCAGGTGATTTCGTACGGGTTACCGGCTATGTCCACTTTACGGGCCACTGCCATTGCACCCGTTAAGTTTACCGGTATTTTTTCCGGAGAAAGTTCCACCTGCCCCATATCTACACGGGCGGCAATTATTTCGCCGTTTTCTTCGATAAGAGTGAGATGCTTTATGCCGCTGGACGTTTCTATTGTTATTTGCAAATTGCTTACCATACCATGAGAGTACAAATACTTGCCCACACAGCGCACAGAATTGCCACACATCAAGCCTTCGCTGCCATCCGCGTTAAACATTCGCATTTTTGCGTCGGCAATTTCTGACGGCATTATTAGTACAATACCATCCCCGCCAACAGATTTGTTACGGTCTGACAGACGGGTGGCGAGCTCGCCCGGGTTTGGAAAATCTATGTTGCCAAAGAAGATATAATCGTTGCCGCATCCATGCATTTTTGTAAAGTTTACTTTGGTCATTTACATCACCGTCCTCTTTGATAAAATGTACAATAAATGGTGCGTGAAGTCAAGGTCTGAAGGTTTTGACAAATCGCTGTTTTCGCGCTATAATGCTCAGGTTGTAGCAATAAACTACACACATGGTCTGCCTTTTTTTGGGTGCGTTTTAGAAGTTTTGGTATTAATGCTTATTAGGGCCAAATTCTAACGTATGTGACCATGGAGGAAAAACCCATCTTAGGAGGTGCCTTAATGGCGGTAATTTCAATGAAGCAATTGCTTGAAGCAGGGGTACACTTTGGTCACCAGACCAGACGCTGGAACCCCAAAATGGCGGAGTATATCTTCGCGGAACGTAACGGTATTTATATCATAGACCTGCAAAAAACCGTACGCAAAGTGGACGAAGCTTACAAAGCAGTAAGCGAAATCATCAGTGGCGGCGGCGAAGTACTTTTTGTAGGTACAAAAAAGCAAGCACAAGATTCCATCAAAGAGGAAGCTATCCGTTGTGGCATGCACTTTGTAAATGAGCGCTGGCTGGGCGGTATGCTAACCAACTTCAAAACAATGCAGCAGCGTGTTGCCCGCATGAAAGACTTGCAGCGCATGCAAGAAGACGGCCGTATGGCTGCGTTAACCAAAAAAGAAGTAGCAAAACTCGAACACGAATTAGAAAAATTAGTGCGTAACCTAGGCGGCGTTGTAAACATGAAACGCGTACCCGATGTTATGTTTATAGTAGACTCCCGCAAAGAGCATATTGCAATTCAGGAAGCGCGTACACTGGGTATCCCCATTGTTGCGATAGTTGATACAAACTGCGACCCGGACGATGTTGACTATGTAATTCCAGGCAACGACGATGCTATTCGCGCAATCAAACTTATCGCAGGCCGTCTGGCAGACGCAGTGCTTGAGGCACGCCAAGGCGAAGAAACCGCTGGCGAAGAAGAAGCACCGGCCGAAGCACCTGTAGATACCCCTGCAGCTGAATAGGCAAGTCCCCTGCCCTACTTTAGTAATATTACTTGAAAACAATTGAAAACGAGACCGAAACGTGTCGCTTTAGGCACAGTGAGCATAGCGAACGTTTCCCGCGCCGCTTTAGGCACAGTGAGCGTAGCGAACGTTTCCCGTGCCGCTTTAGGCGCGTTCTCGGACGAAGTTTGAGACGATTTTCAAGTTATGTTACGACCACAAAAAAATTCTAAGGAGTGTATGAATATGACAGTTACCGCAGCAATGGTAAAAGAACTAAGAGAAATTTCCGGAGCAGGCATGTCCGCGTGTAAGAACGCGTTAATAGAAGCAAACGGCGATATGAAGCGTGCCGTCGAGATTTTGCGCGAAAAAGGTCTTGCATCCGCCGCTAAAAAAGCTGGCCGCATAGCCGCGGAAGGTCTTGTATTTACAGCAGTAACCGCTGACCGCAAAAAAGGCGCAATTGTAGAAGTTAACAGCGAAACAGACTTTGTTGCCAAAAACGAAGACTTTATCACATTTGTAGAGAACATGGCAAAACAAGCGTTAAGCTCAACCGCCACTACAGCAGAAGCGCTGTTGGCAGAAAAATGGGTTGCAGACCCTGCCCAAACCGCTCAGGAAGTTCTTACTCACAAAGTTGTAACAATAGGTGAAAACATTGGCTTACGCCGTTTCGAGCGTTACGAAGCCGCGGCAGGCAGCACCATTATCGACTATATCCACGGCGGCGGACGCGTTGGCGTTATGCTGGAAATTTCCGCGCCACAAGTAAATGATGCCGTTATGGAAGTAGGCCGCAACATTTGTATGCAAATTGCCGCCATGAGCCCACAATTTGTATCCAGCGCAGATATGTCACAAGAATATATCGCAAGCGAGAAGGAAATCCTTACCCGCACCGCAATGAACGAAAACGAGCAGGATGCTAAGCCAAAACCTGCCGGCGTTATTGAAAAAATGGTAGAAGGCCGCTTGAAAAAGCAACTAAAGGAAGTTTGCCTTATAGAATCCGAATACGTACGTGACGATAGCATGACAGTAGGGCAGTATCTTGCAACCGTTAACGCAACCGTATTGCGCTTCGTTCGTTTTGAAAAAGGCGAAGGCGTGGAGAAAAAAGAAGAAAACTTTGCAGAAGAAGTTGCAAAAGCAATGCAAGGATAGTTTTTGCAAAGCGTAACATGATATAAAAGCCAGTATGTAAAGAACCTTTTACAGCTGGCTTTCCTTTTATAAATTTCATCATAAAACTCTCTGATTAAATCCCGCGAGCTGTGTCGCGTCGCAGGAAACGCGCGGCAGCAAGCGCGTTTGTTAAAAAGCGGCATATGTGAGCGGCTGACTTAATCAGAAAGTTACCTTGAGGTCAAGTGCAAATAAAATCACTTCACACTTGATTTGGGGGTCAAATGCGAATGCGAGCATTCGCGCTTGACCCATTGGAGGCAAAATGCCGCGTAAAAAAATCAAACGAGTCCTAAAAGGGTCAGACGCAATTGTAAAACTTGTTGCACCCAAAGTGGTTACGGCAGGTGTTAACATAATGCAAATGGGGCCGCGTATTATCCTGCGTTCCACGGTGGAGTTGATGCGGGCAAATTTGTTTACTCGCATTTTGTCATGCATAACCATACTGGTTTTTGATATTTTTGACTTTAGCCGTGGCAGAATTTCGAAGACGCAGTTTGGGGCCAATGTTGTGCTGTCTCTGTTGCTTGTGGTTGGCGGCACGGTGGGATGGAACTTTGGTGGGCGATGGTTTATTTTCGAAATGCTGGGCGGGATGGCGGATATAATCGGCGGGATGATTGGCGCGGGCATTGCAGTGGTTTTTTCCAATTTTGTTTTTGACAAGGCATGCAAGCAATTGATTGAAAGCGACGCCGATAAAATGTGGAAGATAATTGACCCGTTTGTTGCAAAACTTCCCGAGATAGAGCGCGACCCGGTGCGCAAGAGTATTACCGGTTCGTGTTTAAAGAAAATGTACGCAAGCAAAGACCGCGTGGCTTTTGCGGAAGATTTGGTGGGTACCTTGCATGGGCTTATGATAGAAGAGGAAAATTCAGTTACCCACAGTAGCCAACTGAATTTTAAGGATAGACTTTAAAGGCCAACTGGTGACTGTGGGTCACCAGTTGAGAAAGCCTTACTTCCCAGGAATTGTTTTATAACAACTCTAATGCCTACAAGCTAAATTGGAGTAAAATGAATTTTCAACACATCTGGAGTCCCGTAATTTCAAGAATTCTAAGGAGAACACAAAATGCTAGAATACATAATAATATCCCTATTTGCCGCAGCTATTCTGCTAACATTAATAACCCTGCTGCAAACCCTAAAAACCAACTATCGATTAAACAAATCCATTAATAAACTGCAGGACGAATTACGACACTTAAAGGACGACATTCTAACTCATACATCTGCCGACACACGCTTCCTAAGTGGCGAATTTGAGGCAAAAATAGACCGGCTGCGTACAGGGCAAGCCCAAATGTTTGAGTTAAACCGCGAGTCTACCCAAAAGGGCATTTCGGAGTTGTCGAGTACCATGCAGGATGGTCTGCATCGCTTTTTACGGCACACATCCGACGGTATTGAAAAAATCCGCACAAACGTAGACACAAAGCTAACCGACCTACAAAGCTCCAACGAGAAAAAGCTTGACGAAATGCGTAACGTTGTAGACGAGAAGCTGGCAAAAACATTGGAAGACCGCTTGAACAAATCATTCGCGTCTGTAAGCGTGCAGCTTGAGAGCGTACACCGCGGCCTTGGCGAAATGAAAACCGTTGCACAGTCCGTAGGCTCGCTAAATCGTATTCTCTCCGGTTCGAAATCGAGAGGTATACTGGGGGAAGTCCAACTTGGGCAAATTATCGAGGACATGCTACCCAGCCAACTATACGATAGGGAAGTCCCTACAGTGGATGGTTCTAAAAACCGTGTGGAATACGCAGTAAAGCTTCCCGGCGCGGAAGAAGGACGGCATGTCTACTTGCCGATAGATTCGAAATTCCCGCTAGAGCCATACGAACAGTTACTTGACGCATACGAAAGCGGCGACAATTTTGAAATAGACGCCGCAAGAAAAACCCTGCACGCGCGGATAAAAACTTTTGCCCGCGATATTCGTGAAAAATATGTATCCCCGCCGGAGACAACCCATTTTGCCGTCATGTTCCTACCAACGGAAGGGTTATATGCCGAGGTCGCCCGTGACAGCGCGTTTTTTGACGCTCTACGTCAACTAGGCGTTATTATAACCGGGCCTACTACGTTTTCCGCAATGCTAAACTCTCTGCAGCTAGGATTTAAAACTCTGCAATTGCAAAAAGGCGCGGCGGATATAGAGAAAACCCTTGGCGCGGTGAAAAAAGAATTCGGCAATTTCGAGGATGTACTAAAAGCAGCTCATAAGAAAATATCTCAAGCCGGCAACGAAATAGAAAATTTAGTCGGCACCCGCACCCGCGCGATAAACCGCAGCTTGCGCGACGTGCAAACCTATACAGGCGGCGATGCTCCGCAGCTTTTGGGGTTTAACGATTCGCACGGGGATTAACCTCGAGAGGAAGCCTTTGCGTAGGGGCCGGTTATTAATTAACGCCATTAAATTAAGGGATCGCCCCTACTACTCTAACCGCGATAAAGCATTGCAGACGTTGTATTTCAAAACAAAAGCATCCGTTACTGACAAAAAATACTATAATATAAATTATTCATGCTGCTAAACCAAAGCCCTATCATTCTAAATCAAGTTAAGAATGATAGGGCTTTGGCTTGTTTTGCGGCCATATATATTCATCCGCTAAAACAGCTAACAAAATATCTCTTTTATTTAAATTCTTACAATATGTCAAACTCAACCAACATTGCATGCAAAAATATTGCAAAATGCGATATTTTTCATTTTATTTACATTTAATCTGCATTTTGTACAAAAATAATATTGACACCGGTGTGTTTTCTGGTTACAATGCTGCTAAAATTGAAGTGACACCGACAAAATTGCCACTTCAAATCAAAAAAGAGAGAGGTAATAACATGAAAAAATTACTAATGCTTGTAGTTCTCGCTGCTCTTGTACTTACCATGGCCGCATGTGTCAACAACAGTGGTACGCAGGAAGTCGGCCCTGCTGCCGTTCCAGCAGAAGGTCTCTCCGGCACTTTGCGTGTATGGTCCTTCACCAACGAGGCCGAAACTATTGCCACCATTTTCCAAGGCCAGCATCCTAATGTGGAGATAGATTTCTCCATGGTTGCCCTTGACGACGGCGCGTACTTAGACTGGGTAACCACCACCCTTGCGATGGGCGGCAGCGGCGTTCCCGATATCATTTTTATGGAAGCGGACTTTATGCGCCACTTTATAGAAGGCCCATTTCTGCGTGACCTAAGCCACATGCTGCCGGATGCACAGGCGATTGACACCTTCCAATTTACAATAGACGCGGCCACAGCTCCTGACGGTACAATTAGAGCATATTCTTTCCAAGCGACACCAGGCGCAATGTTCTACCGCCGCAGCATGGCACTTGAATACTTTGGCACAGACGACCCCGCCGCGGTTCAAGCGTTGTTTGCGGATATCCCTACCACGTTAAACTCCGCAAGACAGATGCGCGACGCATCCGGAGGAACATCCTTCCTTGTACCGGGCTTTACAGATATATACAGAACGTTCCTTCCAAACCGCGCACAGCCTTGGATTGTAGATAACAACCTTATTATAGACCCGCTTATGCACGAGGTTATGGACTTGGCAATGACATTAAGACAAGAAGGGCTTGAAGCACAAATTGACGCGTGGAGCGAGCACTGGTTCTCCGGTATGAGTGATACTTTGGTTGCACCGGACGGCACACCGCAACGTATTTTTGCATACTTCATGCCTACATGGGGCCTTCCATTTGTACTTATGCCAAACGCGTCTACAGATACCACCGATACTTTTGGCGACTGGGGTATGATTCAGGGGCCAATGCCTTATCAATGGGGCGGTACATGGCTTGGTGTTACAAGCGGTGCGCAAAATGTAGCAGCCGCCGAAGAATTTGTTCGTTTTGTAACGCTAAACGCCGAGCATCTAAGCAACTGGGCATTGGGTGTGTATACCAACGAGTATCTGCGCGCAATTAATCCTGCTATCCCAGCGGGTCAAATGCAAGCACCGGGCGACTTTGTTTCTTCCGGCCAAGTTGTAGAAGCTATAAGAGATGAATTTTCTTCCGGTGACGCGTTTGATTTCCTTGGTGGACAAAACCCGTATCACGAATTTGGTCAAATTGCGTTCCAAGTATCACTTGACTTGATGCAAGGCACAGACTCCACAGTTAGTGACGCGTTTATCGACGCTGTTAACCTATACATAGACGGTGAAACAGACAGAGACGGCGCGTGGCAAACGTTTAGGAATTCTTTAAGTATTAGCTTACCTAATTTGAATATGTAAATTAGGCAGTGTCGACACGAGATGAAAAATCATCTTTACGGCTGAAATTTCCGCTATTTTGCGTATCTTCCTCCTTGCGTACTTTAGTACGCCGCGTCGTCAGCTACGCAAACTAGCGAAAATTCAGCTCGTAAATCTGCCTTTCCCTCTCACGTCGACACCGCCTAGCAAAATGCCTTCATTTTATATAGGCATTGGACTTCTTGCAAAACGCCTTATTCATATGCACCGAAAATGCTCCCTAGTTCCAATGCATTTTGTGCGTTTGAAGGCAGTTTTGCAAGAAGTCTATTTTTGCTATTTCCTAAGCAAAGGAGCATTCCAGTGAAAAAACGAAAAAGCAGTGCTGTAAACAAAGACCATTACGGCTACATATTTATTGCGCCATTTATCATAGTTTTTGTAACATTTATTTTATACCCGATTTTCAACACATTTAGACTTAGCCTTACAGATGCAAATCTTATGACAGGTTTCCAAGGGGACTTTGTTGGCATCGACAATTTTACGCGTTTGCTTAACGAAACAATGTTCCGCCGCGCGGCCTTTAATACGTGGATGCTGTGGCTGTTTAACTTTATCCCACAAATGATTTTGGCGTTGGTGCTGGCTGCTATTTTCTCCAACAGTACTATCAAAATTAGAGGTAAGGGCCTGTTTAAAGTTATGTACTACCTGCCAAACTTGCTAATGCCGGTTACCGTAGCCGCCATGTTTAGCGCGTATTTGGCGGTACATGGCCCGCTTAACCAGCTTTTGGTTGGTGCAACAGGGCTTATGGCCGAGCCACGCAACTTCCTTGGCAGCCCTTTTGATACAAGAGTCGCGGTTATATTCATACAAACATGGATGTGGTTTGGACAAACGGCTATTGTTCTTGTGGCAGGTATGACTTCTATTTCACCAACATATTACGAATCCGCAATGATAGACGGCGCCGGCCAACGGAAGATGTTCTTTCATATTACATTACCGCTGATAAAGCCGATTTTGCTGTTTGTGCTTGTGACAAGCCTTGTAGGCGGCTTGCAGATGTTCGAGATACCCAGGATGCTTACAAATGCCTTTGGCGCACCCGATCATTCCATACTAACCATGAATATGTTCATGGACTTGCGGCGTGGCTTCCCGGCGGGGGCAATAGGGTCTGCGGCGTCTATATCCGTTGTGCTGTTCTTTATGTCCAGTTTTGTGGCTCTTATTTTATTTAAGCTGCTGGGCGAGCGTTCCGAGGAAGAAGAACTGCGCCGTTTGGAGAAGAAAAGAAGAAAAAGCTTCAGCGTCAAAGAGCAAGGAGGGGCTAAATAATGAAAATTACATCCAAAGTTTTAATTTACACGCTCCTCATCATTCTACTTATAATTAGCGTGGTCCCTGTATGGATGCTGCTGGTTAACGCTACACGTACCACCGAGGAAATAAACCGCGCCATTAGCCTTATCCCTGGTACTAATCTTCTTAATAACTGGCGGTCGCTGCAGGAGCGTGGTATTGACATCGGTCTTGGTATCCGCAACAGCTCTATTCTTGCGTTTAGTACTACGTTTTTGTCGGTTTATTTTTCTATGTTAACAGCCTACGCCATTGTTGTGTACAAGTTCCGTTTTAAGCGGCAGTTTTACGCGTTTATCTTAGCTATGACTATGATACCGGCTCAATTGTACTTGATTGGCTTCTTACAATATATGCATTTCTTAGGGCTGCTAAATACCTTTACGCCGCTTATTGTGCCTTCTATTGCCGCCGCGGGAACTGTATTTTTCTGCAAACAATATCTTGAGGGTGTCGTTTCTATGGAGTTGGTTCAGTCTGCGCGGATAGACGGTGCGTCGGAGTTTCGCATTTTTAACAGGATAATCTTACCGATGGCGGCACCGGGAGCGTTTACTATGGCTATTTTTGCCTTTGTTGCGTCGTGGAACGCGTTTATGACGCCGCTGTTTATGATTGGTGCCGAGCATCGGCTGCACACATTGCCGCTTATACTAAACCGCATACAAACAGACGCTTATCATACAGACTTTGGCGGGGTATATTTTGGCATGGCGGTTACGCTTATACCAATTATCATTGTGTACGCTGTCTTCTCAAAATATATTATTAGCGGGATATCCCTTGGGGCTGTTAAGGAGTAGTATAGTCATTTTCCTATTATCTTATCTGGAATAATTACACACCTCTTTTCTGTTTGGCTATTCGGTGATATTATTATAGTGCATTTATTTGTCCTTACTTATCCTGAATTGCTGTACTTACGCAATTCCAACAACATGGAGGTAAAAATGAAAGACACTTTAAAAATGGTAACAATAGGCGGTGGCTCCAGCTACACACCTGAGCTGGTAGACGGTCTAATTAAGCGCGCAAAAACACTGCCCATCCGCGAGTTATGGCTTGTGGATATAGAAGAAGGGCTCGAAAAATTAGAAATCGTATCCAATCTGGCACGCCGCATGGTTAAAAAAGCTGGATTGGATCTAAAAATTCACCATACATTGGACCGCCGCCACGCATTAAAAGATGCGGACTTTGTAACCACCCAAATCCGTGTAGGCCAGCTGGCCGCCCGGGAAAAAGACGAAATGATTCCTCTATCCCACGGGCTGCTTGGCCAAGAAACCAACGGTGCGGGCGGCATGTTCAAGGGCTTCCGCACTATTCCGGTTATACTGGATATTGCCCGGGATATAATGGACGTATGCCCCGACGCGTGGCTCATTAACTTCTCCAACCCCGCGGGCATGGTAACAGAGGCATTAATTCGCCACAGCGATATCAAGCGCACCATCGGGCTGTGTAATGTGCCTATAGGAATGGAACGCATGGCAGCCAAGTACTTCGATGCCAAGCCGGAAGACATAACCATGCTTTTTGCAGGGCTAAATCATATGGTGTACGGGCTGGATGTGCGGCTCGGCGGCGAAAAAGTGCTTGACGAGCTTTTGTCACGTATGACCGAGTCCCAAAAGCAAGTAGTAGCCAACGTTTCGCAAGTAGAGTACGATCCAGTGTTCCTAAAGCAATTGAACGCCGTCCCCTGTCCGTATCACAATTACTTCTACAAGTCCGGTAAAATGCTGGAGAAAGGCATTAAGGAATACGAAACAGGTGAAAGCCGCGCCCAAATAGTGCTAAAGCTGGAAAAGGAGCTTTTCGAGTCTTACAAGGACGAAAACTTGGATATAAAACCCCCGCAACTTGAAAAAAGAGGCGGCGCGTTTTACTCCGAAGCGGCGTGCAGGCTGATAGAATCCATATATACCGACCGCCACGATATCCAACCTGTGGTTGTAAAAAATAACGGTGCAATTTATGGTATAGAAGACGATGCATCTGTAGAAGTAAGCTGTGTCATAACCAAAAATGGGCCTATTCCGCTAAACATAGGACGTTTGCCCGCAGCCATAAACGGGCTGGTAATGCAGATGAAAGCATTCGAGAGCCTGTGCGTAGAAGCCGCGGTGGAAGGCAGTTATGAAAAAGCTGTTTTCGCGCTCTCCATTAACCCGCTAACCCATTCCGATACTGTTGCCCGCAAAGTCGTTGACGACTTGATGGAAGCGCATAAGGAATATCTTGGGCAGTTTAACTAGACAAACGGTCAACTGGTGACCCACAGTCACCAGTTGGCTTCATCCAACCATAGGAGGATGCTCATAATGTACTACGCAGTTTTCGACATCGGAGGCACAGGCGTAAAACACGCCCTCATGACCTGTAGCGCGGAAATTCTAACATCCGGCAGCTTTCCATCGCCAAAGGACAACATAGAAAACCTCGTAAATAAGCTAACCGCCGTTGTGGACGAATATAAGCAGCAAAAAGCCCTCGCAGGCATAGCTTTAAGTGTACCTTGTGCCACAAACCCGGTAAAACGTCATGTATCTCGCAACGGCGCGCTCTACTATCTGGACGGTTCAAACCTATACGACATGCTTCACGCACGCACAGGCCTTCCTATTGAATTGGAAAACGACGGTAACTGCGCCGCCCTTGCGGAGGGGTTTAAAGGCAGCGCCGTCGATTGTAATTACTATGTAGCGTTGGTGTTAGGCACAGGCCTTGGCGGTTCTGTTGTAATAAATAAACGCATTATCCACGGCAAAAATAACCACGGCGGCGAAATTGGCTCCGCTATAATAGATAACCCGCTACAAGAGCCGATTGGCGCAACTATAAGCTCAAAAGCGTCCATCGGCGGGCTAATCACTAATACGGCGGCGGCGTTAGGTGTATGTCCGTCCACTCTAACAGGTAAAGATATTTACAAGATGGCAGAGGAAGGCAAAGAGATCGCCCAAAAGGAAATTCAAAAATTTTACCGCTACCTAGCAGTGGTGGCCTTTAACATCCAGTACACTCTTGACCCTGAGAAAATCCTTGTAGGCGGCGCGGTTAGCCAAAACCCCAAGCTATTCGAAGAAGTCAACCGCATATTGGCAAGCATGAAAGCACAGCGGCATTTCTTGGATATTAGCATAGAGCCGTGTTTTTTCTACGAGAAAGCTAATTTGGTAGGGGCGTTGTGTAACTTTTTGGATAGGGCGGGGTAAGAGTTTTGTTTTTATAGGTCGATACTATTTCCGTTATATAACTCTTCTAAAGGCTATCGAATTCGCAAATACTTCGTGAGACATTTTACTCACAACACAAAAACGCCGCCCTTCCGTTATGAAAGAGCGGCGTTTAATGCATCGGTTTTATTCCCTGTAAGCTCCATTCTATCTAAATGTTCGAACTAGCAGGTTTTTTTGACCTTACTGTAACGCTTTCCGATGTGTATCACAGACAAATGCTAAAACTTTTTAATATACGTATGCTGGTGCAAATATTTTTCCTTAGTAGCAAGCCCTCCGCGGATATGTCGCTCAGATTTGTTTACCTCTAAAACACGACGCGCTTCACCTGCGAGGTTGGGGTTTATTTTTGTCAGGCGTTCGGTTACATCTTTATGTACGGTAGACTTACTTATGCCAAACTTCTTGGCGGTTTCTCTCACGGTTGCATTTGAATTAATAATAAAATTGGCTACTTCTACGGCCCTCTCTTCGATATAGGTCTTCAAGAAATGGCCCTCCCTTTGATATCGTTAGGACATTTATATGTGGTACGGGGAGAGATTAGAACCTGCCTATTGGTTGGGGTGCGGAAATAGCAGAAAAGTATAGAAAGAGTGCTTGTAATGAATATTCAAAATTTCGAAAAGTACGTTGATAACAAAATCTTAGCACGCGGCATTGATTATTATGAAAGCGGGTATGTTACATCTTTAGAATACGATGATGGCGAATGGATTGCAGAGGTAGAAGGCAGTGAGGACTACACGGTATCTGTCACTATTTCAGACAACCGCGAAATTTTAGAGTCATTCTGCGACTGCCCATATGATTGGGGTAGTTACTGCAAGCATCAAGTAGCCGCCTTTTTTGCACTTCGAAAAAACGGAGCTCAGTCAAAATCCCAAAACACATCCAAAAAAGAAAGCCTCAGTGATATTCTTACAAAGCTGGACAAGCAAACTCTTATTGCACTAATAATTGAGTACGCCAAAATTTACAAACCAATAAAAAGCGAAATCGAACTCCGTTATGCGACAAAAATTGATATCACAAAATCCGCGCGTGATATTATACGCAGCAGCATTAATGCCGTTAAGCATAGAGGTTATGTAGAATATCGCTACATAAACGCGGCAACCGATGGTGCGGACACCGTTTTGCAAATGATAGAAGATAAAATTGACGCAAATGAACTTCTAATAGCTGTTTCGTTGGGAATTATTATTGTAGAAGAAATGATGGACTTAATGGACTCTTGCGACGATTCCAACGGGCATGTAGGCAGAGCAATCAGCTGTGCTGTGGATAAAATACAAGATGCTGTGCTTGCCATGCCCAAAAACCATAAAGATAGCAAAAACATATTTGACACTATTATGACCCACGCGCTAAGTGATAAATATAATGGCTGGATAGATTGGCGTATGAGCTTATTATCCGCGCTTGTGCCGCTTTGCTACATAAAAGAAAATAGAGAGCAACTGGAAGGTTATTTAACAGCACCGGGGTCTCAAAAAGAAATATGGCATCAAGACTATGACTTGCGCCAAAAACAGGGAATTTTACTTGAAATAACAACACTTTATGACGGCAAATCTGCAGCATCAAAGTATATCGAAGAAAATTTAGACAATATCGACTTTAGGAATATGGCAATAAAATCTGCCATGGAACGTGGCGACTATAGCAAAGTAATTTCTCTGTGCATTGAAGGCGAAGAGTCTAATATACAATATCCTGGTATAGTAAAAAACCTAAAAGCCTTACGATATACAGCATATAACGCATCTGGCAAAATAGAGGAGCAGAAATTGCTCTCACTTGAAATACTTTTAGATGGTGATTTTGGTTATTATCTAAAGTACAAAAATCTTTGGTCAAAAGATGAGTGGAGCTCTGTAATTAGCGATGTGCTGGAAAAAGCAGAAAAAACCAGCACGCGTGATTTATATCTTAAAATTATTGTACATGAAAAGCTTAAGCCTAGGATTTTGACCTACTGCAGAAAACACCCCGATGCTATTGTTAATTATCACACTCATTTATTACCGGAGTACAAACAGGAAGTCGGTCAGATTTTTTCGAATTATATACGCCAACAAGCTCAACGAGCAAATGAACGAAGCCAATATAGCGAAATTTGCAGACTTATTAAAACTTGTGACAAAGCATGTCTTGGGGCAACCGATGATGTATGTGCTGAAATTCTTTTTAAGTATGCCAAGCGTCCTGCGTTTATGGATGAAATGAGGAAGATTGGAAAGTGTTAGCTAGCAAAATTACAATTGAATCATCACCACCTGAAAGGCGATGGATTCGCTATACGGTGGAATCATCTAAGGCTCACTGATGTTATAGTCAAACTTCATACTTCCTACTATCTAAAAAGACACTAATACGATGTGAGATCAAAGATTAGTGTCTTTTTAAAAAATATTATCTTCTTAAGTTTTTATTGCCTTGTTGATTTGGATATTTTTCACCTAGTTCTATTAGCTGATTTAACATTTTAGGATTTTCAAGCATTGAGGGAAGAAGTTGAGCCATTAACACATCCTGTGTTGACATTTTTGGCTGAGCATTTTGGAGAGTATTGATGACTGTTTCCAATGTATTACTATTATTGCTTTTTATTTCGCTTTGCAAATCCGAAACTGCATCAAGTATTTGGAATAAAATGGGTATAATTGATGAAGTAGCATTTTCATGTAGCAAGTCATTCGTGAAATCAATTACCTCATCTGATAACGAAAATGAAAACGAATTTATTGTTTTTTCAAGCCTGTCCTTCGTTAACTCGACGCTATCTAAGTCTGTTAAATCATACTCGAGTGTACGAATAGTTGATACATCAAAAGGTAATGCTTCTCCTTGCCGTCTCAAATGAATTATGGGCTTATTGGCTCTCTTACGGAAACCCATTTCATAAAAAACATTTGGATTATGTCCTGAAATGTCCGCAATGACCAAATCTGCATTTTCCAAACTCTCCAAAATTTTATCTGTTATTGAGTCCGAGTCATTCATATGGTCAACCCGTTCGGCCTTAAACCCACAACTTTCACAAACAGGTAAAATAATATGCTTGAACAGCTGGTCTGCATTTTTTCTGATATCACTTTTTTCGCTACCGATTGGCGAAACAACAAAACATGATTTCAAAATTTTATCATCCCCGTCTTGACGCAAGGCATAAACCCCTCTCTCCGTTTTTCTGATTGTTCCATTTCGTTGCAAAGTATTCATTGAGCCCGCAAATTGACCTTCTGAATACTCACCAACATTAACTTCTGATAAGAACAATTTGATATCTTGGACACTATAAGGTTTACCATCAGCCAAAAACTCAAGTATATGTTCTTGCAATATTGCACTTTTCACCATCTGCATACCTCCTTTTTTTATCATTATACCACCACAAACACATCCAGCCAACACAAGATTGCAAGAATTTCTTGCCATATCTTGCAGCATGCGAAGAAACAACTTAACTCTTTGTACCTCTTTTATAAGTTAGCCATTCATAAGCACAATCAAAAAACGCATATACACCAAACCCAGTATATATACTTTTTTTGTGTAATACTTAATTATCCTAAATTGTATCTTCTACACTGCTATAGAAAATGTAATATTCCCCCCCTAAAAATGGAATACTCTAACATGGACTCTCTTACAGACAGGATGCGATTACATGAAAAAGTATTTCAAAGGCAGATACTACAAGCAACAAGCAAACGGAAAAACGCTGGCAGTTATCCCGGGAAGGGGCGATGGCATAGCGTTTATTTTAGTTGTTACGGACGAGGCCTCATACAATATCCCCTACCCTCTTTCGGCGTATAGTAAATGCAAGAAGTGCGGAACTGTACAAATTGGACACAGCACGTTTTCAAACGCAGGAGCTAAACTACGCATTAAGCGTCAAGAGCTAACGTTAATCGGTGACCTAAAATACGGGCGGCTTACCCCTATAAACGGCGATATTATGGGGCCGTTTCGGTTTTTCCCGATGGAATGTAGACATGGTGTAATTAGTATGCGGCATAGAGTAAGCGGGAAAGTTGCGCTTAATGGCAAAACTTTGGATTTTGACAATGGCGTGGGATATATCGAATCTGACAGCGGTGTTTCTTTTCCCCGGAAATATACTTGGGTACACTGCAACAACTTTGACAAAAACATACAAAATGCTTCTATTATGGCGGCTGTGGCACACATTCCGTTTTTTGGATTTAGCTTTTGGGGGGTTATTTGCGTAGTGCATATTGACGGGCGCGAATATAGGCTTGCCACTTACAAAGGTGTAAAAATTATCCGATGTCAGCATAATTTAATCGAACTCGCACAGGGGAAATATCGCCTACTAATAGAAACACGTCAAAAAAAAGCCCACAACTTAGCCGCGCCAAAAGACGGAGTTATGAGCAGAATTATAAAAGAAAGCCCATCCTGTTCGGCAAGATTTACGTTTACCGAGGACGGGCGTGTTATTTTTGATGGTACAAGCAAGTATGCGAGTTATGAGTACTGCTTTTAGGGTGTGTACGATAATTACTTTACCTTCACCCGTATCATATTCCATGACAGCGGGGCCAATTTTGCGGTAACGCCGAAATCTGTAACTTGCGCGGTATCGGATTTTTTTGGCACTACAGGGCAGTTATCTTTTGTGTTGGTTTGCTTGATATTGTGGCCAGAAATTTCTTCGAAATCTATCACCGATTCGACGTCAAAGCCCTGCAGATTTACCGCAAGTTCCATTGCTTCTTCCTGCGAGCGGTTAACCGCAAAAATCACAATTTCACCATCGCCCAGCAGTACAACCGACTCGATGTACGGTACTTCTTTTGCGGTTTCGCAGTCGTAGGTTGGCGCATCCACAACAGAGCGCAATACTGTACCATGCCCATATGTGGCCGCGTGCCGTAGCGGATAATACGTGGTTTGGCACCACGCGTCTCCCATTGGGTCTGTCATTATTGGGGCAATAACATTTACCAACTGCGCAAAGCAGGCTATTTTTACCCTGTCGGCATTTTTCAAAAGGGTTATCATCAAACAGCCAAATACCAGCGCGTCTTCAAAGTTGTATACATCCTGCAAAATTGGCGGCGCGTATTGCCACGGTTCATTTTGCTTGTCTTTTTCGAGGGAGTGATACCAGATATTCCATTCGTCAAATGACAAATACATTGTCTTATCGCTACGGGTTTTGGCCTTTACATAATCGCAAATGGCCGCTACGCTTTTGATAAAGCTATCCATGTCCACAGACTGTGCCAAGTAGTTAGGTAGGTCATTTTTTTGGTTACCATAGTAGCTGTGCAGGGATATGTAGTCTACTACGTCGTAGGTATGCTCAAGCACTGTAGCTTCCCATTCCGCAAAGGTAGGAATAGCCTTGTAACTGCTGCCGCAGGCCACAAGCTCTATGCTGTCGTCTACCATTCGCATTACCTTTGCGGCTTCGCAGGCAATGCGCCCATACTCTTCTGCGGTTTTATGGCCTATTTGCCAAAAACCGTCCATTTCGTTGCCCAAGCACCATGTTTTAATATTGAATGGTTCTTCCGCGCCGTGTTTGCGGCGCAAATCGCTCCAGTATGTACCACCGGGGTGGTTACAGTACTCTACTATGTTGCGAGCGGCATCTATATCGCGGGAACCTAAGTTTACCGCCATATTAACTTCCGCGCCCATTTCCTTTGCCCATTCGGTAAATTCTTTTAGGCCTACCTCGTTGGTTTCGATGGTTCTCCAAGCTAGCTCCAGACGTTTTGGGCGTTCTTCCCGTGGGCCTATACCGTCTTCCCAGTTATAGCCGGATACAAAATTACCACCGGGGTAACGGATGAACGGGATTTTTAGATCTTTCACAAGAGCTTTTACATCTTCGCGAAAGCCCAGTTTGTCCGCCGTAGGGTGGCCAGGCTCGTAAATACCCGTGTATACGCATCTACCCATGTGCTCTACAAAAGAGCCGTAAATGCGCGGGTCTACTTTGGAAATTGTAAAATCTTTGTTTACCGTAACCTTTGCTTTCATGGATTTTCTACTTCCTCTCTAAAATTTTAGTGAATATGTAGCTATATTAGTCAAATTAATGAAAGGACAAAACTTGTGTCTGCCCAAAATCCGCACGTATGTGACGGGCAGACACAAGGTCTGCCCCTACAAACATGACACTGAGCTTACACCGCACTTTTCCTATAAATATCAAGCACATGCGGCACACCACATTCATCAAACTTTTCAAGCAACGCGTCCATGCCGTATTCCAATTTGTATTCCGTTTCCGCTTGAGAAATTGGTACCACCATAAGCAAGGTAATTTTTGTACCATCCTTTGCCAATACTGGGCTTTCCTTTTCACCAAGTTCCAGCAAAACTATGCCGCCCATTTCCGAACCTTCTACAATCGGCTGATATTCTGGGCCGTTGGGGATAGTATGGCCGCTGCCAAGCCACGTTTTAAAATCGTGCGGGAAACGCGCGAAGAATTTTATCCCCGAAATTGCCCAAAAATCTTTGTGCGGGAATTCTTCCTTTGTGCTTAGCACGTTATCCACATCCCAGCTACCCGGCAAAAACATAACTAACTCCGCACGGGCAAAGTCCTGCGCGTTTGGCATATCTTCGGGCACAGTCATGGGCAAGTCGCTCATTCCTGTTGTAAAAATTACAAAGAAATCTTCTTCCTTCGTTGGACGCATTATGTGTACATCTATGTGTATCAGATCTGATATTATTTCGTGAAAAACGCTGGTTTGTCTGTCCGGGAAAATTTGGTTAAAATGTGTACATACTTCGTCTGTGTATTGACAGTAGTTTTCTGGCGGACGCCAACCGTGATCTTCGGGCTCGTCGTAGCGATAAATTTCAGAACCGCCTTTTGACACTTCCTTGTCACCTACTTTAAAAAATTTGCTCAAGAATTTCTTCATTATTTTCATCCTCTCATTTTGACACGATTTTTTAACATGCCTTAGGCACAAATGGCTTCATAAAATTAATTTTCACACTTTTTGAAATGCCATTCTATCGTCGCCGGTTTCTATCAACTTTATTATACCACAATAGATGTAGCCCAATTTTTTTAACAGCTCTATCATGGGTGTGTTGTTCTTGTGTGTGTCTATACGTACATTTGGGTGTTTGGCAAAACACCATTCCAAACAAAACGCGCCGGCACCCTTGGCAGCTTCGTCTTGCGCGCGAGCTATTCTGTGGACTACACCGTATATTTCGTCGTTTACCCACGCGCCGTCTATTTTTGCATAGGACGGCTCGGGAGCTATCTCGAAGTAGAATACTGCCAGTATTTTATCTCCGCTTACACATACGTAACTTAATCCCCCTGCAATGTCCGCTTCAATTATTGGCTGTATGGGATGCCCGTTAGTCCATTGTGTGGAATTGCCGGTGTCGGACATCATTTGACGGGCGTCGGCGTAGATTTTCATTATGGCTGGTATATCTGCTGTGGTGGTTTTTCGTATTGTCATTGCACTGTCACCTCATTTGTTTGTATAATAAGAATATGTCATATTTCGAGGTGCGTCAATGGGAAATTCCATAATTAAAGATATTAAACCGCTAAAAACAAAAAAAGGCCGGGATGCATCCGGTTTGTTTATAGTTGAAGGCGAAAAATTTGTGCAGGAAATCCCCCGGCAGTGGCGGGTTGAGCAGTATGTGCTTTCGGAGCAATACGCGCGCGGTCGCGAACTTGCCATGTATGAAAAACGAGCCAAAACCATTATTGTGCGAGACTCCATTTTTAACAGCTTGGCAGACACAGTTTCGCCGCAGGGGGTTTTGGCGGTTTGTGAAATTAAAAAATTAACATTAGGCGCAGTGAGCGCGGCGAACGTTTCCCGCGACGCATTAGGCGCAGTGAGCACAGCGAACGCTTCCCGCGCCGCCATTGAAATGTTTCAACTGGTGACCCAGAGTCACCAGTTGAAATCGCAATTCTTTCTTATTGGCGAAAACTTGAACGACCCTGGAAATATTGGCGCGCTAATTCGTACTGCTGCGGCAGCCAGTGTGGCTGGGGTAATTCTTACAACAGGCAGCGGTGATGTTTACAACCCCAAAGTACTGCGCGCGGCTGCGGGAGCTGCTTTGCGCGTACCCATTGTAACTGATGTGAGCTTACCGGAGATCGTTGACGCTTTAAAGCTGCCGATATACGCCGCCCACCCGCGGGGCGATAAGCTTCCATATGATTTGGACATGGCCGGAAGCTTTTGCCTGCTGGTTGGCAACGAATCGCATGGTATCACCACGGCCGCCGCAAACTTGGCAAGCGAGCTTGTAACGCTGCCTATGGCCAACATTACGGAATCGCTAAACGCTTCCGTGGCGGGGAGTATTCTGTTGTATGAAGCCGTTAGGCAACGTAGGAGGTAGATACCGATGCAACCACCCGACCACCTGCAAGGTATGGTAGAAAGTATAATCTACCATAACGATGAAAACGGTTTTACCGTATTCACCGTGCGCCCGGAAGACGAAGATGAAGCCACCACCTGCACAGGCTACATGTCATCCCCGCAGGAAGGCGAAAATTTAAAATTAACAGGCTCGTACGTACATAACCCGCGTTATGGCCTGCAGCTTTCTGTAACCACGCTTGAGCGCACTCGCCCAAGCACGGCATTCGGCATAGAAAAATACTTATCATCCGGCGCGATAAAAGGCATTGGCGCACGAAAAGCCAAGCAAATAGTCGCCCGATTTGGAGAAGATACTTTTGATATACTAGAGAACGAGCCAGAAAAACTTGCCAAGATACGCGGCATTAGCATAAAGCAAGCATTGGAATTTGCCGAGAGCTTTCACGCGCAGGCAGACCAGCGGCAAGCAATACTTTTTTTACAAAAGTACAATATAAGTTCGAACTTTGCAATGAAGATTTACAAACGCTATAAAGAAGAAACAATTGAGGCGGTAAAGGCAAATCCATACCGCTTAGCGGATGATATCGACGGCATCGGATTTAAAACAGCGGATGCGATTGCGCACAAGCTTGGGATATCGCGGGACGCGCCGGAGCGTATTTCCGCAGGGGTACGGTTTTGCCTATGGGAAGCTTCCAACGAGGGGCATACCTGTGTTCCCACGTCACAGTTGGTAAAGGACGCATCGGAATTGTTGTATGCGGATGCGGAATTTATAGAGAACGAACTCGTGCGTATGCAAATGGATAGACTAATTGTACGGGAGAAGGTTGCGGCGGCAAGTACCAACCCCAATCAGACACAACACACCCCTACAAACACCACCACCAATTCGACATCACCCAACGCTGTAGGGTCAGACCTTGTGTCTGACCGCCCCGCAAACACGAGCCTTACACAAGCGCAAGACCCGCAAAACCCAACCGACTCCCAAGTATTCCTATCCCCACTATACTACGCAGAAATAGCGGTATCCGCAAAGCTCACATCTCTATCCGCTATCAACATCTCCACCCCCCAAAACCAAGACAACGCGGTATTCGCACTCGAAAAGGAAACAGGAATAACCCTATCCGAAGGCCAACGTCAAGCGGTAATAGCCGCAACAACCCAAGGTGTTCTAATAATAACAGGTGGCCCCGGCACAGGAAAAACCACCACAATCAACACAATAATAGGCATTCTCGAATCTCGCGGCTTAAAAATTACCTTAGCCGCCCCAACAGGACGCGCCGCCAAGCGCATGACCGAAGCCACCGGCCGCGAAGCCAAAACAATTCACCGTTTGCTGGAAGTTACATTTATGTCGGAAGACTCGCGCCGTCAAGTGTTTAATAAAAACGAAGAAAGCCCGCTGGAAACCGACGTTCTTATAGTGGACGAAGCCTCTATGATGGACATTCTCCTAACCCAAAGCCTACTAAAAGCCGTTGCACTTGGCACACGGCTAATTTTGGTGGGTGACGTAGACCAGCTGCCATCTGTGGGGCCGGGAAATGTGCTAAAAGACCTAATAGAATCCGACATACTTGCAACCGCCCGCCTAACGGAAGTTTTCCGCCAAGCAGCCGAAAGCGCGATAATAACCAACGCCCACCGCATAAACAAAGGCGAATACCCCGCTATTAACGACAAGACGAAGGATTTTTTCTTCATACGCCGCGGTATGCAGGATGATGTAATACAAACCATTCTCGACTTGATAGCCACGCGCCTTCCCGCGTACAAGGACTTCGACCCGCGTCACGACATACAAGTACTTTCGCCAATGCGTAAATCACCGCTGGGCGTTGTAAATTTAAACAATGTACTGCAAGCCAAGCTAAACCCTCCTTCCGCAAATAAAAAGGAACGCGAGTTCCGTGCAGCTATTTTCCGCGAAGGTGATAAGGTTATGCAAATACGCAACAACTACGATGCCACATGGGAAATGTATAACGAACGCGGCTTTTCCGTAGACCAAGGAGAAGGCGTCTTTAATGGCGATATGGGCACAATACTGGAAATAGACGACGAGTTTGGCATAACAGTAAACTTTGACGACGGACGGCGGGTACTGTACGATTTTTCCCAATTGGAAGAACTAGAATTGGCATACGCCGTAACGGTTCACAAATCCCAAGGCAGCGAATATCGCGCGGTAATAATCCCCATACTAAACGGGCCCCCCATGCTGCTTACCCGCAATCTACTGTATACTGCCGTTACCCGCGCAAAGGAGCTTGCGGTACTGGTTGGCGAACCCGCAACAATGCATCGTATGGTGGACAATAATAGGATAACGCATCGCTATACGGCATTGGCGCGGCGTCTGCGGGATATGAGTGGGGCTGGTGATGATGAGTAGCGGTTCTCCAAAGGCTCCCATAAAATTCTCAAAACTACTGGACTGGATATACCCGCCAACCTGTGTGGCCTGCAACAGCATAATCCCGCTTAACGAAGCGCAGCCGCGGGATATGTTTTTATGCCGTCCATGCCAATTTTTATTTGAGACAATAGAACTTCCTTTTTGCAAATGTTGTGGCGTCCCCACGGAAAACGAAGTCCCACGCTGTGTATCTTGCCACGGAAAAAATTTTCATTTCACAGCTAATCGAGCGACTTTCGTCTATGACGAATTAATTCGCGACCTGCTGCTGGATTTAAAATTTAACAAGAAAAAACAAATTGCCCACACATTGGGGAAGCTGTGGGCGACGCATGTTGATAAAATTCATATTCCGCCTATGTATGAGTATTTTTATGAAAAATCAACAGCTCCCCAAGTGGCAAAACACGATACTTTTCTGATCCCCTTACCTATGCACAAAAAAAAGCAGCGAGAGCGCGGCTTCAATCAAGCGGAAATTATGGCGCAGCATTTGTCCACCCGCCTAAACATTCCCGTGGAAAATACGATCGTTCGTATCCAAGATACCCCGCCGCAGTCAGGCCTGCACCCACGCCAGCGGATAGAAAATATCGCAGGCGCGTTCGGCATTGCAAAAGGGGGATCCCCTGCGGATAAAAACTACATAATTGTAGATGATATCTACACCACAGGTGCCAGCATTAACGAATGCGCAAAGGTATTGAAAGAAGCAAATGCCGCAGATGTATCGTGCATGACGCTATCCATCGCGCATAAGAAGGATAAACAAAGCACAAAGGGCTTTACCCTAATAGAGCTGATAATTGCCCTTGGCGTGTGGATGATCTTGTCGTTAAGCGTGTTCTTTATATGGCAGTACACATCTAGCACAGTTGTAAATACCATAACACGCCAAAACGCCTTCGAAAACGCCCGCGCATCCATGGACGTGCTGGTCATGAATATCCAACTGGCAAGTGCCATCTCGCTTGAAACGGACGACAACAATATCTTACAGCGGCTAACCTTAACCGAACGCAACCCACAAGGGCAGCTGCATAATTATGTATTCGAATTTGATATAAACGCCCCGGCAACCGCGCTTAGACGATACCGCCTTATTTTTGGCCAAAACGAATTTGCGGATCATATCGGGCGCATATATATTACATACATTCCCGGACGACGAATGGATATCACAGTGCAAACCAATTGCGACGAGCCTGTTGTCCTGAGCAGCAGTGTAGATGTGAGATATAAAGATGTTGTGGTTAACGCGCCGTAGCAGTTTGTTGTTCGGTTTGACACGTAGTTATCAGCCACTTAACCAGAAAAGGAAAACAGAGAGCCTGCGGTTTGTTCGGCGACAGCTTTATCATATGTAAATGAGAGGTGAGAACCATCAATAATATGGACACAATAGCAAGAAATTTATGGAACAAAAATTTTCTCTTGTATATTATAGGTATGGAGTTTAATTTAATCGGCACTAACATTCTAAAGTTCATTCTACCGCTTTACGTATTGCTGGAAACTGGAAATCCTGCATTGATGGGAACTATACTTGCTTTTTCAACAATACCTTTAGCTCTTTTTATACCAATTGGAGGTGTAGTAGCAGACCGATTTAGCAAAAAAAATATCATGGTATTAATGAATTTTGCGTCTGCAATTGCAATCATGGTTTATTTGGGTATGTCGGGAACTGTGGCGATTGTACCTGCAACAATTATATTTTTCTTGCTTTTCTCGTCTTTTGAAAGCATGATTTCGCCTACTTCTGAAGCAAGCGTGCCATTTCTAGTTCCGAAAGATGACTTGGTTAGAGCAAATTCGATTACTTGGATATTGGCTATTTTTTCTACAGTCGGCTCACCAATAATTGGTGGATTTATTCTTGCAAGCTTCGGCTTAACATCGGCTTTGTATATTAGTGTTGCATTATATGTTTTAGCTACTGTTATAAAACTTATCATGAAAATTCCATTTACAAAACAAAAAACTAAGATAGGTTTATCCAGAACCATTATAAGCGACCTTAAAGAAGGTACTCGTTTTGCGGTACAGGAACACAAGATTAGGAAAATTCTATTGGCCAGCCTGTTTATTGGTCTATTCCTAATACCACTCTCATCTATAGCCCTACCTGTATTAGTTTCGATTCACTTGGCAATGGAAGAAACATTTGTTGGCTTGGCGACTGGCATTGTTGCCTTTGGTGGTACAGCCAGTATTCTGTTGCTAGGCTTACTCAAAGAAAGGGCGAATATTACTAAAACTCGCTCAATTTTTATGATTTGTAGCCTAGCAATAATTCCTGCGGGATTAGGTGTTTTGTGGATTGCCAATACAACACTAGTATTTATTGTTTTAATTGCTTCGTTTTTTATTGCAGATGGTCTGTCAACAATGGTCGTTGTGTTAGCTTCTACTTACATTGGTGAAAAAACACCTGAGCATATGATAGGAAAAGTGATGTCTTTGTACATTACAGCTATATATATTGGAAGTATGGCGGGTAATTATATATTCGGTATTCTATTCAGAACTTTTATAGATACATCGGGTACCCTGTTGTTAATTATTGCTGGGTTTGCGGTAATTTACTCACTTCTCTTTTTGCGAATTAAAAGTAGAAGGTGGTAGCACACCATAGCAAATATTTTTCACCCTACAGTATAATCCAACTACAACCAGGCAATATTCTACTTGTGACCTTAAACTCCGTTTTAAGGAACAACTAAATATCCCCCCTCAAAACCCGGCCTCACTCCCCCCTGAGGTCGGGTCTTCCTTTTGTGGCGGCAACTTACACCACCACTACAAACACTATCCAAATCACAATTACAATAGCCAAGCACCAGTCAACACGAAAACGCGAGCCGGAATCACCGGCGGGCTCTTCATCTTTCATAAGAGCTAATTCATCTGCCTCGGGCTCCGGGACATGCATAACAAACGCCTCTTCCCGCGTACGGTTATGCTTAACAAGCCAGCGGAACAACTGCACACTAATTATAGCCGCTGGAATGGCAATTACTGTCACCCCTGCAATAGCAATCACTTCCACAGGCATATCTGTCGGTGTTTCACTTGTCAGTTGAACCAAATCCACGCCTGCATCGGCAAAAAAATTGTACCATCTCGGACTAAGCTCCGGGTTATAGGCAAGGGCTTCCAAAAACTCTTGCATACGAATAGTCCCAACCATCAAGGAAACTTGCGTCGCATTTACAATAAAATGTATGATAATACCCGACCATATACTTTTTGTAACATACACTACATAGGCAAGAAAAACCCCAAGCGCAAATGTATATGCAAACTGATGCAAATTCATATGAATAAGCGCGAACATAAAGCCATTCATAATAGCAATTTTTGCAAAGGTCTTACCACGCGCGTTAGTTTGAATATACCCGCGAAAAACCAATTCTTCGATTATACCCGGTGTAACCGCCATTGCTAAAATAAGCAGCCACCAGGGAGTTGCGGAAAGTGCCATAATTATTTCCGCAATATCGTTAGTAACAAACAGGCTGGTTATGGAAGAAATTAAATTAGCTATAGGTTGGATAAAAAAACTCAGCAGCACAAGTATAAGAATATTTTTCCAACCCAAGGGTCTGCGCGGCATGTTGCGCTTAAAACTATCCTTTGTTAAAGCCAGCCAAATGCCAAGAGGCAGCAAAAATCCAAACACCTGCCCTGCAATTATAATCCACGGAAGCCGCCCTTCCATGGACATTCCAGAATCCACCAGAGCAAAGACTATGCCACCTATTAATATACTTGCTCCAAGGTAAGAAAGCACTACAAACAGCAGAAACGCACTTGCCGGGTTTTTGGGTTTCATATTAATTTACCTCCGGATGAAAAAATAAACTCAATGCTTGAGAAATTTCGTAAAACTTCTCCGAGTTAGCAACAGTTGCCACGTACAACTCACTTGCGTCAACGCCCAAATATGCAAAAAGCGGCGCGTCAGCAAGGGATATTACATATATTTGCGATGCTTCGGCATCTCTTGTGATATAAGCAATTTCTGCAAAATATTGTCTAAATGCCGCGTCGTTCGCTTCAAGAATAAACCCTAGATTGGCAAATTCCTCAATTTCTTCCCTCGGGGAAATAATAAGGTCTATCGAACCCGCGTGTAACATTGCCGAAAAGCGCATTTGTAGCCCCATATCTACTTGCGGGTTGCCTGTATGCGAATAAGATATTACCAAAACGTGCTCCCGAGCCGGATCGTCCACTAAAACAGACAGCCTTTCGCTTAAATCCTCAAGGTTGGCATGCTGCCCAAACCATGCAATATACAAGTACTCCCGCCGCGGAGGGTTTATAATCCATGTATTAACAAGGCTGCCTATCAAAAACACAAATATAAGCAAACCTATAATATGCAGTTTATAATACTCCCATATGTATTGACGTTTTTGCGCAAAGGTCATTTCACTTAGCTTTGCGCGCTCGGTTTCTATGAAATTCTTTAGCATTGCTATGCCTCCACATGTTGGAGCGGCTGCTCCGGTATTATTAATATCCGCCGAGAAAGTCTATTGCCCTCGGTAATGCGTCTTTCGAATTTTTCCATGGTGCGTCTGCGTTGCGATGGTCGAACTTTTGTGTAAACCAATCCAGGTCTGCTTCCAATTCTTGCACAATTTTTTGCCATAGAGGCAGTAATACGTCTTTAAATTTTTCGCCTTTTTCGAAAAGCATGAGAAAATGCGGCATGCAGTAGCTTGTTTGGCCTTCGATTAGTTTTGCCTCGTCGCCGTTTTTTTTCCACAAGTAGAAAAATGTATCCACATATCTGTCAAATGCATCATCTATACGCCGACATATATAGCAGGATGCGTGAGTTTTTGCCATATGTTCGCGCAAGTGCTGGAACATGGGGCTTTTTTTGAATAATTTTGCGGGTGAGGATGTGCTTGCGATATGTTCCGTATCTTTGTAAATTTGCTGCAAATGTGTATGTAGCATTAGAGCAAGACCTAAACGGTTTTGCTCGTTGTAAAGTGCGTCCATGTGTGATTTGCAAAATCCCACTTTGTTAGTATCCATGCGAACATCTTCTTCCATGTATGCCGGCCCCATTATAAATCTTACGGCGCTGGTTTCGAGTTTCTTTTTCATTGTGCAAAAAGCGCAGCCTTGCGGGTCGCGCAGCGCATCCAACACCGGAATTGTGTGAATTTGGTCTCGCATGAGAACTCCTTTGTTTTTGACATTATCTTAGATTTTACCATATTAGTTGTGCATCCTGCAAAATTTTTGCCTTTTCATTAGAACTCTCTGATTACGTCCCGCGAGCGGTACCGCGCTCTAGGAAACGCGCAACAGTAGACGTGTTTGATGAGAAGCGGTATATGCTAGCGGCTGACTCAATCAGAGAGTTCCATAATTTATGACACCCCATTAAGTTGATGGAAGAATATTGGGAAATGCAAAAAACTCCGGCAGAACTATATTTACTGTCTCGTTGGTTACTTGCCCGATATAGATATTGGCGATTTTCTCCAAAGATGTTTTGTAGTCGTGCCTTTCGGCACAGCCAACTGTTATAAGCGGGGTTTCTTGAAAAAATTCTTCACCGATATACACCCGCGCGGAGCCTACTGTTTCCCCTGCCGAAATAGGAGCTTGCATCGACTCGGGGTAAAAGAACACCACTTCCGCCGTCTCGTTTTCGTTAAGCGGAGCGCGAATGCCGCTATCGTACACAAAATCTACCGCGTTGCTACGGGAGCGAGTTACCGGCATCGACCCCGCCGCTTCTTGCGCGGTTATAATCGTGCGAAATTCGTAATGGTCAAAACCAAAACTTAGGATTTCCTTTGTGTCTACCCATTTCTGATTGCGCCCCTGAGTTCCCCAACCGCTTGCCAATACCACGGATATCAACTGCATACCATCTCGCTTGGCCGCGCCAACAAAGCAATGCCCGGCCTTGTTGGTAAAGCCCGTTTTTACGCCGTTCGCGCCTTGAAATTCGCTTAGCAGACGGTTCCTATTATTGAAAGAGTAGCTTCGCTTATCGCTGGAAAAATGCGCCGTGCGCGTGTTGGTTAGCTCTATAAACCCCGGTACGGTTAGCGCATAGCGTGTCATAAGTGCCAAGTCGTACGGTGTGGATTGGTGCTGCCCGGCATCAAGCCCGCTTGCCGTCTCAAAAATTGTATTAACCGCTCCAAGGGCATGCGCTTTGCTTGTCATTTCTGCGCAAAACGCCTCTACTGACCCAGACAAATGCTCCGCAATTGACACAGCGGCATCGTTAGACGATTCCAGCATTAGCGCCAGCATAAGATCGCCAAGGCGCACTTTTTCATCTGGCGATAGCGACATTTTTACTTTAGGCGCGGCGGCGGCCTTGGCAGACACAGTTACGGTTTCGTCCATGCGGCCGCTTTCTAAAGCCAATACAGCTGTCATTATTTTTGTGGTGCTTGCCATTGGCAATGGATCGTGTTCGTTTTTCCCCCATAAAACGCGTCCTGTTTCCGCGTCCATTAAAACTGCGCCCAGAGCATTTACAGTCGGGGTTTGCGGCTCACTTGCAAAAATGGGAGTGGTTATGGCAAAGATTGTCAGAGCCGTTGCCAGAAATTTTTTCATGATTCGTGCCTCCGTGTGATGTGTGTAGTATTTCAATTTAATAATGGGCGTCCTTTGCCCGCTATCAAGTTGAAATACTTTCCTATAGTTTAGCGGTTATGCTGTGGCTTGCGAAAGGGTTATAAAGCTAAACCGCTATAATATTTATGAACCACAAGCTATATTTGGATTCATGTGACTATATTTTGTGCGATTTTTTCCATATCATGCATGGGTGCCTACACGATGGTAAATTTTAGCAGCATTTTTATAAAAAAATTACTTGCATGTCATATCAAGTTTGTGGTATATTAATCCGTGCGCAACAATTGTGTGAGTAGCTCAGCTGGATAGAGCGTCTGACTACGGATCAGAAGGTCGGGAGTTCGAATCTTCTCTCGCACGAAAGCGTAAACCCCCTACAAGCTCAGACTTGTAGGGGGTTTTGTATTTTCCATACTATCATAATGTGGATTGCATTCATTTATACGTTTTCTATAACTTTTCTAGCAGTTTATCCAGCTGCGATCGAAAGTGGTTTTTTAAATCACTTATATCCGTGTACCTAGTTGGAAAATGTCCTAAAGCTTCAACTTTCTCTTCAAATTCAAAAAGACTTATTAAATCATTTTTGTTAATTTCGCCTATTTTTATTTCTGCGTTTTTAAAGTATACGTAAACATAAGGATTTCCTGTGCTTTTGAATTGGCTATATGCTGATTCAAATTCTTCTACAGTGAATTTTCCCGCTTTGGTAGAAAACAAACTGATAAAAATATCTGACTCTCTTGCTGCCTTATTGTATTCATCTTGAAGGCGCGTTGGCGACATTGCATCTATAAAGTCTTCCCATATCTCCAAATTTAAGAAAATGTTCGAGTCGACCAGCTTTTTATTCAGCCTGTAGATAAACAATTCAAATTCTCTTCTTTCATCTTCTAGTTCTTGCGAAGAAGCCAAAAATATGCTTATTTTCTTTACATTGTTGTCTCCCTTTCCTCTTAGGTCAGGGACAAAAAATAAGCCTGCAGAGTACAATAGCTCGCGAATTGGCACACTATTTCCAGATTCATTACAATGAGCAATTTTTATTCCTTTTTCACGGAATCTCCTTGTTAAATCGTTGTATTTATGCTTTGTTATGTGCTCTGATGGCCTTGCACATTCTACACACGTACAAGGGATCAATATTTCATATCCAACGCCCCTGTACTTTGAAATTATAGTATCTAATGCATCCATCGTAAGCATTATCAACCCCCGGGCATCGTCTCCGGTTGCTTTAATAATAATTTTTCGCGCACTTAAATCTTCTTTTACTTGACATTTTGCACCATTTGCATAAATAAAATTGACAGCATTATTCCAAACTTCCTGGTTTTCTTGCTCGTCAATACTTATATGCTTGCTCATTTCTGCACTAAGCTGGTTGACAATTGCACGGGGCATAAACTTAAACTCATATTCAATTGTAATGCACCTGGTTTCATTCCAATTTCTCTCTTTTGGAATGGACTTTAATAGTGTAGGCAAAATATATTCACTATCGCTGTGCTTTTTAGAAAATGCCACTCTAAATTCTTTCAACATCTCTTTTAGGACATTGTGATGGTTTTTATACCGCGTATCCGCCCACAATCGCGCAAAGTCATTAGCTTGTATGAGCCCGGAACGGTTTATTATATCTTCATCATCAATAATTTTGTACACAGCCTCTACTGCCAATTCCGGCTTTAGTACCACCCACTCCCGCAAAATATTGTTTTGATGGTACCAAAACAAAAAGCCTATATTATGTAGGAAAGAACAGCAATCCTTGCAGTCCTCGTCCCTAGAAAAACTTTGGGGGTTTAATGCTCTACATATATCCACAAATTCCGAATAATGTATGCACAAAGTTTTGTTTTGTGCCAGTTTCTCGCGCACTTCAACCCACGACAACGGAACTTCCTTGCTAAAATGAGGAAGTTTTTTAGCTTGATGTATTATATCGCATTTGATATTATCCAGTCCTTCATTTTTGTCTTTGCTTAGATGTATCTGATGAAAAAATGAATCACCGTTTCTGATAACATTAAATTGCGCGTTATCGGTATATGTGCCTATGTCGTTCCACTGCATTTTATGTCCATCGAAACAAGTTTGCCCTATAATAATGGGACTCTTTCCGCCAAATTGAAAAATGGTTGGTATCCAGTATTCAAAATTGTGCTGCTCTGTGCGGGTAGACGCAAGTAATACAAATAGAGTGTTTTCTGAAAAAAAGAAACGATGGACTGGATAATACACATCCTGACCGCCAAAGTCCCAAATATGTGCTATAAACCCATCTTCAAATTCCCAATCGCATATTTCTATTCCTCTTGTTCTTTCATATGCTTCGGGCAAAGGAGCGGCTGGGTCTTGCAAGCGATTTTTTAGCGATGTTTTACCTGCCGCACCATCACCTACTAAAATTAGTTTTGCCTCGCGGATTGTAGTGAAAGCTTCTTTTTCTTTTCGTTCGAAGTATCTTGCTATTGCGTCATGTCCTTGTTCGATTACTTCCATGGGTGGGTCTGTTAATGGGTTGCCGTGTAAGTGAACGCCATCTTCTATTCCCCATATTCTGCTATCGGATACAGTAATATTTTTAAATTGATTTGTCAAAAATAATGGCAAGGTATCAATCCTATTGCTCTGCAACTTTAACATCCGTAATTGCGTTAAACCTTGTAGTGGGGTTATGTCAGTTATATGATTTTTACTTAAGCGAAGACCCACCAATTGCGTTAAGCCCTGTAATGGGATTATATCGGTTATTTGATTTTCATCTAAATAAAGATACATCAATCGCGTTAAGCTCTTTAATGGGGTTATATTGGTTATTTGATTTTCGCCTAAATAAAGATTACCCAATTGTGTTAAGCCCTGTAGAGGGGCTATATCGGTTATTTGATTTTCGCTTAAATCGAGTATTGCCAAATTCGTTAAGCCTTGTAACGGAGTTACGTCAGTAATTTGATTGTCCCATAAAGAGAGGTCAGTTAATTGGCTAAAGTTTTGTAATGATGATATGTTAGAAATTCTATTGCTGTGTAGTGATAGACCACGAAGCTTTTTTAACCTTGCTAATACATTAAACACTGCAAAACGCATCTCTGGTTCTGACAGATCGAAGTCTGCAATACTTATTTCAACTATTTGACCATTTCTTTTTGAATACGAGCTTTCTATAGGGGACACTTTACCATAATCAACACACTCAATTTTTATACCTAATAATTTTTGTAATTCAAGCAAAGCAGCTAAATCTTTTTTATCTAGTGTATTTTTCATAATCCAAACTTCCTTTCCGTATGAAAAAGCTATGACTAACAACTACTATTTTCTAAACCTCACTTTTAAAATGCTATTGTCGCATTTGACAAAGTGCCACTTAATATTTCAACCGTATCCTTTTACTCTACGCTCCAACTTATAGCCCGTAACATGAAACTCACCCACTATTCTATAAGTCCAATTAATATGTATGCTTGTTGTCGCAATTCTACAATAGCCGAATAATTTCGTCAAGAAAATTAGAAATTTTTTGTCCTATTAACATACAAGGTACAACCTTAGCAATTAAAATCAAAAACACCCCTACCATCCCCAGTATAATACCCACAGGACGAAAAGAGGTGAACAAATGTACGAATGGCACAAACAAATTCAGATAATCGTAGACGAAATAGACGAGTGTATAAAACACCGTGACGATGAGGCACTTACATTACGCTTCTTATCACGGAAGCTTGGCTACTCCAAATTTCACACAACCCGAAAATTTAAAGAAATATCCGGTATGCAGTTCCGCGATTATTTGCGTTTGCGGCGGTTAGCTTTTGCTCTTATCGAGGTTAGAGACAGCGAAAGAAGCTTTCTTGACATAGCCGTCGATTTTGGATTTTCATCACACGAGGCATTTACGAGGGCATTCAAATCTGCTTACGGTATTACTCCAAGTACCTTTCGCAAGCATCCAAAACCCGTTGTTCTTCGTACAAAAATAAACACCTTTGACCGTTACGCTTTAGGAATAGGAGAGATTGGTATGGTTAAATCCACAGAAGGGATCAAAATTTATTTTGTCACAATCCCAGCACACAAGTTCATGCACATCAAAAACTATGAGAGCAAGGGCTACTTCGATTTTTGGCAAAAGCAAAGCAAGGTACAGGGGCAAGACTGCGATACAATTTGCGGGCTGCTCGACAGCATCAAAGGGAAACTGGACGGTAAAGATGATGTCATAGGCAAGTTTAGCGGACAGATTATGGCATATATCAATGAACCTGACGGCAAAAAGCCGGAATGTTACGGAGTTCGCCTTGCTATGGATTATAATGGCGAAGTGCCGGAGCCTATGCTCATGGCAGATATTCCCGAAGCCGAATACATTGTATTTGAGCATGGGCCTTTTGATTATGAGCAGGAGAGTGAATCTGTTGGAGAGAAGATACTGGCAGCCGTTAATTCTTTTGACTACACGGCAACAGAATACTGCCTAGACAATTCAATCGGCAGAATGTCTTTTTTCTACCACGACCCAGAGCAGTTTGAGAAGTTTATTAAGCCTGTGCGAAAAAATAGCTACAATTTGTAAAACCTGGCAAGCAATAGACTTATCGCGGTATGCTGTTGAATGCCGATAACGTCGCTTTCAACAAAATACCGGTGATTGTACCCATCACAATTCCTGAAACAATCATAACCGGCAGGTAGCTTACAGCAACAAGCCCGCCAAACATAGGAACTATAGCCACAAGCTGTCCTACGTTGTGCGCAATTGCCCCGGCTATGCTTAACGCAACGTACGAAATTTTATGTCTAAAAACTACCAACAGCAGAATGATAATTACAATCGACAACAAACCACCGCACAGGCTAAGCAAGCCCGCAACAGGGCCTCGTGTCAAAAGCACAAACAGGGATTTTAGTATGCCAAGCATAATCCCTGTTTTTTTGTTGACAAAAATTGTACAGTACATTATTGCTATGTTGGCAAGCCCCAATTTTATATGTGGCGGCAGCAGCAGTAGTGCCGCCGCGACAAACTCAAGCCACGAAAGCACAACTACAACGGCAAGCATTATACCCAAAAATGTGGTTTGCTTTATTTTGCTCATTTGTGCACCTCGTACACTTCCTAGTTTATCTAAAATTTGCGCCATTTTGCTATACACCGCAATCGGAAACAAATATCCGCACAGTTTCAACTGGTGACCCACAGTCACCAGTTGAAATTTATGACTGTCCATATAGTCAATCCAAGAAAACATCAATATCGCTTTCACCATTCGCAACGTCAATAATGGTTAGCACCACCCTATTAGGCAAACACACGGCAGACTGCCCCGGCAAGTGCAAAAAACCCCGCCGCACACAAATTTGATCGGGGCAGTCGGAGCTGTAGAATGCAATGCGGCCATCGTTTATTATAAAGCGGATTGCGGGGTATTCGGCGAGGGTAAAGGTTGAGTTATTTTCGAGAGATATTGTTTTAACAGTACGCCCGTGCAGCCTAATTTCTGCTTGTGGAGCTAGATTTGGCCGGCCTATTACAAAAATATATATACACAGTGCCAGCGCCACGGCAATGCCTACAAATATAAAATCTTTACGGTTGATCAGTTTGCGGTTGTTCATTGCGTTTGTACACTTTTCCACTCAGGCGCTTTTATCAAATCCGGGCGTTTTTCGGCGGTGCGCCTTGCGGATTCTTCACGCCGCCACGCTTCTATCTTTCCATGGTGGCCAGACAGCAGCACTTCCGGCACATCACGCCCCATAAACTGCGCGGGGCGGGTATATTGCGGGTATTCAAGCAGCGCGGTTTCGCCGGAAAAACTTTCGTCTTGATGAGATTCGGGCTTGCCCAGTACCCCCGGTACCAAGCGCGACACAGCGTCTATCAACACCAATGCAGCAGGTTCGCCGCCTGTAAGTACGTAATCGCCAATGGAGATTTCTTCGGTTATTATTTCTTCCAACACGCGTTCGTCCACACCTTCGTAATGACCGCACAACAGTATTATTTCCTTATGTGTAGAAAGTTCCTGTGCCTTTGCTTGGGTAAGCACTTTACCTTGTGGTGAGAGATAAACCACAGGCACAGACGGGGCTGCAGCCTGAACGCGTATATGTTGATACGCGTCGTATACGGGTGGTGCCATAAGCACCATGCCAGCTCCGCCGCCGTATGGCGCGTCGTCTACCTGGCCATGTTTGTTTACCGCAAAGTCTCGTATGTTTACAGGGTTAATTTTTATTTTGCCGCTGCGAATAGCACGGCCGAGTATGCTGTGGTTTGTGGATTCGGTTATCATTTCCGGGAAAAGAGTTAGTATGTGAAATGTCATGCTTTCAGCTCCCGCAAACCGTCCAGTAAGTGGATGATCATTTTTTTATTAGGTATGGATACGCTTAAAATTACTTTTTTGATAGCAGGTATCATAAAAGAGCCGTTTTCCGTTTCTATTACATATACGTCGTTTGCGCCGGTGTGAAGCACTTTGCCTATCACACCAAGGTGTTCGCCATCTTCTGTTTCTACGTCTATACCTATCAAATCTCGCACAAAGTATTCGCCCTCTTCCAGCGGCAGAGCCATATCGTCAGGGATGGTAATTACTGCGCGCGCGAGGGTTTCCGCCGTGTTGCGGTCGTTAATGCCATCAAGTTTTATAAGAATAAAATTCTTATGCTGGCGAGCCTGCAGTAGTTTATATGGGCGTTCGATATCGCCTACACGCAAAAATATTTCTTTGCCAACAAGAAGCTCAAAGCGTGTTGGGTCATCTGTAGTCGGCAGTACACGCAGCTCGCCGCGGATACCTTGAGGTTTTGTTATTATACCTATTTCAAACATTGGATTACTCCTTTATCTGTGCCTACAGTACCACTGTAAACGGCCCGTCGTTAATAAGTTCCACTTGCATCATTGCGCCAAAAACACCACAAGCAACCTTTGTAAAATGCGGAGTTGCTATTTTTATAAAATCGTTATAGAGCTCTTCCGCCAGCGCGGGAGCGGCGGCATTTACAAAACTGGGACGGTTGCCTTTACGACAATCCGCATATAAGGTAAACTGCGAAATCACCAACAATTCGCCGCCTATATCGGCTATACTCAAGTTAGTTTTCCCCTCGTTATCCGGGAACAAACGCAGTTTTTTTATTTTCTCCACCATGGGCAAAAGCTTGTCGTGGCTGTCCTCACTGCCAAAACCTACCAGCAACACATAGCCGCGGTTTATCTCACCGGTAATTTTCCCATCCACTTTTACACTTGCCTGCGAAACACGCTGCAAAACTATTTTCATCCCGTCACTTCCTTAATTTTAATTAAATTATCGATTCGCTCTTTTCTTTTTTGCGTTATAATGGTATAGTCATTGTGGTAGACTTTTTACTAGGACTATGTAAGAGGTGCATATGATACTTTACTACACATACAAGCAAAAGACAAAGGTTTTTGCACAGGCCTTGGGCGATGTTTTAGGTTTGCCCACACAAGAGCTTGTGTCCGATATAAATAATAGATCCCGTTTTGGTTTTATATGCAAAACTTTACAGCTTGTTTTTGCAAGAAAAGCATACCCCGTTGCCAATATGCCTGATGCGATACCTACAGAAATTTTTGTATGTTCGCCTGTTTGGGGCGGCAGAGTATCTGCACCTGTTAAGTATTTTTTAGAAAATATCGACTTGCGAGGTGTTAGAGTTCACCTTTTATTAACTGCTGCCGTTCCTACGGAAAAATATAAAACCACTGCGCAGGAGTATTTGCGCAGCCTCGGATGTTATCTTGGCGAGGTTTATTTGTTTCATACATCGGATAAGTTCATGCCAGACAGAGATGTTTTGGCAGAGCAGCTTCGCGGTCTGATTGATGGTGCGGAATAATGGGATTTTTTGTTGCGGCGCACACTCTAGGTTGCAAGGTTAACCAATGTGATACAGAAAACCTGCTCGAGCGGCTCGCCAATATTGGGTGCGGTATCCGCAGTTTTAAAGAAAAAGCAGATTTATACATTATAAATACCTGCACCGTTACCCACACCGGAGACAAAAAGTCGCGGCAAATGATTCGCCGTGTAGGCAAGCACGCCCCCGGAGCATTGGTGGCGGTGTGTGGGTGTATGACAAAAAGTGACCCCACTATTGCCCAGGCTCTGGGTGTAGATTATGTTTTTGATGCCCGCGCGCCCGAGGATTTTTTGGAAGAAATTGCGCGGCTAACGCAGGAATTTACAAAAATACCCCAGCAACCTAACGTAGAGCCGGGGTCTGACCTTGCAGAGCCAAGCACCCACGCAAACCAAAGCATTTCCGCGACAGAAGCAATCGAAGGGCAGCATAATCCCTACAATACAGAAATTCGTACCCGCACCCGTGCATTTATAAAAATCCAAGACGGTTGCGACCGTTTTTGTTCGTATTGCATAGTACCACACGTACGCGGCACACCTGTTAGCCGCCCTTTGGCGGATATCATTGCCGAGGCACAGGCTCTTATCGCAAACGGCGTACAAGAAATTGTAATAACCGGTATACAAGTTGCTTCCTATGGGGAAGATTTGGGTAACACAAATTTAGCAAAACTAGTGCGGCAGCTAATCAGCCTCAAAAACTTGAAGAGCCTGCGTTTAAGCAGTTTTAACCCATGTGCGGTTACGGACGAATTTTTACAAATAATCGCGTCTTCCGATATACTATGCAGTCATTTTCACCTATCTTTGCAAAGCGGTTGCGATGCCACTTTAGCACGGATGAACCGCCGCTACACCACAAAGGAATACGCCACCGCCGTAGACGCACTGCGTAATATTCGCCCAAACGCCGCTTTTACCACAGACGTAATGGTAGGCTTCCCAGGCGAAACAGATGCAGAGTTTGCTCAAACGCTGGAATTTGTACAAAAAATCGGTTTCATGCGCATTCACGTATTCGAATTCTCGCGCCGTAAAGGCACTCCCGCCGCTACTTTCCCAGGGCAAATACCGGACAAGGTTAAAACTGAGCGCAGTCAAAAAATACGCGACGCAGCGGCACAACTTCAACTAGAATTTTACAAAGCGCAGGTTGGCAAAATTTTGCCCGTGCTTTTTGAAAAAGAAAAACCCGCCGGTACATGGCATGGACACACAAGTACTTACTGCCCGGTGGAAGTTATATCAAAAACCAACCTTGCCAATACCATACGCAATGTGGAAATAACCGCCGCGTCGTATGATGGTATCCAAGGTAGAATAGGAGTGTAGTTATGCGCGGAAATTCACATGACACCCAAAAAATGGGAGCATACAAACGCGAAGGCCACGACGAAGTAAAAGCAATTTTGGAAGACGTCTACAAAGCCCTTGTGGAAAAGGGTTATAATCCGTTTACGCAAATTGTTGGATACATTCTTTCCGGTGATCCTACATACATCACCAGCCACGCAAATGCAAGGGCGTTAATTGGCAAACTCGAGCGGGACGAACTTTTGGAAGCATTAGTCCGCGAGTTTTTGCGTGATGTGATTTAACATTGCAGGCTGAACCAACGCGAAAGGATCATTCTTTAACATTGCAAACCGACCCAGCACAAAAAGAAAATTCTTTGGCATTGACGTACCTAGGCCTAGACTTCGGTGACAAAACCATAGGCGTAAGCGTAAGCAGTCCCAATGGCCGTGTTGCCGTAGGTGTAACCACTCTAACGCGCCTCACACCCGATGCCATCCGTTCCAACTTAAAAGAACTAAAGTCAATTATACGCGAATATAATGTAAACGAAATCGTGATAGGTTATCCGCTTCACATGGACGGCGGCATATCCCACCGCGCAGAAAAGACATTGGTATTTAAACAAAAACTGGATCGTTATTTTAAAATACCCACCCATTTGTGGGACGAACGCCTGAGTACTCGCGCCGTATCACGCGCGTTCGAGGGCTCTTTGTCGAACATATCAGACCGCTCGCGGTTTAATAAGCATGTAGACGAAATGGCGGCGGCGTACATCTTGCAAGGGTTTTTAGACTTTAAAAATTTAGAATTGAAAATATAACATTTTTTAAATTTGTAAAAACTTGGGAACAGAGCCCAATTTAAATTAAAAGGAGAGCTAAACATGAACAACGAGCAACAGACAATTGGAAACGAGGACAACATAATAGTCCTCTACAACGACGATGGTGACGAAGTGCCAATGGAAATCTTGGCAAGCCACCAAGACAATGACGCAGTATATATCTTAGCAGTGGAAGGCGACTCTTCCGATGTGCTGCTATTCAAATGCATCGAAGAAGATGACGATGACACAATTTTTGAACTGGTAGACGACGAACACGAGGATTTCGATCGTATTTTTGATATGTTCAAAAACGATTTCGCAAGTCTTGGCATTGAAGTTGAAGACATCGAGCTATAGAAATTCAAACTCGCAGATAAAATTATAGGAGGCTATTTTGGCAGCAAAAAAAGGCAAATTAAAAGTTTTCTCACTTGGCGGCCACGGCGAAGTGGGAAAAAACATGACCGTACTGGAGTACGGCAACGATATTATAGTTATAGATTGCGGTGTGGCATTCCCTCAGGACGAAATGCTTGGGATCGACTTAGTTATCCCAGATTTCACATATCTTGTGCAAAACAAAGAGAAAATCCGCGGAGTTTTTCTCACTCACGCCCACGAAGATCATGTTGGGTCTGTGCCCTACCTTCTACGGGAAGTTAAGGCAAAGCTGTTTGGTACCAAGCTAACACTTGGGCTGGTAAGCAACAAACTACGCGAACACGGGCTGTTTAACTCCACAGAGCAAGTTGTTGTGCCGCAAGGCGGAATAGTGTCAGAGGGCTGTTTCAAAATCGAGTTTATACGTGTGAACCACTCAATTGCGGACGCGGTTGCTTTTGCCATAACCACACCGGTTGGTGTTGTTATACATTCCGGCGACTTTAAAGTGGACTTTACACCTATACAGGGCGAATTTATAGACTTGCAGCGGTTTGGAGAGCTTGGCCGCAAAGGTGTTAAACTATTTATGTGCGAGAGCACCAACGTACTTGCAAAAGGCTACACCATGAGCGAACGCTCCATTGGTGCAACTTTCGAGCGTGTTTTTGAGCAGTCCCCAACACAGCGGCTTATTATGGCAATGTTCTCGTCCCATATAGACAGGATCCAGCAGGTGCTAAGTTCTGCCGCGCAATATCGGCGCAAGGTGCTGTTCCTTGGGCGCAGTATGGTTAATGCCGTCAAAACCGCCGTGGAGCTGGGATATCTTATCGCCCCGCCCGGTCTTATCATTGAGTTGTCGGACATGAAAAACTATACCGACAACCAGATTGTAATTGTAACAACAGGCAGTCAAGGCGAGCCTATGGCAGCATTGTCGCGCATGGCGGCAAGCGACCACAGGCAAATAACCATTACACCCAGCGACAAAGTTATTATTTCCGCGTCACCAATCCCCGGCAACGAAAAACTCGTTAGCCGCGTAATTAACGACCTTATGAAGCAAGGCGCAGAAGTTATATACGAAGGCTTGGCAGAAGTTCACGTATCCGGCCACGCCCGCCAAGAGGAACTAAAACTGATGCACGCGCTAATAAAACCGCAGTACCTAATGCCCGTGCATGGCGAATTCCGCCATCTGGCACACCACAAGGACTTGGCAATTTCCATGGGAATGCCCAAGGAAAACATTTTTATAATGGATATTGGCGAAGTACTGGAAATCGATCAAAAATCCGCAAAGATGTCAGGCACCGTACCTAGCGGACAGCTATTGGTAGACGGCCTTGGCGTTGGCGACGTGGGCAACATAGTCCTACGCGACCGCAAGCACCTATCGGAAGACGGCATGATAATAGTAGCCGTAGGCGTTAGTATGCACGACGGCGGCTGCCAAATTATATCAGGCCCAGACCTAATCTCACGCGGTTTTGTGTTTGTACGCGAATCCGACGATTTGATGATGGGCGCAAAATCCGTAGTAGCAGACACCCTGTACGAAATGGAACAAAAAAATACTGCCGATAAGCAGTATATCAAAAACAAAGTTCGTGACGATTTGAAAGAATATATCTGGCAAAAAACCAAGCGTAATCCTATGATATTCCCTATTTTGGTGGAAGCTTAAAATAGCGGGAGAAACGTGGAGATTATGTAGTACAGCAGTAACGAAACTATAAATGCCACCAGTGCTAGGGAAAACTTTCCAAAAGCTAGTATGCGGCGGTTGCGTTTAATGCGGGCTTGTTCTCGTATTGCGGCAACTGCCGCTTTTTTGTATATTTCGGGATCGAAGTTGTCTTCGGTAAAGGACATTGGGGTGGTCTGTGGCATCTTGTGTCACTCCTCTCGAAAAGATTGTACCATATTTTGACAATACTGTAAAGGGAGTTTAGTGGAGGATCGCGGCCATCTTATTTCATCAAAAAATTATCAAGTTAAGCGTATGAACGTAAGACATCAATCAAAAAAACTAAAGCCATGTAAACACTTACGCATAATGTCTGACATATTTACCTTAAGTTCGTGTTTGTTGCGATGTGTTTTTACTACGTTAAAAACAGTCCACTTCAAAAATTCATCCATAGAGCGCAACTAATGGTTGCTGGAAATGATTGGCTATGAATATCAAAAAAAGCTCGACGAATTTTGAAAATTCATCGTGCTTTTTTTCATATCCATTCCTATTTAAAATCGATGCGCTAATCCGCTCTGTTTCATCACTGCATTTGCAATATGCCTAGATTTAATCTTACAGTCAACCGGAAAATTTTTCTGAGTTAATGGGCTATACCAAATATCGTGGTCGCCCTTACCCCTTCGAACAAAAGTGCAATTGTTTTGGGATAGAACTTTACGTACCTCTTTCTCATATGTTGCCATTACGCAATGCGCTCCCAGTGTGTTGTTTTAAAACATAGTCGTACGCCTTCATTTAGCTCTCCGTTTAAGGCAAGAACTTCGAGTACAGCTATCTTAACCCGTGCAATTAAAGCATCAAACGAATGGCTTTCAAGTGCCAAAGGAATGCTGTCACATACCGCGCACCATACTCCTGCTGCATCATCCCAGTACATTTCTACATCGTAGTTCATGTGATTGATGCACCTCCTTTAGAGTCAAATGAATTTCGGAAAACATTTCCGTCTTGTTTAGAATATACCATATAGGCCGGAATATTACTACTCCCGATTCTTAATGTTACAGAGATGATTTTGCCTGATTTCCCCAATAATGGGAGCAAACCGAAATTCTTCAGCATCTCATTCTCCTAGCAAAGCCACACTGCCGTTTTCGAGGTCTTTCTGCTTTGTAGATTTAAATAATAGGTGCAAACGTAAAAAGGCAATCGAAATATGTAATCTCATAAACATCTCCAATATCCCATATTTAGCCACAATCTAACACGCAAGCTTAACAAGCGTCAATTTCACTATTTGCGTGTTTCGCTATTGGCAAATAAACTCATAAAAATTTTATTCAACTCTATAGCATCAATCATTCCAACAAGAGCCACAAAATACGAATAGCAGGATATAATGGTAAACAAGACTTGTTATCCGATACTTTTGCTGGTATCATCATGGTTATGAAAGACATTCCTTACGGTTTTGTATATTACAAGTGACACGTGGAAGGAGTATGCTAATTGGTTAAAGAAAGAGTGCTGCTTATAATTAACCCGGTTTCCGGCAAGCAAAAGTCGCGCTACCTATTATTCAGCATTGTGGATTTTTTAAGCAGAAGCGGCCGCGAGTCTACTGTTTTTACAACAACGTCGCAAGGGAATGCCACTGAGTTAGTGCAAAAGTATGCCACAAAGCATGACAGAATTATCTGCTGCGGTGGAGACGGCACGCTCAACGAAATTTTTACAGGGCTGGCTAGTATGGACGTGCCAATTCCCGTGGGGTATATCCCAACCGGCACAACAAATGACCTTGCTCACGCACTTGGGCTTAACAGTGATGTCAGGCAGGCTATTTACTTATCTCTCCACGGCGAGGAACGCGACCTCGATCTGGGGACGTTTAACGACGATAAATATTTTTCATATGTGGCATCCTTTGGGGCATTTTCCAAAGTGGCATACGAGACTCCACAGTGGCTAAAGAACCGCCTAGGGCGGGTTTCGTATTTTTTTTATGGGATTTCTGAAATTACAGATATACGCTCGCGGCGGGTAAGAGTTATTGCCGACGGGGTGGAAGTTGAAGGAGACTTTGTGTATGGCAGCGTATCTAACTCCACGGTTATAGGGGGGTTGGTTAAGTTACCGGAAGGCAGTATTCGGCTGGATGACGGGAAGTTTGAGGTCATGTTAATACGCACACCAAAGGATCCGCTTGATTTGGGCAATATTGTGCAAGGGCTGGTTAACCAGGATTATAACGAGGAGCATCTGTTGTTTTTTACCGCAAGCCATGTGGTGTTTTCGTTTGGAGAAGACGTACCATGGACGGTGGATGGTGAGTATGCCGGCGAGAGCAGCAGTGTGGTAATTGGGAATATGCAGCGTAAGGTTAGGATATTGGTATAGTTTTTTAAGAAAGGTGTCAAACATGTTCGATTCGAAAAAACTGGGTGAAATTTTATCCGAGCACAAGCAAGTGATGGCAAAGCTTGAGCAGACAGCCGACGCCATTATTAAATCTGATCTAACACGTGAGAACGAGGAGCTGAAAAAGAGCCAGCAACAGATACAGCAGCTATTAGCGGAAAAAGACGAAAAACTGAAAAATATATCAGGCCAAAACAGAGAGCTGCGAAATGCCCTGTTCGAGCAGATATATTCGGAAAAAACCACCATGCTCTCCAACTCAAAAATACGCAGCGATATATACTTTAAACGAGGGGTTAATGAGGAAATAAACCGTCTTACACAACTAGAGAAAAGCCTGCAATCCAGAACCCACATAGTTAAAGCAGCATTACAAAAACACACAACCGAAACCAATCTGGTAACGGAACTGAACGAATTGTCGAAAAAAGCAGCCCAAGTGATAACTCAAGCAAAAGCGGAAGCCGAAAAGGCACGTTTTGAGCAAGCCGCATATTCCGAAGAGCAATTTAACATTTTAAAAAACGAACAGATAACCGACGAGCAAATTATCGCCATCGGCAAGAAAAACAATCTTGAGGCATTTGTGGGCGGAAATTTGATTAACAAAGTTGGGATTGTGTTTATCATCCTTGGGATAATTACGTTGTCGCGCTTTGGATTTTTTATGATGCCCAACTGGGGGCGTGCTTTAATAATGGTTGCCATTAGTTTGCTGTTTCTGGCGGGTGGAGAGTTTTTCAACCGTAGGCGGCCTACTATTTTTTCTCTTGGGCTAACCAGCGCCGGGGTAGCGGGGTTGTATGCTTCGCTTGTTATCAGCTTCTTTATGTTTGGTATTATTGGAATGATACCCGCGCTTTTGCTGTGTATTTTTATTACAGTGGGGGCATTTACGCTTTCGCTAAGATACAACTCCCAAACAATTGCTACATTTGCGCTGGTAGGCGGATACTTGCCCATTGCGGCTATTTTCGATAACAGTGCCCTAGTGTACAGTGCTATGGCTTACTTTGCGATACTTAACTTATTCGCGCTATCGGTTTCGTTTTATAAAAAGTGGAAGATTAGTATGTTTGTCGGGTTTTCGTTTAACCTGATTGGGACATTTTTTATTCTGGTGGGCTTGGATTCCTTGTGGAACAGGAATGCTCTTATGGCTGTTTTATATGTGGCATTTGTTTTTGCAATTTATACGGCTGTTCCGATACTTAGCAATTATCGTACTAAGCAAGCTTTTTCTACTGCGGATGTTGTGCTGCTTAGCCTTAATACTGTGTTTTCGTCCCTTATAATGTATGGCACGTTGCTGGCATTTAATCTTGACGGTTTTATGGGGGCTATGGCAGTTGCTTTCGCGCTGGTTTACATTGCGTTGTGGCGAGTTATGGAGCGGTTATTTGCGCGCGAGAAGCATATTGCCGGGCTGTTTTTCCTTACGGGGGTTACGTTTGCGGTGCTGTTTGTACCTATGCAGTTTGACATGATGTGGCTATCGCTAGGTTGGCTGGTACAGGGCGTTGGTATGGCTTGCTACGGCATAATACGCGGGCATGGGCGGATAAAAATTGCTGGATACGTGGTATTCGGCCTTTGCTTACTTGCGTTTATTGCTGTGGATATTGAGTTTATGGACCGGCTGTTCCCCTATCGATATCTGGCGATAACCATGGGTAGTACTTTAATATTGGCGTCATTAATATACAAAAAAAGCGTAATGCATGAGCTGGAGCGGGCTTATAAATATGTCGTGCTTATCAATGTTTGGGCATATAGCTTGTATCTTGTTTATCAGGGGTCAGACTTTATTATTCGGATACTTGCGGGGACGGTTTTTAACCCATGGTATTTAATTAATGCCATACTTTTGGCGGTTACGTTCCTGTATGCGTTTGCTCTGCCAAGGTTACCGTATGTTGCGGATTACGGCACGAGGATAATGTCTGTTTGTTTGGCTTCTTTTGGTATGCTTACGCTGCTGGTGCATACAGGATATAGCAGTGCCACGCACTATTATAATCCGCCGATTAGTATCATGCTTATCACCACTGTTGTTATTGTAGCGTTGTGCGTACTTTCCTTACTTGCAATGCGCAGCGTACTGCAGTTTTTTGTAATGGAAGGTAAACTGTCTGTGGAGTGGCTGCCATTTGGAATATCTGCGTATTTTTTGGTTTTGCTAACCCATAACCTTGTGGTGCAGTATAATATGTCCGTTACCAGCATGGTGCTTAGCATTATTTTTGTGGTGGCGGCGTTGTTGTGGATTATTTTTGGGTTTGTGCGGCGGTTTGTTTTTATGCGGCGGTTTGGGCTCGGGCTTGCTGTTATTGCTGTGGCTAAACTATTTTTGGTGGACTTTCAAGGATTGACGGATGGGAATCTGGTTGTATCATATTTTGCTTTTGGGCTTACGCTTTTGGGGATCTCATTTGTTTATCAGCACTTTAGTAAGCGGTTTGCGTTAAAGCTGGATAAAAACGATGAATAAATATCAAGTAGGAATGCGCGGCCAGCAAATGGCCGAATTTTTCTTACAGCGCAAAGGCTACCGCATACTAGCACAAAACTACCGTACAACGTATGGCGAAATAGACCTAATAGCCTTGCATGATGCCTATATAGTGTTTATTGAGGTAAAATACCGCCGAGGATTAGCCCATGGCCATCCGAGCGAATCTGTTACAAGTACAAAAAAGCAGCGCATTATAAAAACCGCGCTACATTACATATCGGAACACGAACTTAGCAACCAAGACTTCCGCTTCGATGTGGTGGAAGTTTTATCTCATGGCACAGAAGCGGAAATCAATCATATCAAGAATGCGTTTGACGGGGTGTAAGTCCAAAATAAGACATTATTTGAGCCCTGTGCTGGATGATGTGGAAAACTGTAAGCACAAGCCCAACCCGTGCTGTAATTCCGTGGATCCTGCCAAACACAGACATCCATTGTACATCGTAAACAAACGAACCTATCGCAAAAATCCCAGTGGCGATACAAACACCCCACACAACCAATAACAGCATATCAATACGATATTTCCCAACCAAGGCGGGTTTTATCTTGCGAGCCAGGAAAGATTTTGTGGTAGCTCGCAGCCATTTTCTATGTATGAGAACATGGATAACAAAAAACAACGTACATACCGTCCCTACAATAAAATGAAAAGTTGGATCTCCTTCCCACCTAACAAATGATAAGATCAAAAATACCGTCATAAAAATATCAACGACTATCTTGGTGCGTTTGCCGCCGAATTTCATGATACCACTCCTTTGTAGTTTTTACATAGCATATCACAAAACACCCCCTTAAGACTATAGTCCCAAGGGGGTGCCCGTTTTTACACTGCTACAAACCTTCGCGGAAAAGGCTAATGCGCCACTTACTTGCTGTGCTTATTGCTTTTTGGGGTGTTGTTTGTTGTGGTGTTGCAGTTGTTGAAATCGTCTGCAAACTCTGTTCTGTTTGATTTGTTGTCTGCTTTTTTAGAGTTATCCATCGCTGTCTGACCTCCCTTCCGCAACCGCCAAAGCGGTGTTGGTAAGTACGTAGGCTGTGTCTACGGTAATTATTATGGCAGCAAATGGATAGTTTTATACATGCAACCTCCGAAAAATTTCTCCGGGCTTATACGGTACCCCTTTTGTTGTTTAATTTATAGTCACCGCAAGCATACCCAATACATGAACAGACTCCATCAAACATCCCTACGGTCTTCGATATATCTTAGCAGCGGATACGGATTTATCCAAAACTGCCCCCGGGTAAAACGCACGTCCGGTGCGATAGCCAAATGCAAATGCACCTGAAAATTACTGCTCCCCCGCCCACCGCCGGTGTTTCCCATTTGTCCAAGCAGCTGCCCGGCAGCTACATTTTGCCCAACGAGAAGCCCCGTGGCAATCGAATCCAAATGAGCGTACAGGTAATATGTCCCGTTTCGTGATGTCACTCCAACAAAATACCCAAGCTGGCTGCACCAACCCGCGTCAGATACACTACCCGCGGTCATGCTAACAACCGGTACACGTCCACGAATGTTTTCGCGGTCAATAATCGCCGTTCCCATATGTGTGCGATTACCCTGAAAGTTATGCTCCACCCCCCAGGAGTTACCAAACATAACAGACGCGTCATGCTCGTACCACCCCGTGGGTATTGGAAAAACTTCTATTTCGTCAAACAAATTTTCAAACATCTCTGCATAAGGCGCGATACTGCGTCTGCTATATCGTCTGAAAATTTGTCTGAAATTGGTAACGTACATATCTTCCAGCCTGCTTAAGTCATAACTGGCAGACTTTTCGGGGAAAAAATCATTCTCCGCGTTAAACACCGCAAACAGCTCCGGAAACGGTATACCATGGCTATCAGCATATCCGCGCAGCATACCTATAGCCCGGTGTGGCACACGAAAAGCCGCAACTGTATCCGCACTAACCCGCAACGTAACCCCCGGGCGAATAACCCGCCAGCCTACAGCAGCCACAAGTAAAAGAGCGGCAACTACACAAACACGAAGAAACAATTCCCGAATACCAAAGACATTACGCCTGCTGCTTGCAAATAAATATCTACCGCCACGCGAATGGCGGCCCAATAAACCAGCCACAACACCACGAGAACGCCCCTTTGCAAAAGGAGTTCTGCTTTCGCGCGGGTCTCCGCCTGCAAAGCCTTCTCCGCTCCCTCGAGAACGCCCCCCTGAACGGCCTGCTCTAAAGGTATAAACCTTGATAGCAGCCAGCCCCGCACCCAAGCGGGCTAGAGGAGATTTTTGCAGTACATTTTTCACTAAAAGCGGTATGCTTTTAAACTTTTGACGATTTTTAACAGGGCGTGACTTAATCCCTTGCCTACGTTTTATATCTCTACTGCGCACAAAAAAACACCCCCGGCGAATGCAAAAGTATTAATACTTATGCGTCCGCCGGGGGTGTTTATTCACATTTTACAAAAGAGCAGCTTTAATTTCCTCAGGTAACTCATCCTTACTACCATGAAGTGAAACAATAAATTCCACATGTTCTTTGCTGGCGATTTCGCCCAAGCGTTTTTGCAATTTAACAAGCTCTGTACCCTCAGGCTTTTGCTCGCAAATATTGCAAATTATATTGTTAAGCCCGTCCACATAAATATGCGTAATATCATTATTTTGAGAAAGAATACCCAAAACAAACCCAACGAACTCTCTATAGTTTGAAAAATGACCCTTTTCGGCCTCTACGAACCTAATGTCACGATGCAAGTCGCGTGTATGACGCCTATCGTCATCGATAAAAACCAGTACTCCATCCGTAGTTTTAACATTGGTATTTGCCATGTCGATAAGTTTGCGGGTCTTGCCCTCACCTTTTAAACCTGCCAAAAACTTAACCATAAATACCGCCTCCTCAAATAAAATGTAAAAAACTTGCGTTCTTGCTTTCATTATAGCATAATCTATGCGAAGGCGCAAAAAGAAAATACGCAGTTAAATTTTTATAGCAAACCATGGGGATGCGCCGCCATAACCCCAAGGTCTTAAAAAACGGAGACTCACATGTACCTAAAACGAATAGAACTAACCGGCTTTAAATCCTTTGCCGACCGCACCCTTCTGGATCTATCCAAGGGCCTAAACGCCGTGGTGGGCCCAAATGGGAGCGGCAAGTCCAACGTAGCGGACGCACTCCGCTGGGTGCTTGGCGAACAAAGCGCCAAGCAGCTGCGCGGCGGCAAAATGGAAGATATAATTTTCTCAGGTACCGCCCATAGGCGGCCTTTGGGTTACGCGGAAATAGTTATCCGCATAGACAATTCCGACCATAAGCTCCCGCTGGAGTTTAAAGAAATTTCAGTAACTCGCCGCGTGTATCGCTCTGGCGAAAGCGAATACGCAATTAACGGCGAGGCTTGCCGCCTCAAGGATATCCAAATGCTGTTTATGGATACGGGTATCGGCCGCGACGGCTATTCCATTATAGGCCAAGGCCGCATAGACGAAATCTTAAGCTTGCGTTCCGAAGATAGGCGCGTAGTTTTTGAAGAAGCCGCCGGCATAGGCAAATTCAAAACCCGCCGCAACGAAGCGCTATCAAAGCTGGAAAAGGAACGCCAAAACCGCGAGCGCGTAGATGACATAATTGTAGACCTGGAAGAGCAACTAACCCCTTTGGAAACCCAAGCGGAAGAAGCAAAACGTTACCTATCCCTACGCGACAGATACAAAACCGCCCACGTAAATATCTTCTTGCAAGAAACCGGTAAAATTGAGACGGAACTGGGGCAACTAGAAAAATCCCTTACAATAAGTGCTACCCAGTTTCAAGACAGCCAGCAACTACTTACAGAAGCCCGAATGGCAGGCATAGGTCTAAAGGAAAGCTCCGCCAAATTGGATCAGCAATACCAAAACGCTAACGAAGCCCTGCTAACAATAACAACCGAAACAGAAAAAAAAGAAGGCGAAGCTAAGCTGTTGGAAAGCCAAATTGAACAAATGGCGGCAGAAGTAGCCCGGCTAAAAGACGAGTCTGCCAAGCGCGACGAGTCCATAGCCGCCAAAGCTGCCGAACGCCAAGCGGAAACCGAAAATCGCACAAAAGCGGAGTCGGAGCTTAACTTACTTAATCAGGAGCTGGCCGAGCATCAAAAGCTATCCGACCAGTGGGAGTCCATACTAAAAGAAAGTGCTGCCACAATAGACACCCACAACCGTACAATAATGGACGCGCTAACGGCGGTAGCCAACAGCCGAGGCAGTGTGACAGAGGCAGAAAATACCTACACGCGCTTGGAGAACGAAAAAGACAAACTCGACACCGAAATAGAAAACCACGAATCCAAGATAGAAGAGCAAAAGCAGGCCGCCGCAGAAGCAAAGACAGCCTTACAATTATGCAAAAACGAATACTCTCGCGCAAAAACCGCCGTAGAAGCGTACGCCCACGCATACAATCAACTAATAGAAGAAAGCCGCGAGATCGACAACGAATTCCGCAAAACCCAAGAGGAATTAACAACAGTACGTGGCAAGCACCGAGCCATAGAAAGCCTAGAAGCACAGCACGAAGGTTTTTACCAAAGCGTAAAAACCGTACTCCGTAAAAAAGCCACAGACCCCGCCTTTGCGGGAATCTGCGGTGCGGTTAGTGAGCTAATAGGTGTTGGGCGCGAGTACGAAGTTGCTATCGAAACCGCCTTGGGCGGCGCGGCACAAAACATCGTAACCCGCACAGAGGACGACGCAAAACGCGCCGTTAACATGCTAAAAGAAACCCGGAGCGGCCGCGCTACTTTCCTTCCGCTAACATCAGTAAAGGGTAGGCAGTTCAATACCAGCGGCATCACAAAAGAAGCGGGCTTTATAGGCACGGCAGCAGATCTGGTAACCTGTGACAGCGAATACGCACAAGTAATTTCTCAGCTACTGGGCGACGTAATAATAATGGATACAATGGACAATGCAATGGCATTTAACAAACGCCACAAGTATTCCCACAAAATAGTAACACTGGGGGGCGAACGTTTTAGCCCCGGTGGTGCCATAACAGGCGGCGCAAGCCGCCAAACCACAACGGGTATAATAGGCCGCAGCCGCCACCTCGAAGACCTGCGCCGCCAAATGGATACCCTGCAACAAACTGCCGACGAGTTGGATGCCCAAATAAACGCGGGCCACGCAAAACGCCAAACCACGGAAGAAACCCTAAACACCGCCCGGGAAAAAGAACAGTCCATGCTACTTGAAACCGAACGTTTGAGTGATAAGCTGGCTCAAGCGGAAGAACTCTTGCAAAACCTAAACATGCGCGGTACCCAATACACCGAAGAAAACGATAAGCTAATGACCATGCTGGTTGAGACCAATCAAGCGATACGTGCCGCCAAGCGCGACCTGCAAACTCAAGAGGAAAACGTGCAAAAGGCGCATATAGCTTTAGAAAACCATCACCGTTACATGGACCAGACCCGCATAGAGCACACAGAAGAAACAGGCAACCTAACCGACCTAAAAATAGAAATATCCCGCCGCCGCGAATGGGCAGCCGAAGCCACCCGCAATGTCGAGCGTCTGCAGCGGGACGAAACCGTATTGGAAGAAGAAAAACGCGTAATCCTATCGCAAATAGCTAAGAACGAACGCGGCATAGAATCCACCCGCCAAAAACGTGAAAAAACACTCGAAGACCTCACCAGCCTAAAGGCTCACATAGAAAAAACACGCCAAAGCTTAAAGCACGCCCAATCCGAGCGTACCAATATAGAATCCGCACTTGCAAAAGCGGAAGCCGACGAGCGCGTCTATGCCGATTCGTCTGCTAAAGTGGAGCGCGAGCTTGCACGTTTGGAAATGCGCAAGGAGCAGCTTGACGCAACCAGCCACCGCCTTCACAACGAGATATGGGACGAGTATAACCTCACACCTGTGCAGGCTCAAGCGTTCAAACGGGACGACATTAGCGAAACTGCCCTGCGCCGGGAAATGCAAGAACTGCGTGCAGAGCTTAGTACGTTAACCAACGTAAATGTAGGCGCGATTGACGCGTACAAGCAAATGAAAACACGCTACGACTTCCTTACCGCCCAGCGGGACGATATCCTACAAGCGGAAGCGTCACTCGACGAGCTTATCGCCACGCTAACGAAGCAAATGGAAGAGCAGTTTTCTGTCCAATTCGCGCTTATCGCACAGCATTTCGAGGAAGTTTTCCAGCAGATGTTCAGCGGCGGCAAAGCGGCACTACGGCTTGTGGATATGGACAACGTGCTGGAGTCTGGCATAGAAATAACCGCACAGCCCCCAGGTAAGGCGCTGCAAAACCTGATGCTGCTTTCCGGCGGAGAACGCGCGCTAACGGCAATCGCGCTGCTTTTCTCCATCCTGCGGCTAAAGCCGTCACCGTTCTGTGTGCTGGACGAGATAGAATCCGCACTGGACGATGCCAATGTAACCCGCTTTGCAAAGTATCTGAAGGAATACGCCGCAGGCACACAATTTATAATAATCACCCACCGCAAAGGCACCATGGAAGCCGCCGACCACATGTACGGTGTAACCATGGAAGAACAAGGGATTTCGAAGCTGGTAAGCGTACGGTTTGAGTAAAACTTGAAGGAGAATTTAAATGGCTGATATCAAGTACGAAATTACAAAGCACATAGGCGTGCTATCTGAAAATGCAAAAGGTTGGCGCAAGGAGCTAAACCTTATAAGCTGGAATGACCGCGAGCCCAAATTCGATATTAGGGATTGGGCGCCTGAGCACGAGAAAATGGGAAAAGGCGTAACACTGTCCGCAGATGAAATTGGCACATTGAAACAATTACTTGCAGAAACCAGCATAGAGATATAGCAATTACTAAAAACTCATGGCTAATCCAATTTCACACGGCCAAACGACAGGCATTGAACTCTCTGATTAGGTCCCGTGAGCTGTGCCGCATCGCAGGAAGCGCGCGGCAGTAGGCGCGTTTTTGAGAAGCGGCATATGCGAGCGGTTGGCTTAATCAGAGAGTTCCATTAGTGGCGTTCTCGCCGCGAGAAATTGTACGAAGCTGGTTTTTTAGTGATTGCCATACCACCCATCAATGTGGTATAAAATGGTATTAATTCATTTGCAGCGGAGGCAACTCATGAACCTTGAAGCATTGTTTAACAAAATCCCGCACGAAATTATTCAAACCGGCAAAAGCATGGCAATTTCGTCAGTTACAATAGATTCCCGCAAGGTTACAGCGGGAAATCTATTTATTTGTCTGCGAGGCCTAGCTTCCGACGGACACAACTACATAGATCAAGCGGCAGCACAAGGCGCGGCGGCCGTTCTTGTGGAAGAAGCGCGCACAGACTACCCCGCCAACCTAACGGTAATTCGCGTAGAAAATACCCGCCAGGCTATGGCTCACATAGCCGCAAACTACCATGGGCACCCCGCAAAAAAGCTGCGCCTTATAGGCGTAACAGGCACAAACGGAAAGACCACTACTACATACTTTATCGAGGAATTATTACGCAAACTGGGACGCAAGACGGGACTAATTGGTACAGTTGGCGCAAGGATTGGAGACCAAGCCCTCGACATCCCGTTTGCGACATCCACCACCCCAGACCCACTGGAGCTGCACGCGATTTTTGCAAAAATGTTGGGACTTGGCGTGCGGGATGTTGTAATGGAAGTATCGTCCCACGCGTTGGCACTGTACAAAATGGAAGGGCTTGTGTTTGAGGTGGGAGCTTTTACTAACCTCACGCAAGATCATCTGGACTTTCATGGCACAATGGAAAATTACGCGCGCGCAAAAGCGCAACTTTTTGCGCAAAGTAAAAACGCTGTGGTTAACAAGGATGATGAATATACGCCGCAAATGCTGCAATTCTTTGTAGGGAAGCTAATGACCTATGGCATAACCACTAACGCGGACTTGAGGGCAGCTAACATAGAATATTTACCGCAGGGTTCCGCGTTTACAACTAACGGCATTAATTACCACTTGCCGGTTAGCGGGAAGTTTAACATCTATAATATTTTGGCGGCCATGGGCGCGGTGCTGGTATTGGAACAAGCGCGCTATCCGGATGCTAATCTTGCAAAAATACTTAGCCACGCCATTTCCGAAATCTCTGGCGTACCGGGGCGAATCCAGTCTGTGCCCAACGACCGAGGTGTACAAATTTTAGTAGACTACGCACATTCTCCCGACGGGATTACCAATATCATATCATCCGTACGGGAAGTTACCAGCGGGCGGGTGATAACATTGTTCGGCTGCGGTGGCGACCGTGACAAAACAAAGAGACCCATTATGGGACGCATCGCGGGAGAGATGTCCGACTACTGTATAATAACTTCAGACAACCCCCGAACAGAAGACCCTTTTGCCATTTTAGCCCAGACAGAAGAAGGGGTAAAAGAAACCACCACCCCATACGAAACATGCGAAAACCGTAAAGACGCAATTTTCGCAGGCGTAAAAATGCTGCAAAAAGGCGATGCTTTAATAATAGCCGGCAAAGGCCATGAAGATTATCAAGAAATAGGCACAACAAAATATCCGTTTAGCGACTACGACACCGCGGTTAAAGCAATAGCTTCCTTAGAAAGCAGGACATAACATGAACCTAACCATCCAAGAAATAGCCCGCGCCGTTGGCGGGCAGATATTGCACAATGTAGAAACACCGGCAATAACAAGTGTTTCCACCGACACAAGAAAAATCACTATCGGCGCACTGTTTGTGCCGATAGTAGGCGAAAAATTTGATGGTCACGACTATCTTGATACCGCCGCAAAAAGCGGTGCGGTGTGTGCCTTTACAGAAAGGGCGGATATCCCCACGGACATCCCTCTTATTTTGGTGGACTCTACCCGCCGCGCGCTTATGGAATTGGCTGGATATTATAGGCGCATTCATAATGTAAAAGTGGTGGCAATAACCGGCAGTGCGGGCAAAACCACCACCAAAGATATGATATATCACGTTTTAGCACGTAAATACAAGACTAAAAAGACGCTGGGCAACTTTAACAACGACATTGGTTTACCGCTGTCTATTTTCCAATTGGAAGCGGATGACGAAGCACTTGTATTGGAAATGGGCATGAACCATGCCATGGAAATTCATGAACTAAGCAAAACCGGCGCGCCGGATATTGCGGTAATAACTCACATAGGCGATGCGCATATTGAAAATTTTGAGAACAGAGAAGGAATTCTTCACGCAAAATTGGAAATTGTAGACGGGCTAAAACCCGGCGGCACAGTGATTCTAAATGGAGACGACATATTGCTGACAGGGGATATCGCCACCGGCAAAACAGCGGCGTTTAAAGTGCGGTATCCCAGTTTGGCAAATATTATTAGCGCAAAGCCACCGGGTGATGCAAATGCAAAGCTACTTTCCGGGTCGGAATGCCACTTCAACTGGAAGGGACACGACATCAAACTGACGGTACCGCTGCCTGGCGCACATATGGTTATGAACGCATTGTTGGCGGCGGCTGTAGGAATTGAAATGGATGTTTCTCCGGAAGAAATTTCCTTTGGGTTTGACGATTTCATACCGCCCGGCGGGAGGCTATCGGTCGAGAACATAAACGGCATGACAGTAATCAACGACGCATATAATTCAAACCCCGCCGCTGTGCGCGAATCTATAAAAATACTGCGTACTCAACCCGGGGCAAAAGTAGCCATTTTAGGCGATATGAACGAACTTGGACATGTAGCCGAGCAAAGGCACAGAGAAATTGGTGCTTTTGTAGCGGAAATGGGCATAAACTTACTAATAACCATAGGTCCATTATCGCGGTTTACAAACGACGGATACCACACCGCGAGTGGGACGGCCAATATGAGCCACAGGTATTTTCCTACGGTAGATGAGTTTTTACTTGAATGTGGCAAGCTTCTCCATCCTGGAGATGTTGTTTTGGTAAAGGCGTCTCGTGGGATGGCATTTGAACGGATAGTTGAGTTTTTGCGTAGGGGCGATTATTAATCGCCCGCAGATCGCCAAAGATGTTGGCCTCACGGGCGATTACTAATCGCCCCTACATTATGTATCACAATTCTTTCGCTTAGAGCGACAACTACACCGGAGGTACTAACATGGACTACTCAATGAGCACGGCCATATATGCAGTAATAATCGCTTTCATCGCCAACATCGTGCTGTGCCCGATGCTTATTCCCGCGCTCAAGCGGCTAAAATTCGGACAGCAGATTCGTGGCGACGGGCCGCAATCTCATTTGCGTAAGGCTGGTACGCCAACTATGGGCGGGATAATGATTGTGATTAGTTTCCTGCTTGCTGCCGCCATTTTTATGCGGGGTAACCCCCACGCGTTGGCGGTTGTTTTGGCAACGCTTGGGTTTGGGTTTATAGGTTTTTTGGATGATATCATCAAAATATTAAAGCGGCGGTCGCTCGGGCTTAGAGCCGGGCAAAAGTTCGCGGGGCAAATTGCTGTTGCTGTTGCGTTTTTTTTGCATTGGCGGAATTTGCCCGGATTTTCATCAGAAATTTTGATTCCATTTTTCCCCAGTCTTAGTTTTGATGTTGGTTTTTTGTTCCCTGTGTTTGTAGTGCTTATTTTTCTGAGTTGCAGCAATGGAGCTAATTTGACAGACGGGCTGGACGGCCTAGCGGCGGGAGTTACCGCGCTTATTGCCATGTTTTTTATGTTTGCCGCTTGGATGATAGGCTCACCTGTTTTGCCTGTGGCAGGAGCGGCGGTCGGCAGCCTTATGGGTTTTTTATTGTTTAATTCGCATCCTGCTCGCGTGTTTATGGGAGATACCGGCGCGCTTGCGCTTGGAGGTTTTGTGGCGGCGGTTGCGTTAATATTGCAGATGCCGCTGTTTTTGGTTATTGTTGCCATTATTTACGTAATAGAGAGTGCGTCTGTGTTAATACAGGTTGCGTACTTTAGAGTAACAGGCGGTAAGCGGTTTTTTAAAATGGCACCTTTTCATCATGCTTTAGAGCAAAGCAATTGGACAGAAACTAAAATTGTTGCGTTGTTCTACGTTATCACGGCTATGGCTTGCTTGGTGGGTTATTTGGCGTTTACAGGATTTTAGACAGACAGGAGATTAACCAATAGTGTTTAAAGATAAAAAAATTCTAGTTTGCGGCATGGCAAGGAGTGGTTTGTCTGTAGCCAAGCTTTTGAAGGAATTGGGTGCGCAGGTTACGGTGCAGGATAGAAAACCCGAAATAGACTGGGGCGAGTACAATCCTGTGGGTATCGTACAGCACTTAGGACATGACCCGGATGGTATCATCGGAGAGTTTGAGCTGGTAATAATTAGCCCCGGCATAACCGTATACGCACCATTTGTACAAAAGGCGCAAAAGTTGGGTATCCCTGTATGGGGAGAGGCCGAGCTTGCGTTCAGGCTATGTCCGTGTCCGATGGTGGCAATAACGGGTACAAACGGCAAAACCACGGTTACTACTCTGGTTGGCGAAATTCTACGGCGGCATAACGCGGGTACCGTTATAGGCGGAAATATTGGGATACCGCTAACAGAACTTGTAACTACACTTTCGCCCGAAAATATTGTGGTTGCGGAGATATCAAGCTTTCAACTGGAAACCATAGCAGCGTTTAAACCGGGAATCTCTGCGGTTTTGAATATGACAGAAGATCATTTGGATCGGCACCATACCATGGAAAACTACATCGCGGTAAAGTCGCGTATTTTCGAGAACCAGTCGGAAAGCGACGTTACCGTTTTGGGATACGATAACGAAATAACCCGCGCAATGAAGCCCCCAGGGCGTGTGGTTTATTTTTCCGCAAGAGAAGAGCTTAACACTGGTGTGTATTTGCGAGATGGGTTTATTGTAGCAGACGGTGTAAAAATCGCTGAAATGGCAGGCCTCAAAATAATGCCGGAGAACGCCCTCGCAGCCACGGCGTTGTCGCTATACGCAGGCGCGCCTGCCGAAGCAATTGCCGCAGGGCTTGCGGCATTTACAGGAGTTCCTCACCGTATGGAGTATGTTGCCACTATAAACGATGTGGAATATTTTAACGATTCTAAGGCGACCAATGTAGACTCGGCAATAAAGGCGATAGAGTCCGCAAGCGCGCCTATTGTGCTAATCGGCGGCGGATACGACAAAAACACCGACTTTACTTCATGGGTAAAATCCTTTGGAGAAAAGGTGAAAAAACTGGTAATCATAGGCCAGACAACACAAAAAATTGTTGACACATGCGAGCTTTTGGGTTTTACTAACTATGTATGTGTGGATACGCTTCAAGAAGCGGTATCCATCGCGCGACAAGCGGCACTGCCCGGCTGGAAGGTTATTTTTTCCCCGGCGTGCGCTAGTTTTGATATGTTCAAAAATTTTGAAGAACGTGGAGATGTGTTTAAACAGGCTGTACTTGCTGTAAGCTAAGTCACAAAGCCTATAAGGAGAGTGATCAAATGGACAGAAAAAGACCCCCGCGTGCGCCTGATTTGCACGTTTTACCATATGAAAAACCTAAGCCGCGTGGAGTACGCGCTATGCCTACCCCTGACGAATTTTATAGTGCACCCGACGTCAACCATGAAGATCCCCCACCCCGCCCCCGTACAAAAACCCGTATCGCACGCAAGCCATCCGTAGAAGTGCGTGTTGTGGGCTCTGTAGACTACGCGTTGTTGTTTACCGTGTCGATTTTAGTACTTATCGGGGTGGTAATGGTGTTTTCCGCCAGCTATATGATGGCGTCGTCCCGTGGTATTTTTAACAACGATCCATTTTGGTTCTTGCGTAACAATATATATTTTGCCGCGGCAGGGTTTGTAATAATGTTGGCACTCGCAAATGTCAGCTATGAGATTATTCGACCATTTTCGCCGTTTATTTATGGGCTTGGGGTTTTTCTGTTGGTGCTGGTTATTACCATCGGTATTGCCACCGGCGGTGCGCAGCGTTGGCTTGAGCTGCCAGTTATCGGACAGTTTCAGCCTTCCGAAGTAGCTAGGGCTGCTCTGATATTTCTTATTGCGTATACTATAGAAAAATTTCCAGGTATGTCGCGTAACATTAAGGGTTTGATGTTCCTTGCGGTTTCGGTAGTTCTGGTTGCGGGGCTTATTGCTTATCCAGGCGGTTTTACCGTTGCACTTATAACCATGGCAATCGGTTTTGCTATGATAGCAGTCGCAAGCCCGTTTTTTTGGCGTTTTGCGGCACTTGGCGGTGCCGGAGCCGTTGTTGTTGTAGCAGTTCTGTGGTGGCAGTCTATAACGGGCGGCGGCTTTCGTGGTACAAGGTTTAACGCTTGGCTTGACCCTTTTGCAGATCCGCTTGGGGCTGGCTTTCAAATAATACAATCGCTGTATGCTATCGCCAGCGGCGGTTGGTTTGGGCTTGGGGTTGGAAATAGCCAGCAGGCATCGTTTATACCAGAACCGCAAAACGATATTATTTTTGCCATAATAGTAGAAGAACTGGGCTTATTTGGGGCTACGGCCATAATTGCGCTGTTCGGGCTATTTATTTGGCGTGGGATTATTATTTCCATGCGCGCGCCGGATACGTACAGCTCTATGGTGTCGCTGGGTATTGTGTTCGCTATCGGTTTTCAAGCGGTTATAAATATTGCGGTTGTTACCAATACGATTCCTAATACCGGGGTTAACCTGCCGTTTATCAGCTACGGTGGTACTTCGCTTCTTGTTAGTATGGCGATGGTTGGAGTGCTTTTAAATATTTCGCGGTATAGTGTACAGCGGAAATAAATTAGCCACGCATTTCGTACAAAGCAATTCCCTTGAACATAAAAAAGCACGCCAACTCTCTAAATATAAGAGTTGAACGTGCCTTTTTTAAATTGCATTGTAATCACAAAACAATCGCATGCGCAACATTGCGAGGCCTGTCCGCATCAAGGTCTTTATGAACCGCCGCGTGGTAACCTAAAAGCTGCCCGGCAATGGATAGTAAAGGTGCAATATACATATCATCAAATCCCAGTTTAAGCGACAACTTATAATGAGCATCAAAGGCGTCAACATTTTCCCCGATAACGGCGACTTTAGCTCCAAGAGTCTTTAGCTGAGCCAACAGCTTTACTTCATATTCCTCACAATCTCTTTTGGCAAACAATAATATTAATGTATTGCCATCCGCAATACTCAATGGCCCGTGTCTGTATTCGAGGCTATGATAGGCCTCTGTATTAGCTATGGCCATTTCCTTGATCTTATTCATACTTTCGGCGGCAACACCAAAAAATTCACCTTGGCCAAGATTTACGTATAAATTTATATTTGAGTTTTCTTCAATAATCGTTTTTGCAAAGTTATCTATTTTAGGAATAACAGCTTTCGCAATTTCAGGAATATTTTTAAGCGCGTCTATCTCGTCTTTTTTACCTGAAATACGAAGGGACATGATAATAGCAATATATAGCATACTGGTATAAGTGCGCGTCATAACCACGCTTTCTTCCTTCGCATTTTTAGACAGGATCATATAATCGTTGTACAACTGGCTGTCTGGATCACAGGTAATCGAAAGAGTTTTTACATTTGGTAATTTCCTGACACAGTCCATTGCCATCCTAACTTCGGTTGTGTAACTTTTTCTTGTTATAGGGACTACAAGAGTATTTTTATCGCCAATATACCGTTTAGGGAAGAAATAAAGCTCCGAGCATGTAACGGCTATCGAGTGCTTGTTTGTTAATGTTGCAAAAATATGCGACGCACATTGAGCCAAATAATATGACGACCCGCATCCGGTAAAAATTACTGTTTCGTATGGTGTAATATTTTTTAAAACATCGTACACCTCGGGAAGGTTTTTAAGCACCTCTTCAAAAGATTCGGGCTGTAGGTATATTTCTTTATACGTATTTGCTCCCAACATATTGAATCATCCCTTCTTTAATCAGAAAATTTTTTATTATGTTACTATCAACACAATGCCAAAAATTGCCATAAACACATACACAAATTTCCGAATTTGTGATATAGAAAGCCTGTTAAAAACTTTAATTCCAACAAATAGTCCCACACCAAGACCAAGTAACGCAGCAGCGCCCAACCTAGCTTCTTGCAAATTTACATTGCCCAAAAACATATGCGTACCCATAATATAAATACCTGTAATAACAAAAAAGCATTGGAGTGTAGCGTTGTACTCTAGCTTATCGTCTGTAGCAGCCAGCAAATACGCAGCCATTGGCGGCCCGCCTATACCAAGCAGCCCACCAAAAAATCCGCTTATTGCCCCGGCAGCAAGGCCCGTCAAAATTGTTGGCTTTAACCGTATTTTTTCTCCCCAAAAAACGAAATAAATACATAGAATAATGAGTGATACACCTAAAGCTACACGCAAAATTCTTTCGCTGCTTACCATTAATGTAAAAATACCTAGATTGCTAACTACGATAGCAGATACAACAGGCCAAATAATAAGTTTGAAGTTAATATGCTTCCGCAACTTAATTGACACAAAAAGCACCAGTACAAATGCTGTAAATATTTCAACAACCACGGCAGAGCGAAATGGAATTACTAGAGGCAGCAACGCCATACAAATGACAGCATAGCCAAAGCCAGAAGACGCTTGTACAAAGCTCCCAAGCATAGCAACCAAGATAACTATAAGAATTATAAGTAAATAGTCCATAAGCTATTCAGTAGTTTTGCCTTCGGCAAAACCGTTCCTTTCGGCCGTGCCCGGCTTTGTTTTGATACATCTTGTAGACTCACGTAAGACCAGCGTCGTATTAAGCTCAACGGACGGCGAAGTCTCGCAGCCTGTAATCATTTCCTGCAACATATTTACGGCCGCCTCTCCCGCTCCTTTGCGGTCAATTTCAACTGTTGTAAGCGATGGTACGGTGTATTGGCTAAGTGTTGAGTTATCAAAACCGATTACGGAAATATCTTGCGGAATCCTAAGACCCAATTGCTTGACCGCGCTCATGGCAATTGCCGCCATACGGTCGTTTCTTGCAAATAACGCGTCTATTGGCTTTCCGCTTTTAACATAGTTTGTTATTTTAGCCACGACCTCCGACTCGTTTATGCAACCCGTAATAACCTTTGTTGTGTCAAAAGGCATGTCAAGATTAGCCATTTCATCTATGTATCCTTTCAAACGCAGATCGGATAAATCGCTAAAATAGCCATGACCGCTCATGCGGTCTACATACAAAATATTGCGGCAGCCGGTATCGTACAAATATTTTACGCAGTTTCGCGCTCCATTATAAAGGCCGGTATAAACTTCCCCAACATTTTCGGGTAGGCTGGCATAACTTCGGTTCATGAACAAAACGACCGGTATACCCGCCGCGGCAATTTCGTGAACATGCTGCTCCCGCATACTGAAAGAGCTGATTATCACACCGTCAATTTGTCGGCTGATAATATTTTGAATAAATTCATCGTTATTACGGCTTTGGGCCAATGATATGAGGTATCCCTTGTTGGATAAAAGGCTGTCCATTTCAAAAATCAGCTTGCCAAAATGCTCGTTGGCAATCTGGTCGGCAACGAAAAGTATATGATGGCTTCTTTTAGATTTTAGAGTTTTTGCAATAGCATTTGGACGATATCCCAACTTTTTGATAGCGTCTAAAACACGTTCGCGTTTTTCTTTGTTTACATAGCGATTGTTGTTTATCACATAAGAAACAATAGTCACGCTTACGCCTGCTTCCTCTGCAACCATTTTCCTTGTAACAGGTCCTCGTAAAGCCATAGCACACTTCTTTCTAAATTTATAAAACTGCGATAAGCTGCTCTCTTTCTGGCGGTTTACCATTTTCCAAGTAAAATTTTGTAACAGCATTGGCTATGGTAAGACGTTCTGCTGCTTTTAAATTTCCCAGACATGAAACAATATATCCCCCGTTAAACGAATCACCGGCTCCTGCTGTTCTTATCGGGTTTTCTACAAAATTTTGCATTACGCATACTTGCTCTTTTGGGGTGGCTATAGCCGCCAAATGCGGAGTATGAATAATAATTTCATCAATACCTACCTTATCCCGTAGGTCGGATAATTTAGCTGTTATCTCATCGGTGTCGATTGCCCCTGGTATGCCGTAATGCTCGAAAAGCAATAGTCCTTCATGCTCATTAAGGCTTAGGGTCATTGGTATTTTTTTGTTTAGCTTGCTCATTACCGACAAAGTTTGCTTCAAGTCGGATACACTCTTTTTTGTGACATTGGCAAAGTCAAAAAACATTCTGGATGGCTTCGTTGTTGAAAACGAATCTACCAGCTTCACCAACATATTATCAAAATCCGGCATATTAGACCAGTATCCTAAACCTATCACGTCAACACCATCGAATATGCCAGCATTGTTATCCAGTATTCTTTTAAATTGAAGCCAGTCCAAATTCAATAAATTTTCCAAATTAGGCAGCATAATTTTGCCATCGGAAAATTCCAGTATATTACTGATAGCCGGGTCTCCTGCGGATATGCATTTATAACTCTTAAACTCATCAAAGGCAGAGTCAATCTTGTCTTTGCCAAAGCACCCTACAAGCGTAGTGTCTATTCCAAGAGTACCAACGGCTCGGCCAGTGTTGGCGGTAAAACCTCCGCAGCTACGGCGTTTGCGTATAAGCTCCCGGGCTAACCCGCCACTTCCGCGCTCTGTAATAAGTTCGCCAAACTGCTTCATATGCTCCACAACTTGATAACTGCTTACATCCGTACGTGTCTCAAGTACTTGCCATACCTCGTCGATAAAGCCATCTACACCCAACACAACTTTTCCCTTTACTGTTGTCAAATAATCCGCAAGGTTCATTGCTTGCCTCCTAAGTATTGGGATACGATCTCCAAATATTCGTCAGGATAAAAACCAATATCACCGGAAAATCTGGTTAAGGCAATTAAACCGCCATCTATGCTTTCAATTCCCGCAAGCATGGGGGCATTTTCGGTTTTTAACCCGCCGCCATATACTATCGCGTTTGGCACTATGGACTTGATATAAGATGCTATGCTGCGTATATATTCTTCATCCGGGGGAACTTTTCCTGGGCCAATAGCCCACACCGGCTCGTAGCCTACTACAATGTTGGCTGTTTTGCCAAAATCGATTACTGGTTGTAGCTGCTCTCTTAAAACCTGCTCTTTTATTGGCTGCTCTTCCGCGCTTTCGCCTACACAGTATAGCACGTTTAGTCCCGACTCCACAGCACATTTTACAGATTTGCCTAATATTTCGGCTTCGTTAGTGCCGCCAATACTTTTTAGTTTCCTGCGTTCCTCGCAGTGCCCGATAATAGTCCATGTGCATCCGAGAGAAGCCGCCGCCGCGGCAGGAAAGCTTGTTGTAAATGCCCCAAAATTGCCACCAGCACTTACATTTTCGAAATGAACGCCTTGGCAGCCCAGTGCAATCGGACTTTTTTCCGTCAACGCGGATTTAGCACTTAAAAGATGGGCTTCCGGGAAAAACACCACAAAAGTCGCATCCGAAAAACGGCTCACGCCCTGCCCGAGAATTTTGGCAATATAAGAGCCCCACTCTTCAATCGGGCTTATGCTATTTACGCCGCCCATTGACCGTAAAACATCAAAGCGTTTCAGATTTAAAAAAATATATTTCATATTTTTCACCTTGCCCTTCCTGCCGACCCTGAAAGCATAATAATTTCTTTCACATCTTGCTCAAGTTGTTTGGATGTGTATTGGAATACCCGCCAGCTGTGGCTTTGGTGGTCTACAGTGTCTAACCCCTTTTGCAAATGCTCCAGATACTTGTAACGGATATGAGTACCAAAATTTATTTTGCAGACACCCGCTTTAATAGCTTCGCGTATGGTGTCGTTATCCATGCCCGTGCACCCATGCAAAACAAAGGGGATATTGCTGAACTTGCGCACTTCATGGAGCAGTCCTATATTAATTTTCGGAGTTTCTGTGTAATATCCGTGGGCATTGCCAATACCGATTGCCAGCATATCCGGCTCACATTCGGACAAGAATTTGCGCACTTCTTCCGGGTCTACATCTCTGGGCTGCGTCTGCGCAGAGCCCGCAGGCGGCATTTCGCCAATTTCCGCTTCCACAGGCACACCAAATTCGCGAGCTACCCGAATAACCTCGTTTGTAATCCTAGCATTCTCCGATACAGAATGATGGGAGCCGTCTATCATTACAGATGTAAAACCAAGCTTTAGTGCCATCATACAAGTTTCAAAATCGTCGCCATGGTCTAAGTGAATTGCCACCGGAACGGACACTTTATTTGCTACCCACTTGCATACTTCCACAAACCAGTCATTTCCGGCATAGTCTCCTGTTTTTACATAATGAGCCAGTATAATGGGAGATCGTAATTCCTCTGCCGCGTAGCATATGGAGCGTATGATGTCGTAATTGCCACCCTGCGTATTAATAGCCGGAATAGCGTAATTGTTTTTTTGGGCATCCTGAATCATTTCTAAACTTGTGGTTATCATAATATTCTGAGCACTCCTTTATACACATGGGTGTATATTTTTCTTTTAGTATGATACCATATAGCCATAAAAATGCAAGCTTATATTTTATAGCTATATTAGGTATTGTGCGTTATTTTTTGTTATTGACATCTATTAAAACCTAGGTTAAAATGCATTTGCGTTAATAAACTCGAATGTACATCAATACAAACATGGAGGCTAAACAGTAATGCTGATCAACTTAAACTCCAGCATGGCAGAGAATTTTGTGGAAAGTAGCGTTTATCATAAAGCCAAACAGCAAGCGGAATTGTTTTGCAAAAAACTCTACAAACACCCGGAAAACTTTCCTGGCGTAAACGGCTGGTTTAGCGTTAGTGCCGCAGCCCAAGAGCTTGAACTTATTAAAAACAAAGCCAAAGAAGTCCGAGAAAACGCGGATATTCTTGTGGTAATTGGAGTTGGCGGTTCTATTCAGGCATCCCGCGCAATTACTATGGCACTTAAAGGAGAAAGCGGGCCGGAGATACTCTATGCCGGAAATACTATGTCTGCCCACTATACTAAAAACATACTTGATAAACTAAACGGGAAAAGCGTTTATATAAATGTTATAGCAAAAAACTTTGAAACCCTTGAACCCGGCAGCCACTTCCGCATTTTTAGAAATTTTTTGAGAGATACTTACAGCTCCGAAGAAATGGCTAAACGGATTATTGTAACCGGTACAAAGGGCTCCTTACTTCAAGAACTGGCAGAAAAAGAAGGATACACATTTTTACCGTTTCCACGTTCTATAGGTGGAAGATTTTCTGTGTTTTCCCCCGTGGCTCTTTTCCCCATTGCGGCGGCAGGGCTATCAATAGACGACTACCTTACAGGTGCGTTGGAAGTGGAAGAGCACGCAAGAAATTACGATTCGAACAGCCCCATAATAAGATATGCCGCCTTAAGAAACTGCCTTCACGCAAAATCCTATCAAATTGAAATGATTGCGGCCTTTGAACCGCGGCTTGAGTATTTTTTAAAGTGGTGGGTACAAATGTATGGCGAGAGCGAGGGCAAGAACCATAAGGGGATTTTTCCGGCAGGAGCTATGTACTCGGAAGATCTTCATGCAATTGGCCAGTATATGCAAGAAGGACAGCGGTTTTTAATGGAATCGTTTATTACAATCGATGATCCCAATGCAAGCTTACTAATTGCCCCGGATAATCAAGTTCATGACAAGTTTGATTACTTAAACGGTAAGGACTTATCGGATATAAACAAAATAGTAGAAAAAGCCACAATAGATGCCCATGTTAAGGGCGGGGTGCCTTGCTTTGAGTTTGGTGTTAAAAGCTTGGACGAAAAAACATTTGGCGCGTTGTACTACTTCTTCATGATTTCTTGTGCCGTTTCGGCATTGGTTTTAGATGTAAACCCCTTTGATCAAGAAGGGGTAGAAGAATACAAAAGAACAATGTTCAAACTTCTTGGAAGGTAGGCTTAGGATATGAATAGAAAGAAGTCTAAAATTTCAATGATACCTAAAGCCGTTTGGCTTTTGATCTCTTTTTTGGCGGCAATTGCTTTATGGTTTTTTATATCCGGGACTCCGGCCGGGGGAGTTGTGTTTGCAAGTCCGAGAGCGGTTCTTAGGACACTATCCAACACAATAGATAACGGAACACTGTTTAGGCATATACAAATTAGCCTAAGAAGAATCCTTATGGGGTTTGGTTTAGGGTTTATAGCCGCAATCCCCGTTGCGTTTTTGATGGGCTGGTACGAAGTCTTCCGCAATTTATTTGAACCATGGATCCAGTTTGTAAGAAGTATCCCACCATTGGCATATATCCCACTGGTTATTGTAGCCGCGGGAGTTGGGGAACGTTCGAACATCTTGGTAATTTTTATAGCTTCGTTTTTGGTTATGGTTATTGCCATCTACCAAGGGGTATGCAATGTGGATACGACATTAATTAAAGCGGCAAAAGTTCTTGGCGCAAGAGACAGAGATATTTTTATCAAAATCGTTATCCCCGCGTCTACTCCTTTTATTCTTGTGGCTGCAAGGCTTGGCCTTTCTACATCGCTTACTACGCTTATTGCGGCAGAGCTTACCGGAGCCTCTTGGGGCTTAGGGATGATGATTCAGAGAGCAAGCGGGTTTTTCGATATGGCAACGGTTTTAATGGGAATAATTATCATTGGCATAATGGGTATTACCTTCGAAAAAATTGTGAAGCTATTAGAGAGGAAGCTGACGGGATGGCAGGAGACAATATCTCAGTAAAAGTAAAGATAGATAATGTTGTAAAAAAATATACCTCTCGTCAGGGGGAAGTCGTTGCTCTGGGCGGAGTATCACTTGATATTTTAGAAAATGAGTTTGTTTGTGTTGTCGGGCCATCCGGCTGCGGCAAGTCCACCCTTTTGAACATTATTGCGGGGCTTAACGGAGCAACCGACGGCAATGTTTATGTGGATGATAAAAAAGTTGAAGGCCCCGGACCGGAAAGAGGAGTAGTATTTCAACAATATGCTCTTTTTCCATGGCTTACGGTAGAAAAAAATGTTCAGTTTGGTCTTAAACTTAAAGGGCTATCAAGAAAAGAAGCCGCGGCGGAAGCAAGCAAGTATATCGAAATGGTTGACCTAACTTCTTTTGCAAAGTCTTATCCGAAAGAGCTTTCCGGTGGGATGAAGCAGCGGGTTGCCATAGCACGAGCCTATGCCGCCAATCCTCAAGTCTTGTTGATGGACGAACCCTTTGGAGCTTTGGACGCGCAAACGAGGGCACAGCTTCAATCGGATTTGCTGCAAACATGGGAAAAGGAGAAAAAAACATGCTTTTTCATCACACATGATGTTGACGAAGCGGTGTTCCTTGCCCAAAGGGTTGTAATCATGAGTGCGCGCCCGGGAAGAATTAAGGAAATTGTAGATATAAACATCCCACATCCGAGGGATCAGGAAACAAAAATGTCACCGGAATTTTTAGAACTAAAAAATCATATATGGAGCCAAGTGTACCAAGAATATATGGCTATCAGAAAATAATTTCAAAGAGAGGGAGAAAGAAATGAATCGTAAAATGAAGTTTTTGGCAGTTTTAGCAGTATTAGTTTTTGGGCTTATTTTAAGTGCGTGCGGCGGAGGCCAGCCAGCTACTCCCGCACAGCCACCGGCACAACCTGCAGGGCAACAAGGAGAAAACCAACCGGCGGAAGAGGCGCCGGAGGTACCACAGTTTGAAGTGGTTAACTTACGGGTTGCGTATATGCCAAATATGAACGCGGCCTCTTCTATTGCGACAGCATTAAAAATGGGCTTCTTTGAAGAGCAGGGGCTTAATGTGGAAGTTGTGGAGTTTCAAAGCGGCCCACCGGCGATAGCGGCTATGGCAGGCGGCGATATTGACATAGCACAAATAGGCCACGGAGCCCATGCGCTAGCTATCGAAGGACAGGCTGTTATTTTCCAGCTTGACACGTTAAGCTTGTCGGACGCGGTTATCGGCAACAGAAACCGTGGTATTGAAACAGCCGAAGACCTAAGAGGCGCGACTATTGCCGCAACAAGCGGAACATCCGCGGAAATAATTTTAGATCTTACTCTCGAAGCCGCCGGTATTTCCCGTGACGAAATAGAGTTTATTGAAATGGATGCGGTCGGCATAGTAACGGCTATGATTTCCGGCAGCATAGACGCGGCAGCAACATGGTCTCCGGGCACAGTAACAATCCGCACTCAAATGGGTGATAATGCGGTAACACTGGCAACAAACGAAGACTTTTTGCATGTTGCAACTTTCCCGTCAAGTTTTGTAACAACAGAAAACTTTGTTGCAAACAACAGAGACGTTTTAGTAAGGTTTGCGGCAGCTATCAAAAAAGCTCACGACTTTAGAAATGCTGACCCCGAAGAATCCGCAAGACTTGTGGCCCGAATGATGAATGTTGACGAGGCTATAATCGTACAAGAATCCAGAAGCGGAATTTGGATTACAAGCGACTATGTTCTCAGAGGCCTTGATGACGGCACTATTGTAAGGCACTACGAAAACCAGCAGAGAATATTTATTGCCGCGGGAAGAATTGAAGAGGAAGTCGATGTTAACGAATACATCCTGTTTGATATAATGCGTGAAGCAAATGCCGCAATGGTAAGATAGTCATTTTCACTATATAGTATTTTAACTTAATAATGGACGTCTTTTGTCCATTATTAAGTTGAAATACTTTCCGAAATTCAGCGGTTTGCGCTATAGCTTGCGAAAGGGTTTTAAAGTTAAACCGCTATAAATACGTACCGCAATATGAGCCCCGTTATTGTTGAATTTGATTCATAATCAAGTTCTACAATAACGAGGCTTTAATAAAAAGGAGACTACTTTTATGATACTAGATTTTGAATATGGGCAAGGTACTATGAGTGCTAACCTACCGGATAATACAGATGTGTTTATTCCGGGCGAAACCGTGGCTGATCCACAATTTCTGAAAGATCCCATATCGGCCACATTAGAAAGCCTGCGCAGCCCCATCGGTATGCCGCCTATATCTCAGCTGGTTTCCGCAGGCAGCAAAGTTGTGATTGTTTTCCCCGATCGTGTAAAGGGCGGCACACAGGAAACCAGCCATCGTAAGGTAAGTATTAAACTGGTACTGGAAGAGTTATATGGGGCTGGGGTGCAAAAAAAGGATATTTTGCTAATTTGCTCAAACGGTCTGCATCGCAAAAATACCGGCCCGGAAATTTTGGAGTTGCTTGGCCCGGAAATTTTTAACGAATTCTGGTTTAAGGGGCAAATTATTAACCACGACAGCGAGGATATGGAAAATATAGTAGATTTAGGTTGTACCGAAAGCGGTGACCCGGTTCTGATGAACCGCTACGTATTTGAAAGCGACTTGGCTATTTTAATAGGCCATGTACAAGGTAACCCCTACGGTGGATATTCTGGGGGGTACAAGCACTGCTCTACCGGTATTACCCATTGGCGCAGTATCGCAAGCCATCACGTGCCGCATGTAATGCACCGGCCGGATTTTGTACCTGTTTCCGGTAAAAGTTTAATGCGTACCAAGTTTAACGAAATTGGTATGCACATGGAAGCTAAAATGGGGCACAAATTCTTCTGCTGCGATGCCGTACTTGATACAAAGTCCAGACAAATTGCGGTTTTTAGCGGATATGCGGCCCAAATGCAACCAATAAGCTGGGAAACAGCCGACAAGCGCACCTACGTGCCATGGGCCGAAAAGAAATACGATGTTATGGTTTTTGGTATGCCTCAAGCTTTTCATTATGGAAATGGCATGGGCACAAACCCTATATTTATGATGCAAGCCATATCGGCACAAATTATACGCCACAAGCGTATTTTGTCCGACCGGTTAGTAGTAATTTGCGCCTCTACCTGCAACGGATATTTCCATGACGAAGAATTTCCATGTTACAAAGAGGTTTATGAGTTATTTCAGAAAGACTACCGTAATATTTTGCCAGACATGAATCAGTTGGGCGAGTACTTTGCCAACAGACAGGACTATATTGACAAGTACCGGTATGCGTTTGGCTTCCATCCGTTCCATGCGTTTTCTATGCTGAGCTGCGGGCATATTGCGGAAAAGAATACGGCCGCCGTTTATATCGTAGGCGCGCAGGAGCCGGGTTATGCAAGAGGCATGGGACTTAAGACAAGGTCTACTTTTGAAGAAGCCTTGGCAGATGCCCAAAAGAAATACTTGCCAGAAAATCCAAACATTCTTGCGCTGCCGCGTGCCTTTAAAACCAGTGCCGCACATCTTATGATGAAAGCATAATTTCTCTTGAGTAGGATATACTGCGAACGGGAAGCTTCTTGCGTTTATTACTTGATATTTCCATTTCACAGCAGCCTCGGGTTGCATGGTGTAGCTAACTTATCATTTATATTTGAGGGTCCAAAAAGAGCTGTCTCACCAAGCATTTTATAAATAGTTATGCATCATGCGATGTCAACTGGTGACTGTGGGTCACCAGTTGATATCGCATATCAAGGAATTATTTTGCTACAACTCTAATGGAACTCTCTTATTAAATGCTTAACGAGACAGCCCTATTTGACCTATGGAGGCAAATATTGAATAAATTGAATTTTGTAGCCGCAATCCTGTCTTTTTTGAAAGTAGGGATAATGGGATTTGGCGGTGGCGCCGCTCTAATTCCGGTAATCGAAGACGAGGTTGTGCAAAAAAAGAAGTGGATGACTAAGGATGATTTTGACTATAAAGTCGTAGTGGCGTCTATATCACCGGGGTCGCTGCCTGTTTCCTTTTTGTCTATGTGGAACCATAAGTATTCTATTGTAAGCTCATTTGCTTACGCACTCCCAGGGCCTATATTATTTTTGATATTGCAAACCGGGTTTGCTTTAATTGGCGAGGCCGGAGTACGATATATCGGATTTGCTTCTGTTGGCATTATTGCTTTTATTTTAATGGTCATATATTCGTTCATCAAACGAAACTGGCTGCATGATACAAAAATTATACCAATGTGGCAGTATTGCGGCATTATAGTTACGGCATTTTTTCTTACAAGCGGTAATTCCGTAAGAAGACTTGCCGTTGCTTTGTTTGGGCTTCGGGCCGGTGTTTTGCCCGCTCCCGTTTTTGCAATTGCCATGTTGCAATTGTTGATCATACTTTTTTTTATTGTTTTTTTTGTTGGCCAATCAAAATCGCTTATAAAACTTAGCACATCGGTCGTAATATCGCTGTTCTTTGCCATATCCGCGGGCAGGAGCGAGTTGCTTAGCAACTGGAATACCTGGCTAATTATACTTATGCTTGTTTTGGCGGCTGGATCTGTTTCTTATGACGCAATGCTTAGTAAAGATAAAAACATGGTAAGTGCAAAAAAGTTTGACCTGATTGCGATAAGAAACTTTGTATTGTTTGGGCTAATCGGTATAGTACTTACGTTTGCCGTGTTTGCAATTTCCGGCGATAGCCGTACTTTTGGCTTTGCTATTAGAGTGATATTGTCGTCTTGGCAATCTTTTGGCGGCGGCGAAGTGTACATCAATATAGCCGATGCCGTATTTGTTCAGGGCGGATTTGTTTCCGAAGAGATATATTACAGCCAGATTGTTGGTGTTTCCAGCGCTATGCCTGGGCCTGTTCTTATGGCAATAGCCGGTGGTATTGGGTTTTGGTTTGGCAACAGTATAGGCGGCTATTTTCTGGCTTGGATCTTTGGGCTTTTGGCTGTTTTTTTGGCGGTTGTTGCGTCAGCACTCGGCACTTTGGCTTTGTTTACCGGCTTTGGACTGTTTAAAGACAGCTATCGTTTGAAAATGATTGTCAGGTACATGATCCCCGTGATTTGCGGTGTGTTAATTAATGTTGCGCTTACTCTGTTAAATCAAACGTCGGCGGTAATAATTAACCAATATGTCAACCCATGGATGTCTGTTGGTATTGTGATAGGTATATTTTTGGTAATGTTATTTTTACGTACGCGGTATAAAGTTAGCGATATAAAGTTGCTTTTGGGCGGAGGAATTGGGACACTTTTGGTATTCGGGCTGGTGTTTTAGAATATTGTATGGCGCGCCCTTCGGATTCTCATGTTTCAATAAAAATATCTGCGTTCAAAAGTCACAAAAAAGTCACACATGTGATTTGCAGGTGCATTATACTTGTATAATATATCGGAACTATAACTTTACGCACGTTATTACATATTGTATGGGCGAATAGTTTCGTCCGCTTGAAAGTACTGCATATGCTGGCGGGCGATTTGCCCCTACTGCAATCGCTTTAAATATACCGTACATAAGGGGCTAATTCCGAAAAAATTTTCAGCAAGAGGTCATCATGGTTATGAAATTGCGAGATTCCAAAATAAAAGTTGCAATAGCACTCTTCTTAGTGCTATGCTTAACCATGCCTTTTATTTCCTCTATTGTCTCTACACATAAAAAGGTTACTCATACACATATTTGCCATGATGAAAAGCATGACGGCGATTGCGGCGGCACAGCAGAATGTTGTAATATTTGCCACTATTTTTACGATACAAAAAGCCAAACTTTGCGCTGCGCTTTTGCAAGCAAACTGTCAGCAACGCATTCGCCTATATTGTCGCTTTTACCCTCGAATTTTGGGTTTCAACACATGCCTTATATAAGCCTTATTTCCTTGAAAGTTCGCTTTAACAATTGACGCTAGGGCTAAAATATCATACATTCAAATTTCAATTATAAGGAGCAAATAAAAATGAAAAAATTTATATTGGTTTTATTACTCATAACTATGGCAGGTCTTGTTTTAACTGGATGCGGCAACAACAATAACGATGCCACCACTTGGCTTAGCCCAATGATTTCAATCGAGAAGGGCACAAACACGGTACCGCTGTGGAACGGCACATATAATCTTCACCGCAACGAAACAATGGAGTATGTTTTCCGAGCCGGTGATGATTTTAACGATATTGCAATTACATCCGATGCTCTTATCGCGGGCGGAGCCATCCCCACTACCTTGCGTGTTGCTTATGATGGCGATGGTCAGCATTTAGTACGCCTTGTGGCATTTGCTTACAATTTCTTTGACCATGGCCGTCCCACAAGAATAAATGCTCACACCGCCGACCCAAACCCACAAGACATTATGGTGCTTTGGCAAAATCCCGAAAACGGACATTGGTTTAGCATGATCCAAAATGGTGTAGGACGCGAAGCAATAACTCTAGGACAAAACCATAATGATCTCATAAGCCTACGAAACGGTAGTGAAGTCTATACCTTCTTGTTAAACAGCGAAACGGTAGAAACCCTGTCAGAACTAACGGTTTATATCATAGCTACCGGGGCACCTACCCGTGAAGACGATTACGACAGAAGCGGCTACTCTATCCTATTTACATTGGAATTGCCGGACCTCGACAACCACTTTCACAGCTGGGAAATTTTGGCGGCTTGTGGAACGATGTTTTTGGTAGAAGGTGAGTAGATTTAATGAAGCAAAAAAGTGCGGTATTGTTAATTCTTTTAGCAAGCATTTGTTTCTTGCTTGTTGGTTGCGGCGATGACAATTCGCGTGGGGCTGATGGAAACATCGGCCCCACAGATAATATCGTTACAACAATTTTCCCTTTATACGACTGGACAAAAATAGTATTGGGCAGCAATCCGGGTGAAGTTGGGGTGCGGTATCTATTGGAGAGCGGCGTTGACTTACATTTCTACACGCCTTCCATCCAAGATATAGCGGCAATTAGCGAATCCGATTTGTTTTTGTGGGTTGGCGGCAAGTCCGACGATTGGGTTTTGAACGCAATGGCAAATCCCGCGAACGCAAACCGCCGCAACATACCCATTATGAGGATGCTAACCATACATGAAACATTGGCCTTCCCGGTTGATGGAGTAATACCGGGTGAAGTTGGCGGCGAAGATTGTTGCGGCGGCGAGTTTCATGATGAACATGTTTGGCTCTCTCTGCCGTTTGCTATGCGTTTTGTGGAGCGTATTGCAGAGGAAATAACCATTCTTGACCCCTATAACGCCAATTACTACATGACAAATGCCCATGCCTACATCGCGGAATTGTATGCGCTGCATAACGAATTTATCGAAATGGTTGAAAGCTCATCAAGGGATACTATTCTTGTCATTGATAGGTTTCCGTTTCTATATCTAACCGTTGATTATGGGTTGAGTTTTTTTTCAGCTTTTGATGGTTGCTTTGCCGCAACCGAAATTAGTTTTCAAAGGCAAGCCGAGCTTGTAACTGCTCTTAACAATCTTGATTTAGATGTAATAATAATAATTGACAATCAATCCGTTGCGGAATCCGTTGCAAGCGCGGCAGGGCGCGATGTTTCAATAGTATCTTTACAAGATTTCCAAACGGTTAGTACCTATCATATCGGGCAAGGGTTAACATATCTTGGCGGCATGCGTCAAAACCTTGAAGCACTGCGGGCGGCACTGCGATGAGCAGGCCATTATTGGAAGTAACCGACCTTTGCATCGGTTATGACGGGAAATCAATCATAGACGATATTGGCTTTGAGCTAACAAGCGGCTCTTATTTGTGCATTGTCGGCGAAAATGGCGCGGGAAAAAGTACCTTTCTCAAAACCATTTCTGGCTTGCAAAAACCGATTTATGGTGCAGCAAATTTTAATCTTACAAGACGTGAAATTGGTTACTTGCCCCAACAGACTGCACTACGGCACGATTTTCCCGCATCGGCAAAAGAAATCATATCATCGGGCGCGTTAAGCAGAGGGAAGTGGTACAGACCATTTCTGAGCAAGGAAGAAAAAGAGCGGATAGCATGGGCATCTGAAAAGACGGGTGTTACCTCTTTTTTGGGGCAATGTTTCCGTGAGTTATCCGGCGGCCAGCAACAGCGAGTTCTCTTGGCGCGGGCATTGGTTACGGCAAAAAACGCTATAATCTTAGACGAGCCGACGGCAGGGCTTGACCCGGAAGCCACAAAGGAGTTTTACGAATTTTTGGTCAAAATTAACCGTGACGATGGGATTACGATTATAATGGTTACGCACGATATAGATGACGCAAAAAAACACGCGACCCATATGCTTGAGCTCAAAAATCAAAAACCGGAATGTGAGGAAAGTTATTTCTTCGGTACGGTGAGCGAGTACATGGAAAGGGGGCATTTACTGTGAGTGTAGCCGAATTGCTCCGGTTTCCTTTTACGCAGTACGCGCTGGTTGCCTCGGTTTTAATGGCAATTTGCGCTTCGCTAATCGGTGTTCCCCTTGTTTTGAAGCGTTATTCCTTTATGGGGTTTGGGCTTTCTAATGTTGCGTTCATGGGCATGGCATTTGCCCTTGTCATAGACATGACAAATTCTATGGCTTTGGTAATGCCGTTAACCGTTGTGGCAACTATCTTGATTATCGGGTTTGGCAACCGCTTTAAGAAAGTTAGCGGTGATGCTTCCCTTGCTATGCTTACCGTAGGTTCGCTCGGCATCGGGCACTTTGTTATAAACACGTTCTCTATTCGCGGCGGAAATATCGACAGAGCCGTAAGCGAAACACTCTTTGGCGGAACACGCCTTGTAACGCTAAACGCACGCCCGCATGAGGTGTGGTTTGCTCTTATTGTTACTGTAATTGTGGTAGTTTTCTTTCTCTTTTTCTACCGCCGGATTTTTGCCGTTACATTTGATGTGGAATTTATGCAGGCAACAGGACAACGTCCCATCGTTTACGAGCTTCTGCTGTCGGTAATCACAGGCGTTGTTATTGCAATGTCCATGAGCCTGTTGGGTTCTTTGTTGACCGCGTCGCTAATTATTTTTCCGGCACTTTCCGCAATGCGTATTTCAAAGTCCTACAAAGGTGTCATATTTGGTGCTGTTATTATTGCCGTGGCTTGTTCGCCTGTTGGCATTTTTACCGCACTTTTATTTGAGCTCCCACCAACAACAACGATTATCATGGTAAATATTGCGGCATTTGTTTTCTTAACAGCTGCGGGAGCAATAAAAAGGCTGTTTGTATAGCAAAATACTATATAAAGGAGATTAAGTAATGGGTACAAAAAGAGAACGGCGAGAAGCCGCTCAAAAAAGAGCAAAGAAAAACAGGATAACCATAATGGCTGTGTGCGCCATCTGTTTGGTTGCGGTTATTTCTGCCGCGGTTATTTATACGATAACACGCCCAGACAGCCGCGTTTTTGCTGTCTCCGGCGGCCAGTTTGTCACGCTGTATGAAAATGGTCGCTTTACCGCCCGTCTTTTCCATAATTTTAACGTAGAGGGTACGTTTGTTGAAAATGAAAACACAGGCGAGATTTCATTCACACATGACAGAAATACCGTATCGACGCAAATAGAAAATGATGTTTTGATATTACCCATACAATGGCGCGCGGCTTGCAGAGTGCATAGCCATGAAATTGAATTTCCGCTTACGCGATAGTTAAAACATGAAAGGGGTGCCGTTAGTGAAAAAAATTTGCAGATATTCGATGTTAATAATTTCGGTTGTATTGTTACTGGGGCTGGCTGGCTGTTCCAACAATAATGATGATGATAATTACGCGCCTGTTTATATTGATATTATTGAGATTACAGACCCCGGCTTTGATATACGTATAAAAGAGATACAATTGAACCGGCATGAATATCTCGGACGCACAATCCGATACGAGGGGATGTTTTTATCCTCATATTGGGAAGACGAAGCCGTTTACTTTGTAGTAAGATTTGAGGGTGGATGCTGTGGTATTCATGGGTTTGAAGTTTATCTAAACGATATACCTCGCTTTGATGATGAAACTTGGGTTGAAGTTACAGGCATATTAGAAGAATTCTATGTGGAAGATACCGGGCGCTATTTCATGCATCTTAATGTCATTTCATTGGAAGAACGCGAGCCACATTAACATGGTAATGGCGTACTAGAAGTGCTGTAAAACACTATATTTTCAACAGTAGGGGGAAATAAATTGCAGGTACTTATAGCAGACGACAACCGCCAAATCGTTTCCATACTAACCGAATATGTAAAAAAAGAAGGCTACGATGTAATCACGGCCTACGACGGGCAGGACGCGCTGGACAAGGCGTTGTCGCTGCCCGTTGACATAATATTGCTTGATGTAATGATGCCGCACATAGACGGTTTTGAAGTATGCCGCAGGATTCGCCAAACTTCTATGGTACCTATAATAATGGTAACTGCGCGAGGCGAAGACTATGATCGTATTATGGGGCTAGAACTTGGCGCGGATGACTATGTTGTTAAGCCCTTTTCCCCTAAGGAAGTTATGGCGCGGATAAAGGCCGTCACTCGTAGGATTACCACAGTAACACAAGTGCTAAAATGCGGTAGCCTTGCGATAAACCTTACCGCGTTTACCACGCAAATAAACGGCGAGACCATACCCCTCACTAAAAAGGAAACGGAAATCCTATGGACTCTGGTACAAAACCGCGAAAAGGCATTCTCCCGGGACGAGTTGCTAAACTACATATGGGGCTACGAATTTTACGGCGATAATCGTACAGTAGATGCCCACATAAAGCGAATGCGCGCAAAACTAGATGAAGTACCTCACAAAGACTGGGAAATACGAACCGTAAGAGGAATCGGGTACAAATTTGAGGTATGCAGTGGCTGCGTCCAACAACCTAAAGCTGAGCCAACTTTGTACACTAAAACGCAAAATTGTACAAAACTGGGTTTGGGAGGTTAGCCGTGACGCATAACAAAATCCTGCGCCGCCTGATTCGCTATTTTGTAATATCCTTTACCATTTTCGCGCTTGCAATAGGTGGTATTTTTGCCGTTTTATTTTCCGCACGCAACTTAGACACCCATAGAGCGGAACTTACCAACCAGGCAAAAAACGCCGCCGCGGGCTTGGCTCGTATGTTCGAATCGGAAAAGCCGGAATACACCGGCGATTGCTTATGCGAAATAAGCCACTATCTCGAGCTAATCGAAAGCATAACCGCAAGCGACGTTTGGGTAGTAGACTACCATCTTGGGCAAATTACCTTCGGGTGCAGATATCCGAGGGCACGGTTTCTTGGTTTGCCGGATGACGTTGGACATATTATCAATGACGCGTTTCGCGGGGATACCGCTCTTTGCCACAAGAGCTTTAACATGTTTTTTGACAACCCATATATTACGGTTGCCACTCCTATAGCCCTAGGCGATGGAGAAATTGTTGGGGTACTTCTTACACATACGCGGGTGAGTGGTATTAACGAGTTAACCGGGAGCGGGATTTTACTGTTGTTATACAGCATGCTGGCCGCGGTGGTGTTATCCGTAGGTGTTGCAGTTATGCTATCTTCACGGTTTACTTTACCGCTTGGTAAAATGAAAAACGCCGCCATACAAATAGGCGGCGGAGATTATTCTATACGTACAGGAGTTGCGCAAGACGACGAAATTGGCGAGCTGGCGGCGGTAATGGATGGTATGGCTCAAAAGCTGGCCCTTTCCGCGGAAGAAAGCCGCAAACTGGAAAAAATGCGTCGTGATTTTGTGGCTAATATTTCTCATGAGCTGCGTACGCCCATAACAGTAATGCGCGGGTCGCTGGAAGCACTTTGCGACGGTGTTATAACAGAGCCTGACAGAATAGCAGAATATCACGAACAAATGCTGCGCGAATGTAAGCATATGGGTACTCTTGTGACGGATTTGCTGGAGATAACGCGTCATAAGTGATAAGGCGGCGCATTAAAACAAATAAGCATCCAACTTACGCATACTCTGTCTATTTAGCTTGCGTACATCCGGGATAAGGTACCTGTTTCCGTCTACATCAAAAATAATTACGCTGGTTGGCGAAAGCATTCGTATATTGCGGCTTACGTCTTTTACGGCGTAATTTTTTTTGTATTCTTTGCCTTGTTGGTTCTTTAGCCTAGTTTCCATATATACGTAACCTAGTTTATCTTGTACGGATATTACTTCCAGCACTTCCGGGCAATAGTAGCGGCTGTCTAGCTCACGGGTTACAAGCTCCTGTTGGGCAGCAGGTAAGTCAGCCACTGCTTTTAATATGCCTATTTCTTTGTTATCTGGGTCGGCTACACTTATATATTCTAAGGGCATCTGCAGGGGCATTACGCGGCGCAGGATCACGTGAGGGTGGTTGTCGCCATTGTAACGTAAGCCTACGAAGCCGCCCGGGGTGGAGTAGAATTCTGTTTGAGTTATGTCGAATATTCCTAGGTCTGTTTGCATGTGGATAACTCCTTTAGTGTTTTGTATCGCCATTTATAGTCAATTAAACCCTAAACCATTGTCACTTTATAACCAACCCGACCGGCAAGTTGTTTTTAAGCCGCCCTTGAACAAGCTTTGCCCAGCCAAGCGGTAGATTTTGGTAGCAGACCATTATCCATGGCTTACCCTGCGGTTCTGTTTCGAACATACCTTTTGCGTCTAAAGATTCGCCTCTAAGGTAGCGGGTTGCGTTTTCTTCCGTAAGTTCGACAGCGTAGGAAACATCTTTTTTGCGAAGCCCCATAGCTAACGCGTGGGACGGAATGAAACGCCCCTTTGCGCATTCGCCCAAGAACCACCCGCTGCGGGCTACACGCAACCCGCGCAAGTCCAGCGGCTCAGGTTGAAGGTAGAGGTTTGCGCCGTGGAAGACAATTTGTGTAATTGGGAAATCTGTTATGGTAATATACTCCTTACAAAACTGGACAAATTCTTTTGGGATGTAGGGCTTCGAATTATCGGGATTGTGTCCTGTTGTGGTTTTAAGCGGGGTGTTTGATATTGGTGAGTGATCCCCCACCCTCTCAATTAACGCGATAAAATGCCCTTCCCCTTCAGCTAAATGCGGAAAAATCCGGCCTGTTTGCGGTAAACTGATCCCGGAATTGATCCCCAGTGCCTCGTGGTTGATATCCACCAACGCAAAACCCGCGTGGTTTTCCAAAAAGTCCGCAATTACACCTTCATTTTCCATGGTGTTAAACGTGCAAGTCGAATAAACCAACCGTCCGCCGGGTGCGAGCATACGCGCGGCATATCGTAAAATTTCTGTCTGCATAGCTACACAAGCCTCGGGCTTGTTGGCTGTATACGCTTTTACCGCGTCCGTGTCTCGCCGAAACATCCCTTCTCCGGAGCAGGGCGCGTCTACCAATATTTTATCGAAAAACGCGGGAAATCGATCCGCTAATTTTTTTGGCAACTCCGTTGTTACAACAGCATTGGTAACGCCCATTCGTTCCAAATTTTTCACCAGCGCGCGGCTGCGGGTCGGGCTTGCGTCGTTGGAAAGCAACAATCCCCTACCCTGCAGTCCCGCTGGCCGCGCTGTTGCGTCGTCAACAAAACGCAAGCCTGTAGGTTGGCTTGTACGCGGCGAAACAGAGCCATCCACAGATCGCGGCATATCCACTAGATATCCCGCAATTTGCGCAGACTTTCCGCCCGGCGCGGCGCACAAATCCAGCACTCTATCTCCCGGCTGCGGCGCAAGTACTTCCACTGGGCACATTGCGCTGGGTTCCTGTATATAAAACAGCCCCGCATGATGAAAAATGCTTTTTGCGGGGCGTTCCCATTCTGGATATACGCGACCATCCACACACCATGAAACGGCTGGCAGGTTTACAAATTTTTCAACTGGTGACTCACAGTCACCAGTTGAGTTTTGCCGCGCGCACAGCAAGGACGGCGGCACTGCTTTTAAACGGTTAAGCCTAAGCCCGCGCACAGTGGGTTCATTGTATGTTTGGCAAAAAGCTAGAAACTCATCCGGCGGGAGCAGTTCCCTCATTTGTTGTATAAATATTTCCGGTAATTGGATCATGATGTGACAGCTCCGTACTCAACAATTTCGTGATTTATCAACACTCCGTTATCATAAACAAACTTGGCCGAAAATACCCCTTTGTACTTTTCAATCCATTCAAAAAAAAGATAATCCCCACTATGCATCGGCAGTTTATCCAGCTTATCTTTGTCCACCCAAACCAACTCTCCCTCGTTGCACGTTTTAACATCTCCATCAAAATCGGTTGCTGTAAACAGGAAAACATACCAGTCTTCCTGCTGCTTGTCAAACTTAGGAAAAGTCATAACTCCTCTAAGCCATGGGGCGCGAATTTGCAGCCCGCTTTCTTCCAACACTTCACGAATCACACATTCTTCCGGCGACTCCCCGGCTTCCAACTTGCCACCCAAACCAACATACAGGCCTTCGTGCATGTCGTTTTCTTTTTTTGTGCGATGAAGCATCAGATATTTGTTATCCTTTTCGATATAGCAAAGCGTCCCAAGCTTCATGGATGTGGCCTCCCGCAATA